>Ga0190275_10000051_pt1 | contig 151142 bp, 147 predicted proteins | sample Popmic550T_FD_133745 | JGI IMG/M metagenome (GOLD analysis project Ga0190275, IMG submission 133745) | Populus adjacent soil microbial communities from riparian zone of Yellowstone River, Montana, USA - 550 T | ecosystem: Environmental > Terrestrial > Soil > Riparian zone > Trees stand... | reverse complement strand
GTAGGGCAGCTCGGTGACGATGATCGCCTCCTTGCCCTGGCGCAGCGGCTCGATGTGCGCCTTGCCGCGCACGACGACGCGGCCGCGGCCGGTCTCGTAGGCGTCCTTGATCCCCTGCCAGCCGACGATGATCCCGCCGGTCGGGAAGTCGGGGCCCTTGATGTGCTTCATCAGCTCCCCGACCGTGATCTCGGGGTTGTCGATGTAGGCGATCGTCGCGTCGATCGCCTCGTGCAGGTTATGCGGCGGGATGTTGGTCGCCATCCCGACGGCGATCCCGGACGAGCCGTTGACGAGCAGGTTCGGGTAGCGCGCCGGCAGGATCGACGGCTCGAGCCGCGCGTCGTCGTAGGTCGGCGTGGAGTCGACCGTGTCGCGGTCGATATCGCGCAGCATCTCCATCGCGAGCCGCGCGAGCCGCGCCTCGGTGTAGCGCATCGCAGCCGCCGGATCGCTGTCGATCGAGCCGAAGTTGCCCTGGCCGTCGACGAGCGGCTCGCGCATCGCGAAGTCCTGTGCGAGGCGGACGAGCGTGTCGTAGATCGCCGAGTCGCCGTGCGGGTGGAACTTCGCCATCACGTCGCCGACCGTGGCGGCGGACTTCTTGTACGGCCGCGTCGGCCCGAGGCCGCCCTCGAACATCGCGTAGAGCACGCGCCGGTGGACCGGCTTGAGCCCGTCGCGGACGTCGGGCAGCGCGCGCCCGACGATCACGCTCATCGCGTAGTCGAGGTACGACGACCGCATCTCCTCCTCGAGCCCGCGCGGCTCGACGTTGCCGCCCGAGAGCGTCTCCACTCCTGCCATCTAGATCGTCCTCCGGCTACACATCGAGGTTTGCCACCTCGGTCGCGTTGTCCTCGATGAACTTGCGCCGCGGCTCGACCTTGTCGCCCATCAGCATCGAGAAGATCAGGTCAGCCGCCGAGGCGTCGTCGACCGTCACCTGCTGCAGCGTCCGCCGCTCGGCGTCCATCGTCGTGTCGTAGAGCTGGTCGGGGTTCATCTCGCCGAGGCCCTTGAAGCGCTGCACGGTCACGCCCTCGCGCGCGACGTCGAGCACCTTCTTGCGCAGCTCCTCGAACGAGAGCGCGGTCTGCTCCTTGCGCCCGAGCTTGACGTCGAACGGCGGCGTGCCCGCGAGCTCCTCGAGCTCCTTGTGGACGCGCACGAAGTTCGCGTAGTCGGTCGTCCCGAACATGTCGCGGCGCAGCTTGTAGGTCGCGGCCGATCCGTTCAGCCGCTCGACGACCCTGACGACGAGCTCCTCCTGGTCGGCCGACAGCAGCTCGGTCTCGAACGGCTCGCCCTCGGGCGCCTCAGCTTTCAGCACCTTCTCGACGGCCTCGGCGTCGAGCACGCCCGCGTCGAGGATCTGCGACTCCTCGAGGAAGGTGATCGTGTCGTGGCCGAACTCGGCGCGCAGCGACGAAGCCCAGCCCTCGTACTGCTTGAGCAGCCGGCCGTACTTCTGCCAGCGCGAGTGGGTCATCTTGAAGCCGCTGCCGCCGCGACCGCCGACCTCGATCTCCTCGAGCTTGTCGCGCAGCAGGATCTCCTCGAGCTCGGACTCCTTCTCGATGTAGATGTCCTGGCCGCCGCGCTTGACCTTGTAGAGCGGCGCCTTGGCGAGGTACACGTAGCCATTCTCGATCAGCTCCGGCATCTCGCGGAAGAGGAAGGTCAGCACGAGCGTGCGGATGTGGGCGCCGTCGACGTCGGCGTCGCACATGATCACGACCTTGTGGTAGCGGGCCTTCTCGATGTCGAACTCCTCGCGGATGCCCGTGCCGATCGCGGTGATCAGCGCCTGGATCTCGGTGTTCGAGAGCACCTTGTCGATCCGATTCTTCTCGACGTTGATGATCTTGCCGCGCAGCGGCAGGACGGCCTGGGTGTTGCGGTCGCGGCCCTGCTTGGCCGAGCCGCCGGCGGAGTCGCCCTCGACGACGAAGATCTCGGCCAGGCGCGGGTCGCGCACCGAGCAGTCGGCGAGCTTGCCCGGCAGCGTCGAGTTCTCGAGCGCCGACTTGCGGCGGGTGAGGTCGCGCGCCTTGCGCGCCGCCTCGCGGGCGCGGGAGGCCTGGACGGCCTTGACGATGATCTGCTTACCCTCGGCGGGGTTCTCCTCGAGGAACTCGGCGAGCGCCTTGTTGACGGCGGTCTGCACGAAGCCCTCGACCGGCGGGTTGCCGAGCTTGGTCTTCGTCTGGCCCTCGAACTGCGGCTCGGCGACCTTGACCGAGATGATCGCGGTCAATCCCTCGCGCACGTCCTCGCCGGCGAGGTTGGCGTCCTTCTCGTTGAGAATGCCCTTCTGGCGCGCGTAGGCGTTGATCGTCCGCGTCAGCGCCGAGCGGAAGCCGGAGAGGTGCGAGCCACCCTCGTGCGTGTTGATGTTGTTGGCGAACGACAGCAGCGACTCCTGGTAGGAGGAGTTCCACTGCATCGCGACCTCGACCTCGCCGACGTCGTCGTCGCTTCCCTCGAGGTAGACGACCTTCTTGTGGATCGCCTCCTTCGTCCCCTGCGAGTGGATGTAGTGGACGAAGTCGACGATGCCGCCGTCGTACTTGAAGGTCGTCTCGAAGCCCTCGCCGCGCTCGTCGGCGAAGTCGATCCGCAAGCCCTTGGTCAGGAAGCCCATCTCTCGGAAGCGCTGCTCGAGCGTCTCGCGCTCGTAGTCGATCGACTCGAAAATCTCGAGGTCGGGCAGGAAGGTGATGCTCGTGCCGCGGCGCTCGGTCTTCTCGCCCTGCTTCAGCGGGCCCATCGGCGTGCCGCGCTCGTAGGACTGCGTCCACTCGTGGCCCTCGCGCCAGACGGTCAGGTCGAGCCGCTCGGAGAGCGCGTTGACGACCGACACGCCGACGCCGTGCAGGCCGCCGGACACCTTGTAGCCGCCGCCGTCGCCGAACTTGCCGCCGGCGTGCAGGACCGTCAGCACGACCTCGGCAGCGGGCCGGCCCTCCTTCTCGTGCATGCCGACCGGGATCCCGCGGCCGTTGTCGGTGACCGTGACGGTGTTGTCGGGATGGATCGCGATCTGGACGTGGTCGCACTCGCCCGCCAGCGCCTCGTCGACCGAGTTGTCCATCACCTCGTAGATCAGGTGGTGGAGGCCGCGCGTGCCGGTCGAGCCGATGTACATGCCCGGCCGCTTGCGCACCGCCTCGAGGCCCTCGAGGACGGTGATGTCCTCGGCGCCGTAGCTCTGCGCCTTGCCGTTGTCAGATCCCTTCGAGGCCAAACGATCCTTCCGTCAGTCGGTCAAACATGAGAAGGCCCCGGCGAGGCGCACATTCGGCGCGACGTCGGGGCGCGAAGATCCGGCTCCAATGGTAGCAGACTAGAGGTCCCACCGGACGGCTCCAGCGCCCCATAAACCCCTGCAAATTGCAGCTAAATCAGGTGGTCCGACGGACCTGGGCACGAAGTCGCGTCAGCTGGCTCCCGCCGACGCCTCCGAGGGTCCGGTTCAGCTTCTCGAGCAGGTCCGGCGCGAGCAGCTCGATCTCGCTCGCCCAGGTCGCCGAGCGGCAGGCCACGGTCAGCGTCCCGTCGCGCTCCGCGACCGGCTCGGCCTCGGCCGCGATCACGGGTCCGACGGCCTCTCCCCACGCCGCCTGGACGCGCGCGAGCAGCGTCGCGGGGGCCGCCTCGCGGACGAGCCCCTCCAGCGCCGATGCGATCGGGCGCGGTCCCCGGCGCCGCATCATCCCGCTGCCGTCCTCTCGGCGATCGTGCCGGCATCGACCGCCAGCACGGTCGCACCGTCGGCGTCGTAGCCCGGCACGTGCTCGACCTCGGTGGCGGTCAGGACGCTCTGCCCACCGCCGCGCAGCAGCTCCGCCAGCAGCCCGCGGCGGGCTGCGTCGAGCTCGGACATCACGTCGTCGAGCAGCATCAGCGGCGGGCGGTCGCGCTCCTCGGCCAGCAGGTCGCGCTCGGCGAACAGCAGCGCGAGCAGCCCGACGCGCTGCTGCCCCTGCGAGCCGAAGCCGCGCAGCAGCTCACCGCCGTGGAGCAGGCGCAGGTCGTCGCGGTGCGGCCCGTGCGCGGTGAAGCCGCGGTCGAGGTCGGCGGCGCGTCGCTCGAGCAGCTCGTCGGCAAGCTCGTCGGCGGTGGTCGCTCGCGAGCGCGGGCGGTAGAGCAGCTCCGCTCCCGCGGGCAGCCCGAGCGCGGACGCGTGGCTGGCGAACCGCGGCGCCAGCAGCTCGACGGCCTCCGCGCGCGCGGCCATCAGCTCGACTCCCTGGCGCGCCAGCTCCGCATCCCAGGAGCCGAGCGAGTCTGCGGCGGCGGACCCCGAGCGGATCCGCGCCAGCAGCGCGTTGCGCTGGGCGAGTGCGCGCGAGTAGGCCAGCCGCGCGGCCCCGCGGGCGGGCCAGAGCGCCGCGACCACCTGGTCCAGGTGACCCCGCCTCGCCGCGGGCGCGCCCTCGACGAGCTCGAGCCGCTCCGGCAGGAAGACGCTCACGAGCGGGCGGGCGTCGGTCGCCCACAGGTTGTCCACAGCCGACCCGTCGACGCGCAGCAGCTTCGGCTCGCCGGGCTCGAAGCCGGCCTCCAGCGTGTGCGCCACGCCGTCGTCGGTCTCGGTCTCGACCGTCACCCGCGCGGCGGGCGCGCCACGGCGCACGAGCTCGCGGTCGTTCGACGTTCGCGGGGAGCGCCCCGTGCAGCCGAAGTAGACGGCCTCGAGCAGGTTCGTCTTGCCCGCCCCGTTGGGGCCCACGACGACCGTCAGCCGGTCCCCCAGCGTGACCTGCGCGCGCTCGTAGTTGCGGAAGTCGCGCGCGCTGAGGCCGGTGACGCGCACGGGTCAGGCAGGCCGGTGCGTGCGCTCCGGCGCGGCCATCTAGACGTTGAGGCGGATCGGCATGACGAGGTAGATGAAGCCCCCGTCGTCGCCGGACTGGATCAGGCCCGGGCGCAGCGGGCTGATCAGCTTCAGGACCAGCTCCTCCGTCTCAGCGCTCTCGAGCCCGTCGCGGAAGAACTCCGGGTTGAAGCCGATCGCCAGCGGCTCGCCCTTGAACGGCACCGGCAGCGACTCGCTCGCCTCGCCGATGTCCGGCGTCTGGGCGGAGACCTCGAGCTGGCCGTCCGAAAACGCCAGCCGCAGCGGCGCGTTCTTCTGCGCCAGCAGGCCGACGCGGCGCACGACCTCGAGCAGCTCACCGCGGTCGACGCGCAGCTCGTGCTCGTAGGCCTCGGGCAGCAGCTGCTGGAAGTTCGGGAAGCGACCCTCCACCAGACGCGACGATAGGACGACGTCGCCGACGGCGAAGACGACCTGGTTCTCGAGCGCGGTGACGGTGATCTCCTCGGCGCCGGTGGACGACGCGATGCGACTCAGCTCCTGCAAGGTTCGGGCCGGAACGTTCACCTCGAGCTCGCCGCTGAGCGGCTGCTCGAGCGAGGTCTCCTTGACCGACAGCCTGTAGGAGTCCGTGGCGACCATCCGCAGGCTGGTGCCCGATGCGGTGACGAGCACGCCGGTGAGGTGCGGCCGGGTCTCGTCGCGCGAGGCCGAACGGGCGACGCGATCGATCGTCTCGACGAATGCCGCCGCCGGAACCGAGATCGCGACGTCGCCGCTCTGCTCGGGGAGCTTGGGGAAGTCCTCGAGCGGCAGAGTGCGCAGGTGGAACGTCGCGGATCCGGACTTGACCTCTACGTTCTGATCGGCGGCGCTGTACTCGAGCGTCACGGAATCGTTCGGGAGCGAACGAGCGACGTCGAGCAGCAGCCGCCCCGGCACGACGACCGCGCCCTCGCGCTCGACCTTGCTCTCGACGCTCGCACGGATGCCGAGCTCGGTATCCGTCGCCTGCAGCTCAGCCGTTCCGTCCTCGGCGCGGAGCAGCACGCCGGACAGCGTCTGGATCGCGCTGCGCGTCGAGACGCCGCGAGCAACGACGCCGAGGCGGTCGAGGAATGTGTCGCGTGACAGAACTAGCTTCAACTGATCTACCTGTTTCTAGGAGGAGTAGGAGCTGTTGAGATGTTGAGGGAGAGCCGAATGTCGAGTACTGAAGCGGTCCGAGCAAGCGTGACGCCTGTGGAGAGGCGGTGGAGTCTGACAGCAGCGGCGGTCACGACACCGGGAGCTGCAGCTGCTGCTTGAGGTTGTCCACAGCTTGCGCGAGCTCCTGGTCGCGCCCGATGTCACCGGCGAGGCTGCGTACGGCCGCGAGGATCGTGCTGTGGTCACGGCCACCGAGCCGCCTGCCGATCTCGGGCAGGCTCTTGTCGGTCAGCTCGCGGGCGAGGTAGATCGCGACCTTGCGTGCCTTTGCGACGTTCGGACGCCGGTCACGGGCGACGAGCTCCTGGGGCGTGACGCCGAAGGCGCTAGCTGTCGCGTCGAGGACGTCCTCGACGCTGGGCTTGACGGTCCGGCGCTGGGGTCCGAGCTTGTCGAGCAGCTTGCGAGCGATGTCGGGCGTGGGAGCCTCGCCGCGCAGCGAGGCGTAGGCGACAACTTGGATCAGCGCGGCCTCGAGCGCGCGGACGCTGCTCGTCACGCGGGTCGCGATCTCCTCGACTAGGTCGGGGAAGGCGTCGACGGAGTCGAGCCGCGCGCGCTTCTCGAGGATCGCCCGCCGCACGTGGAAGTCGGGCGGCTCGATCGCGACGACCAGCCCGGAGCCGAAGCGCTCGCCGAGGCGGTCGGCGACGGCCTCGAGCTGGGCGGGGCTGCGGTCGGAGGTCATGACGAGCTGGCGGCCGGAGTCGTGCAGCTCGTTGAAGGTGTGGAACAGCTCCTCCTCGGTGCGCGCCTTGTCGGCGAGGAACTGGACGTCGTCGAGCAGTAGGACGTCGACGCCGCGGAAGCGCTCCTTGAAGGAGTGCGTGCTGCGGGTCCGCAGCGAGTCGACGAACTCGTTCGTGAACTGCTCGACGGTCGCGTAGCGCACGGCGAGCCCGGGGCTGTGCTGCTGGACGTAATTGCCGATCGCGTGGAGGAGGTGGGTCTTTCCGAGGCCTGGGCGACCGTGGATGAACAGCGGGTTGTAGGCCTGGCCCGGCTGCTCGGCGACGGCCAGGGCCGCGGCGTGGGCGAAGCGGCTTCCCTTGCCGATCACGAACTGCTCGTAGGCGTACTTGGGATTCAGCGACTCGGCGGCCGGCGAGCGGGTCGCGTAGGCGGACTCGGAGCCGGCGCCGCGGGTGCCGGCCGGCTCGGGCTGCCACTGCTCGTCGACGATCTCGACCACCGCGTCTGGGGCGTAGCCGCGGGAGGCGGCGGCACGGACGAGCGGCAGGTAGCGGTCCCGCACCCAGGTCCGGATGTGGTCGGGCGCGCGCACGAACAGCGTGCCGCGATCGACGCCCGCCAGCTCGAGCGGATCGAGCCAGATGTGGAACTTGAAGTCGGCAACGTCACGCCGCATCTCGTGGCGCACGCGATCCCATATCGGCTCGAGTTGATCGGGCACGGGCAGGTTCGGCCCCTCCCTGGGACCAGTCCGGCGACGTTTGTTCGGAGAGGGCTTCGGCGAGTAACACCTCGCCCTCGGAGGGCGCCAGTCTACATCTGGGCGCTGGGCGTTTCGGGGTCCTCAGCAGGGACTGCCGCAAATCGCGAGGAAAAGAGGCCCGGGGCCCCGAGCGCCCTATACTCCCGCCCTTCGAGAGGAGCACTGGATGAAGCGCACCTACCAACCGAAGAAGCGCAAGCGCGCCCGCACGCACGGGTTTCGCGAGCGCATGAGCTCGCGCGCAGGGCGCGAGATCCTCAAGCGCCGCCGCACCAAGGGCCGGCGCCGCCTCACCGTCTAGCGATGGGCGATGCGGCCGAGCGCCGTGGCGGAGGCCGCCGGCGCCGCCGGCTGTCGCGCAGCGGGGACTTCGACCGCGTCTACCGCGAGGGGCGGTCGCACGCGAACCGCTACCTGGTCGTCTACTCGTTCCCGCGTGCGGGTGACGAGCAGCCGCGGCTCGGGGTCTCCGTCGGCCGCAAGGTAGGGGGCGCTGTCGCGCGCAACCAGGTCAAGCGGATGCTTCGCGACGCGTTCTGGGCCTGCGCCGACGAGCTGCCCGACGGCCATGACTTCGTGATCGTCGCCCGTCCCGACATGGCCGCGGTCGCCGCCGAGCGCGGGGGCCTCGGCGTCGAGGAGGAGCTCCGCTCGGTGCTCGCCGGCGCCGGGATCGGCGGCCAGGGAGGAGCGGCATGACCGCGGCTCGCTCGCTTGCGGTTGCGCCGGTGCGCTTCTATCAGCGCTTCATCTCGCCGGCGATTCCCCAGCGGTGCAAGTACCACCCGTCCTGCTCGCAGTACTCCGTCACCGCGATCCGCCGATACGGCATACTGCGCGGCCTGATCCTCGCGGGTTGGCGGCTGTTGCGCTGCAACCCGTGGAGTCACGGCGGGGTCGACTTCGTCGAGGGCCAGAAGCTGTTCCGGCAGCGCCCCTCCTCCTGACCATGCCACCGATCGCAATCATCCCCCAGTCGGTATTGAACGTCCTCGAGGACGTGCTGACGTTCTGGCACGACCTGATCGGCGGCGGTGAGAACTCCTGGGGCTTCGCGATCATCCTGCTCACCTTCACGATCCGGATCCTGATCCTGCCGCTGACGTTCAAGTCCGTGAAGTCGATGCAGAAGCTCCAGGTGCTTCAGCCGCAGATGAAGAAGATCCAGGAGCGCTTCAAGGACGACCGGCAGCGCATGAACCAGGAGATGATGAAGTTCTACCAGGAGAACAAGGTCAATCCGCTTGGCTCCTGCCTCCCCCTCCTGCTCCAGATCCCGTTCTTCATCGCGCTGTTCGAGCTTCTGCGCAGCTCCTCCTTCACAGCGGACATCCGGGGCGAGGAGAGCTTCTTCTTCATCCCCGACCTCGCCGAGAACCTGACCGGCGAGCCGCTCGTGCTCGGCTTCATGATCGTGCTCTACGTCGGCACCCAGTTGATCGCGACGATGATCACCTCGATCGGCGGCGACAAGACGCAGCAGCGGATCATGCTGGCGCTGCCGTTCGTCTTCGTCATCTTCATCGTCAACTTCGAGGCCGGTCTGATCGTGTACTGGATCACGACGAACGTCTGGACGATCGGACGGCAGCTGGTGGTCCGCAAGCTCTACCCGAGGCCCGATCTCGAGGCGGCTGACGGCAACGGCGCCGTGCCCGCGACGGCGGTGGCGGCCAAGGCGCAAGGTGGCTCCGGCTCCGGCTCCACGGGCGGCAACGGCTCGGGCAAGGCTCCCCCTCCCTCGCCGCGCAAGCGCAAGAAGCGCTCCGGCCGCCGCCGGTAGCCTGCAGCGCATGGGGGCAGGAGACGACACGACGCCCGCGGACGAGGAGCTGAGCGGCGCGGCCGGTCTGCCCGACGAGCCGGCCGAGCGCCTTCGAGCGCTCGTCACCCGGGTCGTGCGGGAGTTGGACCTCGAGGCGACCGTCGAGATCACGGAGAGCGACGATGAGCTGAAGGCGACCGTCGACGGCGACGACCTCGGGCTCTTGATCGGCAAGCACGGGGCCACGATCGACGCGCTTCAACACCTCGCCGTCCGGATCGCGCTCCCCGGCGGCGTGCGCGACAAGCATGTGGTCATCGACGCGGCCGGCTACCGCGAGCGCCGCAAGGAGGCGCTTCACCGCACAGCCGATCGCGCGATCACGGAGGCGCTTCGCTACGGCCGACCGGTCGAGCTCGAGCCGATGCGCGCCCTAGAGCGCAAGGTCGTCCACAACTACATCAGCGAGCGAACCGACGTCGACACCCACAGCGAGGGCGACGAGCCCGATCGCCGGCTCGTCGTGACCCCAGTCGCTCCGCGCTCCGAGCCCTGACCGTTTCACGCGAAACGGTTTCGCGGTTGGCTCAGCGCTACGAGCTGGCCGATCCCGCCTCCGACCAGCTGACCGCCCTGCTGACGGCGCTTGCGGACGAGCCCGCGCCGCCCACCACCATCACGGCGCCCAAAGAGGCGCTCAACCAGCACTTGGCCGACAGTCTCAGCGGCCTTCAGATCGACGTTCTGAGGACCGCGACTCGCATTGCCGACCTGGGCGCGGGCGCGGGATTCCCGGGCCTGGCGCTTGCGGTGGCTCTTCCTGACGCCCAGATCGACCTGATCGAGGCGACTCGGCGCAAGTGCGAGGTCATCGACCGGCTCGCGGACGCGGCTGGCCTCGCAAACGCCCGCACGATTCCGGCTCGTGCTGAGGAGTGGGCTCTAGGAGAGGGTGGTGAGGCCTACGACGCCGTAACCGCCCGCGCGGTCGGCACGCTCGCCGTTCTCGCCGAGTACGCCGCACCGCTCCTGAAGCTCGGCGGCGCCCTGACCGCCTGGAAGGGCGCGCGCGATCCGGAGGAGGAGCAGGCAGGCGCCCGCGCCGCCGAAGTCTTGGGCCTCGAGGCGCGTCCCCCGTTTCCGCTCCGGCCCTACAAGGGCTCCAGGGAGCGCAATCTCTACGTTTATGTGAAGACGCGGCCGACTCCCGAGCGGTATCCCCGCCGGCCTGGAATGGCCGCAAAGCGCCCGTTGGGCGCGAAGGTTCGGGGTTGAACTAGAGTGAGGCGCCGCTAGGTCCGACCGCGTGTGGCTCTAGTTTCAAGGCCGATGGGAACCGTCTTCGCAATCGCAAATCAGAAGGGTGGCGTGGGGAAGACCACCACCGCCGTCAACGTCGCCGCGAGCATCGCCGACGCGGGCTACGAGACGCTTCTGGTCGACCTCGACCCCCAATGCAACGCGACCGTCGGGGTCGGGCTCTCCAAGGACCTGGAGCCGAACAGCTACGACGCCCTCAGCGGGGCCTGCACGATCGCGGAGGCAGCCCACGAGACGGCCGTAGAGCGCCTGTCCGCCGTTCCGGCGACTCCGGACCTCGCGGGCGCGACCGTCGAGCTGCCGCGAATGCCTGGGTCCGAGACGCGGTTGAAAGACCAGCTCGGCCCGGTGCGCGAGCGCTTTCTGTTCACGATCCTGGACTGTCCGCCCTCTCTCGGTCCGCTGACCGTCAACGCGCTCGTCGCGGCCGACCGCGTCCTCGTGCCGGTCCAGACCGAGTACTTCGCACTCGAGGGCCTTGCGGGACTGCTCGACACGCTCTCGTTGATACAACGCGACCTGAACCCGAGGCTTACGGTTGCCGGCATGGTGCTCACCATGCACGACGGACGGACGCGGCTCGGGCAAGACGTTGAGCGCGAGGTCAGAGAGCACTTTCCGGACCTCGTCTTCGACACCGTGATCCCCCGCAACGTCAGGGTGGGAGAGGCTCCGAGCTACGGCATGCCGGTCGTGCGACATGCCCCCCGGAGCGCTGGATCAGCCGCTTATCTGAAGCTTGCCAAGGAGGTAGCAGCGCGTGCTTGAACGTCAGCTTGACCCTAAGGCTGGGCAGCGTGGAATGGGTCGAGGCCTGTCCGCGATCCTGCCCCGCTCGAACGAGGAGACGGGGCTGCGGGAGGTGCCGGTCGAGCTGATCGAGCCGAATCCGCGTCAGCCCCGGCGCGAGTTCGACGAGGAGGCGCTGGTCGCGCTCTCCGAGTCGATCCGCTCACGCGGCCTGCTGCAGCCCGTGGTCGTGCGCCCGCTAGCCGGCGGCAAGTACGAGCTCGTGGCCGGCGAGCGGCGGCTGAGGGCCTCCAAGCTCGCCGACCTCGACGCGATCCCCGCGCTGGTGCGCCAGACCGACGACTGGGAGCGGCTCGACCTCGCGCTCGCCGAGAACATGGCCCGCGTCGACCTGAACCCGGTCGAGGAGGCGCGCGCGTGCGCGATGCTCGTGGACGACCTGGGGCTGTCGAAGGCGGAGGTCGGACGGCGGGTCGGCAAGAGCCGGGTTGCGGTCTCCAACCTTGTACGGCTGCTGGAGCTGCCCGACGAGGCGCTCGAGCTCGTGGAGTCGGGCGCGCTCAGCGAGGCGCACGGACGGGCGATCCTGACCTGCAAAGACCACGAGACGCGCAGGCGGCTGGCGCGGGACGCGCGGGAGCACGGGTGGTCGGTCCGCGAGACCGAGCGTCGCGCGCGAGAGCTCGAGGCCGGAAAGCCAGAGCGCTCTGCGGCGCCGGCGCTGCACCCCGACCAGGCCGAAACGCTCGGGAGCGCGGCGGAGGCGCTGTCCTCGGCGCTGAGCCGGCCGGTGCGAGCACGCGCCAAAGGCGACGGCTGCCGGATCGAGATCGACTTCGAGACCGCCGACGAGGCCCGCGAGCTCGCGGAGCAGCTCATCGAGCAGGCCCGCCGTGGCGCCATTCGCGCCGCCTGACCAGCCGCGGGAGTGGGCGATCCTGGATTCGAACCAGGGACCTCGTCCTTATCAGAGACGCGCTCTAACCGACTGAGCTAATCGCCCGCGGTCGGCGATTCTAGCGCGACTCTCGCCGGCGGCCCGGGCCTGGGACCGGAGCGGCGTGGGGACGGAGGGACCGCGGCTAGACTGTGACCCGTCCCCGCCCTACAGGGAGCCCGGCGCGTGCAGGAGATGGTCATCTATGGCGTGAGCTTCGACATGGTCGGCAAGCAGCCGATCGTGCTGCTCAAGACGCGCGACGGGAACAAGTTCCTGCCGATCTGGATCGGGCATCCGGAGGCGGCGGCGATCCTGATGAAGCTGCAGGGGGCGAATACGCCGCGGCCGATGACGCACGATCTGATCAGCGATGTGCTGGGGGAGCTGGACGTGGAGTGCACGAAGGTCTCGGTGACCGAGCTGCGGGAGAACACGTTCTATGCGTCGATCACGCTGCAGCTGAATGGGCGCGAGGTGGAGATCGACTCGCGGCCCTCCGATGCGCTGGCGCTCGCCGTGCGTACTGGCGCCTCGATCTTCGCCGCCGAGGACGTGATCACGGAGTCGGCGATCGAGTTCGAGCATGAGGTGGAGGACACCGAGGAGGTCGTCGAGAAGTTCAAGGACTTCCTTGACAATGTGTCGCCGGAGGACTTTCGGCCTGAGAGCTAGTGGTGGGCGGGATGTGGCGATCGCCAACGGAGCTCGTTCCTACGCTCCTCTGGCAATCGCCACATCCCGCTGCCTGAGCCACCGAGTGCTCGGACCGACGCGCCATTCGCGCTGAGGGACGGCTGCTGGTGTCCCTGACTAAGGGTTGGCGGGGTCAGGTGGGACCCTCGGCTGCAGTAGTGGGGCGCGGTGCAGGGGCTTGGGCGCCGGTGGGCTTTCTGCCGGTGAGGCAGGGGAGCGCGGGGCTGAAAGCTGTCCCGGGCTAGGCGTTCGCGCGGTCGAAGCGGGCGAAGGCGGAGGCGAGGATGCGGGCGACGAGGTCGTCGAAGCCGATGCCGGCGGTCTCGGCTGCCTGTGGCAGGAGGCTTGTCTCGGTGAGGCCGGGGATGGGGTTGGCCTCGAGTACGAAGAGCTCGCCGGCTTCGTCGAGCATCAGGTCGACGCGGGCGAAGCCGTAGCAGCCGAGCAGCTCGTAGGTGCGGAGGGCGAGGTCCTGGGCGCGGTCGGTGATGCCGTTGGGGAGGTTGGCGGGGCAGGTGAACTCGGTGCGGCCGATCTCGTAGCGGGCTTGGAAGTCGTAGAAGTCGTCCTCGCCGCCGGTTGGGACGGCCTCGACGATGGGGAGGGCGGTGGGTCCGTCGTCGCTGTGGAGGATTGAGACGGCTAGGTCGCGGCCTTTGACGTAGCGCTCTAGGAGGACCTTGGCGTCGTAGGAGAAGGCGGAGACGAGGGCGGAGGGGACGTCGGCGGCGGTGCGGGCGAATTTGATTCCGAGGGCGGAGCCTTGGCTGGACGGCTTGACGACGATGGGGAAGGCGAGGCGTTCCTCGATCGCGGGGAGGGCGTCGGCGGCGCCGAGCTCGCGGAAGGCGGTTTGGTTGAAGGCGAAGAACTCGGGGGTGGGGATGCCGGCCTCGATCAGGCCGTGCTTGGTGAGGACCTTGTCCATCGCGCGGACGCAGGCTGGGACGCCGGAGCCGGTGTAGGGGATGGCGAGGATCTCGAGTAGCTCTTGGACGGTTCCGTCCTCGCCGTCGCGGCCGTGCATTGCGACGAAGGCGACGTCGGGGCGCTCGTCGCGGAGGCGGCGGATGAGGTCGTTGCCGGCGTCGATGGCGACGACGTCGTGGCCGAGGCGCTCGAGTGCGTCCTCGACGCGGGCGCCGGAGCGGAGGGAGACCTGGCGCTCGAAGGAGCTGCCGCCGGCGAGGACGGCGACCTTGCTCACGAGCCGCGTGCGCGGCGCTGGCGGTCGGCTCGGCGGGGCAGCTCGACGACGCGGCCGCCCTCCGACTCGTCGGCGGTGGCCTCGCTCTCGCTGCCCGCGTCGGCCGGTCTGCGCGGTGCGTCTGGCTGTGGCGCCTCGCCGGTGAGCGTTCCGTAGAGGGCGACCTGCTCCTTGACGACTTCGCCGATGCGGCGGATTCCCTCGCGGATGCGCTCCTCGTTGGCGCCGGAGAAGTTGAGGCGCATGGAGCTGCGGCCGCGACCGTCGAGGAAGGCGCCCTCGCCGGGGACGAAGGCGACGTTCTCGCGTAGGGCGCGGGCTAGGAGGTCGGATGTGTCGATGAAGTCGGGGAGGGTGGCCCAGATGAAGAGGCCGCCGCCGGGGCGGGTCCACTCGGCTTGGGCGGGGAAGTGCTCGGCGAGGGCGTCGAGCATCGTGTCGCGGCGGGCGCGGTAGAGCTCGGAGAGGGTGTCGATGTACTCGCGCCAGTCGTGGCGTTCGAAGTAGGCCTGGACGAGGATCTGGGAGAGCGTCGAGGTGCAGAGGTCGGCTTGCTGCTTGCCGAGGTTGATGCGGGCGAGGACGGGCGGTGGGGCGACGACCCAGCCGAGGCGGAGGCCGGGGGAGAAGATCTTGGAGAAGGTGCCGAGGTACATGACGTAGACGCCGCCGTCGAGCGAGTAGAGCGTGGGGGCGGGGTCGCCCTCGTAGCGCAGGAGGCCGTAGGGGTTGTCCTCGAGCACGAGCAGCTCGCGCTCGCGGGCGACCTCGACGAGGCGCTTGCGGCGGGGGAGCGAGAGGGTGACGCCACCGGGGTTCTGGAAGCTCGGGACGGTGTAGATGAACTTCGGGCGCTTGCCGTCGCGGTCGAGCTGGTCGAGTGTTTCCTCGAGCAGGTCGACGCGCATGCCGTCGGAGTCCATGTCGACCTGTACGACGTTCGCCTGGTAGGCCTGGAAGGCGTTCAGCGCGCCGGGGTAGGAGGGGCCCTCGGCGACGATCGTGTCGCCGGGGTCGATCAGCGTCTTGGTGACGAGGTCGAGGACCTGCTGGCCGCCGGTCGTGACGAGCACGTCGTCGGTGTCGACGAGCATGTCCTCGGCGGCCATCACGTCGGCGATGCAGCGCTTGGTCTCGATCAGGCCGTCCGTGGGCCCGTACTGGAGCGCCTTGGCGCAGGACTCGTCGGCGATCCGGGCGGTCATCGCGGCGAACGTCTCGGACGGGAAGGTGGAGGTGTCGGGGAGGCCGCCGGCGAACGAGATCACCTCGGGGCGGTCGCTCATCGCCATCAGGTCGCGCGTCGCCGACGAGGTCATCACGCGCGTGCGTGCGGAAAAGAGCCCGGCGTAGCGCTCGAGGTCGCGGCGAGTCGAGCGCTCGTGCGGATTTCGGGGTGGGCTCATGTCCGGTGGTTCGCCGTCGAGCGCGAGCGTCCTCGCGCAAGGCCACCGGGCGTCGCGCCACGGTGGGCTATCGTCAGCGCTCCAGCGTACCGACCGCTGGAAACCGCCCACACGTATGAGCCTCGTAATGGACATCGGCCAGGGCGCCGGCCTCTCCGGCGCCAGCGGCGCACGGCCCTTTCTGCCGCCGCTGCTCGCCGGCGGGCTCGCGCGTGGCGACATCGGGATCGACTTCGACGACAGCGGCTGGCAGTTCCTCGAGAGCCCGGGCTTTCTGTTCGCCGTACTAGCGCTCGCTGTGGCTTGGTACGTGGCCGAACGTTCGGGGGTTAACCAACGTGCGCTGCGGGTCGGGGCCTTGGCGCTCGGAGTGGTTCTCGGCGCGCTGCTGTTCGCCGGCTCGCTGGCCGAGGGCGGCAACTCTGCGGTCCCGGGCATCGTCGCCGGCGCGGCCTGCGCCGCGCTCGCGTTCCTGGCGATCGACGGCCTGATCTCGCGCGCGGCGCGCAGGCTCGACGACGAGGCGGTCGGCTTCCTGGTGCTCTACGCCGACCTGGTAGCGCTCGTCCTCGCCGCGATCGCGATCTTCGTGCCGCCGGTGTCGTTCCTCGCGCTGGCTGCCTTCGTGGTCGTGTTGATCAAGGGCCGCGCCGCCGCCGACCGCAAGTACGCCGGTCTGCGGATCCTGCGGTGACCGGCGGCCCGGCCGCCAAGAAGCTCGTCCTCGCCGTCATCGACGCGCTCAGCCCGACGGCGCTCGAGCGCGCGGTGGCCGACGGCCGTGCGCCGGTGCTCGCCGAGCTGATGCGGCGTGGCGACTACGTGCCGGACTGCGTCTCGACGTTTCCCTCGCTGACGCCGGTCGCGGCCTCGGCGATCACGACGGGACTGGGCCCCGACGAGCACCTGATCCCGTCGATGAACTGGTACCACCGCGGCGAGGAGCGCTACGTCGAGTACGGCTCGTCGTTCACCGCCACGCGCGCCTTCGGCATCTTCCGCTCGCTGCAGGACACGGTCTACAACATGAACCTCGCGCACTTGGCGCGCGACCGTCGGACCGTCTTCGAGCAGCTCGACGACGCCGGCCTGCGCACGGCCTGAACGACCTACCTGATCTACCGCGGCCGCTACCGCCACGAGCCGTCGCCTGACCCGCGCTACCGGCGGCTCGCGGAGGCGGCGCAGTTCAGGCACGCCGTCTGGGGCCCGCGCGAGCTCTTCTACGCCGACCTGTTCGACTCGCGCGCGACCGGCTGCTCGTCGATCCTCGGCATGCCGGGCCAGCGCGCCCGCCACTCGGGCTGCGTCGGCGCGCACCTGGTCGAGAACGACCTGTTCGACTTCCTGCTGCTGTCGCTGCCGGACAACGACACGTTCTCGCACCGCGAGGGGCCGGACGAGCAGCCGATCTCGATCGCCGCGGCCGACCGGGCGCTCGAGCGCGTCACCCACGCCGCCGGCGGGATCGACGCGTTCCTCGACGACCACGCGGTGATCGTGATGTCGGACCACTCGCAGAGCCTGGTCGAGTCGACGATCAACCTCGCCGCCCACCTCAGCGACTGGAAGGTGCTGCTGCCGACCGACCGGGCGCCCGAGGAGGCGCAGCTGGCGGTCTGCCCGGGGGCTCGGTCGGCGATGGTCTACGTGCTCGAGCCGCACCTGCGTGAGCGCTTGCTGCCACGGCTGACGCGTGAGCTCCGAGCGATCGAGGGAGTCGACCTGGTCGCGTGGCGCGACGGCGACGAGGGCGTCGTGATCCGGGCGGGACGCGAGCTGCGCTTCGCCCCGGGCGGCGAGCTGCTCGACGAACGCGGGCAGCGCTGGAGCGTCGACGGCGACCGCGCGGTGCTCGACCTCGACGAAGCCGACGGCAGCCTGACCGCCGGCGACTACCCAGACGCACTCGGGCGGCTGTGGTCGGCGCTCTCCTGCCGCCGTGCCGGCGACGTGCTGATCTCCGCCACTCCCGGCTACGAGTTCGTCGACTGGGGCGGCTCGCACCACCTCGGCGGCGGCAGCCACGGCTCGCTGCACCGCTGCGACTCCCACGGCGTGCTGCTGACCCATGGCGTCGAGGGAGTCGGCGAGCGCACGGCCTGGCACCTGCGCGACGTGACCCCGATGATCGCGTCGCACTTCGGGATAACCTCGTAGCCGTGCCGCACGAGTCAGACGCCCACGCCGGCGGCGCGATCGAGCAGCCGAGCGCGGCCGCGCCGCCGGAGCCCCGGCGCGTGTCCGCTGCACGCATGCGCGCGGGCGTGCGCAAGCCGGCGAACTGGGTCCAGCTGGCGAAGTTCTGCGCCGTTGGTGGATCGGGGTATGTCGTCAACATCGCGGTGTTCTCGCTCGCGGTCGAGCTCGGCGACCTGCACCACCTGCTGGCCGCTACGCTCGCCTTCCTGGTCGCCGTGAGCAACAACTTCTGGTGGAACCGGCACTGGACATTCAGCGCCCGCGAGGGCCACGCGGGCTTTCAGGCCGCCCGCTTCCTGACCGTGAGCGTGGTCGCGTTCCTGCTCGCCGCGGCGGTGCTGGAGGCGATAGTGAGCGGAGCCGGGATGGAGGAGATCCCGGCTCAGGCGATCTCGATCGTCGCCGCGACGCCACTCAACTTCGTCGGCAACAAGATCTGGAGCTTCGGCCCCGGCGGCCGCCGGGGCTGACGGCCTCTCCGCGCGCGGCGCTGTCCGCGCGGTCGCTCTGGCTGAGCGCCGCACTCGCTGCGGCGTTGATCTCCGTCCTGACCCTCGCCGCGTCCGCGTGTGCCGCGCCCGAGCTGAAGACGCCGCCGTCGCAGACCGTCGCCCCCGACGGCTACGAGCTGACCGCCAAGCAGGTGATCCGGATCGCCTCGCGCTCCGAGGTGGTCCGCGCCGAGCGCCGCAAGCACCCAGGCGACTTCCGTCCCGCGGCCTACACGCGCGGCCCCGGCCGCTGGCAGGTGAGCTGGTTCGACGGCGATCGCGAGGTCGCCCAAGCGCGTGTCGACGACTCGTTCGGGGTGGTGCTCGAGGCCTGGACCGGCTACCAGGTGGCCTGGTCGATGGCGCGCGGCTACGAGGGCGCGTTCGGGCGCAAGCTCAACGCGCCGTACGTCTGGATCCCGCTCTGCGTGCTGTTCCTCTTGCCGTTCCTCGACCCGCGCCGCCCGTTCCGCACGCTCCACCTCGACCTGCTCGTGCTGCTTGCCTTCGGCGCCTCGCACGTCTTCTTCAACCGCGGCGAGATCGGCGTATCGGTGCCGCTCGTCTATCCCGTGCTGCTCTACCTGCTCGCGCGCCTGCTGTGGGTCGGCTTCCGGCCACGCGCGAGCGGGCAGCGGCTGGTCCCGCTCGTGCCGCTGTCGTGGCTCGCGCTCGCGATCGTCTTCCTCGTCGCCTTCCGGATCGGCCTCAACGTCGTCGACTCGAACGTGATCGACGTCGGCTACGCGGGCGTGATCGGCGGCGACCGGATCGCCGACGGCGACGAGCTCTACGGCCCCGGGTTCGCCGAGGACGTCACTCGCGGCGACACCTACGGACCGCTCACCTATCTCTCCTACGTCCCGTTCGAGCAGGTGCTGCCGTGGAGCGGCACCTGGGACGAGCTCCCCGCCGCCCACGGGGCTGCGATCGCCTTCGACCTGCTGACGCTGGGCGGTCTGCTGCTGCTCGGGCTGCGCCTACTACCTGGTCGTGTCGGGCGCGAGCTCGGCGTCGCGCTCGCCTACGCATGGGCGTCCTACCCGTACGCGGCCTTCGCGCTGCAGACGAACTCGAACGACACGCTCGTGGGTCTCTTGACGGTCGGGGCGATGCTGGCGCTCACGCTGGCTCCCGCTCGTCGCGGATTGTCGGCGGCGGGCCGTGGGATCGCGGTCGGCCTCGGAGCCGCGGCCAAGTTCGCCCCCTTGGCGCTGGCGCCCCTGTTTGCGACCGCGACCGGGCCGCCGGTCCCAACCGCGCCTCCCGGAGCGCGCGACGGGTCGACCGATGGGGCAGGTCCCGATGCGCCGAATCCCGGCCGCCGCTTTCTCGGCATCCGCGACTTGCTTGTCTTCTCGCTCGCCCTCGCGCTGATCCTCGCCGCCGCCTTCCTGCCCTTCCTCCCCGACGGCGGCCTTCGCGAGATCTACGACCGCACCGTCGGCTACCAGGCCTCGCGCGGATCGCCGTTCAGTGTCTGGGGTCAGATCGACTCGGGAGAGACATGGCGCACCGTCGCCTCGGTCGCGGCCGTCGCGCTCGCGCTGTTGGTCGCCTTCGTCCCGCGCCGCAAGGACGCGATCCAGGTCGCCGCGCTCGGTGCGGCGGTCCTGATCGCCGTCCAGCTCGCGGCCTCGCACTGGTTCTACCTCTACGTCGTCTGGTTCGCTCCGCTGACCCTGGTCGCCCTCTTCGGCTCCCAGCTCGCGGCTAGATCTCCGCGGCCTCCAGCACCGGCTCGATCGACGTCGCACGTCCATCCGCCCCCGCCTCGACCACTGCCCCGTTCAGCCACGGATCCTCGGTCGACGTCTCGAAGCGCACATTCGTCATCGTCAGGAAGCGCTTGAGCGCGAGCTCGCGCGTCACGCCGATCACGCCTCCGCGCGGTCCGGTCATGCCGACGTCGGTGCAGTAGGCGGTTCCGCCCGGGAGCACCCGCGCGTCCGCGGTCGGCACGTGTGTGTGGGTGCCGAGGCAGGCCGTCGCACGGCCGTCGACGTGCCAGCCCATCGCGACCTTCTCGCTCGTCGCCTCGGCGTGCATGTCGATCAGCACGTGCTCCACACGGCCGCGCAGCTCGGCCAGCGACGCGTCGGCCTCGGCGAATGGCGACCGCGCCGCCTCGAGGAAGAGGCTGCCGGCGATGTTGACGACGCCGAGCTTGATGCCGTTGCTCTCGACGACCGTCACGCCGCGCCCGGGGCTGCCCATCGGGTAGTTCGCCGGCCGCACGATCCGCGGCTCGCGGTCGAGCAGCTCGTAGACCTCGGAGTGGCGGTAGGCGTGATTGCCGAGCGTGATCGCGTCGGCTCCGAGCTCGAGGATCTCGCGCGCCGTCTTGCGCGTGATGCCGACTCCGCCCGCGGCGTTCTCGCCGTTGACGACGACGAAGTCGGGCCGGTGGCGGTCGCGCAGTCCGGGAAGCAGAGCCGCGAGCGTCTGGCGGCCGAGCTTGCCGACGACGTCTCCGACGAAGAGCAGCTTCACGGCAAGGCAGTCTGTCACTCGCCGCGCCCGCTACCGTCCGCCCACGATGGGCGACCGATCGACCGCGGCGGCGCCAACCGCTCGCGCCGCCGCCGAGCACGCTCTGACGGCGGAGGGGATCGTCAAGCGCTTCGGCGCCCGCGAGGCGCTGCGCGGCGTGTCGCTGAGCGTGACGCGCGGCGAGCTCGTCGCGATCATCGGGCCAAACGGCGCCGGTAAGACGACGCTGCTCTCGATCCTCGCCGGCATCCAGCGCCCCGACGCCGGCAGCGTCAGCCGCGACCCCGGCGAGATCGGCTGGGTTCCGCAGCAGGCGGCGCTCTACGGCAAGCTCACCGTCGCCGAGAACCTGCGCCTGTTCGCGCGCCTGGAGCGCCTCGACGATCCCGAGCTCGCCGTCGAGGGCATGCTCGACCTGACCGGCTTGCGCGAGCGTGCGCACGACCTCGCCGCCGAGCTGTCGGGCGGCAACCGCCAGCGCATCAACATCGCGATCGGCCTGCTCGGCCGCCAGGACGTGCTGCTGCTCGACGAGCCCAGCTCGGCGCTCGACCCGCGCCAGCGCGAGCGTGTCTGGGCGTTCCTGCTCGAGCTGCGCGAGCGCGGGACGACGGTCGTCTACTCGACCCACGACCTCCAGGAGGCCGCCCGCCACGCCGAGCGCGTCGTCGTGCTCGCCGACGGCGAGATCCTGTTCGAGGGGTCTCCGGCCGCGCTCGGCGAGGCGGTCGAGCGCGAGGACGGCGGTGCGCGGGGCGACTTCGAGGAGGCGTTCGTCGCCTTCCTGCGCCATCGGGGGCACTGAGGTGCGCTGGCTGCTGCTCAAGGACCTGCGCATCCTGCGCCGCTCGCCCGGGCTCGTAGCGCTGCTCGTGCTCTACCCGATCGTGCTGTCGGTGCTGATCGGCTTCGCCCTCTCGGCCGGGCCAGACAAGCCGCGCGTGGCGTTCGTGAGCCTCGTGCCTCCGGACAGCGGCGAGCTCGACCTCGGCCGCGAGAAGGTCGACGTGTCGAGCTACGAGGACAGGCTGTTCGCGGCGATCGACCCGATCCGCGTCGACTGCAAGGGCAAGTCGCCGCGCGCATGCCGGCAGGCGGCGATCGGCAAGGTCGAGTCGGGCGCCGCGATCGCGGCGCTGGTGCTGCCGGCCGTCCTCACCGATCGGCTGCGCGGCCTGCAGACGCTCGCGATCCAGGGTCCGCCCGTGATCGAGGTTTTCTACAACGCCGACGACCCGATCAAGGCGACCTACGTCAAGGACACGATCAAGTCCGAGCTGCGCGACGCCAACCTCGCGCTCACGACCCGCTTCACCGAGATCGGGATCTCCTACCTGGACCTGATCGTCTCGGGCGGCGTCGTCGACGTGCCGCTGCTCGACGACATCGAGCTGCTCGGCCTCGAGCGCGCGGAGCGGATCGTGACGCGCGCACGCGCGAACGTCGGCCCCGTCGAGCGTGAGCAGCTCGACCGAGTCGTTCGCTTCTCGCGCCTCGCCCGCGAGAACCTCAACCTGTCCCCGGCCCTACTGCGCTCCGTCCGCGAGCCGATCCGTGTCAGGCAGGTCGCGCTCGACGGCGGCACCACCTCGCTGAGCTCGTTCGCGGTCGCCCTCGCGGTCTCCGTCTCGCTGATGTTCATCACGCTGCTGCTCGCCGCCGGCGCACTCGCACTCGAGCGCGAGGAGAACGCCTTCCCGCGTCTCGTTCGCGGCCTCGTCTCGCGCACCGGCCTGCTGCTCGAGAAGACCGGCCTCGCCGCCGTCTGCTCCGCCGCGGCCTCCCTGCTCATGCTCGCCGTGATGAGCCTGTTCGTCGATGTCGACTGGTCTCGCCTGCCGTTCTGGCTCCTCGCGATCGCCGTGGCCGCGCTCGCCTTCGGCGCCCTCGGCGTCGCCATCGGCGCCCTCACGAAAGAGGTCCGCGCCGCCTCCCTGCTCTGCGTGATGCTCTTCCTGCCGCTCGCCTTCCTCGCCCTCGTCCCCTCCGGCTCCGTAGCCCCAGCCCTCTACGACGTCACCCGAGTCGTCTCGGCCGCCTTCCCCTTCAAGCCCGCTCTCGACGCCCTCGACGCCGCCCTCAACGACTCCGGCGCCCTCACCGGCCCCCTTCTCCACCTAACGGCCCTCTTCGCCGCCTTCGCCGCCCTCGCCCGCCTCGCCCTGCGCCGCTTCGCCTGATCGCGGCACCGGCCTCAGGTGCCCATCGTCACTGCACGGGCACGTCGGATCCCTCGGTCGGATCGCGCAGGTCAGTGGCAGTAAACGGCGGCGGGTCGGGGCTCGCCAACGGAGTGGCCTCCGTCTCCGGCGGGTCTCGCGGAAGCTTCGGCGCGGCGGCCTGCCACTTGCGGAGGTCCTGTACGAGGTCACGGTAGAAGTCGATCGCCTGGGAACGGGTCTCCTTCGAGAAGGATCCGGCGTCCTTGCCGCTCTTCGCTCCCATCTTGCGGATCAGCGCGATGTGGAACGAGCGTGGCTGACGCTTGGGGTCAGAGCTCGACAGGAGTCGCTCAGGCGCATCGACGGCCTCACTCAGCAAGAGCGAGCTCGTCTCGCGGGAGTTGGCGAAGCTGACGTCGATCCGGAGGTCGGAAGGCGCGTGACGGAGTTGGCGCAACAGCCAGGTGATGCGCGTCTTGGGCCTTCCCTCGCGCGGGGCGTGGAGCTCTACGCTCGTGGTCACCCGACGCGTGCGTAGGTCGGCTTCGATGCGGAGCTCTCCGATCGCGTCCGGAACCTTGATCGACGCCTCGAGCTTTCCCGTCTCCACGAGGTCCCTGACGGTGCTGTCCAGCCGGGCCTCGGTCGATAGCGTCCGACGGCGAACCGGTGTGACGCTCCTGCCCAGCTCCTGACCGAGGCCGAGCGCGACGTAGTCGATGAACTGCTCCCAACGCTCTGCGACGTCGCGGGCCTCCGCGTCTCCGATGCGGAGCGTTCCGTTGGCGGCCGCCGTCCTCACCGGAACCCAGTTCGGGCCCATCCCTGCGAAGCCGCTCGCCCCGGACCGTTCATGGTCGAGGTAGGCGATCAGCTCGCCGAGCAGCCACGCCTGATCTGGATCTGTGACACCCCGATGCCGGTGCTGAACGATCGCCTCAGTGAGTATCCGCCACCACGACAAGTGGTAGAGAGACACCTTCCTGAGCTTCCGCTTGTCGACCGAGAACGGATAGTCGAGGGGCGATGCGGTGATCTGGTTCGAGATCGTCAGCACGGCGTCGAAGGCGTTGTCGCGTGCCCAGTCGAGGTAGCGCGCGACCTGATCGGCCTCCAGCCGCGCGGATCCAGTCTTGACCTCTACGAGGCAGTCCCAACGCTTAGAGCCACGTTCGGCGAGGATGGCGCCGTCTGGAATGCAGCGCTTGCCGTCCGCGCTGCGTAGTTGGAGCTCCGTGTAGGTGGCTATCCGGCCCTTCGGCGCGCCTAGGCTGCCGATCAAGGCGTGACCGAAGTCGGGCACGGCACGCATCACCGCCAGCAGTGATGACGTCGCTCTCTGCTCCTGCTCCTCCTGGCCCCTCAGGCCCACCGTCGGGAGGAGCCGTGCCGGCTGCCAACCCTCTCGCCCGTCAGCACTCTCGCGCACGTCTCGACACTACCCGTCAGTCGCGATCGCGGCTGATGAGGGCGAAGTCTTGCGGCGGTTCCCTTTAGGAGACGTGACTTCCACGACCCGCGACAGGTGGATGGTGAGAGCGGGCGTCCTCGGCGGGCTCCTGGGTTGCCTATTGGCAGGTATCGATCCGAGCGTTCCCGATCACGGGCTGCCTGGCGTGGCGCTCGGCTCCACGCTGGTTCTTAGCGCCGAGCGGGTTGGTGTGTTGTTCGCCGTCTGGCTGCTCGTCGTCGTGGTGATCGCTCAGGCTTGGCGTGGCCAACTGCCCACCGAGGTCTCCGGTCGAGGAGTGAAGTACGCGGAGAGCGAGGGCACGCAAGAGTCTGTGCTGGCAGCCGCGACGGGCCTACGAGAGCTCAACCACGACGTCCAGCAGATGCGGGTGGAGTTGATGCGCGTGGAGGCGCTTGCGCGCGACGAACAGGAAGGAATAGGATAGGGCCAGATGGCGTCGACAGATAGACAGGCACTGGAGCAGCGAATCTTCGAGTTGCTCGCGGATCACACGGCCTTCGAGATATCGCAGGAGCTCGGCGTGCCGTACGAGGAGACCATGGACATGGTCGAGAAGGTGATCAGGGAGCGCGGTACTCCGCATCTCGCCGCAGTTCGGAGGGCGATAGACAGGCTCGAGGTGCTCGCAACGCAAATATGACGGCTGGCCTTTAGCTGTAGTTCTTGCGCGGGAAGACGTCGCGGGTGAGGGAGTCGACGCGGTCGAGGAAGAGGATGCCGTCGAGGTGGTCGATCTCGTGGAGGAGGCAGCGAGCCTCGAAGCCGTCGGTATCGATGCGGAGGTCCTTGGTGGTGAGGCCGGCGTCGGTGAGCTCGATTGCGTCCTCCTCGATCGTGACCTGGGTTGCGCGACGGACGTTGGCGGTCAGGTGGGGGATGCTGAGGCAGCCCTCGCGGGCGACCTTGGTGCCGTCCTCGGCGACGACGCGGGGGTTGGCGAGCAACAACAGGCCGTGCGACGTCTTCGCCTTCGGGTGCTCGCTGACGTCGACGACGACGATCCGGGTTAGGTCGCCGAGCTGGGTGGCGGCGAGACCGACGCAATGGCCGAACGAGCGCATCGTGTCGAGCAGGTCGCGGGCCGCCCGCTCGGTGTCCTCCGAGCCGTCGAGCTGCGCCGGCTCGGCGACTGTCTTGAGCGCGGGATGGGGGTAGCGGAGGACGTCGCGGACCGCCATGCCGGGCTCCGCCTACAGCTCGTGGCGGTCTAGCTCGCGCAGGCTGACCTCGACGCTCTCGCTGGCGGCGGCCGCGGCGAGCGCGGCGTCGAGGGTGGCGGGGTCGAGGTCGGACGGCAGCGCGACCTCGATCAGCAACGCATACAGCGAAGGCTCGCCCTGCTCCTCGGCCAGGCGCGTCTCGAGGTCGGTGACGTTCACGCCGTGCTCGGCGAGCACCGTCGTCGCGCGGTGGACGATCCCGGGGTGATCTACGCCGTAGACGGTCACGACGTGCGTCGGCTCGGGCACGGCCTCGGCCAGCGGCTCGACGGCGCTCAGCGCGAGCGCCTCGAGGCCGAGGTCGGCCGCCACCGCGTCGAGGTCGGCGCCCAGCGCGTCGCGGTCGGTCTGCTCCGGCACGCCGAGGATCAGCACCATCGTGAAGTGGCCGCGCAGGATCGACATTCGCGAGTCCTCGACGTTGACGCCGTGGCGCAGCAGCACCGCGGTCGTCGCCGCGACGATGCCCGGCCGGTCCCTCCCGATCGCCGAGAGTGCGAGCTGGTGCATGCGGGCGAGCATACGGCAGCCCTCCGCCCGCGCGGGATGCGCGCTACACGCCGGCCCTAGACTGAAGCCGATGGCCTTCCCTGCCACTCGCATGCGCAGGCTGCGTGCCAGCGGCCTGCTGCGCGACATGGTGCGCGAGACGGAGCTGACGCCCGCGCACCTCGTCCAGCCGCTGTTCGTCGAGCTCGGCACCGACAGCCGCACGCCGATCGAGGCGATGCCCGGCATCGAGCGGCTGTCGATCTCCCATGCGGTCGAGGAGGCGGGGGAGATCGCCGCGCTCGGCATCCCGGCCGTCCTGCTCTTCGGCCTCCCTGTCGACAAGGACGAGCAGGGCTCGGGTGCCTACGACGACGAGGGCGTCGTCCAGCTCGCCGTCCGCGCGATCAAGGAGGAGCACCCCGAGCTGCTCGTGATCACCGACGTCTGCCTCTGCGCCTACACCTCGCACGGCCACTGCGGGATCGTCCGCCCCGACGGCGCGATCGACAACGACGTGACGCTCGAGCTGCTCGCCCAGACCGCGATCTCGCACGCACGCGCGGGCGCCGACGCCGTCGCGCCGAGCGACATGATGGACGGCCGGGTCGGCGCGCTGCGCGGCCAACTCGACGCCGAGAGCCTCAAAGAGACCCCGATCGTCGCCTACTCCGCGAAGTTCTCCTCCGCCTTCTACGGCCCCTTCCGCGAGGCCGCCGACTCGACGCCCGCCTTCGGCGACCGCCGCACCTACCAGCTCGACCCCGCGAACTCCGACGAGGCCGTGCGTGAGGCGCTGCTCGACGTCGAGGAGGGCGCCGACGTCGTGATGGTCAAGCCCGCGCTGCCCTACCTCGACGTGGTCCGGCGCGTCAAGGAGGCCACCGGGATGCCGGTGGCCGCGTACAACGTCAGCGGCGAGTACGCCATGATCAAGGCCGCCGCGGCGGCCGGAGCGATCGACGAGCGCGCAGCAGTGCTCGAGGCGCTTACCTCGATCCGTCGCGCCGGCTCAGACATCGTGATCTCCTACCACTCCAAGGACGTAGCCGCATGGCTTCAGTAAGAGAGGCCGCCGCGATCCCGAAGGTCCGCAGCCGCAAGGACGGCGCGGCCGTGCCACTCGACGACCTCGACAAGCGGCTGCTGAACCTGATGCAGGGCAGCTTCGCGCTCGAGCCGCGGCCCTACCTGCGCGTCGCCGAGCTGGCCGAGGTCGACGAGGGCGAGGTGCTCGCGCGCGTCCAGCGCCTGATCGACGATCGCATCATCCGCCAGGTCACGCCGATCTTCGACACGCGCGTGCTCGGCTACAGCTCGATGCTCGTCGCCGCGAAGGTCGACGCGGAGAACCCCCACCGCGCCGCCGCGATCGTCAACTCGCACCCCGGCGTCTCGCACAACTACCTGCGCAACCACGACTTCAACATGTGGTTCACGATCGCGACAGAGCCGGAGTCGAAGCTCGGCCTCCAGGGCACGCTCGACGTCCTCCAGGAGCTGACCGGCGCGGAGTCGGTGCGCCAGCTGCCGACGATCAAGCTGTTCAAGATCCGGATGGACCTCGAGATGGAGAAGGGCACCAAGGACCTCGCGGCGATGGGCGTCGCGCAGGACCCGATCGAGCCCGACCCGATCGAGGTCACCGACCTCGACGTCGCAGTGATCCGCGCGCTGCAGGGGGACATGCCGGTCGTCCCCGAGCCCTACGCGCCCGCCGCCGCCGAGATCGGGATCTCGCAGACCCAGCTGCTCGACCACCTCGAGTCGATGCGCGAGCGCAAGGCGCTGCGCCGCGTCGCCGCGATCCTCTTCCACCGCCGCGCCGGCTTCTCGGCGAACGGCATGGGCGTCTGGAACGTGCCGGACGAGCGGATCATGGAGGTTGCCCCGCTGATGGCCTCCTACCGCGGGATCTCGCACTGCTACCAGCGCCCGACCTACGAGGACTGGCACTACAGCGTCTTCACGATGGCCCACGGCCGCTCCAAGGAGGAGTGCGACGCGATCCTCGACACGATCGCCGACGAGACCGGCATCGAGGATCGCCGCACGCTCTACTCCTCGACCGAGTTCAAGAAGATCCGCCTCCTGTACTTCACCGACGACCACCGTCGCTGGGAGGCGGAGCACGCGGGCTGAGCAACGCCCGGCGGCCACACCGGCCGCGCCGCTCGCCCGCCGTACGATCAGCCCGATGCCTTCCGACGACCGCTCGCGCGCCCTCTACGCCCGTGCCGTCGAGCTGCTCCCGGGCGGGGTGAACTCGCCCGTCCGAGCGATGCGCTCGATCGGGCGCGACCCGATCTTCGTCGCCGCGGGGGAGGGCGCCGAGCTGATCGACGTCGACGGCAACCGCTACGTCGACTACGTCTGCTCCTGGGGCCCGCTGATCGCCGGTCACGCCCACCCGCGGGTGATCGAGGCGGTCACGGCGGCGGCGGCGAGCGGGACGAGCTTCGGCGCACCGACCGAGGCCGAGGTCGAGATCGCCGCTGCGATCGTCGAGCGCGTGCCGGGCGCCGAGATGGCGCGGATGGTCAGCTCCGGCACCGAGGCCTCGATGAGCGCGATCCGCCTCGCGCGCGCCGCGACCGGCCGCGAGAAGCTGCTCAAGTTCGCCGGCGCCTACCACGGCCACGTCGATGGCCTGCTCGCCGACGCGGGCTCGGGCCTCGCGACTGCCGGCATCCCGGCGAGTCCCGGCGTTCCCGCCGCCCAGGCGGCGACGACCGTGGTCGTGCCTTGGAACGACCGCGCGGCGGTCGAGCGGGCGCTCGCCGAGCACGAGGTCGCCGCGGTCCTCGCCGAGCCGTACCCGGCGAACATGGGCCTCGTGCCGCCGGCTGGCGCAGCCGGGGCGCAGGGTGGGCCGGCCGGTGTGCCGGACGGCCCGGGTGCTCCGGGCTTCCTGGCGTTCCTGCGCGAGCAGGCCGACGCTAACGGCGCGCTGCTCGTGTTCGACGAGGTGATCAGCGGCTTCCGCGTCGGTCGCGGCGGCGCCCAGGAGCGCGAGGGCGTGACTCCGGACCTCACCGTGCTCGGCAAGGTGATCGGCGGCGGTCTTCCGGCCGCGGCCTACGCCGGCCGCCGCGACCTGATGGAGCGCGTCGCCCCGGCCGGCGACGTCTACCAGGCCGGCACGCTGTCAGGCAACCCGCTCGCCACGGCCGCCGGCCTGGCGACGCTCGAGCTGCTCGACGCAGACGCCTATGCCCGCCTCGACGCCATCTCGGCGACGCTCGCGGACGGTCTCCGCGAGGCGGCGGCGCATGCCGGGGATCCGGTCCACGTCACCCGCACCACGGGTCTGCTCACGCTCTTCTTCCACGACGGTCCCGTCAGCGACTACGCCGGCGCGAAGGAGTGCGACCTCGAGGCCTACGCCGCCTTCTGCCGCGCCATGCTCGACCGCGGCGTCTACCTCCCGCCGTCCCAGTTCGAGGCGTGGTTCCCCTCGCTCGCCCACACCGACGCGCAGCTCCAGCGCACGCTGGCGGCGGCCGCGGAGGCACTGAGCGAGATGGCCTCGTGAAACGCCTGCCGGCGAGTCGGAGGCGCGCCATCGGGTGCCCGTTCGCGACTCGAGGGGGGTCTCGATGAGCGCTTTGCGTGAGGTGACCGCGGCGCTCGATCCCGCGCTCGCCGAGCACGCCCTCCGCGATCCGGGCCCGGATCGCTTCGCCGGCGTCGTTGGCGACCGCGACCGGCTCTTCACGATCGAGGCCGTCTACGAGGGCTACCTGCTCCACTACGGCGAGCCGCGCGCGTTCGTCGAGATCGACCCCGATCTCCGCCTGCTCGCGGGCGACGCGCTCTATGCGCTCGGCCTCAGCCGCGTCGCCGAGCAAGGCGACGTCGAGGCGATCGCCATCCTCGCCGACCTCATCTCAGCCAGCGCGAGAGCCCATGCAGAGGGCGATCCAGACCGTGCCGAAGCTCACTGGGCCGAGGCTGCGCACCGGCTAGCCTAGGAGCTGGGCACGGACCGTACGGCGTCCGAGGCCCGTTGAAATTAGAATCCGGCGCCGCCCGATCCCCGGGCGCTCATACCCCGCAGTGGCCGACCTCCCCGACAAGCACAAGCGCAAGTCGCGCTACACCACCGACCGGAACATTCCGGGCGCCTTCGAGGGCGAGACGGTGACGCGGCGTGGCTTCATGACTGGTGGCGCGCTCGCGGCCGGCGGTATCGCCACCGCCGCCTTCGGGCTGCCCGCGCTTGGCTTTGCGCTCGGCCCGATGTTCGAGCGCAGCGCGCCCGAGAGCTGGCAGGACGTCGGCGGCGTGGAGGACTTCAACGCCGAGACCTACGTGCCGGTCGTGATGAGCATCGTCCCGTCGATCGGCGAGGCGGGCAAGACGACGGTCTACATGCGCAAGTTCGCGCCGGGCTGCGACGCCGAGCGCAACAAGGACATCCCGTACATCGCGATCTCGACCCGCTGCGCGCACCTCGGCTGCCCGGTCCGCTACATCCAGGCCTCGCAGCGGTTCGTCTGCCCGTGCCACGGCGGCGTCTACGACTTCGAGGGCAAGGTCGACGGCGGCCCGCCGGTGCGCCCGCTCGACCGCTTCTACACGCGCGTGCGCAAAGGCCGCGTCGAGGTCGGCAACCGCTTCTCGGTCAACTCCGAGCTCGAGCGCTTCCCGCATCCGCGCGATCCGTCGAACCACCTCGACGGGCTCTGGGAGTACCTCTACCCCGGGCGGCCGAGCACATGAGCCTCGTCCCCAAGTTCATGCGGCCCGCGCCGCCGCGCCCCGCCGAGCGCGAGGCGCCGAAGCCGAGCGCGCTCGACAATGCCAAGGCACAGGGCGCCGAGGCCGGGATCGGCGTCGTCGGCTGGCTCGACGAGCGCACCGGCGCGAGCCCGTTCCTGCGCGGCTTCCTCTACCGCAAGGTCCCGAAAGGGACGAACTGGTTCTACACGCTCGGCTCGGCGACGATGTTCGCCTTCGTCTCGCAGGCCGTCACCGGCGTCTTCCTTGCGATGTACTACGAGCCGGACCCGACGCGCGCCTACACGTCGGCCGCGCACATCACCAACGACCTCTTCCTCGGCGAGCTGGTGCGCGGCATGCACCGCTGGGGCTCGACGGTGATGATCGTCCTGCTGTTCCTGCACATGGGCCGCACGTTCGTCTTCGGCGCCTACAAGTACCCGCGCGAGCTGAACTGGGTGATCGGCGTCGTGCTGCTCGTGCTGACACTGATGATGGGCCTGACCGGCTACCTGCTGCCGTTCGACCAGCGGTCGTTCTGGGCGACGGTCGTCGGCGTCAACATCAACGCGTCCGGGCCGATCATGGGCCCCTACCTCGCCGACTTCATGCGCGGCGGGGCGGAGTTCGGGGCGACCACGCTGAGCCGCTTCTACGCGCTGCACATGCTGCTGGTCCCCGGACTGATCGCCGCGCTGATCGGCGCGCACCTCTACCTGGTCGCGAAGCTCGGCACGAGCGCGCCGCCGTGGCTGAAGGCCGAGAAGAAGTCACTCCAGCGCGAGGAGGTCTGAGGTGAACGCGCGCGAGAAGGAGCAGTACCTGCGCGAGTACTCGATCCTCAAGAGCCAGGGCAAGCCGTTCTTCCCCTACGCGGTCGCCAAGGACGGCGCGATGGCCGCGATCACGCTCGGCGTGATCATCCTGATGGCGGTCCTGTTCGGCGCCGAGCTCGGCCCGAAGGCCGACCCGACGACGACCACCTACTCGCCGCGCCCCGAGTGGTACTTCTTCTTCCTCTTCGAGCTGCTGCGCGTGGTCAAGCCGCCGGCGCTCACGTTCGTGGCGACGATCGGCATCCCGACGATCTGCCTGATGCTGCTCCTGCTGCTGCCGTTCTACGACCGCAACCCGGAGCGCCATCCGCTCAAGCGCCCGATCGCGATGATCGGCGCCGTCGCGACCGTCGCCGCGATGACCTACCTGAGCGTGCTCGGCGCGCTCGCGGGCCCGCCGAGCGAGATCGACATCGAGGTTGCGTCGCAGTACCAGCGCGGCGCCGACGTCACCGCCGCGTCGGGCTGCCTCGGTTGCCACAAGATCGGCGAGAACGGCAACACGCTCGGTCCCGACCTGACCGAGATCGGCGATCGGCTCGCCGTGACGCGATCGCGCGCACGCTCGTCAACCCGACCGCGCCGATGCCGTCGTACGCGAGCCTGCGCGACGAGAAGCCGAAGCAGTTCGACGAGATGGTGAGCTTCATCGCCTCGCTCAAGGCCGAGAACGAGGGCGCCGAGCCCTCCGGCGGCGCGGCCGAGTCGAAGTAGGCAGGCCCTCGATGAGCGCCGGGGCGCCCGCGAGCGGGACTCTCCCCGAGACCCAGGTTCGCGCGATGTTCGATCGCATCGCGCGCGTCTACGACCGGATGAACGCGGTCATGACCGCGGGGATGGACCGGCGCTGGCGCGAGCGGGCGGCGGATCTCGCGCGATTGGCGCCCGGCGACCGTGCGCTCGACGTGGCGTGCGGGACCGGCGACCTCGCGATCGAGCTGAGCGAGCGCGTCGGGCCCGAGGGCTCGGTGGTCGGGCTCGACTTCTCCGAGCAGATGCTCGCGCTCGCGCGGCGCAAGGCGTCCGCGATCGAGTGGCGGGCGGGCAACGCCCTGGACCTCCCGTTCGCCGACGGCGAGTTCGCCGCTGCCACCGTCGGCTTCGGCGCGCGCAACTTCGATGACCTCGCGCGCGGGCTGCGCGAGTTGCGGCGCGTCACCCGTCCCGGCGGCCGCGTCGTCGTGCTCGAGATCACCACGCCGCAGCGCCCGCCGCTGTCGTGGTTCTTCCGGCTCTGGTTCGACCGTGTGGTGCCGGCGCTCGGCCGCTTCGCGGGAGACCCCGACGCCTACACCTACCTTCCGAGCTCGGTGCGCCGCTTTCCCGCGCCCGACGCCCTAGCCGCCGAGCTGGCGGCCGCCGGCCTCGAGGACGTGCGCTGGGTCCTGACCGCTGGCGGCACCATCGCCATCCATTCGGGAACGGTCCCAGCCTCGGCATGACCGCGCCGGTCCGATGGCCCGCGGCGCTGAGGACCTCCCCGGAGCGCGGATGAGCGTCCCGGCGCAGCTCGAGGCGGTGCTGGAGGCGGGGGGCGCGGGACTCGCCGACTCGCTGGCGCGCGCCAAGGCGCGCCTGGCCGAGGTCGCGGCCGGCCACGGGCCCGAGCTTGCCGGCCACGCAGGCGGCACGCTGGCGGCCGGCGGCAAGCGCCTGCGGCCGCTGCTGGTGTTCCTCTGCGGCGGCGCCGGACCAGCCGGACGCGCAGACTCGGGGGACGGGCCGCTGCTCGCCGCCGCCACGGCGGTCGAGCTGCTCCACACCGCCTCGCTCGTCCACGACGACGTCCTCGACCGGGCCCCCCTGCGCCGCGGCCACGAGACGGTCTACGCCCGTGGCGGACGCGGGGCCGCGACCGCGACCGGCGACTTCCTCTTCTCACGCGCGTTCGCGGAGTTGGCGGCGACGGGAAGCGAGCAGGGGCTGCGGGCGCTCTCGGTGGCGTCGTCCGCGCTCGCGAGGGGGGAGCTCATGCAGCGCGCGGCCGCCTGGGCGGCCGACGTGGCGGTCGAGCGCTATCTCGAGCGCTGCGAGCTGAAGACCGCGAGCCTGTTCGCCGCCTCCTGCCGTCTCGGCGCGCTGCTCGGCGATCGCCCCGACCTCGCCGACACGCTCGCCGGCTTCGGATCCCGCATCGGCCTCGCCTTCCAGATCCTCGACGACGTCCTCGACGTCTCCGGCCCCGCGCAGCGCACCGGGAAGCCCCGCGGCGCCGACCTGCTCGACGGCACCGTGACACTCCCGCTCATCCTCGCCCGCGAGCGCGATCCCGACCTCCGCGCCCTCGACCTCCGCACAACCGTCACCGACCCAGCGCAGGTCGAGGCCGTCTGCGACCGCATCGCCGCCACCGGCGCCCTCGACGACTCCCGCACCCAGGCGCTCGCCCACGTCGCCGCCGCCAAGGACTCGCTCGTCACCGTCGACCTCCACGCATGGCAGCACCGCGCCCTCGACCTCGTCGCGGACGGCGTCGTCCAACGCTACTCCTGAGGCAGCCTGCCAAACCGCCGATATCTCGCAGACCGGCCAGGTGGCTCGGGGGTCCGGGGGCGCGAGCCCCCGGTTCTCCTCAAAAGTCCTCGGGAAGAATGGCGCCTGCTCGTAGAGCGCCCGCGAAGCGCTCGAGCTCGTCCGCCAGGTTCTCGCGCACGAGCCGGCGGTAGGAGGCGGCCAGCTCGTCAGAGCTGTCGTTGAGGAACTCGTCGTAGGCGTCGACGACCGACTGGCGGTAGACCCCCTCGTGGCGGTGCTCGCACTCCGGGCAGCGCAGCCCGACCTGCCACTCGCCGTGGTCGACCTCGTCCCACCATTCCGGCTGGACCAGGTCCGAGTTGCAGCACGGGCACAGATGCAGATCGTCCTCGTGCCGGACGGGCGCCTGGGCGATCGTTTCATGTCCGCCGTGCGGCTCCATGGTCTCCTCAGGTCCGATATCGGCACCCTCAGCCGATCCTTTACGCAGCTTCGCGCGGTTCTCCTCTGTACGCTGCCCGGGCCGTGGTCCTCAGCGACAAGACGATCCGGTCCGAGATCGAGGCGGGGCGGATCGAGATCGACCCCTACGACGCGGGGCTGATCCAGCCGTCGAGCATCGACGTTCGCGTCGACAGCCGCTTCCGCGTGTTCCACAACGCGCGCTACCCGTACATCGACGTGCGCCAGCCGATGGAGGATCTGACCGAGCTCGTCGAGGTCGGCGGCGAGGAGCCGTTCATCCTCCATCCGGGCGAGTTCGTGCTCGGTCAGACGCTCGAGCGCGTCACGCTGCCCGACGACCTCGTGGCTCGCCTCGAGGGCAAGAGCTCGCTCGGCCGCCTCGGGCTGCTGATCCACTCGACCGCCGGCTTCGTCGACCCGGGCTTCTCGGGCAACCTGACGCTCGAGCTGTCGAACGTCGCCAACCTCCCGATCACGATCTACGAGGGCATGCCGATCGGGCAGATCTCGTTCATGCGCATGGACGGGGCGGTAGAGGTCCCGTACGGCGCGAAGGACAAGGGCAGCAAGTACCAGGGCCAGGGCGAGCCCACGCCGAGCCGCTTCTACCGCAACTTCGACCGCTCGACGTGATCCACGGCGCCGCGCGCGCCGAACAGCCTTTCAGCCTCTACCATCAGAGGCGTCCCGATTCCGCCAGGAGCGACCATGCCGAACATCGGCCCTCTAGAGATCATCATCGTCCTCGTCGTCGTCCTGCTCATCTTCGGGCCGAAGCGACTGCCCGACCTCGGACGCTCGCTCGGCTCCGGGATGCGCGAGTTCAAGGACTCGGTGACCGGGCGGGACAAGCACGACGACCACGAGCTCGACGCCGGCGAGCGTCCTGCCGAGCCGGTGCGCGCCGAGAAGTCCGAAGCCACCCGGCACAGCTCTTAGCGCCGCCGCCGGGACGTAGGAGGTAGCGGCTCGTGGCGCGGGTAAAGCCCGTCTCCCACGACGAGCAGCTGACGCTCGTCGACCACCTCGACGAGCTGCGCTCGCGCCTGATCGTCTCGCTGTTCGCCTTCGTCGTCGCCTTCGGGATCTGCGGCTGGCAGAACAACCGCATCCTCGAGATCGTCAACAAGCCGCTGCCGGACCGCTACGACCAGCCGCTCACCTTCGGCGTCACCGAGCCGTTCACGACGACCTTCACCAACGCCGCCTACGCGGCTTTGCTGCTCGCGTTGCCGGTGATCCTCTACCAGGTCTACGCGTTCGTACTGCCGGCGTTCAGCCCGAGCGAGAAGCGGGTTGCGAAGCCGCTGATGCTGATGTCGCCGGTGCTGTTCATAGCCGGCGTCGTGTTCTGCTACTTCGTCGTCCTCCCGCCCGCGACCGACTTCCTGCTCAACTTCAACGCCAGCGAGTTCAACACGCAGGTCCGGGCGCGCGACTACTACAGCTTCAGCACGATGACGATGCTCGCGATGGGGCTCGGCTTCCAGGTGCCGATCGGGATCATCGCGCTCGTCCGGCTCAACATCGTCAGCGTCGAGCAGTTACGCCACAACCGCCGCTACGCGATCCTCGCGATCGCGGTGCTCGCCGCGCTGCTGCCGACGATCGACCCCGTGACGATGCTGCTCGAGATGGTGCCGCTCTTGATCCTCTACGAGCTCAGCATCGTGCTCGCCGCCGCGCTCGGCCGCTCGCCTCGCGAGAGCGCCGAAGTCGCCGCGGTCGAGGGTTCATAGCTACAGTCCGGGTCGACATGCTGTTCGACCTGCAGGGCAAGCGCCGCCGGGTGGTGCAAGCCACCTACCTGATGCTCGCCGTCCTGATGGGCGGCGGCCTGGTGTTGTTCGGCATCGGCGGCGACGTCTCCGGTGGCCTGTTCAACGCCTTCTCGGACGGCGCCGGCGGCGGCACCGGCAATGAGGTGGTCGAGGAGCGCGTCGAGCGCAACGAGCAGCGGATCGAGGAGAAGCCGCGGGCGGAGGCGCCGCGCAAGGAGCTCGTGCGCGACTACTACCAGCTCGCCGTGGCGCAGACGCCCGACTCGGCCACGACGTTCCCGCCCGACGCCCAGGAGGACCTGCGCCACGCAGCGACCCACTGGGACGCCTACCTCGAGCTCGAGCAGGACGACCCGGACCCCTCGCTCGCCCGCGTGGCGCTGCAGCTGTTCGACTCGACCGCGCTCAACCAGCCGGCGCAGGCGCTGAAGGCGGCGCGCGTCGTCGCGGCCGAGGGCAAGGACGTCAGCTCGTATCTGCTGCTGACCCAGTACGCCGCCCAGGCCGGCGACGACCGTACGCGCAAGCTCGCCGCGCAGAAGGCGCTCGACCTTGCCCCCCAGGGTCAGCGCAAGGCGGTCAAGGACCAGATCGAGCAGGTCACCGGCGCCGCGATCGCCCAGCGCGAGGGCATCGACACGGGCGGCGGCGGGGCGGCGGGCGGGGCTTCCCAGCCCTGACCGGCAGCCCTTCCGTCGCGCTAGGGTTCCGCGACCTTCACTAGCAGCGAGGAGCAGATGAACTTCCACATCAAGGACGAGGAGATCGACGCTCAGACCCACGTCATCGAGCTGGGCGGCGAGATCGACCTCTACACCGCGCCCGAGTTCAAGGAGCGCATGGTCGAGCTGATCGAGTCCGGCAAGAAGCGGATCGTCGTCGACCTCTCCGCCGCCACCTTCATCGACTCCACCACGCTCGGCGTCCTCGTCGGCGGCGTCAAGCGCCTCCGCCCCGCCGGCGGCTCGCTCGCCCTCGTCTGCACCGACCAGAACATCACCAAGATCTTCGAGATCACCGGCCTCGATCGCGTCTTCCCGATCCACGCCACCCGCGACGAGGCCCTCGGCGCCGTCGCGGACCAGACCTAGAGCCGCAGCTCTACAATGTTCGAGGCCCACGGCGGGCCACCCAGGGCCGTTAGCTCAGCTGGTAGAGCAGGAGACTCTTAATCTCAAGGTCGTAGGTTCGATCCCTACACGGCCCATCTCGCGGTCTCTGAGCGCGCCTGGCGGCGTCATCGGAGGCCTCGTGTGCTGGCGCACACGTCGGCCTCCTCTTCCTTGCCAGCCACGCTCAGAGCCTCGCGAGAGGCGGGGCTGGGGGATGTGGCTCTAGCTCCTCGACCCGTCTAGCGTGTGGCGTCGAGCTTGGCGAGCGGGGCTTGGACGAGATCCAGGGTTGTGCCGTTGTGGTCGCTGATCTCGATCAACTTGGTCTGGCCGTAGTCGCTCACGACTGTGCCCCTGGTGCCCACGGGCCATGGGCCGATCGGGTCACTGAGAGCGACCACGTCATGCTCGGCGATGTCGTGGCGGACGGTTGCCATTGCCAATCGAGTCTAGCCCTTGATGTAGGCGGTTACCAGGCGCGGCGCCGCTTCTGCGGCGGCCAGCTCCCAGGATGTGACTACGACTGCCTGACGCTCGCGATGGCGTCTTAGGCCTCGAACAGGCACCCGAACCTCGCAGAGGTAGCCATAGGGTGGGTTCTGGCGTATCTCGCTTACTCCGCAGGTCAGGACGGCCTCTGTGATCGCAGAGGTGAGATGGTCGACATCGTCGATGGTGATGCCGAGGATGGTGGCGAATCCACGCGCCTTGGAGCCGCCGACGGGGTGTTCCGGCGCCAGCGCATAGGCCGCGAGCTTGTGTCGCACGCCGAAAGCGAGGTGCGCTCGCGGAAGTGGCGCGCTGAGCTTCGGGGGCCAAGACACGGCCGCAGCCTTACAGGGACCGCATGGCAGATACGCAGCGTGAGTCGTCCGATCGAGCTCACCTGCTCAACTCTTGATTTCGGGGCCAGGTTTGTTGCAGGTGGAGGCTCGTATGTCGCTCCATGGCGCCCCGCAGCTGGACCCGGGATATGGCTAACGTCCAAGCGATGCGCGGCGATCGACAATCCTGGGTCGTGGATGAGCTTGCGTACGCGGGTAGGGAGAACTTAGATCCGGCGCATGTCGCGAGGTACGACGGCAAGATGGATGGGGAGGCGGCGGCGGAGCTGGCGGCGCTGCGGGCCGCCGGGCTGAGCGGGGACGCGACTGTCATCGACATGGGGGCGGGCACCGGGCAGTTCACGCTGGCGGCGGCGGGTGCGGTTCGCAACGTTTTCGCGGTGGATGTGTCGCCGGTGATGCTGGAGCACCTGAGGAGCAAGCTGGGCAGCCGAGGTATCGGGAATGTCGAGTGTGTGGCGGGCGGATTCCTGACCTATGAGCATGCTGGTGAGCCGGCTGACTTGGTCTACAGCCGGTTTGCGCTGCATCACCTGCCTGACTTCTGGAAGGCCCGTGCGCTGGTCCGGATGGCCGAGATGCTCAAGCCGGGAGGTGTCCTGCGGCTGTCCGATGTGGTCTACGGCTTTGAGCCGGCCGAGGCTGAAGAGTGGCTCGAGCGATGGATGACAGAGACGGCGTCGGAGGGAGTGGAGGGCGGTTGGACGCGGGCGGAGCTCGAGGAGCATGTGCGCGATGAGCACACCACGTTCACGTGGCTGCTCGAGCCGATGATCGAGAAGGCGGGCTTCGAGATCGAGCGGGCGGACTACAGCGAGGACCGGATCGTGGCTGGCTACCGCTGCGTCAAGACCGCGCGGGAGTGACTAGGCCGGAGCTTGCGTCGTGGCGTCGACCTCGGTGGAGGCGCGGGCTTGGAAGAAGAGCATCGGGCCGGAGCGGCTGGAGCTGTTCATCGTCAGTCCGGCGGTCTGCAGCCCGGCCTCCAGCTCCTCGGCGGTGGCTACCTGGCCGAAGTCGCCGAAGCCGGGCCGAATGAGGAGGCGCTGGCGGAGGCTGTCGTCGCCGCGGAGGAAGGTGGCGGCGACGAGGCGGCCGCCGGGGGTGAGAACGCGGGCGGCCTCCGCGAGGGCGCGTTGCGGGTCTGCGTAGCAGTGGAGTCCCCAGAAGGAGATGAACAGGTCGGCGCTCGCGGATGGCAGCGGAAGGTCGGTCGCGTCCGCGTGTATGAACTCGATGTTGGCGAGGCGGCCGGCCTGGGCACGTTTGCGCGCTCGGCGTAGCATCGCCGGCGACAGGTCCGCCGCGACGTAACGCACCTCTCGGTTCGGCCGAAGTGCACGTAATGTCGGGCCGGCACCGCACGGGCAGTCGACGATCGTGCCGCCGTCGGGTATGTCAGCCACGGCGCCCATGGCGTCGTAATACGGCTTGGAGTCCCCTCCCCACAGCACGCGCCCGATCGGGCGGCTCAGCCAGGGCCGCTCCATGTAGGTGCTGTAGGCGATACCGAAGGCCGACGCCCAGAAGTCGCCCTTGGCCATGTGGCGAGCCTATGAGCGGGCGCGCGAAGGAATGTGAGGTTGGGCACGATTCTGCGCTCTAGGGCTTACCGCTCGAGCGGCTCCCGCTGAGCCTTCGTCTCCGGCGCCTCGATGTAGGGCTGCTGGGCGTCTTGGGCCTCGCCCTCCTCGTGGTAGACCGACTCGGCGTTGACGGCCCAGATGTCGTGGTCGGTGCGGTCGACGAGGTTGTCGACGGCGCGCATGGCGGTGAGCATCGAGTGGTCGGAGTTGTTGTAGCGGTGGAGGCCGTTGCGACCGACCTGCTGGAGGTTCTCGATGCCGGCGAGGAAGCCCTTGATCGTGTCGACGCGGTCGGAGTAGTCGAGGTCGTACATCGGGTAGGCCTTGGGGACGCGGGTGGCAAAGCCGAGCTCGAAGGCGTCGGGCTTGGCGAGACCGAGCTGCTCGAGCTCGCGCATGGCGAGCTGGACGAGCTCGTCGTCGGCCATCTCCCAGAGCTCGTCGCCGGCGAAGCAGAAGTACTCCATGCCGATGCAGGCCTTGGTCGGGTCGGGGACCATCCAGGGGCTCCAGGAGCGGAAGTTCTGGATCCGGCCGACCTCGACGTCGGGCTCGTGGATGTAGATCCAGTTGTCCGGGAAGAGGTCCTCGCCGTCGAGCACGAGCGAGACGGTGAGGAAGTCGCGGTAGCGGAGGCCGGCGGCTGCAGCTCGGATTTCGGGTGGGACCGGAGGGTCGACCATGCCGATGACGTTACGCAGCGGCAGGGAGGAGATGACGTAGGGCGACTCGTAGTCGACGCCGCCGGCGGTCACGGTGACGACCCTGCCATCCTCAACTTGCAGCTTTTCGACAGGTGTCTTTAAGAGCACCTTGCCACCTAGGCGCTCTATGTCCTCGGTCATCGTCTCCCACATCTGGCCGGGCCCGTAGCGGGGATAGTGGAACTCGGAGATCAGGCTCTTGATCTCGTTGCCCTTGTTACCGAAGAAGGCGGACTTGGCGGCGGAGAAGAACGACAGTCCCTTGATTCGCTGGGCGGCGAACTCGGAGCGGATCTCGGATACCGGCACACCCCAGAGCTTCTCCGTGTACGACTTGAAGAAGTTGTCGAAGAGGCGCTTGCCGAAGCGGTTGGACACCCACTGCTCGAAGGTGTCCTCGCGACCCTTGGGCTTGATTTGCGCCCACAGGTAGGACAGCAGGCAGCGGGTCAACTCGAGCGGGCCGAGCTTGCGGATTACGTCCGGGCCGCGCAGCGGATAGTCGAGGAAGCGACGGCGCCAGTAGATCCGCGACATCCGCGGGCGCAGCAGGAACTCCTCGCGCATGATCTCGTGCCAGAGGTCGTCGACCTCCTGGACCTTGGTGAAGAAGCGGTGGCCGCCGAGGTCGAAGCGGTACTCGCCACCCGGACCCTCGCGAACCTCGGTCTTGGCAATCCCGCCGACCTGGTCCTCGGCCTCGAAGACAATCACCGGCAGCCCCTGCTTGGCGAGCAGGTAGCCGGCTGTCAGGCCGGCCGGTCCGGCGCCGAGGATCAGCGTGGGCCGATCGCGCGGATCTTGGCTTGGCTCGGGGGAGGGGCGGGCGCTCACTGGTCATCAGCTCCGTTCGCAGTCCGTGGCTACAGCGCCGTACACCGTATCGAAGTTGATACGCCGTACGGCGCGGTATGGTCACGGCGTGCCCAATCGCGCTTCCGAGTTGGCTTGGGACGAACCGAAGACCGGCACCGCGGCGGGGTTGACGCGGGGCCAGGTCGTGCAGACGGCGCTGGACCTCGCCGACGCGGAAGGCCTCGAGGCGGTCTCGATCCGGCGCGTCGCGCAGGAGCTCGATGCGCGCCCGATGAGCCTGTACACGCACATCGCCTCCAAGGACGATCTGCTCGCGCTGATGCTCAACGAGTTCAGTGGACGGCTGCTCGTGCCCGAGCCGCTGCCGGACGACTGGCGCGAGGCCCTGCGCCGGATCGCGCACAGGGCCTACGACTCTTACGTCGCACACCCGTGGACGATCCAGGCGTTTGGCCGCGGCACGCGCGTGGGCCCGAACATGCTGCGGCGGGCCGAGCAGTCCGCAGCCGCCGTGGTGAGCCTCGAGCTGGAGCCGTCCGAGGCGTGGACTGCCCTGAGCATCGTCCACGAGTGGACGATGGGCCATGCGCTGCACGTGGTGACGCTGCGCGAGGACGCCGAGCTGGAGGGCCGGCTGCGCGACGCCGATCCGAGCGACTTTCCGCGCATGTCGCGGGTGTTCGGGGAGGGGAGGGCGCAGTCGCGCGACGCGGTCTTCGAGGTCGCGCTCGAGGTCGTGCTCGACGGCATCGAGCGGCGCTACGCCTCTGGCGCACGCTAGCCGCGGCGCGTCACCGGAACTGGCCACTGTCGCCGCACCGCATCAGGAGAAGGTTCCCGGGCGATCGCTGCGCTGCACGCCTATCCTCGCGCGATGGACCAGATCTTCCAGGTCGCCGGCGCGGTGCTGATCCTGATCGCCTTCGCGGCCGCGCAGCGGGGCAGCATGTCGCAGCACTCGGTGGTCTACCTGGCGCTCAACCTCGTTGGGTCGCTGGTGCTGACGGGAGTCGCATTGCGCGGCCGCGACTGGGGCTTCCTGCTGCTCGAGATCGTCTGGGCGATCGTCTCCGCGTGGGGGCTCGTGCAGATCTCGCGCGGGCGCCAGCCGGGCGCCGCGCACTGAGCGCGGCTAGAGCGGAGGCCGGCGGTCGCGGTACTCCACGTCGCGCACGTCGCGGCGGGCGGTGGTGGCCATGAACAGGCTGATCAGGAGGCCGACGATGCCGGCGATCATCAGGATCAGGCCGATCGTCGTGAGGTCGACGCCGGAGATGGAGTCGGTCACGGCGTAGCGGAGGATCGCTCCTACCGCGATCAGGAAGATCGACGAGCCGATGGTCATTTGGCCTCCTTCTGTCGGGCGCCGGATGGCGCTCCGGGGTGCATACCCGCAATCGCGGGGTTCCAACTCCTGGTATGAACCGCGTATGAGCGAGCTGGCGTGCCTCGACGGGACGGTGGGCCCCGCCGAGGAGACCCGGATTCCCGTCACCGATGCGGGATTGCTGCGCGGCGATGGCGCATTCGAGGTCGTCCGCGTCTACGACGGCGAGCCGTACGCGCTCGGCGAGCACCTCGACCGTATGGAGGTTTCCGCCGCGAACCTGCGCTTGGAGGGGCCGTTTCATCGCGAGCTCCTGGAGGCCGAGGCGGCTCAGCTGCTCGCGGCGCGCGGGCGCTCCTTCGACGGCTGCCTGCGGCTCGTCCTCACGCGTGGCGGGCGGCGGCTGCTGCTGACCGAGCAGCTCCCGTCCACGCCCGAGGTCGCTCGGCTCGCGACCGTCACCTACGCGCCGACGCGCGTCCTCGACGGCGTCAAGTCGCTCTCCTACGCGGCCAACATGCTCTGCAGCCGGATCGCGCGCGAGCGCGGGTTCGACGAGGCGCTGCTGGTGACCCCGCACGGGCGCGTGCTCGAGGGCCCGACGTCGACGTTCTTCTGGGTCGACCGCGACGGGACGCTCTGCACGCCGCCGCTCGACGACCACGTGCTCGCGTCGATCACCCGCGCGCACGTGCTCGACATGCTGGACGTCGAGGAGCGCAGCGTCAGCCTGGTCGAGCTCAACGAGCGCGCACGTGAGGCGTTCCTCGCCTCGACGACGCGTGAGGTCCAGCCGGTCGGGATGATCGACGAGCTCGAGCTTGACGCCCCCGGCGAGGTCACGCGCGCCGCCGCGGCCGCGTTCGCCGAGCGCCGCGACGCAGCGCTGCGGGCGGGCTAGCCGCCTTGCGGATCCTCACGATCGTCGGCAACCGGCCGCAGTTCGTCAAGGCAGCGGCGGTGTCGAAGCTGCTGCGCGAGCGCCACGACGAGCTGATCGTCCACACCGGACAGCACTACGACGACGAGCTGTCGCAGGTCTTCTTCGACGAGCTGGGCGTTCCGGCTCCCGACCGCCAGCTCGACGCGGGCGGCGGCACCAACACCGAGCAGACGGCGCGCATCCTCGGCCTGCTGGAGGGCGAGATCGCGCGCGCGGCGCCCGACATGGTGCTGGTCTACGGCGACACGAACACCACCCTCGCGGGCGCGCTCGCCGCGGCCCAGGCGCGGATTCCTGTCGCCCACGTCGAGGCGGGCATGCGCTCGTTCGACCGTGCGATGCCCGAGGAGCTAAACCGCGTCCTGACCGACCACGCGAGCGACCTGCTGCTGTGCTCGACCGCGACGGCGATGGCGAACCTCGAGGACGAGCGGGCCGCGGGGGAGGCGCACCTGGTCGGGGACGTGATGGCCGACGTGTCGCTCGCGTTCCGGCCGATCGCCGAGCAGCGCTCGACGGTGCTCGCCGACCACGGGCTCGAGGACGGCGGCTACGTGGCCGCGACGGCCCACCGGGCCGGGAACGTCGACGACCCGCGGCGCCTCGGGCGGCTGGTCGAGCTGCTCGAAGCGGTGCCGGGCCCCGTAGTGCTGCCGCTGCACCCGCGGACCGCGGCGCGCCTGGACGCCGCCGCCCTGCGCGCGCGCCTGGACGCCGACCCCGACGTCGTCCTCACGCCCCCGCTCGGCTACCTCGACTTCATGCAGCTCGCCGCCCACGCGCGCGCGGTGCTGACCGACTCCGGAGGCGTCCAGAAGGAGGCCTACCTGCTCGGCGTCCCGTGCGTGACGCTGCGCGACACGACCGAGTGGGTCGAGACCGTCGACGCTGGCTGGAACGTGCTCGTCGATCTCGACGCCGGCGCCGCTCTAGCCGCGCTCGAGCGCCCGCGGCCAGACGGCGACCGCCCGGAGCTCTACGGCGGGGGACAGGCCGCGCGGCGCGTTTGCGACGTGCTCGGCGCCTACACTCCCGGAGGATGAGCGGACCGGACGGGAAGCCGGCGCGCGTCGGCATAGTGGGCCTCGGATACGTCGGGCTGCCGCTTGCGGTGGCGTTCGCCGAGGAGGGCCACGAGATCGTCGGCGTCGACACCGATGCGCGCCTCGTGGCCGCGATCGAGGCCGGCGAGAGCCACATCGAAGACGTTCCGAGCGAGCGGCTGCGCGCCGTGGCCGCCCGCATCTCCGCGACCACGGACTACGCCCGGCTGTCCGATTGCGACGCGGTGCTGATCGCCGTGCCGACGCCGCTGACGCGCAACCGCGAGCCCGACCTCGGACCGCTGCTGTCGGCGGGCACCGAGCTGGGGAGCGTGCTGCACGCCGGCCAGCTGGTCGTGCTCGAGTCGACCACCTACCCGGGCACGACGCGCGAGCGGCTGGTGCCGCTGCTGGAGGAGTCCGGGCTCGCCGCCGGGCGCGACTTCAACGTCGCCTTCTCGCCCGAGCGCGTCGACCCCGGTCGCACCGACCACACGCTGCGCACGACCCCAAAGATCGTCGGCGGCCTGACCCCGGACTGCCTCGACCGCGCCGTCGCCCTCTACGAGCTCGTCTGCGACCACATCGTGCCCGTCTCCGCGCCCGAGCCCGCCGAGCTCGCGAAGCTGCTCGAGAACGTCTTCCGCTCGGTCAACATCGCCCTCGTCAACGAGCTGGCGATGCTCTGCGACCGGATGGGCATCGACATCTGGGAGGTCGTCGACGCCGCCGCGACCAAGCCCTACGGCTTCATGCGCTTCGATCCTGGCCCGGGGATGGGCGGCCACTGCCTGCCCGTCGACCCGTTCTACCTCTCCTGGCGCGCGCGCGAGTACGGCCAGCCGACCGAGTTCGTCGAGCTCGCGGGCGAGGTCAACCAGCGGATGCCGGAGTTCTGCGTCGCGCGCATCGCGCGCGCGCTCAACGACCAGGCGAAGCCCGTGCGCGGCTCGCGGGTGGCGATCTTCGGCGTCTCCTACCAAGCCGGCGTCGGCGACCTGCGCGAATCGCCGGCGCTGCGGATCGCCCACATGCTCGCCGACCAGGGCGCGGTGCTCGCCTACCACGACGACTACGTCCCGGAGCTGCCCGAGCTCGACCTCACGGCCGAGTCGGTCGACGTGGTGCTCGACGGCGCCGACGTGGCCGTGATCGTCACCGCCCACCGGGGCCTCGACGTCGAGGCGATCGTCCGCTCCGCCCCGCTGGTGGTCGACTTCCGCGGCGTGACACGCGGCATCGAGGCGAACAACCTCGTGCGCCTGTGAGCGCGCGGCCAGTCACCGTCGGCGTCGTCGGGCTCGGCTACTGGGGCCCGAACCTGGCGCGCAACTTCGACCGCCTGCCGGAGTCCGAGCTGCGCTGGATCTGCGACGGCTCCGAGGCGGCGCGCGAGCGCCATGGGCTCGCCTTCCCCGACGCGCGCGTGTCGGCCGACGTCGACGAGCTGCTCGCCGACCCCGAGCTCGACGCCGTCGTGGTCGCCACGCCGGTCCCGACCCACGCCGCGCTCGCGACGCGTGTGCTCGAGGCCGGCAAGCACTGCTTCGTCGAGAAGCCGCTCGCCCAGTCGGTCGCCGACGCCGAGGAGGTCGTCGCGGCGGCCCGCACCGCCGGGCGCACGCTGATGGTCGGCCACCTGCTCGAGTACCACCCCGGGCTCGAGAAGCTCAAGCAGATCGCCGACTCCGGCGAGCTCGGCGACATCCACTACATCTACGGCAACCGCCTCAACCTCGGCCAGCTGCGCGCCGAGGAGAACGCGCTCTGGTCACTCGGTGCCCACGACGTCTCGGTCGTGCTGCGGCTCGCGAACGGCGAGGAGCCGGTCGAGTGCACCGCGACCGGCGAGTGCTACATGCGCGAGGGGATCGAGGACGTCGTCTTCGCCTACCTGCGCGTTCCCTCCGGCCTCGCCGCCCACCTCCACCTGTCGTGGCTCGACCCGCACAAGGAGCGCCGCTTCACCGTCGTTGGCTCGAAGAAGATGGCGACCTTCGACGACATGGAGGTCGAGCGCAAGCTCACGATCTACGACAAGGGCTTCGACGAGGACTCGAGCTCCTACGGCGAGTACATCACTCGCTCGGGCGACATCAGCAGCCCGCGCGTCCCCAACGACGAGCCGCTGCGGATCGAGTGCCGCCACTTCGTCGACCGCATCCGCGACGGCGCCCCGGCCCGCTCCGACGGCGAGGCCGGCCTGCGCGTAGTGCGCGTGCTCGAGGCGCTGCAGGAGTCGCTCGACAGGAGCCGCCGCAGTGTCGGCGCCGCCTGAGGCGTTCGCGACGCGACCTCGGCGCCTCGCGCGGCGGCGGAGGCGGGGGCCGGCGTGGCTGACCTGACCGTGTCCGATTGGGCGCCGGGACTGCTGCTCGGGGCCGGGGTAGAGCTGCCGGACGACGTCGAGCTGGGCGGTCACGTCGTCATCCATGCCGGCACAGTCGTCGGCGCGGGGGCGCGAATCCAAGATGGCGCCATCATCGGCAAGCCGCTCGCGCTGGGACCGCGCTCGACGGCGCCGCGCGCGGCGCCGGACCCAGCCCGCATCGGGCCCGGAGCGACGATCTGCGCCGGAGCGATCGTGGTCGCCGGCGCGACCATCGGCGAGCGCGCGGTCATCGGCGATCAAGCCCACGTCCGTGAGCGCGCGGTCATCGGCACGGAGACCGTCGTCGGTCGCGGCTCCGCGGTCGACAACGACGTGACGAGCGGCGCCCGCGTCCGGATCCAAACCGGCTGCTACATCACCGCCACCTCGACGATCGAGGACGACGTCTTCCTCGCACCCGGCGTTACGCTCACCAACGACGACACGATGGGCCGCCACGGTCCTGACCACGAGCTGCGCGGCGCCACCCTGCGCCGCGCCTGCCGCGTCGGCGGCGGCGTCGTGCTCGTCCCGGGCGTCGAGATCGGCGAGGAGGCCTTCGTCGCCGCTGGTGCTGTCGTCACCAAGGACGTCCCCGCGCGCGCTGTCGCGATCGGCGTCCCGGCTCGCGTCGTCCGCCAGGTGTCCGACGAGGATGTGCTGGAGCAGTGGACGTGACCGGTGCCACGCGACGTCTCACTCGCGGACCCGGCGGGGAGGTGCTCGGATCGTGGGCCTGATCCGTCGTCGCAACGGCCTGCGCGCCGACACGCGGACGTTCGCGCTCGGCGGGGTCGCGACCGCGCTCGCCGCCGCTGTCATCGGCGGTGAGCTGGCGCGCGTCTGGCACCGCGGATCGGCGCCGTTGCCGGCCGAGACGGAGGAGCCGCTGCTGGCCGCCGCCGAGGCGGTGGCGGAGACCGCCTCGGTCGCCCGTGCGGGCTACGAGAACGTGTCGGTCACCGAGAACGCGCTGTTCAACCTCTTCACGTCCTTCGTCGTCAGCTTCATCTCGGTTCGTGCGATTACCACGCTGCTGCGCGACCGGCGTCGCGTCGGCCCGTTCCGCAACCTGATGGTCGGCCGGCGTCACATCCACCATTTCGTGCCAGGTATCGCGCTGACGTTCGTCACCGGCACGGTCGCGATCGCCACCCGCCGCGAGGGCCTCGAGCGCTGGCTCGCGGTGCCGTTCGGCGCTGGCATGGGCCTGACGCTCGACGAGTCCGCGCTGCTGCTCGAGCTCGACGACGTCTACTGGTCCGAGGAGGGCATCGTCAGCGTCCAGATCGCGCTGGCGGCGATCGCGATGCTGTCCGCCGTCGCCCTGGCCGCCCGCTTCCTCCGCCGCGGCGAGGAGCTCGTTCTGGACGAGGCGGAGCTGGCCTGAGCTAGGCGGCCGCGGCGGACGAGCGCAGCGGCTCCGCCGCGTCGGTCCAGATGATCTCGTCGCGGGCGGGGCCGACGCCGACGGTGACGACGGGGATGCCGAGCTGGTCCTCCATGAAGTCGAGGTAGGCGCGCGCGTTTGCGGGCAGGTCGTCGAGCGAGCGGGCGCCGGTGATGTCCTCGTTCCAGCCGGGCAGCTCGACGTACTCACCGCGCGCCTTGTGCAGCACGGACTGGTGGTAGGGGAACTCATCGAAGGCCGCGCCTTCGGAGCCGGTGTAGCGGGTGGCGACGCGGATCGGGTCGATCCCGGAGAGGACGTCGAGCTTGGTTACCACGAGCCCCGTCAGGCTGTTGATCCGCGCGGAGTACTTCAGCGCGACGAGGTCGAGCCAGCCGCAGCGCCGCGGGCGGCTGGTCGTGGTGCCGAACTCGTAGCCGGCCTCGCGCAGGCGGTCGCCGATGCCGTCGTCGAGCTCGGTCGGGAACGGTCCCGCGCCGACGCGGGTGCAATAGGCCTTGGCGATCCCCCAAACCTCGTCGATCGCCTTCGGGCCGACGCCAGCTCCGTCGCAGGCCGCGCCGGCGACGGTGTTCGACGAGGTCACGAACGGATAGGTGCCGTGGTCGATGTCGAGCAGCGCGCCCTGAGCGCCCTCGAAGATCACGAGCTTGCCCTCGTCGAGGCCGCGCCAGGCGATCGGCGGCGTGTCGGCGATGTGCGGCGCGAGCCGCTGGCCGTAGGCGAGGTAGTCCTCGATCATCTGGTGCATGTCGAGCCGTGGGTCCTTCGCGAACTCGCGCAACGTCTGCCGCTTGGGCTCGAGTGCGGCGGCGATCTTCTGCTTGAGGATCTTCTCGTCGAGGATGTCCTGCACGCGGATGCCGAGCCGCGCTGCCTTGTCGGCGTAGCAGGGCCCGATCCCGCGCTTGGTCGTCCCGATCTCGCGCTTCCCGAGCTTCGCCTCGCCGGCGTGGTCGAGCAGCAGGTGGTAGGGCATGATCAGGTGGGCGTTGGCCGACACCTTCAGGCCGGTGATGTCGACGGCGCGCCGGCGCAGGCCCTCGATCTCCTCGATCAGCACGCGCGGGTCGACCACGACCCCGTTGCCGATCACGCAGTTGAGGCCCGGATAGAGGATTCCCGACGGGATCAGGTGGAACTTGAACACGTCGTCGCCGCGAACGATCGTGTGGCCGGCGTTGTTGCCGCCCTGGAAGCGGATCACCGAGTCGGCCTGCTCACCGAGCAGGTCGACGACCTTCCCCTTCCCCTCATCGCCCCACTGGGCGCCGACTATCACCAATCCAGGCATGACCGCACGAGTCTACGGTGGCTCAGCCCGCGGAGGAGAGGCGGAGGTCCGGTCCCATGATCGGCAGCGGGTCGCCGCAGATCTCGAGCAGGCGCGAGACGGTCCGGGCGCCGATCTGCTCGCGCAGCTCGTCGAGGTCGACGATGTTGGTCGTGACGACGATCGAGCGCTCGTCCTGCCAGCGCTCGTTGACGATCGCGTAGAGCTGCTCGAGCACCCACTCGGTCCGCTTCTCGGCGCCGAGGTCGTCGAGGTGCAGCAGGTCGACCGAGCAAAGCCGGCGGAAGAGCTGCATGTACGAGCCGGTCGAGTCGCTGTCGTAGGTGTCCTTGATCTCGGCGAGCAGGCGGGTGACGGGATAGACGGCGACCGAGCGCCCGGCCTTCTCGACTGCTTGCGACACGAGCATCGCGAGCGAGGTCTTGCCGGTGCCGAGGTCGCCCGTGAACCACAGCCCGCGGCCGGCCTCGACGTTCGCGTCGACGTTCTCGATGAAGGCGCGCACCGGACGCAGCACGAACGGATCGAGGTCGCAGATCGGCTTGCGGTCGAACGACACGCCGCGGAACTTCTTCGGGATGCCCGTGCCCATGCCGCGGCTGCGCGCTCGGCCGATCCGTCGCTCGCGGCAGTCGCAGGGCGTCGCCGAGCCGTCCTCCTGCAGCACCCAGCCGTTGCCCTCGCAGATGCCGAGCGGGCAGTCCGAGCGCTCGTCGTCGCGGTTCGAGGGGTCGGGGACCGGGCGCAGCATCAGGCCGGGCCTCGGGTCGTGGAGTTGGGCGCGAGAGCCGACATCAAGCAGCCCCGCCGATTGCGCCGGCGCCTGCGACCACACGCTCGGAGGCGATGCTGGCGAACTTCGGATAGCGGTCGAGGAAGGTCAGCTCGACGTGGCCGACGGGGCCGTTGCGGTGCTTGCCGATGATGATCTCGGCGACGCCGGGCTTCTCGGTCGTGTCCGGGTTGTAGTACTCGTCGCGGTAGACGAACATCACGAGGTCCGCGTCCTGCTCGATGTTGCCCGACTCACGCAGGTCGGACATCAACGGGCGCTTGTCGGGCCGCGACTCGACCGCCCGCGAGAGCTGCGAGATCGCGATCACCGGGATGTGCAGCTCGCGGGCGAGGATCTTCAAGCCACGACTGATCTTGCCGACCTGCTCGACGCGTCCGTCGCGGGGATCCTCGGCGCGCATCAGCTGCAGGTAGTCGACGATCAGCAGCCCGAGCGGGTTGCGCTGGTGCAGTCGGCGCGCCTTGGCGCGCAGCTCGAGCACGCCGAGGTCGCTCGAGTCGTCGATGAACAGCGGCGAGCGGGCTAGCTTCTCGGTCGCCTGCAGCACCTTCGGCCAGCGGTCGCTCTTGACCCGGCCCTTGCGCAGCGACTCGCCGCTGATCTTCGCCCGCGAGGCGATGAAGCGCTGGGCGAGCTCGCCCTCGGACATCTCGAGCGAGAACAGCGCCACCGCGCGACCGTGGTCGACCGCGGCGTTCTCGGCCATGCAAGTCGCAAGCGCCGATTTTCCCATGGCCGGTCTTGCCGCGAGGACGATCAAATTGCCCGGCTGGAAGCCTCCCGTAATGTCGTCGAGGTCGCGGTAGCCGCTCGGCGTGCCGGTCAGGCTCTGGCCCTCCTTCGACAGCCGCTCGAGTTTGTCGAGCTCCTCGTGCAGCACGTCCTCGATCGTCCGCAGCTGCGACGAGTCGTGGTCGTGGCCGGCGCGGAAGATCGCCTGCTCGGCCTGCTCGACGAGCGAGCGGGGATCGCCCGAGTCGGTCGCCACCTTCTCCTGGATCTCGCGCGCCGCGCCCAGCAGCCGGCGCAGGATCGAGTGATCGCGCACGATCCGCGCGTAGTCCCGCACCGCGCCCGCCGCCGGCACCATCGTCGGTAGCGAGTGGATGTACGGCGCGCCGCCGGCCTCATCGAGCTTGCCCTCGCGCTTGAGGTCGTCGCAGACGGTGATCGCATCGACCGCCTCGGGCTCCGCCTTCTCCTTGAGGCGCAGCATCGCCCGGAAGATCAGCTGATGACGGGGGCGGTAGAAGTCCTCCGCGCTCAGCTTCAGATCCACGAAGATCTGATCCAGCGCCTGCTCCGTCAGCAGGATCGTCCCGAGGACCGCGACCTCTGCCTCGTCGTTCTGCGGCGGAACCCCTGCGCCATTCTCTGACACGGCCACGGCCATGTCAGTGGCCTCCGGGAGCTACTCGTGCGTGACGATCGTCTTGATCTCGGCTGTAACTCCCTCCGAGACCTCGACGGTGACCATGTGCGTGCCGGTGAACTTGATCGGCTCCTCGAGGTGGATGTTGCGCTTGTCCACCTTGATGCCGCGCGCCTGCTTGATCGCCTTGGCGATCTCCTGCGGCGTCACGGAGCCAAACAGCCGGCCGTCGTCGCCGGCCTGCTGGGAGATCGTGAGCACGGTCTTGCGCAGCAGTGCCGCGTTCTCCTCGGCGCGCTCGACCTTATCGATCTCCGCGCGCTCCGCGGCCTCCTTGGCTGCCTTCGCCTGGGCGAGCGCCCCGGAGGTCGCCGCCTCCGCGAGCTTGCGCGGAGCGAGGTAGTTGCGCAGATAGCCGGGGGTGACGTCGATCACGTCGCCGCGCTCCCCGAGCGTGTCCACGTCCTTGAGCAGAATCGCCTGAGCCATAACGAGTCGGCATGGTACAGACCTGTGGCTGGCGATCCTGCTGGCGCGGCCCGGCTAGAACGGGATGTCGTCGTTCGAGGCGGGGCTGGTAGCCGCCGGCGCGAAGTCGCTCGTGTCCGCCGGGACGTCGGACTGGGGCGTGAAGCGGCCGCCGTTGCCGCCGCCAGCGGCGTCGTCGCGCCCGCCGAGGAACTGGACCGAGTCGGCGATGATGTCGACCGCCTGGCGCTTGTTGCCGTTCTGGTCCTCCCACTCGCGCCACTCGAGCCGTCCGTCGATCGCGACCGGGCGTCCCTTCGCCAGGTAGGTCGCGCAGTTCTCACCCTGGGCGCCCCAGACCGTCACGTCGAAGTAGTTGGGCTTGTCGACCCACTCGCCGGAGGCGTCCTTGCGGCGGGTGTTGCACGCCACTCGCAGGCTGCACACAGCCGTGCCGCTGGGCGTGCTGCGCAGCTCGGGGTCGCGCGTGAGGTTGCCCGTGAGGACGACCCTGTTGATGTTGGTGGCTGCCATCGGAAGCTCCTTCTAGCCGGGCGAAAAGGGTTTGCTGACTCGTGGTTCGAGAGTACCTAGGCGCCCGGCGGCCGTGCACGAGTCTTCCCGCGTCCTCGGCCCTTTTTCGTGGCGCTGTCGCAATCCCGTCACGCAAGGGCGTATCCCGTGCGGTAGCGCGATCGCCGGCTGGGCGATCAGAGGCAGCGAAGGCCGGTTGCGTCGATGGCGCGGCTTGCCGGGGCGATGCGCGGAGGGCGCTACTCGACGTCGTCGTCGGGCGCGTCGACCACGTCGGGCGCGGCGTCGGCGGCGGCACGGGCGGCCACGCGGCCGTCGGGCTCGTCTGCGGGGCGGCCGGAGCGGATCGGGTCGGGCGCCGGGGGAACCTCGGGACCGCCGGGCTTCTGGCGGATGATCCGAAAGCGCAGCACGCCGTCCATGATCCGGAGGCTCGTGTTGAGCCTTTCGAGAAGCTCGTTGCCGGCCTCGAGCTGGAGCAGCTTGTAGTCGGCCTCGGGCCGGTGGTCGATCTCGAACGACATCCGGCGGGCGCCCCAGTCGTGGAGCGCGACGATCGAGCCGTCCCCGTCCTCGATCGCGCCCTGGACCTCGGCGAGGATCTCCTGGCGCCGCTCCTCGGGAGCGGCGGCGTCGAGCAGCAGCATCAGGTCGTAGACGTGGGCCATCGAGCGCGGCACCATAGCAGCGGGAAGTGGGCGTCCTGGGGTGGGGCGGGGAGGAGAAGGCGGGGCGGGACCTACATGGGAAGTGCCTCGGGAGCGTTCACAGAGCCTGGTCGCGCGCATTCGCTGGGCGAATGTGGCGCGGGTCGGGGTGCTTGTGGTGGGGATTGTCGTGGTGGTGGGCGGTCGGGTCGGGTGCGGCGACGAGGCGCCGCCGCCTGGGGTGGCGCCCGCCTCCGAGCCGTGGCTGGAGGTGTCGCCGCGGGAGCCGGAGGCGGTGCTCGGTGGCGGTGGGCTGCGGCGTTCCGCTCGTGGCGGCGCGAGGGCTCGGGCGCGGTCCGAGTCACGTAGGGCGACGAGCAGGCGGCCGCGCCCCCGGCGCCGTGGCGCTCGGAGGACGGCCCCGATGCCGACGCTCTCGTCGGTTGTCAAGCCACGTGAGTCGGTGCCGCCTGCGCCACCGCCCGTGCCGCTTGTAGCTCGGCCGCAGCGGCAGCCGCAACCGCAGGCGCCGGGGTCGCCACAGGCCCCGGCTCCACCGCCGACGCCTTCTCAGTCTCCACCAGTATCAGGTCAGTTCACGCCTGACCCTTGAGCGTCGTGGGTCGGTCCCGGCCACTATTTGGCCGTAATCCACCCTTCGTGAGATGTCGGGCGACGATGGGTCGATTCCGGCCGTAAAGCGGCCGCAACAGGCCCGCGGCCCGGCGGATCGGTCTAGGAGACGACGGGCGAGGCGCCTTGGGACTTGGCCTCGATGTCAGCGAGCTGGTCGTCGACCCAGTCGCCGGGGTCGCGGGCGGTGACGACGCGCTTCAGGCCCTCGGCGCGCCAGGAGCGCTCCTTGGCGGACATCGTCAGGGCGCGATGGATGGCGTCGGCCTGCTCCTGGACGTCGAAGGGGTTGACCGAGAGGGCGAACTCGGCGAGCTCCTCGTGGGCGCCGGTGTTCTCGGAGAGCAGGGAGACGCCGTGGCGCTCGTTGACGAGCGGGCCCTCCTTGGCGATCAGGTTCATGCCGTCGAACATCGCGTTGACCATCAGCAGGTCGTAGTGCTTGTAGGCGGCGATCGCCTCCTCGAGGTTCTCGCGCAGGCGTAGGTCGATCGGCATCCAGTCGGTCGTGCCGTGGCGGTGGTTGACCACGGCCACCAGCGCCTCGATCCGCTCGAGGTACTCGGCGTACTGGGGGACGTCCTGGCGTGAGGGGATCAAGTGGGCGATGAACGTGACCTCCTCCTTGAACTCCGGGTGCTGCTCGAGGAAGAGGTCGAACGCCGAGAAGCCGCGCAGGATGTTCTTCGAGAGGTCGGCGCGGTCGACGCGCAGGATCAGGTGCTCGCGCCGCCGGCGCAGGATGTCGCGCTCGTACTCGTGCACGGCCGGCCGTTGCGCCGTGCGCTTGAAGGTCTCGGCCGAGATCGGAAGCGGGTAGGCGCGCACCCAGACCTCGCGGCCGTCGAAGCGCACGACTCCCGCGCGCTCGTCGACGTCGAGGTCGAACAGCTCGCGGCAGCAGAGCAGGAAGTTGCGCTGGTAGGCCCGCGTGTGGAAGGCGACGATGTCGTTCGCCAGGATCCCCTCGAAGATGTCCTCGCGCATGTCGCGCGGGAGCACCCGCCAGGCGTCGGGCTGGGTCCAGGGGATGTGGACGAAGTGGTGCAGGAAGACGTCGGGGCGTGCCTGGCGGATGAAGCGCGGCGCGGCGTAGAGGTGGTAGTCGTGGACCATCACGACGGCGTCCTCGACGCCCTCGATCTCCTCGAGCACGGCGTCGGCCATGTCGCGGTTGACCGCGAGGTAGCCCTCTTCGTAGGACTCGACCTCCCAGCGGCCGATGTCGGGCGCGTTCGAGAGGTCCCAGAGGTAGTGCTGGATGAACCACAGCAGCGGGTTCGCGACCACGTTGTAGAAGCGGTCGTAGGCCTCGGGGTCCGAGACGACCATGCGGACGTCGTAGGAGACGCCCTCGATCTCGCAGGGGAAGCTCCTGCCGTCGTGGCTCTCGGCCATCTCGGTGTCCTCGTCGGACATCGCCGAGGCGATCCAGAGCGCGTTGCGGTGGTGCACCAGCCCGGTCAGCGCCGTCACGAGGCCGCCGCCGCCGCGGGCCGGCGTCAGCTCGCCATCGTCCCCGCGCACGAACGTCGCGGGGCCGCGGTTGGAGACCAGTACGAGCTTGGGCTCGGCCGACATCACGCGATGGAGGGGGTGGTCATTGCTATGTGGAGATGATACGCAGCCAGTCGCGCAGCAGCCGTGGCGTCAGGAAGCTCGTCCGCACGTGCTCCTTGCCGGCCCGCCCCAGGCGCTGGCCCAGCTCCGGGTCGGCGAGCAGCTCGAGCGATCGCTCGGCGCACTGCTCCGGCGACGAGACCAGGTACCCGGTCTCGCCATCCCGAACCTGGAGCGGGATTCCGCCGACGTCGCCGCCGAGGAACGGCCTGCTCTTCCAGAGCGCCTCGGACACCGTCAGGCCGAAACCCTCGCGGGTCGACTTCTGGATCATTACGTCGGCCTGCGACTGGAACGCGTTGACCTCGATCGCGCCGACGTTGTTGAAGTTGTTGAGGATGTGGATGTCGGGGTCGCCGTCCGCGTAGCCGACGGTCTGGTTGAAGAAGTCCCAGCCCTCGGGGTCGTCGGTCGCCATCGAGCCGACGAGCGCGAGCTGGACGTCGGGGCGCTGCTCGTGGACCAGGCGGTAGGCGTCGATCACGCCGATTGGGTCCTTCCACGGGTCGAAGCGCGAGACCTGGCACAGCAGCGGCCGGTCGACGTCGATGCCGAACTGGTCGGAGACGAAGGCGGCGTCCTCGGGTGAGAAGCGCATGTTCTTCGGCGACAGCGGATCGATCGCCGGCGGCACGATGTGGATCGCCGGCGCACCGTCGAGGCGGGAGCCTTCGCGCAGCCCGTGCGGGACGTACTGCTCCATGTGGAAGAGCGCGTCGTCGTAGCCGTGGACGAGCGGCACGAGCCGCTCGATCGCCGTCGGGTTCGGCTCGGAGAGGTCGATGTGGCAGCGCCAGATCCAGCGTCCCGCGCGCTCGGGCACCAGCTCGCGGATCGCCGCCGGCTGGGGGTCGTGGACGATGATCACGTCCCAGTCCTCCTCGATCTCGCGCGAGTTGAGCTCGTTGTACTTCGCGTAGACCTGCCACTGCTCCGGCGTGAGGTCGTGCGGGTCGCCCTGGAGCGCGTTGTGGAGCTGCTTGGTGACGTTGTAGAACTCCTCGCGGCCGAGCATCACCTGCCACTCGACGTCGATCCCGACGTCCTTCATCAGCGGGACGAGCGTGTAGAGAATCTCCGCGACCCCGCCGCCAAACGCGGTCGCCGACAGATGCAGTACGCGCAGTCCCTCCAGCTCCTTAGCCAGCTCGCGGACCTCCTCGACGAGCGAACGGCCGGTCAGGTGGGTGTAGTCGGCGAGGCTCTTGTGAGCGACGGGCGCCGGCTGGAGCATCAGGCGGCGAGGCGCTTGACCAGCAGTGCCCGACCGGACTCGAAGCTGAAGTCGTCGACCGTCGCCTCGACGATCGCGTGCGAGAGTTCGCGCTCCGCAGCGGGCGCGTTGCCGGGGGTTCCACGCAGCTCGAGCTCGAGCCGGTCGTCGGCGAGCCGGAAGCTGAACTCGATCATCGCCTCGGACGGCTCGTCGCCGTCGGCGAGGAAGCCCGAGGCGGCCTCGGTGACGGCCAGCTTGAGGTCGGCGACCTCCGTGTGCTCGAGCGGCGTCAGCCGGCAGATCGCGGACAGCGCGAGCCTCGCGAGCACGAGGTAACCGGCCCGGGCGGGGGTTTCGATGTGTACGTCGCGGCTCTCCCGTGCGAGCGTCGTCACGCCCTCAACCTACCCAGAAAGCCGGCTGAAGCTTCCTTCAAGGGTTGGCGCCGGGGAGCTCGAGCGTGAACGTCGTGCCGGCACCGTTGCCGTTCTGTGTCGCGCGCAGCGTGCCGTGCATGCAGTCGGCGAGCTCACGGGCGATGGCGAGGCCGAGACCGGCGCCGTGGCTCGCTCCGCCGGTCACGAAGCGGTCGAAGACCGGCGTCCCCGCGGGCAACCCGGGCCCGGTGTCGGTGACGCTGAGCGCGGCACCGCCGGCGTCGCGGCCCGCGCTCACGCGGACGGGCGTGCCGGGCGGCGTGTGGCGGATCGCGTTGTCGAGCAGGATCCGGACGATCTGGGCGACGCGCTCGCGATCGCACTCGGCCTCGACGGTGCGCTCGGGCAGCGCCAGGCGCAGGTCTGTTCCGTGCTCCTTGAGCGCGGGGGTGAACTCGCCGGCGACGCTCTGGGCGACCTCCGCGAGGTCGACCGGCTCGAGCGTGAGCGCGATCGAGCCCGTGTCGAGCCGCGACAGGTCGAGCAGGTCGACCGCGAGCTTCTGCAGCCGCTCGACCTGCTTGGCGATCTCGTCGAGGAACTCGCGCCGCTCGTCCTCGTCGGCCTCGCCGTCGCGCAGCAGCTCGACGAAGCCGCCGAGCGAGAAGATCGGCGTCCGCAGCTCGTGCGAGGCGGTCGCGACGAACTCGCGCCGCGCGACCTCGACCCGCTGCAGCTGGACCTGCATCTCGTTGAACGCGCGCGTGAGCTGGCCGAGCTCGTCCTCGGAGTCGACCGGCAGCGGCTCGACGTAGTTCCCGGCCGCCACCTGCTCCGCGGCCTCCTCCAGCCGCCGCACGCGGCGCGCGAGGATCTGGGCGACAACCGCGCCGCCGAGCAGCGCGAGCAGCAGCGCCAGCCCGCCGGCGAGCAGCAGCCGGCCGCGCACGAACGAGACCGTGTCGGTGACGTCCTCGAGCGTGCGCGAGTAGAGCGCGACGCGCGCCGGCTCGCCCTGGAACAGCAGCGGCTGGGCGACCTGGCCGAGCTCCTCGCCGCGGAAGCTCGTGCCGCCGACCGCGATCCGGCCGCTGCGCAGCGCCTCGCGCACAAGCCCGTCGTTCTCGGGCACGCGCCGCTCCTCGCGCGAGTCGGTGACGACGTAGAAGTCCCCGGCGCCACGGCCGAGCGACTGCTGGACGCCGTAGAGGGTCACGCGCGCGTCGGCGGCGTCGGCGATCGAGCGCACGCGGCGGTCCTGTGCAGGCGCGGTCACGTTCGGGTTGCGTGTCAGCGCGTCGAGCGGGGCGCGCGAGCCGGCCGCGACGCGCGCGATGTCCTCGAGCTTCTGCTCGCGCAGGTTCGACTCGAGCTCGGGGACGACGACGAAGTAGAGGACGGCGAACGCGGCGGCGGTGACGGCGAAGAACAGCAGCGTCAGCTTGTCGCGCAGCGACTGCAGGCGCGGCGGGCCGGGCCGGGCGCTCATCGGCGACTGGCCGCCCCGGCGCTCATCGGTCGCGGAAGCGGTAGCCGACCCCGCGCACGGTGCACACCAGCTCGGGGTGCTTGGGGTCGGCCTCGAGCTTCTCGCGCAGGTGGCGGATGTGGACGTCGATCGTGCGCGGGTCGCGGTAGGCGGAGTCGCCCCAGACCAACTCGAGCAGCGTCGCGCGGCCGTAGACCCGGCCCGGATGGCGCGCGAGCGCGGCGAGGATCTCGAACTCCACGTAGGTCAGCCGCACCGGCTTGCCGGCGAGCGTCACGAGCCGCTTGTCGAAGTCGATCCGCAGCTCGCCGTCCTCGAGCGGCTCCTGGGCCTGGTCCTCGGCCGAGCGGGCGACCAGTTCGGAGCGCCGCAGCACCGCCTTGACGCGGCTGCGGAACTCGCGCACGGAGAACGGCTTGGTGATGTAGTCGTCGGCGCCCAGCTCGAGCCCGAGCACCTTGTCGATCTCCTCGATCCGCGCGGTCAGCATGATGATCGGGACCGAGCTGGTGGCTCGGACGCGGCGGCAGACCTCGAAGCCGTCGACCTTCGGCAGCATCAGGTCGAGCACCACGAGGTCGTAGGAGTCGTCGTCGAGGCGCTCGAGCGCCTCGGCGCCATCGCAGGCACAGACGACGTCGTAGCCGTCCTTGCGCAGGGGAAACGCGAGCAGCTTCTGGACCGACTGCTCGTCGTCCACCAAGAGGATGCGGGGAGCCTGCTGAGCCATCGGGTGAACGCCGGCCGGCGGGGGCCGCCGGCGCCTTGGCGAGATTGTAGGTTGGGTCGGACGTGAGGCGGCGGCTTTGATCGAGCCCAGGATCTACCGGGCGGCGTTCGTCCCGGCTCTGCTCGCGGTCGTGCTCGTGATGTTCTCGCTCGAGAGCCGCCCGCGGCCGCTGCCGCAGGGGCTGGCGGCGGACGTGCTGTTCGACGGCGAGCAGGCGGCGGCGGAGGCGCGCGAGATCGCGGCGGGCCAGCCGGACCGGACGGCGGGCTCGCGCGGGGACGCGGCGACGGCGGGGGTGGTGCGGCGGGCGTTCGCCGACAGCGGCTTCGCGGTTGAGCTGCAGCGCTTCGAGCACGACGGGCGCGAGCTGGTCAACGTGATCGGCCGCCGCGCGGGGCGCTCGCGGCGCCAGATCCTGGTGATCGCCGCGCGTGACGCCGCGGGGGCGCCTGACGCGGCGGGCAGCGCGGCCGACACGGCGGCGCTGGCCGAGATCGCGCGCGTGTTCGCGGGACGGCCGTCGCGCAAGACGCTCGTGCTCGCGTCGGTCGACGGTTCGACGCTCGGTGACGTCGGCGTGACGCGGCTGCTCGGCGAGATCGACGGGCCGTCGCTCGTCGACGGTGTGCTCGTGGTCTCTGGGCTCGGCGCGGGCGGCGGGGGGAAGCCGACGGTGGTGCCGTGGGGCAACGACACCACGCGCGCTGGGATTGGGTTGCAGCGGACGGTCGCCGACTCGATCCGCGAGGAGCTCGGGTCGCCGGCGGCGGGTGCCAGTCCGGCGGGCCAGCTCGCACGGCTCGCGTTCCCGCTTGGGATCGGCGGTCAGGGCGTCCTGCTCGCCGAGGGTTATGACGCGGTGCGGATCTCAGGCGATGGCGAGCTGTCGGACACTCCGGCGGGGGAGGCGGTCGACGAGGAGCGGCTCGGCGGCCTCGGCCGCGCGACGCTGCGCTCGATCACCGCGCTCGACCTTGGGCCGGCGCCCGAGCGCGGACCGCGCACCTACGTGACGGTCGTCAACCAGGTGATGCCCGGCTGGGTGCTCGCGGTGCTAGCCGCGACGCTGATCCTGCCGGCGGTTGCCGCCAGCATCGACGCGTTCGCGCGCGCCCGGCGGCGGCGTGCGGGGGTGCGCCAGTGGCTGTTCTGGATCGCGGCCGGCGTGCTGCCGTTCGTCGTTGGCCTCGGGCTCGCCGAGCTGCTCGCGCTGGCGGGCGCCACGCCCGAGCCGCCGCCCGCGCCCGTTGCCCCCGGCCTCTACCCGCTCGACGCCGCCGCGGTCGCGACGCTCGGGGTGGTCGCGGCTGCCGTCGCCCTGAGCTGGATCGCCTTGCGTCACTTCGCCGGGCCGACCGGCCGCAAGCTCGACGCGGCCGCGAGCTCGACCGCGAGGCCCAGCGGCTCGAGCGCCGCGATCGGTCCGAGCGGGACCGACGACCCGGCCGCGGCGGCGTCGGGTGCCGGGGTAGCGGTCGCGCTAGTGCTCAGCGCCGCCGCGGTGGCGCTCTGGCTGATCGACCCGTTCGCGGCGCTGGTCGCCGTGCCGGCGGTCCATCTCTGGATGCTGGCGACGGTCGTCGATCCGCCGCCAGCGCGGCGGGTGAGGATCGGCCTGGTGGCGGGCGGGCTCGTACTGCCGGCGCTGCTCGCGGTCTACGAGCTGTTCGTGCTCGGAGTCGATCCGCTCAGCGGGGCGTGGTACCTCCTGCTGCTTGTGCTGGGCGGACAGGTCGGCCTCGCGGAGGTCGTGGTCGGCGCGGCGTTCGTGGCGGTCTTCGGCTCCGTGCTGGCGATCGTGCGGCGCTCGACGTCCGCACCCGGCGGGGTCGAGCCGGTCGCCCCGACGACCCGCGGCCCGCTCAGCTACGCCGGTCCCGGCTCGCTCGGCGGCACCAACAGCGCGCTGCGGCGCTGAGCGGACTTCAGGGCTTCGGCCCTGGCTTCAGCGCAGTGGACGATTGTGCACACCCTTGTGGGGACAACCGTCCACCGGATCGCCGACGTCCTCACCTTTGGCATTTCCGCAGCCGATCAGGTGCCCATGAGCGACGGTCTCCGACACGCGATCGCCACCGGCGAGTACCGGATCGATCCGCACGCCGTCGCGGCGGCGATGATCGACCGCGCCCGTGCTGCGCGCGCTGCGCGGGCCGACCTGTGCTCAGAGGTGCTCGTAGCCGGAGACTCGATCGAGATCCGCCGCGCCAGCTCCGGTGAATGCCAGTCGTCCCTTCCCCTCGAGGGCGCGGCCTAGCCGCGTCAGCGGGACGTCGCAGGTCGCCGCGGCGGCCTCCCAGCGGTCGGCCGGGATCGTGAACAGCAGCTCGTAGTCCTCGCCTGCGGCGATCGCCAGCTCGCGCGGATCGCGCCCGGCCGCGGTCGCGACCTCGGCCACCCCGGGGGCGAGCGGCAGGGCCGCCGCGTCGATCTCAAGGCCCAGTCCGCTCGCTCTGGCCAGGTGGCGGCCGTCGGTCGCGAGGCCGTCGCTGAGGTCGATCATCGCGGTCGCCCCCGCCTGCGCGAGCGCGCGGCCGGCGACGAGCCGCGGCTGCGGACGCCGGTGGCGCTCGCCGAGCGCCGCGGCCGTTTGGCGGTCGAGGCTCGGAGGCTTCACCGGCCCGTCGGAGCCGCTGTCGGCCGAGTCACTGACACCGGGTGATCTCGGTTCCGCCAGGTCGACCGGCGCGTCGGGCCTTGCTTCTCCACCGAGCAGCCACAGCCCGGCGCCGGAGGCCCCGAGATCGCCCGTAACGCCGACGACGTCAGCAGGGCGGGCGCCGTCGCGACCGACGAGGTCGTCCTCGGCGTCGGCCCAGCCGGTGACCGCCACGGTCAGCACGAGCGTGCCGGCGGTCACCACGTCGCCGCCGGCGATCGTCGTGCCGGTCGCCACGGCGAGCGCCGCCATCGCGCCCGTCAGCTCGAGCGCGGCGTCGTGCGAGAAGTCCTCCGGCAGCGCGAGCGACACGTACGCCTCGCCCGGATCCGCCCCCATCGCCGCCAGGTGCGACAGGGCCGTCGCGAGCGCCTTGTGCCCCGCGTCGGCGGGCGAGTGCGTCGTCAGGTCGAAGTGCACGCCCTCCGCGACCGTGTCGATCGACGTCACCGCGAACGGCCGCGCTCGCACCACCGCCGCATCGTCGCCCGTCCAGCGCACCACGCGTTCGCCCGGCGCCCCCAGCGCCTCACGGATCGCCTCGATCAGTGCCTGCTCACCCACGCCGTCCCCAATCTACGCTGGGATGAAGCCGCGGCCAGTCGAGTCTGCGTTTGACCCCGTATGACGGGGCTAAACGCAGACTCGACTCGCCATGGAGATCGAGATCGACTTTGACCCCGCATATCGGGGTCAAAGTCAGACTCGACCGCGGACGGCGCCCCGTGGGCCCGGCGACCGCTTGGTCCGCGTGCCGCGTTCCAGGCGACGGGCCGATCGCGGCCACCATCCGGCCGCGACAGACCCATCGAGCTCCAACCCGCTCTCGGGCCAACGCAACGGCCGGATACCCCGAGAACCACCACGACAGAGGACTTCGGCTCCGAACCGGTGCCCTGCCGCCTCGCACTCCCTACCCAGCCAAGCCCCATGGAGCGGTTCAGGCCACTCGTGCCTCGCCACCCACCTAGGGCGTCTGCGCCCCGCCGCCGCCGGTCTGCGGCGCCGGTGTGGGAGTCGGCGCGGGCGCGGGCGCGGGGGCTGGCTCCGGCTCGGGAACCACCGGCGCCTCGCCGGTCTCGCCGCCGTCGTCGTCGGTCGTCCCGTCGTCGTAGTCCTCGCGGTAGTCGACGCTGCCGCCCTCCGTGTACGTGCCGTCGCTCGAGTAGGTCCCGCTCGAGTACGACCCGCCCGAGCTCGCGTACTTGCCGACCCACGGCGTGAACTCGGCCGGCTCGCTCGGCTCGGGGAAGCCGTCGCAGTCCTCGCCGTGCGCCGGAAGCATGAACGCGTGCCAGACCGGCGCGGCGTAGGTGCCGCCCTGGGCGCCGGGCATCGCGATGCCGGCGTCGGGGTAGCCGACCCAGACGGCGGTCGAGAGCTTCGGCGTGTAGCCGACGAACCAGGCGTCCTTGCCCTCGTCGGTCGTGCCGGTCTTGCCGGCCGCCGGGCAGCCGTAGCCGGCCGCGGTGCCGGTGCCCGACTGGACGTTCATCTCGAGGATCTTGGTGACCTCGTAGGCCTGTCCGTCGGTCAGCACGCGCTTGCCCTCGGACTTGGCGAGGTTCTCGCTCTTGCCGTCCGGGAAGACGACCTTGGCGATCGCGGTCGGGCGGTGGCGCACGCCGCCCGAGGCGAGCGTCGCGTAGGCGCTCGCCATCTCGAGTGGCGTCACGCCGAGCCGCAGGCCGCCGAGGCCCTCGGCGGGGTAGCAGTCGAGCTTCGTGGTGATCCCGAGCAGCTTCGCGGTCTCGCAGACCGACTCCGGACCGAGGTCGAGTATCAGCTGCGCGTACACCGAGTTGTCCGAGGAGAGCGTCGCGCGGGTGAGGCTGATCGTCCCCGAGTAGGTGTTGCCGAACGTCTTGACCTGCCACGTCCCGTAGGTCGGGTCGTTGATGTTCAGCGGCTTCGACGTGTAGCTCGTCGAGTCGGGGTCGATCCCCTTGCGCACCGCGGCCGTCAGCACCATCGTCTTGAACGCCGAGCCCGGCTGGCGGTGACCCTGCGCGGCGAGGTTGAAGGTGCGGTCCTGGTAGGTGCCGCTCGAAGCCATCGCCTTGATCTCGCCGTTCGCGGGGTCGATCGAGACGATCGCCGAACCCGGGCCGGCGGGGTCGGCGTAGTAGGAGTTGATCGCGTCGCGCGCGACGTCCTGCATCTTCGGGTTGATCGTCGTGTGGACCTTCAGCCCGCCGCGGCGGTAGACGCCGACGCCGTAGCGCTCGATCAGCTTCTCCTGCACGTAGTCGAAGAAGTACGGCTCGCGGCGGCGCGTGTAGCGGTGGCCCTGCTTAACGTCGAGCTGCGTGGCGATCGCGTCGTCGTGCTCGGCCGAGGTGATGTAGCCGTTCTCGAGCATCTGCTTGAGCACCTCGTTGCGCCGTGCGAGCGCCGCGGAGGGGTTGTGGAACGGGTTGTACTGCGACGGCGCCTGCGGCAGGCCGGCGAGCGTCGCGGCCTCGGGCAGCGTCAGGCCACGCGCGTGCTTGTCGAAGAACGTCTCGGCCGCCGCCTCGACGCCGATCGCGGTGCGGCCGCCGACCGTGCCGTACGGCACGTCGTTGAGGTAGTTCTCGAGGATCCACTGCTTCGAGCGCTCCTGCTCGAGCTCGCTCGCCAGCTTCGCCTCGCGGATCTTGCGGGCGATGTTGCGCTCGGGGTCCTTGATGTACAGGGCGCGCACAAGCTGCTGGGTGATCGTCGAGCCGCCCTGGAGGCTCTTGCCCGACTCGAGGTTCTTGACCCCGGCGCGGACGATCGCGCCGTAGTCGACGCCGCCGTGCTCGTAGAAGTTCTCGTCCTCGATCGCGACCGTCGCCTCGCGCAGGTCGCGCGGCATGTCGCGCCACGGGATCGGCGTGCGGATCTCGTCCGACTGGACGTAGCCGAGCCGCGACCCGTCGGCGGCGTAGATGACCGAGCTCTCGGCCTTGTCGTTGGGCTTGAGCTCGGACAGCGCGGGCGCGCTCGCGGCCACGCCGATCACGTAGCCGACGGCCGACATCGCGGCGATCGCGGCGACGATCCCCACGACGGTGAAGCCGACGAACACGGGCTTGCCGCGGGTGGAGCGCCGGCGGCGGCGGTGCTTGCGCTGGCGGTAGGTCATCTGAGGCGGGGGCGGTGGGTCGGCGGGGCGACAGCTTCGAAGCGGTGGTGGGGCTCGCGCAGGGGCTAGCCCGGAACGCTCAGGATAGAGCTTCGGTTCTCAGCTTTCGCAGGCTTTCCTGCCGCAGCCGCGCCGCGACGGCTCCGCGCTCGCCGGGAGTGTCGGCCCAGGCGGTGACGCACAGGCGCACGCCGTCGGTCGAGATCTCCTCGACGTGGACCTCGACGGCGTCGTCGTCGATCGCGGCGAGCGCACGGTCGACGTCCGCGTCGCGCTCGAGCCAGACGTCGACGTGGACCTGCACGCGCGGGTCGACGACGGTGTGGTTGACGATCGTCGACTGGGCCAGCCGCTCGTTCGGGACGACCAGTCGCCGCCCATCGGCGCAGCGGATCGAGGTGTAGGCGAGCCGGATGTCCTCGACCTCGCCGGTCTCCTCCTCGAAGGTGACGAGGTCGCCGACGCGGATCGGCTGGGAGATCGCGAGCGAGATGCCGGCGATCCCGTTGGCGAGCGTCTGGCGGGCGGCGAAGCCAACGACGAGGCCTAGCAGCGCCGAGGAGGCGAGGATGCCGGTGGCCACGCGCGTGACCGACGGGAACTGCGCCATCGCGAGCCCGACGCCGATCACGAGGATCGTCACGAAGACGAGTCGCCGCACGAGCCGCAGGCGGGTGTCCGCCACCGGCGAGAGCGTCCCGCCGACGACCCGCTGGCTGAGCTCGACGGCACGGCCCTCGAGTGCGCGGTCGACGAGCTTCGCGATCGTAAAGGCGGCGATCAGCGTCGCGACCGCCGTGATCTCGTCGCGGTGCTCGGTGACGAACGAGGCGGCCATGAGACCATCCGGGAGCGGCATGACGCAGGAGGCTACCCAGGCACCGGCTGTACGGCCCGCGGCGAGCGACCCCGCGGTCGAGGCGGCGGTCGGCGACCGCGGGGTCGCACCGGGCCGCGGGCTCCTCGCGCGCGCAGTCGCGCAGGCGCGTGCGTCGGAGGCGGTGCGCGCCGCCTGGCGGGCGTTCCTGTGGTCGCGGGTGGCGATCGCGGTCGTAGCGGTGTTCGCGGCGCTGTCGGCGGGCGAGGTCGTCAAGCGCGACGCGTCGAAGTTCGACATCCCGGCGATCACGGCGCCGCTCGGCGGTGTCGGCGAGATCGCCACCGCGCCGCTCGCGCGCTGGGACGCGGTCTGGTACCTAAGCATCGCCAACTACGGCTACGAGAGCGCCGACTCGCCGCGACACGCGTTCTTCCCGCTCTACCCGCTGCTCGCGCGCGGGGTCGGGGAGCTGGGCGGGGGCGGTGAGGGCGCGACCCTGCTCGGCGCCTACGCGGTCGCACTGGCCGCGTTCCTGGCGGCGCTCGTGCTGCTCTACCGCCTGACGGCGCTCGAGCTGGGCCGCCGCGCGGCGTGGCCGGCGCTGCTGCTGCTGTGCACGTTTCCCGCGTCGCTGTACTTCGGCGCGCCGTACGCGGAGAGCGTGTTCCTGCTGTGCTCGGTCGGGGCGTTCTACGCGGCACGGACGGGGAGCTGGGCGTGGGCCGGCGTAGCGGCGGCCGGGGCCTCGGCGACGCGCAGCGCCGGCGTGCTGCTGCTGGCGCCGCTGGTCGTGCTCTACCTCTATGGCCCGAGGGCCGACGCCGCCGCGACCGTGCGCGGTTCGTCGTCGCCCGGGACGCGCGCTGCGCCGCCGGACTCGTGGCTGCGCCGGGTGCGCCCACGGTTCCGGCTCCGGGCGGATTTCCTCTGGCTCGCGCTCGCGCCCGCCGGCTTGGTCGCGTACGCCGCCTACCTCGGCTTCGCCTACGGCGATCCGCTGTCGTTCTCGCACGTGCAGGAGTTCTGGAACCGCTCGTTCGCGGGACCGCTCGTGGGCGTCTGGGACGGCGCGGTCGCGGCGTTCGACGGGGTGCGTCAGCTGCTCTCGGGGGCGCGCGAGCCCGTCTAATTCGAGGCGGCCGGAGGCGACCCGTTCAGGGTTGCGGCCCAGAACGTCGTCCTGTTCGGCTTCCTCTGCTTCGCGATCGCGGGCGCGGTCGGCGTGCTGCGCCGGCTGCCGTTCGCCTACGGGCTCTACGTCGTCGCGGCGCTGATGCGGCCGCTCTCCTACCCGGTCGCGGCGCAGCCGCTGATGTCGCTGCCGCGCTTCGTCGCGGTGCTGTTCCCGATCTTCATGTGGCTCGGCGCGTTGTGCGAGGAGCGCCGGCTCACGGATCGGGTCGCGGTCGCCTCGGCGGTCGTGCTCGGCCTGTTCGTCAGTCAGTTCGCCACCTGGCAGTGGGTGGCGTGAGCGCCGGGCCGGCGGGTGCCGCCGTGGACGCGCCGGTGCGCGCGGTGCTGCTCGACGCGCTCGGAACGCTCGTGGAGCTGGCGCCGCCGGCGCCGCGGCTGCGGCGGGCGCTCGAGGCGCGGACGGGGATCGACGTCGGCGCGGAGGCGGCCGAGCGCGGCTTCGCCGCCGAGATCGGCTACTACCTCGCGAACCACATGCGCGCGAGCGACGCCGAGGGGCTGGAGCGCCTGCGCGACGACTGCGCGGAGGCGATGCGGGCCGCGATCGGCCGCGACGACCTCGACCGCGCGACGGTCCGCGCCGCGATGTTGGAGGCGCTCGAGTTCGTCGCGTTCGACGACGTCCGGCCGGCGCTGACCGCCTTGCGCCGGCGCGGCCTGCGGCTGGTGGTCGTCAGCAACTGGGACTGCTCGCTGCCGCATTGGCTCGACCGCGCCGGCGTCGGGGCGCTGGTCGACGGCGCCGTCTCCTCGGCGGTGGTCGGCGCGCCGAAGCCGGCGGCTGCGGTGTTCGAGGCCGGGCTGGAGCTGGCCGGCTGCTCGCCGGGCGAGGCGGTCCACGTCGGCGACTCGCTTGGCAACGACGTCGAGGGCGCCCGCGCCGCCGGCTTGCGCGCGATCCTGATCCAGCGCGAGGGCGATGCTCCGGCTGGCGTGGAAACGGTGCGCTCGCTCGCCGAGCTGTCCGCCATAGTCTGACGCGCATGGAGCAGGCTCCTCCTCCGGCCTCCCCGGGCGGCGCGTCCGGCGGCGAGCCGCCTCGCCCGACCGATCCGTCGTCCGCCGACGGGCCCCGATCGGTCGCTGCGGACCCGCCGCCCTCGTGGCCGCCTTGGTTCGCCTTCGTCGGCTTCATCGCTGCGCTGACCGGCACGCTGGTCGCGGTCGGCGTGATCGCGGTCGTCGCCGGCATCGAGTCGGGCGACGATACGCCGGCGCTGACGATCGTCGCCACCCTCGTGCAGGGAGTCTTCTTCGTCGGGACCGCGCTGGTCCTGGCGCGCTCGATCACGGCCCCGCGGCCGTGGCACTTCGGCTTCCGCCGCGCGCCGCTGTGGCGGACGATCGGCTGGGCCGCGCTGGGGATGCTGAGCTTCTACCTCGTGACCGCGATCTACGCGGTGGTCGTGGATCCGAGCGCCGAGCAGGAGGTCACCGAGAGCCTCGGCGCCGAGGACGGCACCTTCGGGCTGATCGCGGCCGGGGTGATGGTGATCGCCGTCGCGCCGGTCGTCGAGGAGCTCTTCTTCCGCGGCTTCTTCTACAGGGCGCTGCGCACGCGCTATCCGATCGCGATCGCCGCCGTGATCGACGGCCTCGTCTTCGGGATCATCCACTTCGACTTCGAGGGCGCCGACGGGCTGCTGATCCTGCCGCCGCTCGCCCTGCTCGGCCTGATCTTCTGCCTCGTCTACGAGCGCACCGGAACGCTCTACTCGGTGATCGGGCTGCACGCGCTCAACAACACGGTGGCGTTCTCGGCGCAGGTCGACGACGGCTGGCGGATCGCGATCGTCGCCGGGCCGCTGATGCTCGTCGCGTGCGCCGTCGTGCCGCGGCTGCTGCCGGGCGGCCCGGCCCCGCTGCCGCCCGCTCCGCGTGGCGTCGGTCCAGACCCGCGGTTATCTTTGCCAGTCCAATGAGACGCCTCGCGCTGCCCGCCGTGCTGCTCGCCGCCCTCTGCCCGACGGCGGCGGCCCAGGCCGCGGACGTCGACGCCGAGCTCGCCGCGACGCCCCCGACGGCCACCACACCCGCCCCGCCGCCTCCGCCGCTCCCGCCCGAGCCCGAGCCGGCGCCCGCGTCGAAGGCCGGCAAGGCCTCGATCGAGGTCGCCAGCGGCATCCCCACGAGCAAGCTCCGCTACGTCGCCCGCGGCGCCCGGATCGAGGTGACGGGCAAGGTCCGCCCGTTCGTCGCCGGTCAGGTCGCGCTACTCGAGGTCCGCCGCTCGGGTCGCGTCGTCTCGCGCCACCGCGCCCAGATCCGCCGCGCGCGTCGCGGCGCCGGCAAGGCGACCTTCCACTTCAAGGCGCGTCGCAAGGGCGTCTACAAGCTCCGCGTCCGCCACGCCGCGACGGCCGAGCAAGGCGCCTTCAAGTCCCGCGCGGCACGCATCAAGGCCGTCGTGCTCAGCGCCGGCGAGGGCGCCCGCGGCACGTCGGTCCTGCTGCTCCAGCGCGGCCTCGACTCGCTCGGCTACGCCGTCCCGGTTACGGGCTACTACGACGCCGGTACCTCCCGAGCGGTGATCGCCTTCCGCAAGGCGAACGGCTTCGACCGCACCGGCTTCGCCAGCCGCACGGTCTACTCGATGGTCCTGCGCGGCGCCGGCGGCTTCCGCCCCCGCTTCCCACGTGCCGGCTACCACGTCGAGTACGACTGGTCGCGCCAGGTGCTCGCCTTCGTCAAGGGCGGCCGCCCGGTCAACGTCTACCACTCCTCCTCCGGCGCCCCGGCGACCCCGACCGTCTTCGGGACCTTCAGCTTCTACCGCAAGGAGCCGGGGACCAATCACCTCGGGATGGTCCAGTCGAACTACTTCATCGGCGGCTACGCGATCCACGGCTACCACAGCGTCCCCACCTACCCGGCCAGCCACGGCTGCCTGCGCGTGCCGATCCCGAACGCCTACCAGATCGATCGCCAGATCTCGCTCGGCATGAAGATCATGGTCTACCGCTAGCGCGGCGCCCCCTTTACGAGTCAGTGAGAGCAGCGACGTCGGCCAGGTCGACCGAGCGGCCGCGGGCGAGCTTCATTCGGATCAGGTCGTCCAGGCTCACCACCGGCACGTCGATGTCTCCCAGGCGCACGTGCAGGGCACGCTGCCTCAACTCGGGGAAGGGCGCCCCGCCCGGTGCCTCGTGAATCACGTCGATGCCGCCGTCGCGCGTGGCGAACTGCCAGATCGTGGCGCGCGGGAGCATGCGGGCGTCGATCGCGGCGTCCTCGTGGCCGGGATTGAGCACACGCGCCTCGAGGGCGTGCAGCGCTTCGGCCAGCCGCCCGAGGTTCGTGGGGTCGGGGGCCGGGATCACGTCGGCGTCCCGCGTCGTCCGTACGTGGCCATGAGTCTGTACCGCGAGGCCGCCGATCAGGACGTAGTCGACTCCGTGCTCGCCAAGCGTCCGCAGGATCCGCTCGGCGTCTAGCGGCGTGTCAGGCACGGGGGCGTGCCAAGCGCCCGGCGGCCGCCAGGCGTCCTGCCATGCGGTTCCAGGAGATCGCCAGAGCGAGCCGCTCCTCCGGGGAGCGCTCGGCATTCGCTTGGCGGTGCAGCGGATCGTAGTCGCGCGGAAGTGGCTCGCCCGACAGTTGGAGGCGTTCGCCCATGGCCTTCATCAGCAGGTCGAGCGTCTCGACGCTCGGCGAGAGCTCGTCTCGCTCGAGGCGGCTGATTGCCGACTGCCGAGTGCCGGCTCGCCGCGCGAGGCGCTCCTGGCTGAGCCCGTAACGGGCACGCGTGGTGCGGATCAACTCACCTGCGGTCACGAAGTAATTATAACAAATCCGTTATAAAGCATCCCCGGCGGTGTCTGTCCCGGCGGTGTCTGTCCCGGCGACCGCGGGAGGGGCGGCACTCGCCGCGCGGGGCTCGGTGGCCGACGCTGCCGGTGCGGCATCAGTCTCTGCCGACTCTGTCATCCCCGGTGTCGGCTCGGTCGCGATAGGAGCAGACGCTGCCGGTGTCGTGGGGGTCGACTCTGGAGCGGCCAGGGCAGGGGGAGCAGGGGGCGCAGGGGGAGCGGGTGGAACGGGCGGAGCAGGGTCAACCGCAGGCGCCGCCAGGGCCTCGTGAGTTGCCACTGGGGCTGGAGGCGGAGCTGCGGCGACCGGGGGGCTGGGCGTGACCGGAGTGGCGGCGGCGGGTGCCGCGGCTGGGGCGGCCGCGCCGCCGATCGAGGGCGCAGCCACCCGAGCTCGAGCTGCGATCCGCGTCTTAGGGGGCACAATCGTGCGACTGGCAAGCCGGGTTTGCCGGTCCGACTTGGCGACCCGAGCCGCTGCCGCCGTGGGCGTCCCCGGCACGCTCGCGCCGCCGAGATAGGGGCGGGGGTCCTGCGCCGCGCCGTCGACGCGGGTCTCGAAGTGGACGTGGGGGCCGGTGCAGCTGCCGGTGCAGCCGACGTAGCCAATCACCTGCCCCTTTTGGACGCGAGCGCCCTGCGACACCGCATGGCGTGACATGTGGGCGTAGCAAGTCTCGAAGCGGGTCGAGTGCTTGACGCAGACCATGTTGCCGTAGCCGCCCTGGATGCCGCTGAAGCTCACGACGCCGCACTCGACGGCACGGATCGGCGTACCTGTCGGCGCGGCGATGTCGATGCCGTCGTGGTTGCAGCCCCAGCGCGGTCCGAAGCCGGACGTCACGGTGCCCTTGACGGGCGATCCGAGGCGCAGCGAGCCGCAGGCACCGGGTGGGGGACTGGGGTTCGGCGTGGAGACCGGGATCGTGCGCGGCGCGGCCGGAGCTGGCGGTGTGCCGTCGCCCACCGCGGGCACGGTAGGCGCGGGGCTGCCGACCGCCGGGGCGTCACCGCCGCCGAGGGCGGTCGGCTCGGCGGGCGTGATCGGCTCGCCCGCCGCCGGGGTGACCGCGGTGCTTTCGCGAGCGGCCGCGTCTTCGCGGCCTTGCTCACGGACGATCACGGCGACGTTGCCGTCGGCGGCCCCCGCCGCGACGGCGGCGTCCTGGAGTCCGAACAACGCCGTCCACGTGGCGGGACCGACCACGCCGTCGACGTCGAGTCCGTTGCGGGCCTGGAAGTCCCGCACTGCGGCGTCGGTCACGGGGCCGAAGGCGCCGTCGGCGGGCACGCCGAGCTGGCGCTGAATCTCGACCACCGCATCTCCGGTGCTGCCGAGCTTGAAGGCCATGACGGCCGGGGCGGGCTCGATCGCACGGGTGGCGGGCGACGCCTGTGCGACGTCCGGTCCACTGCCGCTGCTGAAGCCCGCGGCTGCGAGCAGGCTGCCGGTCGGTCCGGCGACCATCAGGGTCGAGAGCGCCGCCGAGGCGCGGCGGCGACGCGCAACAGAACGCCGCACCTGCGGCGTGATCGCGCGGCGGTGCAGCGAGCGCTCGAGCGAGCGCTGCCAGGGATCGACAAGGGCCAGGTCTCGGTGCGGAGTCGTCATCTACCCGACTGCTCCTCTTCCTTCGGGCCTACGGGGTTAGCTGTCGGGCTCGCGCTGGAAGTGCGCTACGCGACGGTGGTGTCGCGATTCGCCCCTGACGACATGAGGTCGCCTCTGGGTCCCCCGCTCTCCGCGACCTGGGCCGCGGAGACTCGGCTTGAACGGTTATGTCAACAGCCTGCGGCGGGCAAAGTAGCGCACGAGTGAGTCGAAGTCGTGTTGCGTGCGTCGCGCCGAAGTCCGTTGCGCTGCATATCCTGCGCCGCGATGAGCGCCCGCGAACGCCTGATCGCCGAGCTGCGCGAGCACGCGCTCGTGATCGGCAAGGTCACGCTCGCCAGCGGCGCCGAGGCCGAGTACTACGTCGACGCCAAGCGGGCCACGCTGCGGCCCGCCGGCTTCGCCGCGATGGGCGAGCTCGTCGCGGCCGAGGCGCAGCGCCTCGGCGCCACCGCGGTCGGCGGCCTGACGATGGGCGCCGACCCCTTCGCCTGCGCGGCGCTCGCCGCGGGCGCCGACGTCAAGGCGTTCTTCGTCCGCAAGGAGACCAAGGCGCACGGCCTCCAGCGCCGCATCGAGGGGCCCTTCCTCGAGGACGGCGACCGCTGCCTGGTCGTCGAGGACGTCGTCACCAGCGGCGGCTCCACGATCCAGGCGATAGAGGCGCTGCGGGCCGAGGGCCGCGAGATCGTCGGCGTCGTCAGCGTCCTCGACCGACTCGCGGGCGGAAGTCACAAGATCGTCGCGGCGGCGGGCGGTGCCCCCTATACCCCGCTGGCCACGATCGACGACGTATATCCGGACCGCCCGGACCGCTAGCCGTCGCGCTTGGTGCAGTTCGTCTAGGCTCGCCCTGGTCGCGAGGGAAGCAGGGTTCACATGACTCACGTCTCACGGTCGGCCTACCGCGTGACCGTAAGCATGGGGAAGCGTCGATGACGTACGAGTACGGGTGCTTCATCAGCCACATCGGTTCACAGCGCCCGCTCATCACCGAGTTCGTGACCAGCCTCGAGACGGCGCTGGCCAGCGAGCTGGAGGCGCACATCGACGGATCCGCGGAGGAGGTCTACCTCGACAGGACTCGCCTGAAGCCGGGCTTCATGTTCAACGAGGCGCTCGCCGACGCGATATGCAAGAGCGCCTGCTGGATCGTCGTCTACGTTCCCCAGTATCCATTTCGCGATTACTGCATGCGCGAGTTCCGTGCGATGCAGATGCTCGAGGAGCGCCGCCGCCGAGAGCTCGGTCATCGCATCGAGCGTGACCAGGGGATGATCTTTCCGGTCATCCTTCGCGGCGGAATCGACCAGTTGCCCGTCGAGATCGCCAAGCAGCGTCAGTACCTCGACTTCAAGAAGTACTCGACCGCGGACGTGGAGATCCTGCGCAACGAGCGCTACCAGGAGCAGCTCGTGCAGCTCGCCAGCCAAATCGGTGACCTCTACCGGCTGGGGGACCACCTGGGCGATCAGGATTGCGGACGATTCGCCATGCCGAGGCATGACGCGGACGGTGCGGACGGTGCAGACGGCTCCTTCAGGCCAGTGACGGCGGAGTTCCCGGGCAGGAGCGCGCACAGCTGATGAGCTCGGCCCCAGGGACGGTCATCACGTTCTACTCCTACAAGGGCGGTACCGGCCGGACCATGGCGCTCGCGAACGCCGCGGTGCTGCTGGCGAGGCGTGGCTCGGGGGACGTCCTGATGATCGATTGGGATCTCGAGGCCCCGGGACTGCACGAGTTCTTCCGCTCCAAGCGGCTTCCGCTCAGGCCGGACGACGTCACCCCCGGACTGCTCGAGCTGTTTGAGAAGACCCAGAACGGCGATCGGGGCTCTCTGTGGGGCAATTCCGGGAAGCACGCGACCGAGGCGGAGCGGTTCTGGCGCGAGACGCCGCTCGACGCCTACATCGCCCCTACGGACGAGTCGTCGCTCTTCTTGATGAAGGCCGGCAGGCTCGACGATGACTACGCCCAGCGGGTGAACGCGTTCGACTGGGAGCGGCTCTTCGAGCGCGCACCGGACATCTTCACCGCATTCGCGGACGAGCTCGCCCGCCGCTTCCGCTACGTGCTCGTGGACTCTCGCACCGGCCTGACGGACACCGGTGGGATCTGCACGTCGCTCCTGCCGGAGCGTCTCGTCGTCGTCTTCACGCCGAACCGCCAGAGCCTCGACGGCGGGGTCAAGCTCGCCCGCGACGCGACCACCTATCGCAGCAATTCACGTGATCTGCGACCGCTGCTCGTGTTCCCGCTCGCCTCGCGGGTCGAGACGAGCGAGGATGAGCTGCGGCAGGAGTGGCGCTACGGCAACAGGGAGATGGTCGGCTATCAACCTCGGTTCGAGCGCCTCTTCGAAGAGGTCTACGACTTGCCGAGATGTCACCTCGAGCCCTACTTCGACGAGGTGCAGATCCAGCACGCCACCCGCTATGCCTATGGCGAGAGCATCGCCGTGCGTGAGGAGCAGTCCGATCGGCTCTCGCTGTCACGCAGCTACGAGCGCTTCACGCGCGAGCTGGTCGGGTCCAGTGGTCCCTGGGCGTTCACCCCTGAGCAACCGGTCGTCTCTGCGGAGGACGTGAGGAAACGGTCGGGAAAGGTACGCGAGCGGGTATCCGCCGCCGAGCGGTACCACGCCTCCCAGGCGCGGATAATGAGGCGGGCGGACATCGCGCTGCGCGTCGCGCAGGCCATCCCGGTAGTCGTCGCGGCGGCGCTGATCGGCTACGGCTCGAGCACAGCTGCGCAGCCCGGGGTCGGGGCCATCGTGTCGTTCGTGGTGGTCGTCGCCGGGGTCCTATACGGCACCGAGCTCATCCGGCGTGCGCTCGCGTACAGAGCTCGCTACGTCCTCCATGCGCGGACCGCAAACGCCCTGGCTCGAGAGACGTCCTACTTCGAGGGCGGGGCTGGTCCCTATAGGAGCTCGGTCAGAGACCCTGTCGTGCTCTTGAACGAGCGTGTCGCAGATGTCCTCGCAGAGGCGGAGGACGCCCTGATCGATGCCCGGTTGGGATAGGACGACAGGTGGTGGCAACAGCTGACATCCCTGCGCCGACCGACGTCGAGGTCGGTACGCGCATCGTCCGAGGAGATGAGAGCGCAACCCCCGGGGCGATGCTCGCGCTCGCGCTCGACCTCGTCGAGGCGCAGCAGTTCGGGCTGGCGCGCAAGCTGCTGCGCCGCGCCCGCAAGGGCGGGCTGGCCACCGCGGAGGAGGCGACGAAGGCCCGCCAGCAGCACGCGCTCTGCACCTACAAGGATCCCGACGCCCCCGTGACCGCCCGCCTCCGGCGTGCGCTCGAGATCCTCGCGGACGGCGAGGACCTGGCCGCCACTACCGATGCCGAGACGCTCGGCATCGCCGGGGCGATCCACAAGCGCAGGTGGGAGGCGACGATGCGGGTCTCGGAGCTCGAGCGCGCGCTCGAGTACTACCACCGCGGCTACCTCCAAGGCCTGGGCCAGGATGGCTACGCGGCGATCAACGCCGCGTTCGTGCTGGACCTGCTCGCCGATACCGAGTCGACCGGCGGCGGCGCGTACCAGCCGCCAGATGCGGCCGTCGCCGCCCGTCGCGACGCGGCGGACGCGATTCGCCGCGACATCGTCACCCAATTGGGCCCGGTCGGCGAGCGGCGCCCCGGCGAGTGGTGGCTCCAGGCCACCTTGGCGGAGGCGCAGCTGGGCCTCGGCGACTATCCCGCGGCCAAGCGCTGGCTCGAGCGCTGCCGTGCGATACCGGATGTTCCCGAGTGGCGAATCGAGTCGACGTCGCGCCAGTTGGGCGCCCTCGCGATGCTGCGCGCGCGGACGCCGGACGGCGGCCTCGACGCGGGCGCACGCGCCGCGCTCCAGGCGCTCCTCGGAGACCGCCAAGACGCGATCACGCGTGCCTATGCCGGCAAGCTCGGGATCGCCCTCTCCGGCGGCGGCTTCCGCGCGTCGCTCTTCCACATCGGCGTCCTCGCTCACCTGGCGGAGATCGACGCGCTGCGTCACGTCGAGGTCCTCTCGTGCGTGTCCGGCGGCTCGATCGTCGGCGCCCACTACTACCTGGAGGTCCAGCGCCTGCTCGAGGCCAAGCCCGAGGCCGATATCGATCGCGACGACTACGTCGCGATCGTCGAGACGATCGAGGAGCGCTTCCTCGCCGGAGTGCGGTCCAACATCCGCATGCGCGTCATCGGCAACGCGCTGTCGAACCTCTGGTCGATCGTGACGCCGGCCTGGACCCGGACGAAGTACGCCGGCAGGCTCTACGAGAGCCGGATCTATGCGAGCGTCGACGACGGCCGCGGCGGCGAGCCGCGCTACATGGACCAGCTGCTGGTCGCACCGCACGGCGAGGACGACGGCGGCGGCAGCACGCCGCAGTTCAACCCCAAGCGCGACAACTGGCGCCGGCGCTGCAAGGTGCCGGTGCTCGTGCTCAACGCGACCACGCTCAACACCGGCCACAACTGGCAGTTCACCGCCAGCTGGATGGGCGAGCCGCCGGCGGTCGTCGACGAGGACATCGACACCAACCCCCGGCTGCGACGGATGTACTACCGCGACGCTCCCCGACGTTGGAGGCGCATGCGCCTGGGGGAGGCGGTCGCCGCATCGGCGTGCGTTCCCGGCCTGTTCGACCCGCTCGTGCTGCCCGGCCTGTACGAGGGCACCACCGTCGAGCTGGTGGACGGCGGGGTGCACGACAACCAGGGCGTGGCCACCCTGCTCGAGCAGGAGTGCGCGCTGATGCTCGTCAGCGACGCGAGCGGCCAGATGCGCCACCAGGACGTGCCCCGACGCGGGCCGCTGGCGGTGCCGCTGAGGTCTTCGAGCATCCTGTCGGCCCGCGTGCGCGAGGCCCAGCTGCGGGACCTGCTCGCACGCCATTCGTCCTCGACGCTGCGCGGACTCGGGGTGATCCACTTGCGTAAGGGCCTGGGCGAGCCACCGCGCGACTGGCTCGACTGCCCCGACCCGTACGAGCGGGCCGACGACGTCCTCGCGGACGGCGAGCCCAGTGACGACTACGGCATCCCGCCCGGCGTCCAGGCACTGCTCGCCCGGATGCGCACCGACCTCGACGCCTTCTCCGAGCTGGAGGCGTACGCGCTCATGCTCAGTGGCTACCGGATGGCCCGGCACGCCTTCGGGCCGGCACTCTCGGAGCTTCCCATCGCCCAGGCTCCGGCGAGACCGAAGTGGGGCTTCCTCCGCGCGGCCGACGTCGTCGCCGAGGCAGGGCCCGGACACGAGCGCCTGAAGCGCGTGCTGGCCGTCGGCGCGGGGCGCTGGGGAAAGGTCTGGCGCCTCAGTCCAGCGTTGCGCTGGATCGGCGCGCTCGTGGCCGCGGTGGCGGGCGTTGCCGCGCTCTGGGGCCTATGGCAGGCGCGCGACGCCGCGATCCTCACGCCCGGCGCGCTGCTCGCGGTGGGGGCCGTGCTGGTCCTCGGAGCCGTGGTCGCACGCCTCCTGGCACGTCGTCTCGATCCCCTCGGCACCGCGTTCCGCGTGACCACCGGGCTCCTGCTGGTCGCAGCCGCGATCCCGGCGTGGGCGCAGATCCACCTGCTCGATCGGGTGTACCAACGGGCCGGGCGGCTGAAGGACGGCCGCTCATGATCCTTGCGTTCGCCGGACGACGGCCGGGGACCGAGAGCTTCCCGGACGCGATGGTCGACGCCGTGGGGGAGGAGGTCGCGCGCCTGGTCGCACGGCTTGCGCCGCGACGGGTCGTGGGAAGCGCTGCCGCCGGTGGCGACCTGTTGGTGGCCGAGGCGGCGCTCGCGGCCGGCGCGCGCGTGGAGCTACTGCTGGCCGGCGACCGCGCTCGCTTCCGCGCCACCTCGGTCGCCGACAAGGGGGATGTCTGGGCGGAGCGCTTCGACTCCCTGCTCGAGCGCGACGGAGTCGCGGTCACTGAGATCGCCTCCCTGGGGGATGGTGAGGAGGCATATCGCGGCGTCACCAGGGCGATCGCCGAGCGCGCCCGGCGACTGGGCGAGGGCGGGGAGCCGATCGGCCTGCTCGCCGTCGCGGGCCGGCGCGCCGGCCCGCCGGGTCATACCGAGGAGCTCGTCGCCGCCGCCGAGGCGAGCGGCTGGCGGGTGTGGACGATCGACCCGGCGGAGCCGGGCGCGGCCCGGTGGTGACGCTCCTCGGCCTGGACGGCTGAGCCGTCTCAGGCCTCGACCGGCACGGCGGCCGCGTTCGCCAGCCTGCACGCGCGCTCGGCGCCGACGAACGGGGCGAAGGTGAGGAATCCGACCGTCGGGACGACCTCGTAGACCGACTCGGCGCCCTTGCGCCGCAGCTGGTCGAACAGCAGCGCGTCGACGCTCGCCCCGATCGCCTCGGCGGCGATCGGCGGCGTGTCGGGGTATTCGCGGAAGCCTTGGTCCAGCAGCGCGGTGAAGCTCGCCAGCCCGCGCGCGCGGAGGTCGAAGCCGGCGGGGCCGGCGGACCACACCTCGACTCCCCCGAAGTGCGCGGTCATCGGGTCCGTCGCGAGGAAGTCGAAGAACGCGCGCGCGGCGGCGGCCAGGGCGTCGACCCAGCTCTCGGCCTCCAGGTACGGCGCCAGCGTCGCCTCGAGCAGCCGCTGCTGGGCGTCCGCGAGCGTCGCCAGGAAGGCCTCCTCCTTGCCGTCGAAGTGTTCGTAGAAGGTGGTCAGCGACACCCCCGCGCGGTCCGCGATCTGGGTGATCGTCACCCCGGTGTAGCCGGCCTCGGCGACGAGGTCCGTCAGCGCGTAGAGGATCCGCCGGCGGCGGTCCTCGGCCGGGGGGCGGCGGACCTCGAGCCGGGCCGGGGCCGCGTCCGGGCGCAGCAGCTCCTCCGGCGGGGTCCGGTAGGTCAGCATCCACTCGAGCAGCTGCGGCATCAGCTCGGGCAGCTCGGCCTCGCGCCCCTCGCGCAGTCGCGTGTGGATCATCCGGTGCAGGCCGCCGATGACGGCGTGCACCACGGCGGGCGGCGCGTCCGCGTGCTCCGGGGACTCCCGCAGCGCCTCGCGGACGATCGCCTCCACCTGCTCGTCGAGGCGCTCGATCCGCTCGACCGCCGCCGGGCCCGCGGCGTAGACCTCGACCCAGGCGACGCGCGCCGCGGCGGGCTGGGCGACCACGATCGCCCCGAGCGCCTCGAGCATCGCGCGCAGCCGCCGGTCCCAGGGGCCGGGTGTGTCGTGATAGACGTCGAGCACCCACGGGCCCGCCATCTCGAGCAGGGCGTCCAGCGTCGCCAGGAAGCACTCGCACTTGTTCGAGAACAGCCGGTAGAAGGCGCTGCGCGACACGCCCGCCAGCTCGATGAGGTCCCCGACCGTCATCGCCTCGTAGCCCTTGTCGGCGCCGACGGCCACCGTGGCGGCGAACAGCCGCTCGCGCTGGTTGCGCTCGACGGACCGCTTGTCCGTCCTGGGCCCCGGCGGCAGCTGCCGGGATCGAAGCCGTTCGGAGCGGCCCCACGGCGTGACTGTCATCGCCCTTCCCAGGCTACAGCGCGTTCCGCGGTAGGGGAAGGGGTCGTGTCCAGCTAGGCGGCGCGGCGCTCGAGGTCTACCCAGACCTCGCTCAGGTCGGTGCCCAGCGCCGGCATGTCGTCCGCGTCGTTGACGAGACGGTGGACGATCATCTGGTGCACGCCGCCGATGAGCAGCTCGGGCAGGACCTCGGGCACGTCGAGGTCGCCGAGGACGTCGGCCATCACCGAGCTGAGCCAGCTCAGCGTCGCCGTCAGCCGCCGCTGGCCCGCGATCCCCGAGGTCGGCACCTCGAGCATGCAGACGCGTGCCAGGTCCGGCTCGTCGCCGACCCACTCGAGCATCACGTTCACGGCCGCGTCGATCCGCTCCTGCGCGGTGACGCCGTTCTCGTAGGCGTGCTGGACCACCCCGCGCAGGCACTGGGCCGCCTCGTCGTAGACCGCGTATAGGCAGTCGTTCCTGGTCGGGAACAGCTCGTAGAACGTCTTGCGCGAGACGCCGGCGCGGTCGGTCACGTCGCGAACGCTCGTCTCGGCGTAGCCGCGCTCGCCGACGAGCTCGACCATCGCCTGGAGCAGGCGGTTGCGCTGAGAGGCGACGACCTCGGCGCGGCTGAGGCCGTGCGGTCCGCCGGGGAGCTGCTGCGGTCGCGGGCGGTCTCGGTAGCGGGCGGCCTCAGCGGTCGAGCTGGTGTTCACGGCCGTGGCGATATATAAACAGTAGCCTTTCGTTTCGAACGTGTCAACGTAGACATCGCGTGTTCTGACCGTCAGCTCGAATGGCCGCCGCGGCGGCGCGGAGCCGGCCGGCCCGGCGCCTGACCGCCCATCCGGCCCTGACGGCCCGGCGCCTGACCGCTGCTCTCGCCGCCGCGTCCCCGGCTGCGCACCGCCCCCTTGTTCGCCACCGCGATCGCCTCCTCCGCACCGACGAACGGCGCGAGCGCCACGAACGTCGCCGTCGGCAGGACCTGTGAGAGGTGCTCGGGCCCCCGGCGGCGGATCTGCTCGTAGATCAGGTTGTGGATCGCCCCGCCGATCGCCTCGACGGCGAGCGGGCTCACGTCCGGCGCCTGCTCGAGGCCCGGCTGGAGGATCTCGTCGAACAGCCCAAACGCCCGGTCGCGGTGCTCGAGGCCGCGCGGTCCGGCGGTCAGCACGTCGACCATCGCGAGCCGCGCCCACAGCGGCTCGGCGGCGAAGAACGACAGGAACGCGTCGAGCGCCGCGCGGACGGCGAGCGGCCAGCTGCGCGACCAGCGGTAGGGGGGTATCGCCGCCGCGGTGGCCTGCGCCATCGCCGTGTCGTAGGCGGCGAGGAACGCCTCCTCCTTGCCGTCGAAGTGCTGGTAGAAGGTCGTCAGCGAGGCCGACGCGTTGCGGACGATGTCGTCGAGCGTCATCGCCGGGTAGCCCTTCTCGGCCACGGTCGCCACGACCGCGCCGAAGATCCGCTCGACCTGGTCGTGGACGACCATCCGCGACGTGCCCGCGCCCGGCGGCCGCGAGCGCGGGCGGCGGATCGGGGTAGGGGGGTTGCGGTAGGAGAGCGCCCAGTCGCGCAGCTCCGGCATCAGCGCGGGGAGGGTCGCGAGCTCGCCCTCGCTGACGCGCGTCTCGAGCAGCTTGCGCACGCCGCCGGCGACCGCCGACGCGATCGCCGGCGGCACGGCGGCCCGCTCGGGCGACCGGCCGAGGGCCTCGGTGAGCAGCCAGGCGAAGCTCGACAGGGCCTGCTCGGCGTGCGCGAGCCCCTCCGGGCCGGCGGAGTGGATCTCGACCAGGCACAGGCGCGCGGCGGCGGGCTGGTCGACGATCGTCAGCGCGAGCGCCTCGAAGCCGCGAGCGACCTGCTCGTCCCAGCTGCCCTCGCCCGCGCACGCCTCCCCGACGGCGCCGAGGCCCGTCGCCATCGCCGCGTCGACCGCGGCGAGGAAGCACTCCTCCTTGCCGCCGGGGAAGTGCTGGTAGAAGGTCGTCCGCGAGATCCCCGAGAGCTTCAGCAGGTCCGCCACCGGCGTCTGCTCGTAGCCGCGCTCGGCGACCGCCACGACCATCGCCGCCAGCAGCCGCTCGCGCTGGTTCTGGGCCACAAGCTCCGGCGAATGGCCCGGCCCGGGGCGCAGCATCCGAGTCCTCAGCTGGCTCGCATCTCCCCATGGCGTCTGGCTCATCGTGCGCAGACGATAACCCCAGATCTAGAGCCATTGGTAGACCCAAATTGATCCTGGCGGATAGAAGGAACCGGCGTTTATATCTAAGCCGCAAGCGTCTGGCTCTAAGCCGCGGACTCGATAGAGCCCCAACGTTTGTAGCCGCCTCTGGTGTACGGCGACAACGGTTACCTCTTGACAAAGATCGTAGGCAGCTGTTTATCATTGCAACTACAAATCCGGCTGTTTCTCATTCGAGTGGATGGGCCGTGTCCACGACTGAGACCTCCAACGTCTGAGGGCGCCGGGCAGCAGCGCGAGAGAGGAGCGCAGTGCAGGCATCGTCACACGAATCGCCGACCCCGGCCCCCGACCGCCTACCGACACGGGACGCCCAGCAGCGAGCACGCCTGCGTGCCTGCGGTCGCGTTCGAGTCGGTCGAGTCGGTCGAGCCGATGCTGCTCGCCGCCCCTCGCGGACCGTCGCATGAGAACGCCGGGTGCCGATGGCGACTCTGGCTGGTCCGGGAAGGCGGCGGCGATTGCCGAGATACCACTTCCAGGTGCGCTAGCCGGTCTCATCGCGGCGTTCGCCTCGGTGCTCCTCGCGGCTTGTGGTGACCGCTCGACCGGTACGGATCGTCCCGATTCTCACCCGTCCTCGTTGCAGCCGGCGCCGGATGCGAGTCCAGTCCATCTGCGCCGAGGCGTTGTGGCGACCGTCGCTGGGGGTGAGGTCACGCGCGCCGAGTTCGGTCGTGTGTACACGGCGCGGGCTCGTAACGTCCGGCGTGGGACGGGGGGTCGGGGCGCCCGCGCGGGCGCGGAGGGCCGGCGCCGGTCGCGGCACAGGGCGTTGGTCCGTTCGGCGATGTCGGAGGCGATCCTGGCGGAGGCGGTCGCTCAGCGGGCTCGGGCGGCTGGGGTGTCGGTGTCGGGTGCACAGGTGGACGCGGCGCTGGAGGGGTTGCGCGAGCGTTTCGAGAGTGCGGCGCGGTGGCGAGGGTTCTTGCGGCGCACCGGCCAGACGGAGCCTGAGGTGCGCGCCCGGCTGCGGCTCGAGCTGCTCAATCGTCGGCTTTACGACCGCCGTCTGGCGCCGGAGTCTGGCGATGGGGCGGGCTCGGCGCTGGCCGCTCGGCGGCGGTTGCGTGCCGCGACTGCGTGCCGGCCGGGCTTTGTGGTTGCGCTGTGCTCCAACTCGCCTTCGGGGCCTGCGGAGGTCGTTCGATGACCTCGCGCGGCTCGAGTCCCGTCGGCGACTCGTCTTCTTCGATGAACAACCGGATCGTTACGAGAGGAACTATCTGTATGACTGCCCGTTCGGTTGCTCGGCCTGGTGTTGGCGTGTCGGCTGTCGCTGATCGCCTTATGGTCGCTGGTGTTGGTCGTAGTGTGCGTCTTGTGCTGGCGCTTGTCGCGGCGGCTCTGTCGGTCGCGGTCGCCGTGCCGGCCGTGGCGCTGGGCGACACGACGCGCGAGCAGGTGGCGACGTTCGATGGCTCGGATTCCGACGCGGGCGCGTTTACCAATCTTGGCAGCGTCGCAATTCACCAGGACTCGGGGACGGTGTACGCGATCGACGTGGGCGCGAGTGTGGTGGACAAGTTCGACCTCTCCGGGGTCGCGCAGGACTTCTCGGCGCTTGGCTCGTCGTCGCTTGACGGCAGCGCCGTCACGGCCCCGGACGGGCCGGTGAGCTTCGAGCTGGCCGCCCTGAGTGGCGTGGCGGTCGACAACTCGGGGACGGCGTCTGACGGCAATCTCTTCGTGCTGTCCGAGCTCCAGCAGACGGTGTGGGTGTTTGACTCGACTGGGACTTATCTGCATCGGATCACTGGGTTTGGCGATCCGTGTGGGGTGGCTGTGGATTCCGGTGGCGACGTCTGGGTCGCCGACTACGTCGCAAGCGCGGTCATCGAGTACGACGCGAGCGGTGCGGCGACGGGCAACTCGATCGACACCTCCGGTGTGGGCCCTCCGTGCCGTATCGCCTTTGACAGCGCCGACAACCTCTACGTCGCTGTCTATAACGGGGCGCTGCACAAGTTCGACAGCGCGGGCGCCTACGTCGGCGCGATCGACTCCGAGGAGACCAGGTCGGTCACGGTCGATCAGGCCCGCGATCAGGTCTATGTCGTCCACCCCGAGCATGTCAGCGTCTATGACGCCGCGGGCACAGAGCTCTATGACCTCGGCATCGGCGGCGGGGGGGTGGCCGGTCTCGCGATCGACGAGGCCGCCGACCAGCTCTATGTCGCGGATGCCGCGGTGAGCGCGGTCCGCGTGTTCGGCCCCCCGGTCTTCGTGCCGCCGCCGGTCGAGCCGCCGCTTACGTTGCGCGATCAGGTGGGGGCGTTCGATGGCGCGGATTCCGACGCGGGCGCGTTTAGCGGTCTTGGGCGCGTCGCGGTTCACCAGGAGTCGGGGACGGTGTATGCGATCGACGCGGGCGCGGGTGTGGTGGACAAGTTCGACCTCTCGGGGGTCGCGCAGGACTTCTCGGCGCTTGGGTCGTCGTCGCTTGACGGCAGCGCCGTCACGGCCCCGGACGGGCCGGTGGCTTTCAGTCTCACCAACGAGGGCGACGTGGCGGTCGACAACTCGGGGACGGCGTCTGACGGCAACCTCGTCGTGTTGACCGAGAACCAGCACACGGTGTGGGTGTTTGACTCGACGGGGACTTATCTGCATCGGATCACTGGGTTTGGCGATCCGTGTGGGGTGGCTGTGGATTCCGGTGGCGACGTGTGGGTCGCTGACTTCAACGCGAGCGCGGTCATCGAGTACGACGCGAGCGGTGCGGCGACGGGCAGCTCGATCGACACCTCGGGTGTGGGCGGTCCGTGCCATATCGCCTTTGACAGCGCCGACAACCTCTATGTCGCTCTCTATAACGGGGCGCTGCACAAGTTCGACAGCGCGGGCGCCTACGTGGGCCCGATCGACTCCGAGGAGACCAAGTCGGTCGCGGTCGATCAGACCAACGATCGGGTCTATGTCGTTCACCCCGGCCGTGTCAGCGTCTATGACTCCGCGGGCACGAACCTCTATGACTTCGCGAGCGGCATCGCCGGCGCGTCGCTGATCGGTGTCGCGATCGACGAGGCCTCCGACCGGGCCTATGTCGCGAATGCCGCGGAGAACAGCGTCCGCGTGTTCGGCCCCTCGTATTTCCCGGCGCCGGCGATCACGGCGCCGGCCGCGACCGACATCACCCGCACCGAGGCCAAGCTCACCGCCAAGGTCAACCCGCGCGACGCGGAGACGACCTACCGCTTCGAGTACGGCACCACCACCTCCTACGGAACCAGCTTCCCCAACCCGGACGCGTCGGTGGGCGCGGGAACCGACCCCGTCTCGGTCTCGCGGTTCCTCGCCGGCCTCCAGCCCAACACGACCTATCACTGGCGCATCGTGGCCACGAGCGCCAACGGAACCGTGTCGAGCCCCGACCGGACGTTTACCACCCTTGCGCCACCGACGGGCTCGGCCAACTGCCCAAACCAGCAGTTCCGCACCGGGCCCAGCGCCGCGCTGCCCGACTGCCGCGCCTACGAGATGGTTTCACCGGTCGACAAGGACAACGGCGACATAAAGACGCTCAATGACGCCTACAACTACCGCACCGGCCACGAGCAGGCCTCACTCGACGGAGACAAGCTGACCTACTCCTCCTACAAGGCCTTCGGCGACGCGGTGAGCGCGCCGTGGACAAGCCAGTACATCGCGAGCCGCGGCTCGGATGGCTGGTCCACGCACTCGATCAACCCGCCGCGCGACACGACCCTCTTCGACCGCCCTGTTTCGCAGTGGGACTATGACGTTCAGTTCAAGGCGTTCACCGACGATCTCTCCAACGCCTGGGTGTTCAATAACAACGCGACGCCCCTTACCGCTGACGCTGTGCAGGGCGACGTCAACCTCTACAGGCGCGACAACACCAACGACAGCTACCAGGCGCTGACTATCAACGAGGCCACTCCACCCTCTGGCGCGATGGTCGATGATTTCCAGGGTCACTCGAGCGATGGCAGCCACGCCCTGTTCATCGATACGACCCCGCAAACCCCCGATTCCAATCCCGATCCTGCCCCTGGAGATTTCCAGCTTTATGAGTTCACTGGCGGGGAGATTCGCCTCGTGAGCATCCTGCCGGACGGCACGGCGTATCAGGGGAGCTCATCGGCGGGCGGGATGGAGGTCAACCCGATCGTTGATGCCAGCGGCCGCGACAGCACCGCTACGCGCGATCACGCGATCTCTGATGATGGGTCGCGGATATTCTGGACCGCGCACACCGGCGGCAACCTCGGTCCGGGCAGTCTGTATGTGCGTATCGACGGTGAGCGAACTGTGCCGATCTCGACGTCTGGCGGTGTGTTCTTCAGGGCCGCGAGCGCGGACGGGTCGAAGGTGATCTTCGACACCGATCCCACGCAGCCCAATGGGGCGCAGTCCGACGGCTACGGGAGCTTGTATCTGTTCGACGTCGATTCCGGGACTCAGCGGCTGGTGGCCGAGAACGAGCGCGGTGTGCTCGGCGCCAGTGACGACCTGTCCTACATCTACTTCGTGTCGCGGGATGACCTCGCGGCCGGGGCGACCGCGGGTGAGAACAACCTGTACCTCGATCACGACGGCGAGGTTACGTTCGTCGCGACGCTGGCGCCATGGGATGTCGGCTTCCCGCCAGTGGGCAGCCCGTCAGCCGCCACCCAGAATGTGGTAAGCCGCTTGGCGTTGTTTCGGTCTTCGCGGGTGACGCCGGATGGTCGTCATATCGCGTTTCAGTCGATCCGCAGCCTGACGGGTTATGACAACACCGACGCGGTCAACGGCGAGGCGGACGTCGAGGTGTTCACCTATGACGCCGACAGCGGCGACCTGATGTGTGCGTCTTGTAACCCGAGCGGTGCGAACCCGGTGGGCCAGGCGCTGCGGTATCCGTACACGGGCAGGGACGAGATCCGCGAGGCCCCGGAGGAGGGGCCCGCGACGGCGGCTGGTTGGCTTACCACCTCGGAGAGCGCGCTGCATTATCCGCGTGCGTTGTCGGATGACGGGAGTCGGTTGTTCTTCAATAGCTTCGATGCGTTGGTGGTGGGTGATACCAACGGTGATCAGGACGTGTATCAGTGGACCGCGCAGGGGTCGGGGGGCTGTGAGCGTGCGGGTGGTTGCGTGAGCTTGATCTCGAGCGGGAAGGGCTCTGGGAAGTCTGAGTTCGTCGATGCCAGCCCGGATGGCGAGGATGTGTTCTTCACCACCGGGAGTAGCCTCGTCGCCGAGGACGACGGCCTGATCGACATCTACAACGCACGTGTGGGCGGCGGGTTCGCGCCACGGCCCGCGCCGCCGGAGGGTTGTGAGGGCGAGGGCTGCCAGGCGCCGCCTGCGGCGCCGTCTGACCGGGCGCCCGCGAGCTCTGGGCCGGGCGGCCCCGGTAACGGGCCTGGTTCGCGCAAGGCGGTTCGGGCAGGGGTGAGGATCGTCGGCAAGAAGGCGGGCTCGACCACGTTCAGTCTGCGGGTGAGGGTCGCGGGCCGCGGTGTGATCACCGCGACCGGCCGGGGTGTGCGTGGCGTTAGGCGGCGCGTGGGCAGGGCCGGCACTTACCGGCTGTCGTTCAAGCTCACGGCCAAGGCGAAGCGTCGCCTGGTCGTCGGCGAGCGGCCGCGGGTGCGTGTGCGGGTGCGGTTCGCACCCCGGAGCGGGAGGGCGTCGCGGGCGTCGGTGGTGTTGCGGTTGAAGCAGTCGAAGCAGGCTCACAGGGCACGAGCCGCCAAGAGCAACAGCGGAGGTGCGAAGTGAGCTTTCCCCGACTTGACCGATCCGGCAAGAAGGCCTCGGTGCTCGCGGCTGTCGCGGCGGTGGTGATCGCCGCGTCGATCGCGGCCGCGCCGGCGAGCGCGGAGTTCGGCTTCACGAGCTTTGACGTGACGTTTACCAACGCCGACGGCACGCCGGCTACCCAGGCGGGCTCGCATCCCTTTGCGATGACCACCAGCTTCGAGCTGAAGTGGGCTAGCGAGGCGGGGGGATCTACCGTCGAGGGGATCAAGGACGCCGACTTCGAGCAGATCCTCGGCCTCGTCGGCGACACGACGGCGGTTCCGCGCTGCTCGACCGTCGCCTTCGCCAGCTCTCCTCCCGACTTCGACACGGCCGCGACCAACTGTGGCGACGACACCGTCGTCGGAGTGCTCGTAGCCGCCGCCCCGAGGCCTTTTGAGACGTTGTCGGCGCCAGTGCATAACCTCGAGCCGACTCCCGGCGCGGCGGCGACGCTTGGCTTCAACATCCTCGGTGAGCGGGTGACGATCGACGTCGGGGTCAAGGACGGGGCGGGCTATAACGTCGTGGGGTCGCTGAGGAAGACCCCCCAGGCGGTACACGTCTTCGGGTCGTCGCTGACTTTGTGGGGCAACCCCGCCGACCCGGCCCACGACTCCGTCCGAGGTTATTACTGCTTGAACGGGTTGAGCTCGGTCTGTCCCTCGAGTGCGCCCAACCGGCCGTTCTTGACGTTGCCGCGTGCCTGCTCGGGTCCGCTTGCGACGAGCTATGTCGCGGACAGCTGGGCCAATCCGGGTGTGTTCGTCAGCGGCAGCGTGCTCACCCACGACAACAGTGGGAATCCGACCGGGTTCACGGGTTGCGACAAGCTCGGGTTCTCCCCGACGATCGCCTCGAAGCCCTCGACCGGGGCGGCGAGGTCGCCTTCGGGGCTCGACTTCAGCCTCGACGTCGTCGACGAGGGCCTGAGATCACCTACGGGTCTGGCGCAGTCCGACGTCAAGAAGACGGTCGTGACGCTGCCCGAGGGCGTGGCGGTCAACCCGTCGGTCGGATCAGGCCTGCAGGCCTGCAGCCAGGCCGACCTCGCGCGAGAGAAGGCGGCCTCGCTCCCGGGCGCCGGCTGTCCGGAGGCTTCGAAGATCGGCAGCGTGGAGGTCGAGACGCCGCTGCTGGCCGAGCCGCTGTCGGGGTCGCTGTATGCGGCAAAGCAGACCGACAACCCGTTCAACACGCTGCTCGCGTTCTACATCGTCGTCAAGGACCCCCAGAAGGGAATCGTCGTCAAGCAGGCCGCAAGGGTCGACCCCGACCCCGTCACCGGCCGCCTCACAACGACAGCGGACGACATCCCACAGCTGCCGTTCTCGCACCTCAAGCTGCACTTCCGCCAAGGCGCGAGGGCGCCGCTGACGACCCCGCCCGCCTGCGGGAGCTATGACACGACCGCCCAGCTGACCCCATGGGCCGGCGGGGCGCCTGTGATGGCGACCTCGACGTTTGAGATCACCTCCGGCGCCAACGGCGGCCCGTGTCCCGGCGCTCGCGGCTTCACTCCGAGCCTGTCGGCCGGAGTGACGAGCCCGACCGCCGGAGCGAGCAGCCCGTTCGTGTTGAAGCTCACCCGCCCCGACGGCGACCAGGCGCTCACGGGCCTCGACGTCGACCTCCCCCGCGGGGTCGCGGCAAAGCTCGCCGGTGTCGCGAAGTGCCCAGACGCCACGATCGCGTCGATCAACACAGCGGTCGGCACCGGGCAGGGCCAGATCGACAACCCGAGCTGTCCGGCGGGGAGCCTGCTCGGCTCGGCGACGGTCGGGTCGGGTGTCGGACCGGCGCCGTTCTTCCTCCAGACCGGCAAGGTCTACTTCGCCGGCCCCTACAAGGGCGCCCCGTTCAGCCTCGCCGTGGTGACCCCGGCGGTCGCCGGCTCGTTCGACCTCGGCACGGTAGTCGTGCGGGCGGCGCTTCACGTCGATCGCACCGACGCCCACGCCACCGTCAAGACAGATCCCTTCCCGACGATCCTCGCCGGAATCCCCCTCCAAATCCAGGAGATAAGGACCGCGATCGACCGGGCGGGGTTCATGCTCAACCCCACGAGCTGCGACCCCATGCAGATCACAGGCCAAGCGCGCTCAGACCAAGGCACAACAGCCGCGATCGGCGACAGCTTCAAGGTCGGCGATTGCGCGGCGCTGCCGTTCACGCCGAAGCTCTCGCTCGCCCTGACCGGCAAGAAGCAGATCAGGACGGGCAAGCATCCGGGTGTCAAGGCGACGGTGTCCCAGAAGGGCATCGGCGCGGCGGCGATCGAGAAGACAGTCGTCCAGCTACCGAAGGCGCTCGCGCTGGATCCCGCGAACGCGCAGGCGTTGTGTGAGTTCTCAGATGGCACCAAGCCAGATCTCGAGAACCACTGCCCGAAGGGGTCGATCGTCGGCCGCGCGAAGGTCGCGACACCGATCCTCGACAAGCCCGTGGCGGGCAACGTCTACTTCGTCAAGAACGTCAGGCGAAACGCCAGAGGCAATCTCATCCGAACCCTGCCGATGCTGATCGTCGCGCTACGCGGCGAGATCGCGGTCAACGTCAAGGGCACCAGCTCCACCACCAAGGACGGACGGCTGGTGAACACCTTCGCCGCCGTCCCAGACGCACCGTTCACCAAGTTCAACCTCAACCTCAAGGGCGGCAGCAACGGCATCCTCACAGTCACCCGCACCGCCAGATCACGAATCAACCTCTGCGCGGCACCCACAAGCCACGTCGCGACCGTCCAAATGGACGCACACAACGGCAAGCAACGCGACTTCAACACCCGCGTAAAGACACCCTGCGCAACCAACTCGAAGAAGGCCGCCGCAAAGCGCAAAGCAGCCGCAAAGCGCAAAGCGGCCAAGCGCCGCTGACACCTGTCTACCAACAGCTTGGCTGGGGTGCGCATAATGAGAGACGTACGGTTACTCTTGCGCAATGCTCGGGACGGCTGACGCCCCGAAATGGGCAATCGCATCCGTCGCCGCGCTGTTGGTCGCGGCGCTTGGCTTTGCAGCGCGTGTGGGTGTCGCCGACGCGGCCGACATGCCGGATCCGAGGGACTACACCCTTCGCCTGAGCGATCTCCGGCCGGGGTACGAGATCGGTAGCGACAACTCGTGTGACTTCGGCTTCGGCGTCGGTGAGACGGCCGACCATGACCCCTACTACCTGCTCAACGGGTGCAATGTCGGCTTCCAGCAGCTCTGGTCCCCCAAAGGCGCCGTCCCCGGTCCCGCAAGCGTCGACAGCTACGTCAAGGTGATGCCCACAGCTGCCGAGGCGACCGCCAGGTTCAAGCGCGAGCGTGAGCGGAACCCGCGACCGGGACTGCGTCAGCAGCTCGGCGACCAGGCGGTGCTCTACAGGAGGGTCGATCGCCCTCCACCCCCGCCACCGGCGCTGCGCCGGTGGCTGCGACGGCACGGATCGCGGGGCGCGGTCGACCAAGCCAGGGCAGAGATCGACTGGCGTTCAGGGCGCTTCCTGGGCAGCCTGCTCCTCCACGGCTCGGTCCGGTCCGTGACCAAGGCCGAGACGCTGCGCCTCGCCCGGTTGCAGCAGGCCCGGATCGAGATGCCGACTGCGCTCACGGCCGCCGAGGTCGATGACACCGAGGTCCCGCTCGACAGCCCGCACTTCGGCGTTCCCGTGCTGTGGCTCGGGCGCGTGTTCGATCCGCCCGGGCCCCTTCCAGCGCTCGAGCTGGACTCCGCGTACGGTGGCTATGGCGACTTCGACGAGGGACCCGGCTGGACCGGCGAGCTCCAGTACAAGTCCGAGCGTCACTCGTTCGTCGTCGTCGGCATCTGGAAGCCGACGATCTGGCGGCGGTCGGTCCGGCGCCGCTTCGGCAGGCTGGTCTGGGGCTCGCGCTGCGCGAGCTCCACGAGCTTCCCGGTCCGGGTCGGCCGCGCCACGGTCTACGCGGGCTACGGCGTGCGCCCGAACCGTTGCGACGGACGCAGGCACGACAGCTTCATGGCGATCATCCGGCACAAGCGAGTCATCGTCACCCTCAACATGCCGCACTGCTACACGTGCGGAACGGGCGGCGGCCCTTACGGCTCGCTGACCGGCATGAAGGCCGTCGCCGAGGCCTTGCACCCGCGGCCCCGCCTTCCCTGAGCCAGTCCGGCGCTCGTCGCGCGCTCCAGCAGAGTGCCCCGAGCTGGATGCGAACCAGCGGCCTTCCCCTCAGGGGGAAGTCCGTAAGGGAGGATTGCGGCTCGTAGAGAAGCCCGGTCATGGGGCTCGAGATCACCTCCGGATGTGTCAATTCGACGGCTTCGCACCGGTATCGTGGGTGGCTGTAGAGGTCACTTGGGGCGTTGGGTCCGCATCGTCGACTACGTCGACTGGAACACCATGCGCGGCGAGAAGACGACCTATGTCATCGACGCTTGAGCGTCGAACGGCCCACGAATCCCAGGGCGGCGGTGACAAGTCCCGTCCGAGCGCTTCTCCAGTCCACGCTTCGTCTGAGCGTGGCTCGTCCGCTATCGCCGCCGCGTGCTTTGGTCATCAGACCGCTGGTCAGAGGCGGAGCGTCGCTAACGAAGAGGACCTACCGGAGCGGCGGGACCATACGTAGAGATGACTCTCTTGTCAAGCGCGGTTTTGGATTTTTTTTTCTTGTGTCTTTGCCCAAAGCCAAGCGGCAATGGTCAGGACAGGCAACATCCAGGGCGGTCCGATAGCCATCAGCACTACACCGACGACGATGACCATCATTGCGATTCGGGGCGCGAAGTACCCGATCACAGCGTCTACAGCGACATCAACCCTATGCTGGCGCACGTACATCAATGCGAAGTATCCCATGCTCCGTAGGCCTGCCTGGCAATAAGCGCACCTCTCCGCGAGCGCTCGGTCAAGAGAACCGCAGCGTCGGGCCAAAAGGGGAGGTCGCACTCCCTCCCACCTCATGGCCCTCAACTGGATGCCCCGAGCTGGATTCGAACCAGCGGCCTTCCCCTTAGGAGGGGGACGCTCTATCCGGCTGAGCTATCGGGGCTCCCGCCCATGATCTCACGCCGCAGCGCCTCGCTCGCGGAGTAGCCGCTGCTGCGCCCGCGGCCGTGTTGCTCGATCAACCCGGCGTCCAGGAGGCGGCGCAGATCGGCGCTGGCGGTGGCCATCGATACCTCTGCCTCGCGTGCGTAGCCCGCGCGATCGGTCCCGCCGATCGCGCTCTGCTCGAGCGCGATCACCAGGCGGTCCGGCCAGCGGCGCTGCTCGACCACGGCCTCCAACGTCGCCCACCGCGCCGCGGCATCCGCGATCTGCGCGAGTCGCCGGTTCGCCTGCTCGATGTGCGCCTCGACGCAGAACTCGATCCACTCCCTGGCGCTGCGCTCGGGCCGGTAGCTGCCACCCTGGGTGCGCTCGAGGATCTCGTAGTACGCCTGCGTGTGCTCGCCCAGGTACTGCTCGATCGATGCGAACTCGAGTGACACCAGTCCCTCGCGGGCGAGGACGAGCGACTGCAGGATCCGCGCGACGCGGCCGTTGCCGTCGCGAAACGGATGGATCGTCACCACGTGCAGATGGGCCATCGCCGCTCGCACGACCGCCGGCGCGTCGAGGTCGCCGTCCCGCAGCCAGGCGCAGGCCTCGGCCATCAGGCCGGGCACTTCCTCGGCGGCGGGCCCGCGGTAGGCGATTTGCCCGTCTCCGCCCACGACGCTGACCGGTCCGCGGCGCCACAGGCCTGGGTCCTTGTCGCGCTGGAAGTCGCAGGCGTCGAAGTGGAGATCGAGGATCGCCCGCTCGGACCAGCGGAAGCCCGGGTCGGCCGCCATCGCGCCGACGTGGGCCATCGCGCGGCTGTAGCTCGCGACCGCCAGGCGGTTCTCGTCGTCGGTGCCGGGCTGCTCGTCGCCGCTGGTGAGCGCAAGTGCCTCCGCCGGCGACACCGAGTAGCCCTCGATCGACGTCGAGCTCTCGACGGCGGTTGCGCGAACCAAGCGCCGCAACGTGCCCATCCAGCGCGGCGTCTGGCCCACGTCGCTGCCTAGCCGCAAGCGGAGGGTCGCCAGCTCCTCGAGCCGGGCTTCCAGTTGCCCGTCGATTTTGGGAGCCGAGAGGATCACACCCAAAGTCTAGACGATTAAACGTCTAATCGTATAGACGAATAACCGGCTGCGCTCAGCCGCGCGCGACGAGCTTCTTGTACGACATCCGATGCGGGCGGTCCGCGGCGTCGCCGAGCTGCTCGTGGCGCCACTGCTCGTAGGCCTGGAAGTTGCCCTCGAAGAAGCGCACCTTCGAGTCGCCCTCGAAGGCCAGCACGTGGGTGGCGACGCGGTCGAGGAACCAGCGATCGTGCGACACGACCACCGCACAGCCCGGGAAGCTCAGCAGCGCCTCCTCGAGCGCGCGCAGCGTGTCGACGTCGAGGTCGTTGGAGGGCTCGTCGAGCAGCAGCAGGTTGCCGCCGGTGCGCAGCAGCTTGGCGAGGTGGACGCGGTTGCGCTCGCCGCCGGACAGCTTGCCGACGGCCTTCTGCTGGTCTGACCCCGAGAAGTTGAACGACGAGACGTACGCGCGCGAGGGCACCTTGCGGCCGCCGACGTCGAGCTCGTCGTCGCCCCCGCTGATCTCCTCCCAGACCGTCTTGTCGCCCGCGAGCGAGTCGCGCGACTGGTCGACGTAGGCCAGCTCGACGCTCTCGCCGAGCCGCAGCTCGCCCGAGTCGGGGCTCTCCTCGCCGGTGATCATCCGCAGCAGCGTCGTCTTGCCGGCGCCGTTGCCGCCGATCACCCCGACGATCCCGGCCGGCGGCAGCGTGAACGAGAGGTCGTCGATCAGCAGCCGGTCGCCGTAGCCCTTCGACGCGCCGTCGGCCTCGACGACGATGTCGCCGAGCCGCGGGCCGGCGGGGATGTGGATCTCGACGCCGTCGCGGCGCGCCTCGCGGTCCTCGGCGAGCAGCGCGTCGTAGCGCGAGAGCCGCGCCTTGTTCTTCGTCAGCCGCGCCGAGGCGTTCATCCGCACCCACTCGAGCTCGCGGGCGAGCGTCCGCTGGCGCGCCGACTCGCGCTTCTCCTCCAGCTCCAGCCGGCGCCGCTTCTGCTCCAGCCACGACGAGTAGTTGCCCTCGAAGGGGATCCCGCGGCCGCGGTCGAGCTCGAGGATCCAGCCCGCGACGTTGTCGAGGAAGTAGCGATCATGGGTCACCGCGACGATCGTCCCCGGGTACTCCGCCAGGTGGCGCTCGAGCCACGCGACCGACTCCGCGTCGAGGTGGTTGGTCGGCTCGTCGAGCAGCAGCAGGTCGGGCCGCGCGAGCAGCAGCCGGCAGAGCGCCACCCGCCGCCGCTCGCCGCCCGACAGCTTCGTCACGTCCGCGTCGCCCGGCGGCAGCCGCAGCGCGTCCATCGCCGTGTCGAGGATCGTGTCGAGGTTCCACGCGTCGGCCGCGTCGATCTGCTCCTGCAACCGCGCGAACTCGTCAGCGGTGTCCTCCGAGTAGTTCGCCGACAGCTCGTTGAAGCGGTCGAGCAGGTCGCGCATCCCCCGCACGCCGTCCTCGACGTTCCCGCGCACGTCCTTGGACTCGTCGAGCTGCGGCTCCTGCTCGAGCAGCCCGACGGTCGCCCCGTCGGCCAGCCGCGCGTCCCCGTGGAACTCGGTGTCGACCCCCGCCATGATCCGCAGCAGGGTCGACTTGCCGGCCCCGTTCGGGCCCAGCACGCCGATCTTCGCCCCCGGCAGAAACGCCAGCGTGACGTCCTTGAGCACCTCTCGGTCGGGCGGATGCACGCGGGTCAGCTCCCGCATCGTGAAGATGAACTCAGGCATGGCGTCTGACGCTAGCTCATGCCCTTGGTGCAGCGTCGTCGCGGGTTCGTTGCTCGAGCGCTGTATCTCGTGCGTTGTCCCGACCTAGATTCGGGGCATGGCTGTCGTTCCCGATGCACTAACGCTGGGTTCCGCCGTGGCAGATGCCGCACTCATCGTTGGCGGCATAGGTCCGGTGACCTCGGCGGGCGAGATGGTGGCGACATCCGTAGGCGCTGGAATCTTGCTCGGCGGGTTCGTCGCGGGCGTATCCGGGACGTTGCGCCGCTGGACTCGCCGTCGTAGGGATGAGGCTGTGGTACGCCTCGGCTACTTCGGCGGTATTTGGATGGCGTTTGCGGTGGTCGGCGAGACGATCCTGAGATAGGATATATGCATGAGTTTTAGGAATGCCAACATAGGTCTCGCTGTAAGTGCGGTGATGATGGCCGTCGGCTTCCTTTGGGTAGGACGCGGCGCCAGCGACACCGAGATCGAGCTGGTGTGCTGGCCGGCGCTTGGTGTGGGCTTGATCGTGCTGCTCCTCCTAGAGGAACGGGACGAGAGACGCTCACGCAGCCGCCCGCCCCGCTGACCTCGGCGCTACTCGTCCTCGTACAGCGACTCGCGCGCGAGCTCGGCGCCGCGCTGCGCGTAGAGGCGGACCTCGATGTAGTCGCCCGTGTAGTCGTCGAGCGAGACGAGCGTGAAGCGGTCGCCGGCGAGCACGCACTGGTCGGTGGTCGTCGGGCCCAGCTCGGCGGTGGCGACCGCGCCGTTGGGCGTCAGCGCGACGCCCCAGACGAGCGTGACGACGCCGCGGCGGCCGTCGATGCCGCGCCAGTGGCCGATCTCCTGGTCGGAGAGGTCGAGCGTCCAGTCGGGGTTCGCCTCGGCGGTCTCGTCGGTGTAGTCGGCGACCGCCTCGAAGTCGGTCGCCTGGGCGCCCTCGTGCTCGCGCGTGTAGGAGACGTAGCCGAAGATCTCGAAGCCCTCGGAGGTCGGGGCAGTCGCGGGCACGTAGGTCCGTCCGCCCCAGGTGCGCTCCGGGAACCAGGCGACCTCGCCGGGGTCGCCGATCTCCTCGTCGGACTCGATCCGCCCGACGGCCGTCAGCAGCTGCTCCCGCAGCGTCTCCTCCCAGCGGCCGTAGGGCACCGGCTCCTGCGGCGGCTCGGCGACGTACATGGGGATCGGGCGCTCGGAGGGTGGCACGCCGCGAGAAGCTACAGCGCCTGCGAGCGGAGTCGCGTCGTCGCTGACCCGCAGCGTGCACTCGGGCGCTCGGCGGCAGCTTCTACAGCAGCGCGACGATCAGCCCGGTCACCACGACGATCGCCGTCGACCATGCGATCGCGCTCGCTGCGAGCGCCCGGTCGAGCCCGTAGGTGTGGGCGACGAGGACGCTGTTGATGCCGCTTGCCATCGCTGCCTGGGAGACGTAGGAGTCGGGCACCTCGATCAGCAGGTGGGCGAGCGTGAAAACGACGGCCGGGACGAGCAGCAGCTTCAGTCCGAGCGCCACGGCGACCGGCTGCGTGACCGGCGGGGGGAACCTGATCGCGCCCTCCTCGGCCTCGCTGGCGAGCGTCACGCCGACGACGAAGAAGCCCATCGGCAGCATCGCGAACACCGCCAGCTGGGAGGCGTCGACGATCCAGTCCGGCGCCAGCGCCGCGGGCGCGAGGAAGCCGGCGATGCACGCCCACAGCCCGGGGTTGCGACTGAAGAACGCGGCGATCCGCTCGCGCGGCGCCTCGGCGACCGTCCCGAACGCCGCGCCGACCGCGAAAGCGAGCGTCAGCAGCGACATTCCCGACACGAGGATGTCGTAGGCGATTGCGTCGGGGACGTCGTCGAAGCCGAACAGCGCGGCGGTGAACGGCAGCCCGAGGTAACCCGTGTTGCCGAGCCCGGCCGCGAGGATCAGCGCCCCGGTCGAGGGGCGCGACAGCCGCAGTACCCACTTGCCGATCGCGTACGCCGCGGACATCGAAGCGATCACCGCGACCCAGCCGAACGCCAGCCCGGCGCCGACCCCGGCGGTCAGATGCAGGTCGGCGATGTTGAAGAACACGACCGGCGGCAGCAGCACCCACAGCATCAGGTTCATGACCGCGATCGCCGCCCGCTGCGAGCGCTCCTCGCCCCAGCGGTGCTCGACGCCGAAGCCGACCGCCGTGGCGGCCGCGATCACGCCGGCGATCGCGATCATGCGCCGCCTGGGCCGGCGGGCGCCGAGCTCGCGTCCTGACGATCGGCGCCCGAGTCGCCGGCCGCACGCAGGCTCTCGGCGGCGCGCTCGGGCGCGACGGCGTTCAGCCAGACGCCGGTGCCCATCTCCAAGCCTGCCGGCTGCGCCAGCCGCGGCAGCAGGTCGATCCGCCAGCAGAACGACTCGGCGCCGCTCGGCGCCGTCCGCACCCAGAGGTTGAACGGCGGCAGCGCGCCGAGCACGCGTGCCAGCCGGTCGAGGACGTCCCACAGCACGTCGGCCGCGAGCGGGCCCTCGTCCTCGAACCGCGCCGCCGGCCGCCGCGGGATCACCTGCACCTGGAACGGCCCCGTCGAGGCGAACGGGCAGATCGCGACGGCCTCCGAGCCGACGGCGACCACCCGGTCGCGCCGGCGCACCTCCTCGACGAGCAGGTCCTCGAGCAGGTTGCGACCCTGCGTCCGCTGGTGGTAGGCCGCGAACCGCTCGCGCTCGCGCGCCACCGCCGCCGGCACGAACGGGAGCGCGTACAGCTGCGCGTGGGTGTGGGGGAGCGAGGCGCCGGCCGCCTTGCCCTCGTTGACGATTAGGTGGCGATAAGGCGTGTCGCCGTGCACGCGCATCCGCTCGCGCCAGACGCCCATGGCCAGCTCCAGTCCGTCGCGGCCGAGGTCGAGCAGCGAGTCGACCGAGTCCGGCGCGTTGACGATCACCTCGTGGGCGCCCTCGGCGGGCCGTGCGGCGAACAGGTCGACGGCGCCGCTGCCGGATGCAAGCGGGTCGGCCACCGGCACGGGACCTGTCGACGCCTCGCCGCCCGACGCAGCTCCGACCGGTCCGTCGACGCCGTCCCCTGCGCCCACGGAGGCCAGCGCCGGGTACAGGTTCGGCACCACCCGCACTCGCCAGCCCGGGCCGTCGGCCGGGCCGCCGCCAGGCCGCAGGGCGTACAGCTCCGGTGGCGTCTGGTCCTCGCGGCCCTCGGCGAACGGGTCGGTCGCGGGATCGAGCGGCGGCCGCGCCGCCACCGCCGGCCACGCCCCCGGCCGCTCGCTGCGCTCGCCCGCGACGATCACCCGCAGCCCGCTCAGCGGGTCGATGCGCAGCTCGGGCATCGCGGGCACCTCCAGGCCGGGTCGGGGACGGTCGGACGAGGTCAGCGAGCGTAGCGCTCGATGTCCTCGACGAGGTCGTCCTCCTCGAGGTACACGCCCTGCTTGACGTAGGCCAGCTCGCCCGCCGAGTCGTAGAAGGCGGTGGTCGGGAACGCGGCCACGCCGTTGAAGACCGCCGACACCTTCAGGTCGGGGTCCTTGTAGCTCGGATAGGTCACGGGGAACTCGGCGAGGAACTCGCGCGCGTCGCCGTCGTTGTCGTTCGAGTCGACGCCGAGGAACGCGATCCGCTTGCCGTGCTCGAGCGCCTGGCGCTGGAAGTGCGGCAGCTCGCGCCGGCACGGGTCGCACCACGAGGCCCATTTGTTGACCACGACGGGGTAGCCCTTCAGCTGCGCCAGCCGCGCCTCGAACGCCTTCGGGCCGCCGTCGAGCAGCTCGCTGGATTGCGCGTGGAGCGCGGCGAGCGGCGCCGGCGCGCCCGCGAGTGCCTTGCGCGCCTGGGCCTTCGAGGGCGCCGCGCTGTCGGGCTCGTCGCTCCCACAGGCGGGCAGGCCGGCGGCGATAGCGAACGAACAGATGAGAAAGAGAGGGAAACGACCCATGCTTGTGCTGTAATAGGTATCGACTCGGCGCCAGGGATGCGTCGAGAACGCCGCTCGCAGGCAGTTGCCAGAGCGGCGTACCCCGGCGGTCGGCCGCCCCTCGCGAAGGTCTTGCTCCAGCGCGAGCCGCGACCGGTCCGTCTCTTTCTCATACAGAACGAAGGCCGCAATTGGCTGAGAGCACTTCCGTTGCCACGTCGGCGCCGGTATCCGGCGACGAGATCGCACGCGCCGAGGAGTTCGCGCGTGAGCCGTTCGTCCTCGAGGGCGAGGACGAGAGCACCGCGCTCGCGCCCGGCACGGCGCGCCGCGCGGCGATCGAGGACGCGCTCGCGGAGCTGGCGGCTGGCCACGAGAAGCCGTCGGTCGAGTGGGCACGCCGCTGGTCGCTGATCCTCGGGCTCGAGCGCGTGCTCGCCCAGGAGGAGCCGCACTTGGTGGACGGCACGGTGCTGTCGGCGCACCAGGTCGATGCGCTGTCGGGGACGCTGATCGCGCTGACGGCCGAGGTGCAGCGCGCGAATGGGGGCGCGAAGGCGAAAGCTGCCGCCAACGGTGCCAAGCCCGATGCGGACCACGACGGCCCCGCGCCGAGGAAGTCCACGGCCAGCGACATCGACCCGGACGAGTCCGACGCCGACGTGGAGGGCCTCGACGAGCTGCCCAGCTCCGAGGTCGAGATCGAGGGCGACGACGAGCTGTCCGAGGACGACGAGCCGCTCGACTGGGATGCGAGCGAGGAGGCCGAGGAGGAGGCCGCCTCAGACGCGGTCGAGGAGGACCCGGGCGCCGCGCGGCGCTTCTGGTTCGAGCATGCGACGGGCGCCGGCAAGACGGTCGCGGCGCTCGGCTTCGTCGAGGCGTCGCGCACGGGTGGGGTGCTGATCCTCACGCACCGTCGCAACCTCGTCGACCAGTTCAACGGCGAGCTGACCGACCGGGGTTACAAGAAGCGCATCTGCGGGCCGCTGCTCGGCAAGGACAAGCCGCGTGTCGAGGGGCCGGTTACGGTCGAGACCTACCAGTGGTACGTGCGCAACGCCGGCAAGATCTCCGACGCGTACACGATTGTCATCTGCGACGAGGCACATACGGCGCTCGGCGAGAAGACGAGCGCCTCGATCCGCCAGTGGACGGGGCCGGTGTTCGTCGGCATGACCGCGACGGGTGCCCTGATCGCCCGCCATGTCACTGACCTCTTCCCGACACAGACGTCGCGCTTCGACCTCGCGCAGGCCGCGCGCCGTGGCGTGATCGCGCCGCTGCGCTGCGTGCGGATCCCGCCGGGCGTGGGCGTGCGCTCGATCTCGAAGGTGCCGCTGCGCAAGGGCGAGGTCGACCAGGACTTCGACCAGGAGGAGCTGGCTGCCCTGCTCGACCAGACGCCGTTCAACCTGGCGATCGCCGACCTCTACAAGACGCGCTTCGACGGCGTGCCAGGGGTCGTCTACTCGGCCGGCGTGGCGCACGCGCACAACGTCGCGGACGCGTTCGTGGCGGCGGGGATCAAGGCGAAGGCGGTGTCGGGCGAGACGCCGAAGCGCGAGCTGACGCGGATCCTCTCTGACTACGAGCTCGGGAAGATCGACGTGCTGGTGAATGCGCAGCTGCTCGCCGAGGGCTGGAACTCGCCGCGCGCGACGGTCTGCCTGCACCTCGCGCCGACGGCGTCGAAGCGGATCTACCAGCAGCGCGTCGGGCGAGTGACGCGCCGCCAACAGGGCAAGGAGGCGGGCATCGTCGTCGACTTCGTCCACCCGGCGACGACGAACGACGACCCGGTCGTGACGCTGCACTCGCTGCTCGACCGCGACGTCTACCGCGGCGGGGCGATCGTCGTCGGGCCGGTGCGCCGCGGCCGCGGGCGGCGGCTGCGCGTCGAGCGCCGCGTGGTCCCGGTGACCGACGACGAGGAGCGCCGCGCGCAGGTCTTCGAGCGCGAGCTGTGGCGGATCGCCGTCGAGCACCTGTCGTGGGGCGAGCAGCATGCGTGGGCGGCGCTCGCGGGCGCGCGGGTGGCGTCGAACAACTGGCGCCGGGCGAAGGCGATGCTGCACTTCGACTCGACCGGCGAGCTGCGCCGTCGCTTTCTCGTCACGTGCCTGCAGCGCAACCGCAACTCTCCGCTGCGGATCCGCGCGCTGCAGGAGATCGGGCAGCTCAAGGACCCGGAGGCGTTCGACGAGGCGGTCGAGATCGTCGGCACGTGGCAGCGCGAGGAGCGCCGCGAGGGCGTCAAGACGTTGCTGCAGGCGATGGCCGAGCGGCCGCTCGGCCGCCGCGACCAGGCGTCGCGCTGGATCTGGCACCTCGCCGAGTACAGCCGCGAGGTGCACGAGGAGTACGCGGTGTCGCGCTGGCCCGAGACGAAGCGGCTGCTCGGGCTGCTGGTGAACTCGTCGGGTGGCGCCCATGCGCGCAACGCGCGGCGGCTGGTCCAGGCGACCAAGAAGCAGGACCGGCGCTTGTCGGCCGCGCTGCTGGCAGCCGCGCTGGCGCACACGCCGGAGGCGCAGCAGGTGCTCGACGGGGCGCGGATGCGGCTCGGGCGCAAGCCGTCGGCGCTCGCGCGAGAACTGCTGCGCAACTTCCCGAAGGGGCGGCGCAAGCGGGGCGCGGGGCGGCGGCGCAAGAAGGGCGGAGGCGGTCAGGGCGAGCCGCAGGCTGCCGCCGCGAACGGCGGCGAGGGCTCTGTCACTGAGGGTGAGCAGGCCGGGACCGTTGCCAACGGTCAGCGGGACGCCGCCGGCGGCGAGAAGTCGACGCCGTCCACGGGAGAGAAGCAGTCCCAACGGGCGGCGCGAGGGCGTAGGCGGCGTGAGCAGGCCAAGAAGCCCGAGCCTCAGCCTGAGACGGCTGCATCTGACCTGCCCTGACGCCGATTCGGTGCTGAAACGCCGGCCCGCGTTCGATGGCGCCCGCCCGGGCGTCCGATTGACGTAGCCGTCCGCTGCCGCTGCCGCTGCCGCTGCCGCTGCCGACACCGCGGAGCCGGAGCTTCCGCCGAGGGCGAAAGGGCGGAGGTACTTTTCCTAGAACAAAGTTCTAGAAGAATATTCTAGGAGTTGGAGGTACCGCGCTCTGCTCGGCGACGTTCCACTTGCGCACCCGCTGAGCTCCCAAGCAGGTGGACCTCGCCGGCGCCGAGGGCGATCTCGCCTGTCGTGGTCTCGACCAGCAGCGATCCGGCGTCGTCGATGCCACGGGCGGTCCCCTCCCCGCCGTCCCAGCGGACCGAGTGGCCTCGTAGCGCGCCGCGCCGGCGCCAGGCGGGCAGCACGTCGCTCTCGCGGGCCGAGGTCCAGCGCTCGAGCGCGGTGGTCAGGGGAGCGAGTGCGTCCTCGGGACTCGCGAGGTTCAGCGAGGTCGCCGTCTCGCGCAGCTCGTCGGGGAAGCGCGTGACGCCGGTGTTGAGGCCGATCCCGACGACGGCCCAGCCGGCCGCCGGCCGCGCCTCGACGAGGATCCCGCTCAACTTGCGCCGCTCCACCCAGACGTCGTTCGGCCACTTGATCTCGCAGCGCACCGGCGCGACCGCCTCCGCCGCGTCGCAGACGGCGAGCGCGGCCATCAGCGGCAGCAGCGAGTGGCGCGGCTCGAGCTCGCGGACGATCGCCGACAGCAGCAGCGCCTCGCCCGGAGCCGCCGTCCACGTGCGTCCCTGACGCCCGCGGCCGGCGGTCTGCTCGCGCGCGGTGACGATCGTGCCGTGCGTCGCGCCAGTCTCGGCAAGCGCCCGCGCACGCTCGTTGGTCGAGTCCGTGACGCGGTGGTGGACGTGGGGTCGGCCGATCATGGAGCCGGAGCCGGAGCCGGAGTCCGAGCCCGAGCCGGAGCGCGAGCGGCGGTGGGCCTTAGGTACCCGCGCGGCGTCATCGCGGCCGCAGCCGGACCTCGTCGTCGGGCGAGAGGCCGAGCTCGGAGGCGGCGTCACCGCGGTTGATGGCGATCGCGAGCGTGCGCGAGGCGTCCTCGTAGAGGATCGCCTCGCCGGCCCCGACGTCGGCGAAGGTGCTCACGAACGGAGCGGCTATCCGGCCGCCGCCGAGCTTGACCGCGGCGCCGCCCTCGCCGCTGTCGACCTCGATCTCGGCCGTGGCGCCGAGCATCAGGCCGGTGCCGGCGAGCTGGTCGTGGTCCACGTTGAGCGCGACGTTGCCGTACGCGTCGATCGTGACGGCGTGTGCGACGAGCGTGCCGTCCGCCTCGACGCGCGCCTGGGGCAGGTCGATCCGCTCGAGCGTCGCGGGGTCGACTGGGTCGCCGGCGTCGGCGACCTCCGCCCCGGCGGCGATCTGCGCGGCCACGGGCGCGAACAGGTCACGGCCGTGGAAGCTTGCCGACACGGGCTCGAGCCGGTGGGGCGAGCGCGTGACGTCGACCGCGAGGTCGACGCCGCCGCAGACCTCCCATGCGAGCGAGAGCACGCCGTTGTCGGGGCCGACCAGGACCTGCCCGTCCTCGCAGCGCAGCGCGAGCGCGCGGCGCTCGGTGCCGACCTGCGGATCGACCACTGCCACGTGCACGCCCTGCGGCAGGTACGGCATGGCGTTGCGCATCACGACGGCTCCGCGGCGCACGTCGTGGCGTGGGATGCCGTGCGTCACGTCGACGATGCGGGCCTCGCGGGCGATCGACAGGATCACGCCGTGGCAGACTCCGACGAACTCGTCGTCGTGCCCGTAGTCGGTCAGGAGCGTGACGATCGGGGTCGTGCCGCCGCCACCGGCGTTCGCGACGGTCATGGCGCGCCCTCGAGGTCCGGGGCGGCGTTCGTGGTCGAGTCGGCGACGGTCACGGCGCGCCCTCGAGGTCCGGGGCGGCGTTCGTGGTCGAGTCGGCGACGACGGCGTCGACGAGGCCGTCGACGTCGTGGCGCTCCGCTTCGACGTCGACCGTGAGCCCGCGCTCGCGCGCCTCGGCGCTCGTGACCGGCCCGATCGACACGATCCGGGCGCCGTCGAGCGCCGCTCGCTCGTCGCCGAGCGAGTGCAGCAGGTTGCGCACCGTCGACGCCGAGGTGAACGTCACGTAGTCGGCTTCGGCGAGCGCGGTCCGCTGCTCGTCGGACAGGGGCTCGACGACGGTGTCGTAGAGCGCCAAGACCTCGACCTCCGCGCCGCGCTCGCGCAGCGCGTGGGGCAGCACGTCGCGCGCGTCCGCCGCGCGCGCGATCAGCACGCCGGTGCCCTCGACGTCGATGTCGGCGAGCGCCTCGACGAGCGACTCGGCGACCGAGCGCTCCGGCACCACGTCGGCGCGCACGCCGCGCCGCTCGAGCTCGCGCGCCGTGCCGGGGCCGATCGCGGCGACCTTCGCGTGGGCCAGCGCCCGTGCGTCGAGGCCGCCGGCGGCGAGCGCGTCGAACAGGAGCACGGCGCCGGTCGGGCTCGTGAGGCAGATCAGCGAGTAGTCGCCGATCGACTCGATCGCCGCGGCGATCTCGCCCGCCACCGGCCTTGGCTCGGTCCGGATCGCCGGCGTCTCGACGACGTCCGCGCCGAGGCCGCGCAGCCGTGCGGCCAGCCCGCTCGCCTGCGCGCGTGCTCGCGTGACGGCCACCCGCCGGCCGTGCAGCGGTCGCCGCTCGACCCACGCGAGCGCCTCGCGCAGCTCCACGGCCGCCCCGACGACCGTGATCGCCGGCGGCTTCAAGCCCGCTCCGGCCACCCGCTCGGCGATGTCGGCGAGCGTGCCCGTCACGGTCCGCTGGCCCGGCAGCGTCCCGCGCTGCACGACCGCCGCCGGCTCCGCCGGGTCGCGACCCGCGGCGATCAGCCCGTCGGCGATCAGCGGCAGGTTCTTCACGCCCATGTAGAAGACGAGCGTTCCCGGGAAGGCGGCGAGGCCTTCCGCGTTGAGCGCGCTCTCGGCCTTCGCCGGGTCCTCGTGACCGGTCACGAACGCGACTGCCGAGGCCGCGTCGCGATGCGTCACCGGGATGCCCGCGTACGCCGGCGCTGCCACGCCGGCCGTCACGCCCGGCACGACCTCGAACGCCACCTCCGCCGCCCGCAGCGCCTCCGCCTCCTCGCCGCCGCGCCCGAACACGAACGGGTCGCCGCCCTTGAGCCGCACCACCCGCCGTCCGGCGCCGCCGAGCTCGACCAGCAGCGCGCCGATCTCCTCTTGGCGCATCGCTGGGTTCCCAGGCTCCTTGCCGACGTAGCGCAGCTCGCAGTCCGCCCGCGCGCCGTCGAGGGCGCCCGGTGGGATCAGTCGGTCGTAGAGGATTGCGTCGGCCTCGGCGATCAGCTCGAGCGACCGCTGCGTCATCAGGCCGGGATCCCCCGGCCCCGCGCCGACCAGATAGACGATCCCAGGCTCCGCCACCGCGCCCAACGCTATCGCCGCCGTCGTTCCGGGGCCGCCCAGCCGGCGTGTGAGGGCGGAGGAGGAGGGCCCCGCCGTGCGGGGCCCTCCTCGCCTTCTAGCTGTGTCGAATTTCGACGTTCTGCTCGACCTGGGCTTCGCCCGTGTTGCCGAGCACGGCTTCGACGTCGAGGGTCCCCGAGACTTCGCAGTGCGGGAACACGGCTCCGTGGCCCGATACGTCGGCGGCCGTGAATCGGTAACGGTGAAGCGACGGCTGGCTGACCGGAAGCGTGAGTTCGCAGTGTGCCGGGTTTCCGCCGCCGAGATCCTCGAAGCAGGCGAGGATCGTCACCGTTTCTCTCGGCGCAGGTTCCGCTTCGCGCAGGAAGAACGACCATGACTTGCCTTCCGAGGTGGGGTTCGGCTGTCCGCAGACCTTGCGTGTGCAGGTCATGAAGTCGCCGGCGAGTTCCTGGTGTGACATATAGCCTTCGCCCTGCGCGTCGACGCGCATGTTGAATTCCCAGTCGCAGGTGGCGACGAGGACTTCGGCGCCGCCCGCGGCCAGGTGGCTCGAGATTGCGACGCCAAGGCCAGCCACGTGCAGGCGGCAGCCGCCGGTGGTGATGATCGGGGCTGGGACCGGCGTCGGGCTGGGCGCGACGGCGGGACAGAGCGGGTCGTTCGCGGCGTGGACTTCCTGGACGACGCCGATCCGAGGCGTCGCGTTGTGGGTCAGGGGTTCGACCTGGGCGAGCGCCGTAGGGGCCGCCAGGGCCGTGACCGCGATCGCCAGCATGGCGAGCAGCGTGAGCTTGCGCGCAGTGCGCATGTCTATCTCCCTCGGGTCGACCGGCAGCAGGGTGCTGTCGGTAGTTGGTCGCACCGAAAGCCCGGCGCGCGGGCCGGCTCCTCCAAGCCGAGTCCGACACACGATCACCTTAAATGCTACATCCGGCCACAACCGCCGGGATGGCGACCCTCAGGGTCCTACGGGCGTGACCCCGAGCCGCGACCGGCCTTCTCCGCCACCGCGAGGATCTCGGCCGCGCCAGCGGCGATCAGGCGGGCGGCGGCTTCTGCGCCTACAGCCTGCGGGTCGTCGGCGAGGCCGCGGACCTCGTCGCGGATCCAGGTGGCGCCGTCGGGCGTGCCGGCGAAGGCACGCAGGTGCAGGACCGTGTGGTTCTCGATCGTCGCGTGGGCACCGACCGGCGTGTGGCAGGTGGCGCCGATTCCGGTGACGAGGGCTCGCTCGGCGGTCAGCCGGGCGAAGGCGCGTGGATCCGTGAGCCGGCTGGCGAGCCGGCGGGTCGCGTGGTCGTCGCTGCGCGCCTCGAGGGCGAGGCAGCCCTGGCCGGGCGCCGGGGTCAGCGCGTCGAGCGACAGCGCGCCGCCGGCGGACCCGCGCCCGAGGCGCTCGAGCCCGGCGGCGGCGAGGACGATCGCGTCGTAACGACCCTCTTCGAGGCGCCGCAGGCGCGTGTCGACGTTCCCGCGCAGCTCGCGTATGTCGAGGTCCGGGCGTAGCGCCAGCAGCTGCGCCCGGCGCCGCAGGCTCGCGGTGCCGACGACGGCGCCCTCGGGCAGCGCGTCGAGGACGTCCCCCTCGCGGACCGCGCCGGCGCCGTCCCCCTCACGGACCGCGCCGGCGCCGTCCCCCTCACGGACCGCGTCAAGGGCGTCCGCCCGGCAGAGGACGTCGCGCGGATCCGCCCGCTCGGGCACGGCGACGATCTCTAGCCCGTCGGGCAGCTCGCCCGGCACGTCCTTGGCCGAGTGGACCGCCAGATCGATCTCGCCGGCCAGCAGCGCCTGCTCGATCTCCTTGACGAAGCGGCTCTTGTCCTCGACGGCGGGGGCGTTCGCGTCGGCGTGCGGCGCGTCGCCGGAGCTCGACGTCGCGCTGTCGCCGCGCGGCTCGTCCCCCGACGTCGCGATCGTCACCAGCTCGACGGTCTCGCCGAGCTGCTCGATCGAGTGCGCGACCATCGTCGACTGCGCGACGGCGAGGGCGCTGCCGCGCGTGCCGAGCCGGATCGCGGCCACGGCGCTAGCGGCGGCGGCGGTCGCCGCGGCGCGAGTCGAGCTCGGTGACCTCGGCGCCGGCCTGCTCGTCCTCGAGCGCCATGGCGCCGGTGTCGAGCGCGAAGAGCTCGCGCAGCGCGGCGACGTGCACGTAGGCGCTCTCGTCCTCGGCGCCGGCCTTGAGCCGCAGCGTCGGCTCGTGCAGCAGCCGCGACACGAGCGCGCGCGCCATCGCCTCGAGCCGCTTGGAGTCGGCCTCGGAGAGCGACTCCCAGCGCGACGCGTTCTCGGCGAGCACCTGCTCGACGATCCCGTCGGCGCGCTCGCGCAGCGCCGAGATCGTCGGCAGCACGTCGAGCCCGGCGAGCCAGGAGCGGAAGCGCTCGACGTCGCGCTCGACGAGCGTGCGGGCGCGACCGGCCTCCGCCGCCCGCACCGACAGGTTGCGCGCTACCTCGCGCTGGAGGTCGTCCATGTCGTAGAGCGTCACGCCCGGGACCTCGCGCACGGCGGGGTCGATGTCGCGCGGAACCGCGATGTCGATGATCACCAGCGGCCGGCCGTCGCGCTCGGCGGTGACGAGCTCGAGCTCCTCCTTGCCGACCAGCTGGTGCGGCGAGGAGGTGCAGCTGACGACGATGTCGGCCTGGACCAGTTCGGCCGGCAGCTTGTCAAGCGGTACGGCCGAGCCGGAGTAGCGCTGCGCCAGCCCGAGCGCGCGGTCGTAGCGGCGGTTCGCGACGAACACGGCGTGAGCCCCACGGTCGTTGAGCGCCTGCGCCGTGCGCTCGCCCTGCTCGCCGGCGCCGATCACCAGCACGCGCCGGTCGGAGAGGTCGTCGGTCTTGGGCCGCCCGCGCCCACCGCCCGCGCCTGCCGCGAACGTCTTCGCAGCGTCGCGCGTGCCCGCCTCGAGCGTCCTGGCGGCCCCGCCTGCGCCGCCTGCGGCGGGACCGACGCCGAGGCTCTTGCGCGCCAGCTCCGCGGCCACTGTGGCGACCGACACGCGCGAGCGTCCGACCCCCGTCTCGGTGCGCACGTGCTTGCCGGCCGCGAGCGCGTCGCGGAACAGGCGGTTCGAGATCGGTCCGGTCATCCCCTCGACCAGCGCCAGCTCGTAGGCGCGCTTGACCTGACCCTGGATCTCGGCCTCGCCGACGATCATCGAGTCGAGCCCGGCGGCGACGGAGAAGAGGTGGTTGGCGACGTCGAGCCCGCGCAGCGCGTAGAGCGAGTCGGCCAGCTCGGTCGGCCGCGTCTCGGCCTGGCGGGCGAGCACCGACAGCGCCGCGCTCTCCGCGGCGACGGCATCGGTGGCCACGAGGTACAGCTCCGTGCGGTTGCAGGTCGAGATCGCGACGGCCTCGTGGATCTCCTCGCGCGCGGTCAGCTCGGCGAGCACGGCCGCGGCGCGGCCCTCGGTCAGCGCCAGCCGCTCGCGCAGCTCCAGCGGCGCAGTCTTGTGCGAGACCCCGAGCGCGAGCAGCTCGCCGCTCACGCGACCGGCTCCTCGTCGCGGCGCTCGCCGGCGGATCCCGACTGGCTCGTGCCCGGTGGGGCGACCGCGTCCGGCTTCACGTTGTCGTCGGCGCGCTCCTCGACCAGGTCCACCAGCTCGCCCAGCTCGCGGTCGATGCGGGCGATCTTGGCGCCGATGATCGACACGTAGACGACGATCAGCGTGAAGAAGACGACGTAGGCGCCGGCGACGTACTTGCCGGCTTCGTCGAGCGGGAGCGCTGGCATCAGGCGGCGGCCTCCTCGAGCCGTCGGCGCAGCCGCTTGAGCTGCATCGAGGCGTTCTTTGCGGTCAGCTCCAACTTCCACAGCGTGACGAACAAGAGCGCGACGGCCGCGATGCAGACGAGGAACGTCAGCCGCATGTCGCCGGGCAGCGAGCCGCCGGTCTGCGACAGCACGCGCGGGTGGGTGAAGGACTCGGCCATCCGCACGGCGGCGAAGTTGATCGGCACGAACGCTCCGGCGGCGATCGCGAACACCGACGAGTAGCGCGCCTGGCGGTCCGGGTCCTCGATCGAGAACCGCAGCGGGTAGTAGACGCAGTAGAGCAGGAAGACGACCAGGAACGACACCAATACCGGCTCGTCCCAGACCCACCAGTGGCCCCACGACGCCTTGGCCCAGATCGCGCCGGTGATCAGCACCGCGGTGCCGAAGATGATCGACATATGGATCGCCACGTAGGAGCGCGCGTCCCACGAGCGGTCGCCGCTGCGCAGGTGCTTGATCGCCATCACACCGCCGGCGACGAACCCGCACAGCGCGACGATCGCGAGCGGGACGTGGACGTAGAAGATCTTCTGGATGAAGCCCTGGTCGGCGTCGTTGGGCGCGTAGAAGAAGACGAGCGCCAGCGCCATCGCCAGTAGGAGGACGGTGGCGATCGAAAGCGGCTTGAGGCCCTTTGAGTACACCTAGTCGTCCAGGAGGAAGTCGAACACGGCGACGGCGATCAGCACGAACACCACATCGTAGAGGCTGAGCAGCCCCAGCCAGCGTCCCAGGTCCGCGGGCGACTGGTCGGCGCGCAGCAGCGGCTCTGTCGCCGATGCCGCCGCTATCAGCAACGGAACGACCAGCGGCAGCAACAACAGCGGCACGATCAGCTCATGCGCCCGTGTCTCGGCCGCGAGCGCGGAGACCAGCGCGCCGATCGCCGCCAGCCCCACGTTCGCGGCGACCAGGATCGGGATCAGCACCGGCAGCGCGGTCAGCAGGTCGGGCCCCAGCAGCAGGATCCCGAACGCCGGCACCGCGACCAGCTCGAGCGCCGTTAGGTAGAGGAACATCGCCGCCGCCTTGGCCACCCACAGCGCCGTGCGGTCGACCGGAGCCAGCAGCAGCCCGTCGATGCCGCCCTGCTCGCGCTCGACCGCGAACAGCCGCGACACCCCGATCACAGCCGCCAGCAGCAGCGTCACCCACAGCACCCCCGACGCCAGCTCCCCATCCAGCGAGTCACGATCGAGCCCGAAGTGGAACAACACGAACACGGTGACCGTGAACAGCGTCATCGCCGGCACCGACTCCTTCGTCCGCAGCTCGATCGCCAGGTCCTTACGCAGGATCGCCCGTGCCGTGCCGATCACTGCTGCCTCCGCGCGTCGGCGACGGTCGCGAGCGGCGTCGCGGCCACGAACGGCTTCGCGGTCGCGAACGGCTTCGCGGTCACGATCGGCTTCGCGGTCACGATCGGCTTCGCGGTCACGAGTAGAGCTCCCGCGCCGCGCTGGCGTCGACCTCGCGCGCCGGGCGGCAGAACGCCTGCTTGCCGCCGCGCAAGCCGAGCGCCAGGTCCGCCTCGACTAGCCCACCGTCGACGTCGTGCGTGACCAGAACCCGCGCCCGGCCCGACGTCCGGCCGATCAGCGGCTCGAGCTTCTCGGCGGCCGCCGGGTCGAGGTTGGCGCGCGGCTCGTCGAGCAGCAAGAGCTGAGGGTCGTGGAGCGTCGCGCGCGCCACCGCGAGCCGCTGGACCATCCCCTTCGACAGGTCGCGCACCGGCTCGTCCGCCCGCCGCTCGAGGCCGACCGCCGCCAGCCGCTCCTCGACTCGTTCAGCCACAACCGCGTGCAGTCGCGCGTGGTAGCGAAGGTTCTCGCGCCCGGTGAGCTCGCGGTAGAGCAGCGGATCGTGCCCCAGGTAGCCGACCTTCCCACGCGCCTTCCATGCCTCGCTCGGCAGCTCGTGGCCTAGCACTCGCGCGATCCCCGCGTGCGGGCGCAGCAGCATCGCAAGCACCCGCAGCAGCGTCGTCTTCCCGGCGCCGTTGGAGCCGAAGACCGCGACCGTCTTCCCGGCGGCCAACCGCACCGACACACCGGACAGCGCGACGCGGTCGCCATAGCGCCGCTCCAGGCCATCCAGCTCCAACGCGGGGGCGCTCACAGCGGTCGGACAGTACCGCGCGACGTGGGGCGGTCCGGTGTCAGGCCGGCGTGGCGGTGCGCTGGGCGGCGGCGATCAGGTCGCGGACGGCTTGCTCGTCGCCTTGGCGGAGGAGCTCGACGGGGTCGGGGTCGCCGTTGACGATCGACTCGAAGAACTCCTTGCGGTCCTGGTAGGTCGGCAGGGTGCCCTTGGCCCAGCCGCGGACCTCGTTGAGCATGATTGCGAGCTGCGCGTACGGCTCGCCGTACTCGTCGGCGATTTGGTTGCGGATCCGCTTCGCGAGCGCGGGGCTGGCGCCGGCGGTCGAGATCGCGATCGCGAGCGGGCCGGTGCGGATGATCGCCGGGAGGATGAAGTTGCAGAGCGGCGGCACGTCGACGACGTTGACGAGCATCGCCTTGCGCTCGGCATCCTCGTAGATGGCGATGTTGACGTCGGTGTCGCCGGTGGCGGCGATCACCATGAACGCGCCCTCGAGGTCGGTCGGCTCGTACTCGCGCCGCTCCCAGTGGATCGAGCCCTCGGCGGCGAGGTCGTGTAGGTCCTCGTAGGCGTCGGGGGCGACGAGCGTCACGTCGCCGTTGCATGCGAGCAGGCCCTCGACCTTCTCGAGCCCGACGTCGCCGCCGCCGACGACCACGCACTTGCGCCCCTCGAGCTTCAGGCAGGCGATGTAGAAGGGGGTGTCGAGCATCCCCTGGACGCAGCTCTGGTCGCAGATCCCCTTGCGGAGCTGGCAGACGCAGTCCTTGCCGGCGTAGGCCTGAGCGGGCATGAAGATCCAGTGTAGGCCACCCCCGCGCAAGGCCGGAGGCTCGGCTGGCGGCCACCTCTACCCTGGAAGGGGCATGGGCTCCGGGTACTTCACCGACGACTCGATGCTGCGGATCGTCCACCGCGAGCGGGCGCTCGCACTATCCGGTCCGCGGGCGCTGCTGATGCAGGCCGCGCATCCGCTCGCCGTCAAGGGCCTGCTCGCCCACTCGACGGCGGTCGACGAGCCTTACGACCGCCTAGCCCGTACGGCGGAGACGATGAGCACGATCGGCTTCGGTGCGCGCGAGGACGCCGACGCGGTCACCGCGCGCGTACGTCAGATGCACGCGCGCGTGAAGGGGAAGCTGAAGGAGCCCGTCGGCAGGTATCCCGCCGGCACGCCGTACCGCGCCGACCAGCCCGACCTGCTGCTGTGGGTCCTGTTCACGCTCGTGGACAGCGGGATCGTGGTGTACCGCAAGTACGTGCGCTCGATGTCGCGCACGCAGGAGGCGGCGTACTGGGAGGACTACAAGGTCGTCGGCGAGCTGTTCGGCCTGGCGCGCGCCGACATGCCCGACACGCTCGACGACCTCGACGCCTACCGGCGCGAGATGCTTGACGGCGACACGCTGCACGTCACGGAGTGGGCGCGCGACAAGGCGCGCAAGATCGTGCTCGAGCCGCCGATCCCCTGGATCGCGCGCCCGCTGCTCGAGACGGCCAACTTCATCACGATCGCCCTGCTGCCCGACCGCATCCGCCGCGAGTACGGTTTCTCGTCGCTGCCGCCGGTCCAGCTGCGCCGCCTGCTCGTCGCCGGCGGCGCCGAGTACGTCAAGCGCGCCGTCGTCCCGTTCCTGCCGGACCGGCTGCGGCTCGTCCCGGCCGCGCGCCGCGTCGCCTGACCGCGCCGGCGCGGTTCGTTGCACGATTGACTGACCCAGGGCCCGCCAATCGTGCAAGCGGCTAGCGCTTCAGCGCGCGGGCGCCGAGGCGGGCGAAGGAGCGCGCGCCTCGGCGTAGGGCGGCGGACTTGTCGGAGTCGCGGCCGTAGAGGATGTGCGCCGCCTCGTGCATCGAGCGGCCGAGGGCGCGGTCGTAGGGGTGCCACCAGAAGTTGCGCGTGTAGCCGGGCTCCCAGGACAGCTGCTTGACGTTGACGCACTCGTAGAAGCCGAACTTTGAGTGCGAGCGGCCGACGCCGGAGTCCTTGACGCCGCCCCAGGCGCACGAGCAGGTGCCGTGCGAGTACATGTGGTCGTTGATCCAGACCATGCCTGACTCGATCCGGCGCGCGATCCGGTCGCCGCGCTCGCGGTCGCTCGTCCAGACCGAGGCGCCGAGGCCGAACTCGGAGTCGTTCGCGAGCGCGATCGCCTCGTCCTCGGAGTCGACGGGGATCACCGGGATCACCGGCCCGAAGATCTCCTCGCGCATGATCCGCATGTCGTGCGTGACGTCGGTCAGGATCGCCGGCGCGTACCAGTGGCCGTGGCCGCCGGACGTCCCGGCGCCGTTCGTTCCGCCGCCGCTGGTCGCGGCGCCGACCGCAGCCGGCGGCGTCGGGCCGCCGCAGCGCAGCGTGGCCCCGCTCGCGACGGCGTCGTCGACCAGCTCGGCGACGAGGTCGTGCTGCTCCTTGGACACCATCGGGCCGATCTCGGTGCGCCAGGCCATCGGGTCGCCGACGTGCAGCGCCTGCGCCCCGCGCACGAGCTCCTCGGTGAAGCGGTCGGCGACGTCGCGCATCACGTACACGCGCTCGATGCCGCTGCAGGTCTGGCCGGCGTTCGCGAACCCGCCCCAGAGCGCGCCCGACACGGCGTGCGAGAGGTTCGCGTCGGACAGCACGATCATCGGGTCCTTGCCGCCGAGCTCGAGCACCGAGCCCTTCATCCGCTCGGCGCACTTGATCCCCACCTGGCGTCCGACGTCGACCGACCCCGTGAAGAAGATCTTCGACGCGCTCGACTCGACCAGCGCGTTGCCGACCGCGCCGCCGCCGTGCACGGTCCGCACCAGCCCCTCGGGCAGCCCCGCCCGCTCGAAGACCTCCTGGATCTTCTGCCCGATCAGCGGCGTCAGCGACGCGGGCTTGAGCACCACGCCGTTGCCGCACATCAGCGCGATCGCCACCTCGCCCATCGGGATCGACCACGGGTAGTTCCACGGCGCGATCACGCCGACCACGCCGAGCGGCTCGTAGGCGAAGCGCGCCTGCTTCTGCTTGACCCAGATCGGCAGCTTGACCTTCTCGTCGGCGAGGATCTTCGGACCGGCGTCCGCGACCCAGTTGAGCGCGTCGATCGTCGGCAGCAGCTCCATCACGTACGACTCGTTGCGCGGCTTGCCCTGCTCGCGCGTCAGCAGCTCGGTGAGCACGTCGAGCGAGTCGATCACCACCTGCCCCGCGCGGCGCATGTAGCGCGCCCGGTCCTCGAGCGGCAGCGCCGCCCAGAACGGCTGCACCTCGGCCACGTCGTCGACCACCGACTGCACCTGCTCCGGCGCGATCGTCGGGACGGCGCCGACGCGGCGGCCGTCGATCGGGGAGAAGGACTCGAGCTGGCCCGTCACGGGCGGAGAGATCGCCATGCGGCGAATTGTGCCGCAGCGGTCCAGCCACTGCCACCGGCGGTCGCCTCCTGGCGGCGTCGCGCAGCCCAAAGCCCGAGCTCGGCCACGGCATCCCAAGCACGGGCCGCGACGATCCGAGGGCGACACCCCTTTCCCCTAGAACATTCTTCTAGAAGAATGTTCTAGGAGGAAGAGGTACCGCCTCCACGCGAGCGGCGGATGCGCTCGAGCCGCTCGGCCATGTCGCGCTCCTCGCCGTGCTCGGAGAGCTCGAGGAAGCTCTCGCCGACCGCGGCGTCTGGCATCAGCTCCTGCGGCGAGACCCCCTCGGGCCGCGCGTGCGGGTAGTCGTAGCCCTCGCCGCGGCCGAGCTTCTTCGCGCCCGGGTAGTGGGCGTCGCGCAGGTAGTCGGGCGGGATCGGCGCGCCGTTCTCCCGCACCCAGGCGCGGGCGCGGCCGAGCGCCTTGTAGGACGCGTTCGACTTCGGCGCGAGCGCCAGGTACACCGCGGCCTGGGCGAGGTTCAGCGCGCACTCCGGTAGCCCGACGCGGTCGACCGCCTGTGCCGCCGCCGTCGCCACCAACAGCGCCCGCGGGTCGGCGTTGCCGATGTCCTCGCTCGCCAGGATCACCATCCGCCGCGCGATGAAGCGCACGTCCTCGCCGCCCTCGAGCATCGAGGCGAGGTAGAGCAGCGACGCGTCCGGGTCGGATCCCCGCGTCGCCTTGATCCACGCCGACACGAAGTCGTAGTGCTGGTCGCCGCCCTTGTCGTAGAGCACCGCCCGCCGCTGCAGCGCATCCTCGGCACGCTCGAGTGTGACGCGCCCGCCTTCAGCCGTCTCGCACGCGAGCTCCAAGGCGGCCAGCGCCGTCCGCGCATCGCCGCCGGCCCGCGCCGCCAGGAACTCCAGCGCGTCGTCGTCGACCTCCGGCGGATCCGCCACGCCGCGCTCGTCGTCCTCCAGCGCCCGCCGCAGCAGCGCCAGCACGTCGCCCTCCTCCAGCGCGCGCAGCTCATAGCCCCGGCAGCGCGACAGCAGCGCCGAGTTGACCTCGAAGTACGGGTTCTCCGTGGTCGCCCCGACCAGCCACACCAGCCCCTCCTCGACCGCCGGCAGCAGCACGTCCTGCTGTGCCTTGTTGAAGCGGTGGATCTCGTCGAGGAAGAGGATCGTCCCCTCCCCGTTGCCGAGCTTGCGCCGCTCGGCCGCGCGGTCCAGCACCTCGCGCACCTCCTTGCGCCCCGCGTTGACCGCCGAGATCTCCTCGAACGCCGCCCGCGCCGTCACCGCGATCAGCCGCGCCAGCGTCGTCTTCCCGGTCCCCGGCGGCCCGTACAGCACCATCGAGTGCGGATGCCCGTCCTCGATCGCGCTCCGCAGCGCCGACCCGGACTCGAGCAGATGCTCCTGCCCGACGAACTCGTCCAGCGTCGCCGGCCGCATCCGCGCCGCCAGCGGCTGCGCCCCCGCCGGAACCCCCGTCCGCCCCCGCGGCACGCCCGCGCCCTCGTCGAACAGCTGGTCCACGGCTCGATTCTCGCAGTCGGCACGGGCAGTGCAGTACCCGTACAGATCTGAAGCAGTCATGCATACAACCGTCACGGTAGAATCCATACGGTGGCCCGAGTGAAGCGCACCACGATCAATCTCGATCTCGACCTCCTAGAGGAGGCCTCGGAGCTCCTCGGTACGGCTCGGATGACAGACACCGTTCACGCAGCGATGGGCGATGTCGTGAGACGGAGGAAGCTGGAGGAAGTGACGAGGCTCCGCTTCCCGGATCTGACGCTGCAGTCCATCAAAGAAGGCCGTCGCCCAAGCTCGTTCGATCATCTGTGCGACTGATCCGATGGAGCTCGCCGACACGTCGGCGTGGGTGGTGTCGCGGCGTGTCGGCGCGGAGGAGGCGAGCAGCGAGCTGGACGAGCGGATCCTCCGCTCGCAAGTCGCTATCTGCGATGTGGTGCGCTTCGAGCTCCTACGCGAGGCTAGGAACGGACCGGAGATGCTCGCGATGGCCGGCGCGCTCGCGGCGCTTCCCGACTGCCCGATCGGCAAGCGCGTGTGGGAGCGAGCGCTTTGGGTCTACCAGCGTCTCGCCGACCAGGGTGGCGCACACCACCGCTCGGTCGGCTATCCGGATCTCCTGATCGCCGCTGCTGCGGAGACGGCCGGAGCAACGATCCTTCACTACGACGAGGACTACGAACGGGTCGCTGAGATCACCGGCCAGCGAACACGTTGGGTGCTACCGCGGGGATCGCTCTGAGCACGTAGCCGCCCGGAGCAATCAGCCGTCGGCGCGCTTGTAGCCGCCCGTCAGCTCGCGCTCGGCGGCCTCGGGCCCGAGGATCGGGAGGACGGCGGTGTACATCAGGTCGGGCAGGATCTCGGGGAGGTCCTCGGCCTTGCCGGCGGCGACCTCGCGGTGGACGATCTCGCTCATGCCGCCGACCATGTTCAGGGCGAGGGCGGCGGGGCGGTCGCGGTCGTCCTCGAGGCGGCCGGTGTCGAAGACGATGGTGAAGCCGCGCATCGCCTCGTTGCGGGCGGCGATCGCGTTCGGGCCGGCGGCCATCACCTCGATGAAGCAGAGGCGGGCGACGGTCGGGTCGCGCGCGAGCGCGTGTAGGAGTGCGCTCAGCGCCGCGCGGACGCGGTAGGCCCACTCGTCCTGGGTCTCGAAGGCCTCGAGGGTGAGCGTCAGGATCCGCGCGAGCTCGCGCTCGTAGGCGGCGATGAAGCACTGCTCCTTGTCCTCGAAGCGCTTGTAGAAGGACTTGCGGGTGATCCCCGCGCGCTCGATCACGTCGGTCACCGAGGTGTCGTGGTAGCCGGCCGTGCCGGCCAGCTCGACCATCGCGTCGAGCACGCGGTTGCGCTGCGAGCTGGCGACCTCCTCGTCGCTCAGCCCGTGCCGCCCGCGCGGCAGCTGGTCCGGCCGGCGCGGGGGGAGCTTGCGCGGCGGGCGGGCCGCCTCGTCGCCCTCGGTGCGGCCCTCGCTAGTCGCCATGAGGCCTCACGAACCGGACGATACCCCGCGGGGCTCGACGGCAGCGGCGGCTCGGCGTGCGGCGCCGAGACATGACGCGGACCTCAGCGCTGCGGGTCGGGCTCGAGCCGGGCCGCGGCGACGACCGCGTCGAGCGACGGCAGCTCGTCCACCGCCCGCCGGTCGACGGGATCGAAGAGCAGCTCGAGCATCCCGCCGACGAGCGCGATCGCCGACACGCGCGCGATCCGCTCGCTCGGCCGCAGCTCGCGCAGCGGCTGCTCGAACAGCTCCGACAGGCGCCGGGTGGTCTCCGCGCGCCGCTCGCGCGCCGCCGGTCCCACGCTTAGCGCCTCGACGAAGCACGCGCGCGCCCCGTCGGGCTCCTCGGCGCAGAACTCGAGCACCGCGGCGACTCCGGCACGGACGCGGTCGGCGGCATCCGCTGCCACTCCGGCGCCCGAATATGAGGCGCCGTCAGCGCTGCCGTCCCCCGCCGCGCCGACCCGCGCCATCGCCGCGCTCACTCGCCCAAGCAGGTCGGCGGCATGGGCGCCATAGGCGGTCAGGAAGCTGCGCTCGCTCGCCGCGTCTGCGGTGACGTCCCCCTCGACGCCCTCGCGCGCCAGCTCCTTGCCGGCGTTGTGCGGACCCACGAACGGCAGCGTCAGCGTGTACATCAGCTCGGCCCGCAGCTCGGGCAGCTCCGTCGTCCGCCCCGCCGCGATCTCGCGGTTCAGCACCTCGGACAGGTAGCCGACGGCGCCCGCCGTCACCGCGCGCGGGCGCGTCGACCCGACCGCCGTGCTGACGTTCGCCCGGTCGAACAGCGGGTCCAGCTTCGCCATCGCGCCGTTGCGCCGCGCGAGCGCCTTCGGCCCCGCGGACAGCACCTCGACGAAGCACAGCCGCGCCGCCGCCGGATCGGCCGCGAGCGCTCCGAGCAGCACGCCGAGCGCCGTCCGCAGCCGGTCGACCCACGACTCCGTGCCCTGGAAGGCCTGCAGCGTGGGGAAGAGCAGCCGCTCGAGCTCCTGGTCGTAGAGCGCGACGAAGCACTCCTCCTTGCTCGCGTAGAGCTCATAGAAGGTCTTGCGCGACACCCCCGCACGGCGAATCACCTCCGCCACGGGGACGTCCTGGAAGCCCCTGCCGGCCACCAGCTCCCGCATCGCGGCCAACACGCGCTCGCGCTGCGAGTCGACCACCTGCTCGGGCGTCAGCCCGTGATTTCCGCCGCGGATCTGGTCCGGCCGCGCCCTTCCCGCTGAAGCGCCCGGGACCAGAGCGGCCCTATGGGCTCTGGATCCATGTTCGGGCATGGGGCGAATGTAGCGGAGAGACTCTCGGGTGTCTAGTACTGACCTTCGATTTGGCTCTAGCAAAGGGATGGTTGAGGCACAAGCATGTTCCCAGTTGACATCTAGACACCCATCAGTTTACGGTTGGGGGAGTTAGCCGTACCGAGGAGAGAGGAAGCGTTGCTACCCCAGTCGTCGCAGATCAGGCTTGACCGAGTCACCTCTGCCGGGACCCGCGTTCCGCGCGTGTCGGCCGGCCTGATGGCCGCGCTCGTGTCGGTGCTTGCCACGGCCTGTAGCGACGGCTCGGCCGACTCCGACGGCCGGGCGATGCCCTTGCAGCGTGCGCCCGGCGCGAAGCCGGTGCATCTGCGGCGGGGCGTGGTTGCGATGGTGGATGGGGCCGCGGTCACGCGTGGCGAGTTCGAGCGTGTGTATGCGGCCCGTGTTCGTGGCTTGGGGGGCGGGCGCGGTACGCGGTCTGAGCGGCGTTTGCGTCGTACGGCGCTGGTGCGTTCGACGATGTCCCAGTTGATCTTGGCTGAGGGCGTCGCTCGCCAGGCCGAGACTGCCGGAGTCTCTGTGAGCAGGGCGCAGGTTGGCGCGGCCTTGGTGCGGTCGCGTGAGCCGTTTGCGGGTGCCGCGGAGTGGCGGGGGTTCTTGAAGCGCACGGGCCAGTCGGAGGCAGAGGTCCGCGCTCGGCTGCGCCTTGAGTTGCTCAATCGTCGTCTGTATGCCGAGCACGCGAAGACCTCTCCTGGGAGCGCTGTGAAGGCGGTGTCTGTTGCTCGCCGGCGGTTGCGCGCCTCGACGGCGTGCCGGCCGGGCTTTGTGGTCGCGCTCTGTGCCAATTCGATTTCTACGCCGACGGAGGCCGTTCGATGACTTCACCGCGCCGGAGTGCTGTTGGCGAGACGACCTTGCCGAGGAGTACCGCTATCGCTACGAGAGGAATCCATCGTATGAGCTTCAGTCCCCTTGCCGTCCGCGATCGGATCGCTATGGCGGTTTCTTCGGTCGTTGCTCGCGGCGGTCGTCTTGTCCTGGCTGCGCTGGCGGCGCTGTTGTTGGTGGCCGTCGTGTTGCCGGGGGTGGCGTTGGGCATCACGACGCGCGACCAGGTCTCATCGTTCAACGGCTCGGACTCCGACGCGGGGGCGATCGCGGATCTTGGGCGGGTGGCGGTTCATCAGGGGTCGGGGTCGGTGTATGCGATCGACGCGGCTAGGGGTGTGGTGGACAGGTTCGACGCTTCGGGCGCGGCGCAGGACTTCTCGGCGCTTGGGACCTCGTCGCTTGACGGCAGCGCTGTGCCTCCACCCGACGGGCCCACCAGCCTAAGTCTCGCCGCCGAGGGCGATCTGGCGGTCGATAACTCCGGTACCGCTTCTGATGGCAATCTGATCGTCGTCGCCGAGCTTCAGCAGACGGTGTGGGTGTTCGACTCGACCGGTGCCTATCTGCACCGGATCACGGGCTTCGGCGATCCGTGTGGGGTGGCTGTGGACTCCGAGGGCCATGTCTGGGTCTCTGACTACAACGCGGCCGCGGTGATCGAGTACGACGCCGCTGGTGTCGCGACGGGCAGCTCGATCGACACCTCCGGCGTTGGCAACCCCTGCCACATCGCCTTCGACGCCGACGACAACCTCTACGTCGCGCTCTGGAACGGAGCGGTCCATAAATACGACCCCGCGGGCGCGTACGTGGGCGCGGTCGACTTCGACCCGACGCTCGCGGTAACAGTCGATCAGTCCAACGGCCGCGTCTACGTCGTTCACTCAGACCGCGTCAGCGTCTATGACGGCGCCGCCACAAAGCTCTATGACTTCGCCAACGCGATCGCCGGCGCGTCGCTGATCGGCATCGCGATCAACGAGGCCGCCGACGAGGCCTACGTCGCCGACACCGCCGCCGACACCGTACGGGTATTCGGCCCTCCCTTCCTCGCACCACCGGCAATCACCGTGCCCGGCGCAAGCGGCGTCACCGCCACCGAGGCGACGATCGCCGCCAAGGTCAACCCACGCGGCGAGCAGACGACCTACCACTTCGAGTACGGCACCACCAGCTCCTACGGAACAACCCTCCCGATCCCCGACGCCTCAGCAGGCGCGGGAACCGACCCCGTCTCGGCCTCGCGGTTCCTCAACGGCCTCGAGCCCAACACCACCTACCACTGGCGCATCGTCGCCACAAACGCCAACGGCACCGTGGAGAGTCCCGACAAGACGTTCACCACACCCCCAACCCCGACCACCACCACCGACTGCCCAAACCAGCTATACCGCACCGGCCCCGCCGCCAACCTGCCCGACTGCCGAGCCTACGAGATGGTCTCACCCGTCGACAAGAACAACGGCGACATAAACACGATACGTTCTGGCCTCGCGCTCCGCACAGGGCTGGAGCAAAGCTCGGTCGACGGAAGCAAGCTCACCTACTCGTCCTACAAGGCGTTTGGCGATGCGGTAAGTGCGCCTTGGACGAGTCAGTACATCGCGACACGCGGACCGGCTGGTTGGTCATCGCACTCGATCAACCCGCCGCGCGACACCACGATCTTCAACTCGGCGGACCTCGCGTGGGACTATGACGTTCAGTTCAAGGCCTTCACGGATGACCTCTCGAAGACGTGGGTCTTCAATAACAACGCTGTGCCGCTTACTCCCGACGCTGTCGAGGGGCGAGTGAATCTCTATATGCGGGACAACGTCAGCGATAGCTATCGCGCACTGACTTCCGTCGAGTCGCCGCTACCTTTGGATAACATGTACTTTCAGGGGCACTCCGCCGATGGTAGCCACGCCCTCTTTGCGGATCAATCTCCTCGCACTCCTGATGCTCCCTTAGCCAACACCTGGCAGGTGTACGACTACTCCGGAGGAGAACTACATCTGGTGAGCATCATGCCGGACGGATCCGCCAGCACGGAGAACTCCTCGGTCGGCGCGCTGGATACCTCCAGCATAGCTGGGCCTGATAATGGGTCTACTCGTGATCACGCGGTCTCCGATGACGGCTCACGGATCTTCTGGTCAACTCATAGCAATTCTGACAACAAGGGCGCGGGCGATCTCTACGTGCGTATCGACGGTGAGAGAACGGTTCCGATTGCGACTACTGGTGACGTATTCTTCAGGGCCGCGAGCGCGGATGGCTCGAAGGTGATCTTCGACACGGCGTTAGGGGGAGGGTATGGAGACCTGTATGAGTTCGACGTCGACGCGGGGACGCGGCGGTTGGTTGCTGCGAACGTGAGGGGTGTGCTCGGTGCTAGTGACGACCTGTCGTACATCTACTTCGTGTCCACCGATGACCTCGCTGCTGGGGCGGCGGAGACTGAGAACAATCTCTATGTCGAGCACGACGGCGTCGTTGAGTTCATTGCGACGCTCGCGCCGAGAGACGTTGGCCTCGATCAGCTCGATCATAACAATGCGCAAAATGTTGCGGGAAGAGTGCCGTTTTATCGTCCTGCGCGTGTTACGCCTGATGGGCGGCATATTGCCTTTGAGTCGGTTCGCAGCCTTACTGGCTATGACAACACGGACGCGGTGAATGGGGAGGCCGACATCGAGGTCTTCGTCTATGGTGTGGATGAGGGGCGGGTTGTCTGTGCGTCGTGCAATCCGAGTGGCGCCAGTCCGAGGGGACAGGCGCTTCGCTTTCCATATACGGCTGTTGACGAGGTACGCGTCCCGGCGCAGGGTGCTGCTACCGCGGCGGCGTGGCTCACCACCGCGGCGAGCTCGCACCATATTCCGCGGGCGTTGTCTGTTGACGGGGGTCGGTTGTTCTTCAATAGCTTCGATGCGTTGGTGGCAGGTGATACCAATGGTCAGCAGGATGTGTATCAGTGGGAGGCGCAGGGCTCTGGGGGTTGTCAGAAGCCGGATGGTTGTGTCGATTTGATCTCGAGCGGGCAGAGCTCGGATAAGTCGGAGTTCGTCGATGCGAGCGCTGACGGTAGGGATGTGTTCTTCAGCACTTCGAGCAGCCTGGTTGGTCAGGACACGGGTCGGATCGATATCTATGACGCGCGGGTCGGTGGTGGCTTCGCGCCGCCTGCGGCTGGGCCGGCGGACTGCGACGGCGAGGCCTGTCAAGGGCCTTCGACGGCGCCCAAGGAGCAGCTGCCCGCCAGCTCTGTGACGGGCGGCTTGGGCAACGGCGTGCGATCGCGTGGTCGGGCTGGGATCAGAGTCGTCGGAAGGACGGTCGGGGCGAGGGCCTTCAGCCTGCGCGTCAGGGTCTCCGGGAAGGGTGTGATCACCGGCCGCGGCGCGGGAGTCAAGGGCGTCAGGCGGCGTGTGGCGAGGGCCGGCACCTACAAGCTCACGTTTAGGTTGACGGCCAAGGCGAGGCGCCGGATCGCGAAGGGCAACCAAGCCAAGCTCAGAGTCCAGGTTCGGTTTACCGCCGGCAGTGGCGGCAAGGCGTCGCAAGACACCGCGGTGCTCAGACTCGAGCAATCCAAGAAGGCTGACAAGGCGCGAGCCGCCAAGAACGACCGCGGAGGTGCCAAATGAGCCACACCCGACCACGCCACGCCAAGAAGCTGGCCACAGCACTCGCGGTCACAGCGACTCTGCTTGGCGCCTGGATCGCCACGCCGACGGCGCTGGCGGACTTTGGCATCGACAAGTTTGACGTCACCTTCACCAACGCCGATGGCACCCCCGCGACCCAAGCCGGCTCGCACCCGTTTGAGATGACGACGTCGTTTGAGCTCAACTACGCCGGCAACGACGAGGCGGGCTTCACCCTCGACGCGCTAAACGACGCCGACTTCCAACAGATCCTCGGCCTGGTCGGAGACACCACCGCATTCCCACGCTGCTCAACCGAGGACTTCGCAGCCTCTCCCTTCGGTTCCTCGTTTTACACCCTATGCGGTGAGGACTCGGCGGTTGGAGTCGTGACGGCCGACGCGATCTATCCGTCGACCAGCCAGTTCTATCAGCCGGTGGTTTCGACGGTGTACAACCTCGAGCCGGCTCCGGGGGTGGCGGCGGCGCTGGGGTTCAACGTCGCCGGCGAGCGTGTGGCGATCAACGTCGGTGTCAAGGGCGATCCCGGCTACAACGTGATCGCGTCGCTGCGAAAGACGGCCCAGCCGGTGAAGGTCTACGGAGCGTCGTTGACGTTGTGGGGAAATCCTGCCGATCCGGCACACGACGTGTATCGAGGGTGCCTTAGCGGGCCTTGCGCGTCGCACTCGCCCAACCGCCCGTTCCTGACGCTGCCGCGTGCTTGTACCGGCCCGCTCGCGACGACCTACGTCGCCGATAGCTGGTCCAACCCGGGTGCCTTCGTAAGCGGGAGCGTGCTTACCCACGACAACGCGACTCCTCCCAATCCGATCGGGATGACGGGTTGCGGCAAGCTTGGTTTCTCGCCGACGATCTCATCGAAGCCCTCGACCAAGGCGGCGAGCTCGCCGTCGGGTCTTGACTTCAGCCTCGACGTCGAGGACGAGGGGTTGCAGTCTCCGAATGGTCTCGCGCAGTCGGATGTCAAGAAGACGGTCGTGACGCTGCCCGAGGGCGTGGCTGTGAATCCGTCGGTCGCGTCGGGTCTGGCGGCGTGCTCTCAGGCCGACCTCGCACGCGAGAAGGCCGATTCCGCTCCGGGTGCTGGTTGTCCGGCGGCTTCGAAGATCGGGTCGGTTGAGGTCGAGACGCCGTTGCTGGGCGAGCCGCTGTCGGGGTCGCTCTACGCCGCAAAGCAGGGCGAGAACCCGTTTAACAGCCTGCTGGCCTTCTACATCGTCGTCAAGAATCCCAACCTCGGGATCGTCGTCAAGCAGGCGGCGAAGGTTGATCCGGACCCGGTGACCGGCCAGCTGACAGCGACCGCCGACGACATTCCGCAGTTGCCGTTCTCGCACTTCAAGCTGCACTTCCGCGAGGGCGCCCGCGCCCCGTTGACGACCCCGGCTACTTGTGGCTCCTATGACACCCGGGCGCTGTTGACGCCCTGGGCAGGTGGCGCGCCGGTCACCGCGACCTCGTCGTTTGAGGTCAACTCCGGTCCTAACGGCAGCGGGTGTCCGGCGGGCGATCCGGCCGGTCGCCCGTTTGCTCCCACCCTGACAGCCGGTGTGGTGAGCCCTACCGCGGGTGCGAGCAGCCCGTTCGTCATGAAGCTCAAGCGCCCTGACGGCGACCAGGCCTTGAAGGGCCTTGACGTCGACCTCCCGCAGGGGATGGCGGCAAAGCTCGCAGGTGTGCCGAAGTGCTCGGAGGCAGCGATCGCGTCGATCCCCACAACGGTCGGTACGGGCCAGGGCCAAATCGACAACCCGTCCTGTCCGGCCGCGAGCCTGCTCGGATCGGCAACGGTGGGTTCGGGTGTCGGACCGGAGCCGTTCTTCGTCCAGACGGGCAGGGTCTACTTCGCCGGCCCTTACAAGGGCGCCCCGTTCAGCCTCGCGGTGGTCACCCCCGCGGTGGCCGGGCCGTTCGATCTCGGCAACGTCGTCGTCCGTGTGGCGCTTCACGTGGATCGCACCGATGCGCACGTCACGGTCAAGACCGATCCTTTGCCGACCATCTTGGCCGGTATTCCGTTGCAGATCCAGGAGATCCGCACAGTGATCGACCGGCCGGGGTTCATGCTCAATCCGACCGACTGCGACCAGATGCAGATCACAGGCCAGGTACGCTCAGACCAAGGCGCCACCGCCCAGGTCGGCGACCGGTTCAAGGTCGGTGACTGTGCGGCGCTTGGGTTCACCCCCAAGCTCTCGCTCGCGTTGACGGGCCGCAAGCAGGTCAGGACCGGCAAGCACCCCGGCGTAAAGGCGACCGTGACCCAGAAGGGCCTCGGCGCCGCGGCGATCGAGAAGGCCATCGTGAAGCTGCCCAAGGCGCTCGCCCTGGATCCCGCCAACGCGCAGGCGTTGTGTGAGTTCGCCGACGGCACCAAGCCAGACATCGAGAACCACTGCCCCAAGGGCTCGATCGTCGGACGCGCGAAAGCGACGACGCCGATCCTCGACAAGCCCTTGGCGGGCAACGTCTACTTCGTAAAGAACATCCGGCGAAACGCCCGCGGCAACCTGATCCGCACCCTGCCGATGCTCGTCGTCGCCCTCAGGGGCGAGATCGCAGTCAACGTCAAAGGCACCAGCTCAACGACCAAGGACGGACGACTGGTCAACACCTTCGACAAGGTCCCAGACGCACCCGTGACCAAGTTCAACCTCAACCTCGCCGGCGGAAAGAACGGCATCCTCACCGTCACCCGCACCGCCAAGTCCAGAATCAACCTCTGCTCAGCGCCAAAGAGTCACGTCGCCAGCGTCCAAATGGACGGACACAACGGCAAGCAACGCGACTTCAACACACAAGTCAAGACACCCTGCGCAAAGAAATCCAAGAAGGCCGCCGCCAAGCGCAAGGCGGCGGCAAGGCGCAAGGCGGCCGCCAGGCGCTCCTAACGCTCGAGCGTCTCCGCAAGCACAGGCCCGATCAAGCCCGCCGTCGCCACGTGCCCGAGGCCGTTCGGGTGCAGCGTGCCAGCGAAGTCGAGGTCTTGGCGGTGGAGTGACTCGGGCAGGGTGCGGACCCAGCGCTCGGAGGCGGGCAGGGCGCAGATGCCGTGGCCCTCGAAGAGCTCGTCGACTCCCTCGACGAGTGGCTGCTGCGGCGCTGCCACCGGTCGCTGCGGTCGGGGCATGCCGAGGCGGCGCTCGCAGCGGAGCGGGCGGATGCCGAGACGGACGTCGCCTTCGTTGCGCTCGCCTGGCCGAAGACCGTCGACGCCGGCGGCGAGGACTATGGCTACGACTGGCGGCTGGAGAGCCCGACCCGGCCGTGGAGGACCAGCCGGTGGCGCGTCTCCTGGCTGGGCCTGGGCAGCGATCCCACCTTCGAGGTCTATGCGATCCAGATCCTGGATCCACCGGACCACGAGGGGGCGCGCCGCGGCGCCGTATGCCGCAAGGGCCCTCCGCGCATGACGTCGACTGGCAGGTCACCTAGACGGAGGCCCTCGAGCCGGACGTTCCGTCAGGCCGGGGCGCCGGCGGGCGCGCGCGTGGAGATCCGGCTGAGCAGCCGCTCCAGCGCCGGACGCATCACCGCGTCCTCGAAGTCCTCGCGCCCACCGGCCAGCTGTTGCAGCATCAGGCCGGTCAGGGTCGCCACGACCACCCGGGCGTCCAGCTCCGGATCGTCCGAGCCGATCGCGCGGCAGCCCATCTCGGCGAGGCGCAGGTGCGCGTCCTGCCAGCGCTGCAGCTCGGCGCGCAGCGGCTCGCGCCGCGTCGCCTCGAGGCCGAGCTCGAACAGCGCGACGTGCCGGGCCGGCTCGGCGGCGACGTCGCCGGCCAGCAGGTGCGCGACCGCGGCGGCCCACTCCTCGACCGACAGCGACTGCGGAGCCAGTTCGAGCACCAGCCGCTCCAGCCGCCCGGTCTCCTCGCGCGCGGCCAGGAGGAGGGCCTGCTCGAGCAGCTCCTCCTTCGACGCGAAGTAGTACGTCGTCGCCGACAGCGGCACGCCGGCCTCCTCGGCCACGGCGCGGTGGGTGACCGCGTCGGCGCCATGAGCGCCGATCACGCGCAGCGTGGCCCTAAGCAGCTCCTCGCGCCGGCGCTCGCCCTTGGATCGTCCCGCGCCGTCACCAGATCGTTGCGTACGCTGCCCCTTCTGGTACATTCGTGCCATTAGCTGAGTACAAACGTACCAGAGCTTCCGGAGGAGCCGCCTCGCATGACCGCAACCGTTCCGACCACCCAGAGCCCGCTCGACAACATCACCTACGAGGACCTCTACCGGCGCTGGGAGAACGGGAACTGGCGCGCGATGGAGATCGACTTCTCCACCGACGCCGAGCAGTGGCGCAACGACTTCACCGAGTTCGACCGCAAGGCCGCGCTCTGGAACTACTCGCTCTTCTTTTGGGGCGAGGACGCGGTCGCCGACGGCCTCTCGCCCTACGTCGACGCCGCCCCGCTCGAGGAGCAGAAGTACTTCCTCACCACCCAGCAGGTCGACGAGGCCCGCCACGCGGTCTTCTTCAACCGCTTCATGAAGGAGGTCGTCGGGATCGGCGGCAACAGCGTGGGGGACACGCTCGACGCGATCCAGCCGCAGCTCTCCTGGGGCTTCAAGAAGGTCTTCGGCCGGCTCGAGACGATGTGCGACGAGTTGCGCAAGGACCCCTCGATCCCACAGCTCGCGGCCGGGGTCGCGCTCTACCACATCGTCATCGAGGCGACGCTCGCCCAGCCCGGCCAGCACTTCATCACCAGCTACCTGACCGACCGCGACCTGATGCCCGGCTTCCGCGCCGGGATGGAGAACGTCGCCGCCGACGAGCAGCGCCACATCGGCTTCGGAGTCAAGCTGCTCAACGACCTGCGCAAGATGGACCCCGAGGTCCCGCACGCGGTCGCCGACCTGCTGCGCGAGGTGCTGCCGTGGTCGATCGGCGTGATCGTCCCCCCGGGCTGGGACGAGCGCTACATCACCACCTTCGGCTACGAGTTCGAGGACCTCGGCGTCGAGGGCATCACCTCGCTCGGGACCAAGCTCCGCAGCGCCGGCATGCCGATCGACGAGCTGCCCGGCCCGGCGGTCCTCCCGTTCGTGGGCACGGTCCGCGAGCGCGCCCTGCGCGGCAAGAAGATGGCCCAGGCCGGCTACCTCGGGGAGAAGCCCGCGCGCGCCTCGACCGACCCCGAGGACATGCAGATGCTCTTCGAGAGCGTCGCGGCCAGCTTCGACGCCGGCGCCGCGCACAGCCCCGGCGCCGTCCAGTGGGAGTTCTCCGACGCCGAGCCCTGGCACGTCCCGGTCGACAACGGCAACACGCGCGCCGTCCGCGGCCGCGCCGAGAACCCGACCGTCCGCCTGCAGTGCAAGTTCGACGACTGGGCCGACGTGGTCGCCGGCCGCACCGATCCGCGCAAGCTCGTCACGCGCGGCAAGCTGCGCCCGCGCGGGAACTACAAGTGGCTCTGGAAGAGCCGCAAGATGTTCCCGGCTGGCTGAGCGAAGGGTCCTTGCACGATTGTGTGACCCAGGGTCCGCCAATCGTGTAAGAACAGGCGAATCCGCCCGCGCGGCCTGGTGCGCCGCTAGGGCGTGAAGCGAACCGTCATCACGTCGCCGTCGCGCATCGCGTAGTCGCGGCCCTCCACGCGCAGCGTCCCCTGGTCGCGCGCGCCCGCGTAGCCGCCGGCCGCCACGAGCTGGTCCCACGCGATGACCTCGGCGGCCACGAAGCCCTTCTCGATGTCGGTGTGGATCTTGCCCGCGGCGCGGCGCGCGGAGGTCCCGCCGGGGATCGCCCACGCCCGGCCCTCCTTGCCCTCGCCGGCGGTGAAGAACGAGATCAGGCCGAGCAGCTTCCAGGCCTCGCGCACCACGGTGGCGAGGCCGGCCTCGGCGACGCCGAGGTCGGCGCGCATCGCCGCGGCCTCGTCGTCGTCGAGCTCGCCGAGCTCTGACTCGAGCCGTGCGGAGACGGCGGCGGCGCGGGCGCCGGCGGCCTCGGCGTGCGCGAGCAGCGCGGCCGGCGGCTCGAGCCCGCCGCCCTCGTCGACGTTCGCCAGGTACAGCACCGGCTTGGCCGTCAGCGGCTGGAGGTTGCGCAGCGCGTCGGCCGCGTCGTCGGGGACGGGAACCGACCGCGCCGGCCGGCCGGCCTGCAGCGCCGCCACGAGCTGCTCCAGCCACGCCTTCTCCGCGACCTTCTCGCGGTCGCCCGCCTTCGCCTCCTTGGCGACCTTCTGCAGCCGCCGCTCGGCCTGCTCGAGGTCCGCGTAGAGCAGCTCGGTCTCGATCGTCTCGACATCGGCGAGCGGGTCGACCCGGCCCTCCGGGTGCACCACCTGCTCGTCCTCGTGCGCGCGCACGACGTGCACGAGCGCGTCGGTCTCGCGGATGTTCGCGAGGAACTTGTTGCCGAGGCCCTCGCCCTTGTGCGCGCCGCGGACGAGGCCGGCGATGTCGTGGAACTCGATCGTCTCGTAGACGGTGGGCGTGGCGGCGACGGTGTCGACCACCGCGTCGAGCCGCTCGTCGGGGACCGGCACGATCGCGACGTTCGGCTCGACGGTGGTGAACGGGTAGTTCGCAGCCTCCGCGCCCGCGCGCGTCAGCGCGTTGAAGAGCGACGACTTGCCCGCGTTCGGGAGTCCGACGATCCCGACCTTCACGCCCGGCCTCCGTTCGCGCGCGGCGCGGCGAGCAGCTCCGCGAGCGCCGTCCCGAGCGCCGCCCCCGCCGCGATGTCGGTCGGGTAGTGGACGCCCGCGTAGACGCGCGACAGCGCCATCGCCTTCGCCAGCGCGTACACGGGGGCGCGCGGGAACGCGCCGGGCCCGGTGAGCACGCGCGCCGCCGCGAAGGAGGTTGTCGAGTGCGCCGAGGGGAACGACAGCGACGTCACGGTCGACGACAGCGCGGGGAGCCCCTCCAGAACCGGCCGTCGCCGCCGCACGACGTACTTGAGCGCGATGTTCGCCAGGTAGGCGAGTGCGACGGTCCGCATCGCCCGTAGGTACAGCGCCCGCCGCCGGCGATCGAGCACCACCCCCGCCGCGCACAGCGCCTGCCACAGCGCCCCGTGCTCGCCCGCGCGCGTGAACGCGAGCACCGCGCGCTCCAGCCGCGCGGAGTGCCCGCGCGTCCGCAGCGCCGTCAGGACGGCCAGCTCGCAAGCCCGCAACATGGCGCGGAGACTAGTTCGCGCGAGTACGCGCTGGTATCTGCGCGCCGAAGGGGGACCCGCTGCGCGCGGGCCCCCTTCGCGATGGCGCCATGGCGCCTGCCCGACCGCCCGTCGGCCGCGGGCGTCAAATGTGGTTGATTTCGAGGTGGCTGCGTGTGGCTTCGGTCGAGCCCGGACCCTGAAGCTGCGTTGGTTCGACGACGTAGGTGCCATTGAGTTCGCAACGTGGAGTGCCGGTGCCGCCGACGTCGTTCGCCGTGAACGTGTAACGGTGGTTGGCCGTCTCGGTGAACGGGACAGCCACCTGGCAGTGCCGCTTGGTCATCGGTTCGAGTGAGGTCGAGCTGCGCGGCTCGAGGCAGAAGAGGAACACGAGGCGTTCGCCTACGGGATTCGTGGTTTCTTCCATGTAGCCCCGGTGCGGCCGGGCTTCGTTGTGGTTGCCGTTGACCGTGCTCGGTGGCACGAAGGTCGGATTGGGGGTGTTGGGGTAGTGACATGGTCGCCGCTCGCACGTACCCGCGATTCCCGGCACGAGTTCGACATGGGTGAGGTAACCGGCCCCGTCGCCGCCGATCCTGAGGTCGAATTCGATGTTGCATGTGCTTTCGATGGTTTCGACCCCGAATACGTGTCCGGACTGGACGATGCCGCTGCCGGCTACGTGGATCAGGCACCCCCCGGCAGTGGTGAAGTTGCCCGTCGCCGGTGGGGTGGCGGGAGTGACGGCCGGGCAGAGCACGCCCGACGGTTCCGATCTGACCTGGAGATCGTGTGGCGCGACGGCCAGCGGTTCCGTGCCCTGGGCGAACGCCGACGGCGCGACCGCCGCCGCGATCGCGATCGCGACGATGGCGAGCGCGGTCAGCCTCCGCACTGGAGGCGTCTTCTTGCAATGCATCTTGTCCCTCCTTCGATCGGTTCTCGACAGCGGGCTTGCGCTGCCGCTCGTTGCCGCGCCGAGCGCCCTGACGGGGCTCGGCGCACCCTTGACCCGCGATGCTATCCCCAGGGCGAAGCGCCGCGATCGCCTTTCCGTGCACGCGTGCTCCAAGCGAGCTAGGATGTCCCGCAGTAGGAGGGAGGGCCGGGAGAGGTCCACGAGGGAGTCCTTCGGGGCTCCCTCGTTACGAGTCAGGACTGGAGGGCTGACTGTTGAGCTTCAAGGACCGTGGGATGTCCGTGCGCGCTGTGCTGGCGCTTGCCGCAATGCTTGCCGCGCTCGCTCTGTCGGCGTGCGGTGACGATGACGACGGCGGTGACGCGAAGGCGCCGAGCGCCGATAGCTCCCAGGCTGTCGACGGTGGCAATGCGAACGCGTCGGACGGCGGCTCGGGCGATCCCGGCGGCGCGGACGGCGCCGGCGGCAACGCCTCCGCGGGCGACACCGAGCCGGTCAACCTGACCCAGGCGCGCCTCACGCCCGCCGAGCGTCAGCGGCTCCAGGAGCAGGCGCCGACCCCGCGGCCCTACAAGGAGGTCTTCGATCGCGGCTTCCCCAAGGAGAAGGCGACGCTACTGCGCATCTACAGGCAGATGCAGAACGAGTTCTACGGTGGCAGGTTCCTCGACTTCTGCAGGCACTTCACCGACAGCCTCGTCGCCCTCCCGAACCTCGAGTCGGGGGACCCCGAGGAGCGGTTCAAGGAGTGCGCCGGCATCGTCTCCCGCGTCGCGAAGCGCCTGGCGCAGGGCAAGCTCGACTGGCGGCCGAACAGGATCCAGTGGGTGAGGGTCTACAACGATCCCGGCCGAGATCCCTACGGCGGCGTGACGGTGATCGGCGGCTTCAAGCAGGTGCGGGTCGGCTTCGTCAAGGAGAACGGCCGCTGGCGCCCCGACTTCGCGATCCCGGGCGATCTGGCGGCGATCGGCGCTAGCTGAGGCCGGGCCGCCGCCTCGCGGCGAGCCCTACTGCGGAGCGGCGCCGGCCTGGTCGAGCTTCCACTCGTCGTCGACCTTGACGAGCGGGATGTTGCCGGCGCGCGCCTTGCCGAACGTGACGCGCGCGACCGCCTTGTCGCCGTCGACCTTCACGCGCTGCACCTTCGCCTTGAGCGTCAGGTTGAGCCCGCCGGCGCGCTCGGCGGCGTCGAGGAAGCGCTGGAAGCCGTCGGTGCAGGTGCCGCCCTTGCCGGTGCCGATCGCGCCTTGGGCGACCTGCTTTTGCGCCGGCTCGGTCATCGTCGCGCAGACGCCCTCGGCGTCGCTGTCGCGGATCGCGGCGTAGAGGCTCTCGACGGTCGCCCGCGCCTGCTGCTCGTCGCTCCCGCCGCCCGCCGTGGCGCTCTCGCTTGCGCTGCCACCGCCGTCGTCGTCCGAGTCGCCGCACGCGACGGCGCCGAGGGCGAGCACGGCGGTGGCCAGCAGCGCAAGCAGTCGCGCGCTGCGGCGGGGGGAGGACAGCATGGGGGAACCGTAGCGACAGCCGCGCCCGCGTGGGGCCACAACGGATTAGAGTGCCCGGCGTGAGGGATCTGGAGGGTCGGACGACCGAGCTGCTGCAGCGCCTGATCCGGTTCGACACGGTCAATCCCCCGGGTGCCGAGGAGGCGTGCCAGGAGTATCTGCGCGGGCTGCTCGAGGGAGCGGGCTTCGAGGTGGAGCTGCTGGCTGCTGTCGAGGGGCGGCCGAACCTGGTCGCGCGGATGGGGTCGGGGGTGGACGGGCCGTCGCTGTGCCTGCTCGGTCATGTCGACACGGTGCTCGCGAACCCTGCCGAGTGGGAGGTCGATCCGTGGGCGGGCGAGCTGCGCGAGGACGGGTGCGTGTGGGGCCGCGGTGCGCTCGACATGAAGAGTCAGGTGGCGGCGGAGGTTGCCGCGGCGGGTGCGCTTGCCGACGCAGGCTGGCGGCCGGAGGCGGGGGAGCTGAAGATCGTCTTGACGGCTGACGAGGAGGCGGGGGCCGAGCACGGCGCGCAGTGGCTTTGCTCGCAGCACGCGGAGAAGGTCCGTGCGGACGTGATCGTCAACGAGGGTGGTGGTGCGTCGTTCGAGTTCCGCGGGCGGCGCGTCTATCCGGTGTGCGTCGCGGAGAAGGGGGTCTTTCGGTTCACGCTGACTGCGCACGGCCGTGCGGGCCACGCGTCGATCCCGCGCATCGGGGATAACGCGCTGACGAAGTTGGCGCCTGTGCTTGACGCGCTGCGCCACTGGCGGGTGGTGCCGGAGTCCTCGCCGGAGCCCGAGGCGTTCCTCGCAACGCTCGGCGTCCAGACCGACGATCTCGAAGACGCGTTGATGGAGGTCCACGGCGCCGACCCGCGTGTGGCGGTGCTGCTCGAGCCACTGCTCGGCGTGACGCTCGCTCCGACGATGGTGGCGGCTTCGGAGAAGATCAACGTGATTCCGTCGGAGGCGCGCTTGCGCGTCGACTGCCGTGTGCCGCCGGGGTGCGGGGAGGACCATGCGCTCTTCCGTATCCGCGAGATGGTCGGGGACGACCACGAGATCACCTTCGACGAGACGGTGGTCGGCAACCGGTCCCCGATCGACACGCCGCTGATGGAGAGCATCCGCGCCTTCGTCGAGCGCGAGGATCCGGGCGCCGCGGTCACTCCCACGGCGCTAGCCGGGTTCAGCGACTCGCGCTGGTTCCGCGAGGCGTTCCCCGACTGCGTGGCGTACGGGTTCTTTCCGCAGCGCACAATGGACCTGTTCGAGGCGCAGCCGCTGATCCACGGAGCCGATGAGCGGATCCCGGTGGAGGATCTTGGCTTGGCGGCGCGTTTCTTCAGTGAGCTGGTGGAGAGCACGCTGCGTTAGCCCGTGGAACGGCCTATGAACGTGGAGGGACCCCGCTGTGGCGGGGTCCCTCACGGTCCGCTGGCCCTTGGCGCGGCCCTCTAGTGCGGCGAGTTCGGCGCGCTGGTCGCAGGTCCCGTATGACGTCTACGTGTGGCGAAGTTCACCACGCTGCTCCAGCTGACCTTCCCCAGTTGTTCCGAGCGTTGCTTCCTCACTGAACGTGCCAGAGAGTTCGCAGTGCGGGAACACCGTACCGTGGCCCGAGACATCGTTCGCGGTGAGCTGGTATCGGTGTGTCGCTGTTTGGGTCACCGGGACAGTGATTTCACAGTGGGCTGCTCCTGTTCCATCTAGAGCCTCGGTGCAGAAGAGGATAACTGCATTTTCGCGCGGGCCTTGGCCGGCGACTTCGGTTTCCTGGCCGTAGATCGTGTATGCCCGACCTTCGCTTGTGGGTGGGGTAACCTGTCCACAGGCCCTGCGCGTGCAGGTGCCTACCGTACCCTGTGTAAATTCCTGATGGGCGATGTAGCCTTCTCGGGCCGAGTCAAGACGCTTGTCCGCTTCGATGTTGCAGGTGCTGACCACGACTTCGGTGCCGCCTGCGCTCAGGTGCGCGGACAGGGCCACGTTAGGCGCGGAGTAGTGGCCGCGGCAGCCGCCGGCGGTGACCAGCGGTCCCGGATTGGGCGGCGGGGTCGGCGTCACCGCCGGACAGGCGACGTCGTTTGCGGCGTGGACTTCTTGGGCCACGATCAATCGCGGTGTTTGGTTGTGGAGCTCGGGTTCGGTCTGTGCGAACGCGGAAGGCGCTGCCAGTGCCGTGGCTGTGATCGCCAGCATGGCGAGCAGCGGGAGCTTGCGTGCAATACGCATGGTGTTCTCCTTGTCGATGTCTGTAGCCGTAGCAACAGCTTCGACTGAGAAAGGTCGACGGCCGGCCCCTCCAAGCCGAGACCGCAGTACGCGGGGAGTCAATGCTACTCGTCCAGATGGAAAGTGCAACCGGATTTGAGAGTCTCTTGCGGAACCCGTCAAGTCAGGCCACGTCAGATCTTGACTGGGTACGGAACTGTGTTTAGGTGTGGCGGATTTCTACGTTCTGCTCGAGCTGGCCTTCGCCCGTGGTCTGAAGCGCTGCTTCTTGGTTGAACGTGCCCGTGAGTTCGCAGTGCGGGAACGCGGTGCCGTGACCGGAGACGTCGTTCGCGGTGGCCGTGTACCGGTGGGTGGATCCCTGGGTGATTGGAGCGATCACTTCGCAGTGCGACGGAACAGGGTTGACGAGATCCTCGGTGCAGAACAGGACGACGGCTGCTTCGCGCGGGCCCTGTCCGGCGACTTCGGTTTCCTGTCCGTAGACCGTGAACGCTCGGCCTTCGCTGGTGGATGGGGTGACCTGTCCACACGCTTTACGAGCACACGTTCCGCTGGTTCCCTGCGTGAATTCCTGATGGGCAACGTAGCCTTCGCCGGCCGAGTCTCCGCGTACGTCGAATTCGACGTTGCAGCTGCTGATCACGACTTCGGTGCCGCCTGCGCTCAAATGGGCGGACAGGACAACGTTGTCTGCCGTGTAGTGGCCGCGGCAGCCGCCGGCAGTGACCAGTGGTCCTGGGCTCGGCGGAGGGGTCGGTGTGACTGCCGGGCAGGCGATGTCAGCGCCTGCGTGGATTTCCTGCGCCACGAGCATTCGCGGTGCCTGGTTGTGGAGCTCGGGTTCGACCTGTGCGAACGCCAAAGGCGCCGCCAGTGCTGTGGCTGTGATCGCCAGTATGGCGAGCAGCGTCAGCTTGCGTGCAGTACGCATGGGCTCTTCTCCTTGTCGATGTCTGTAGCCGTAGCAACAGCTTCGACTGAGAAGGGTCGACGGCCAGCCCCTCCAAGCCGAGACCGCAGTACGCGGAATGCATCAATACTACAGCCCACCATAAAGGTGACGGCGACAGACTGCAAAGGAAGGGCCCGCTGTGCGGGCCCTTCCAATGCTCGATGCTGACAGCTGCACAGCAATGACGTATCCCAATCTCTAGTTATGGCGAATTTCGACGTTCTGCTCGAGCTGGCCTTCGCCAGTCGTTTGGAGCACCGCTTCCTGGGTGAACACGCCGGTGATTTCGCAATGCGGGAACGCGGCTCCATGCCCCGAGACGTCGTTGGCAACAATCTGGTAGCGGTGTGTCGCCGTCTGGGTCACGGCGGCGGTCACTTCGCAGTGCGCGGGTATGGGATTCGAGATGTCCTCTGTGCAGAAGAGAGCGACCACCTGTTCACGGGGGCCTTGTCCGACCACTTCGGTTTCCTGCCCGTAGCCTGTCCAGGCTCGGCCTTCGCTGGTGGGCGGAGTGACCTGCCCGCACGCCCTGCGCGTGCAGGTGCCCTGGGTTCCCGGCGTGAATTCGTGGTGGACTGCATAACCTTCTCCGGCGTTATCGACGCGCTTGTCGAATTCGACGTTGCAGCTGCTGACCACGACTTCAGTGCCGCCCGCGCTCAGGTGCGTTGATAGGACCACGTTAGGCGCGCTGGTGTGCACACGGCAGCCGCCGGCGGTGACCAGCGGTCCGGGGCTGGGTGGCGGGGTCGGCGTGACTGCCGGACAGGCGATGTCGGCGCCGGCGTGGACTTCCTGGGCCACGATGAGTCGTGGTGTTTGGTTGTGGAGCTCGGGTTCGACCTGTGCGAACGCCGAAGGCGCTGCCAGTGCCGTGGCTGTGATCGCCAGCATGGCGAGCAGCGTGAGCTTGCGTGCAATACGCATGGTTGTTTCTCCTTGTCGATGTCTGTAGCCGTAGCAACAGCTTCGACTGAGAAAGGTCGACGGCCGGCCCCTCCAAGCCGAGACCGCAGTACGCGGAAGAACCAGATGCTACCCTTCAGGACGAAAAGTGCAACCCGAATCTTGGAGGGGCCCGCACTCGCGCCGACCCTCTAGTGGCGAATCTCATGGTCGCGCTGTGGTATGGCAGTGTGTCTAGGTGTGGCGGAGTTCGACGTTCTGCTCGAGCTGACCTTCGCCACTGGTTCCGAGGGTTGTTTCTTGGTTGAACGTACCCGTGAGTTCGCAGTGAGGGAACGCCGTGCCGTGCCCGGAGACGTCGGCCGCGGTGAACGTATACCGGTGCGTTGCTCCCTGGAAGAACGGGACGGTTACTTCACAGTGCGAGGAAATCGGGTTCGCCAAGTCCTCGGTGCAGAACAGGACTACGGCTGCTTCGCGTGGGCCCTGTCCGGCGACTTCGGTTTCCTGTCCGTATGTTGTCCACGCCCGGCCTTCGCTGCTCGGCGGTGTGACCTGCCCGCACGCTCTCCGCGTGCAGCTACCGGCGGTGCCTTGCGTCATTTCTTGGTGGGCGACGTAGCCTTCTCCGGCTGAGTCGCCACGCACGTCTACTTCGACATTGCAGCTACTTACGACGACTTCGGTGCCGCCTGCGCTGAGGTGGGCTGTCAGGACGACATTGGATGCGGTGTAGTGACCGCGGCAGCCGCCAGCGGTGACCAGCGGTCCCGGGTTCGGCGGCGGGCTCGGCGTGACTGCCGGGCAGGCAACGTCGGCGCCGGCGTGGACTTCCTGAGCCGCGATCAGCCGCGGTGTTTGGTTGTGGAGCTCGGGTTCGGTCTGTGCGAACGCGGAAGGCGCTGCCAGAGCCGTGGCAGCGACCGCCAGCATGGCGAGCAACGTCAGCCTGCGTGCAGTACGCATGATCTTGTTCTCCTTGTCGATGTCTGTAGCCGTAGCAACAGCTTCGACTGAGAAAGGTCGACGGCCGGCCCCTCCAAGCCGAGACCGCAGTACGCGGAATACGCCAATGGTACTCGCCAAACTGGAAACTGCAACCAGATGTGAGGGCCCGCTTGCGCGGACCCTCAAGTCATGAGAAGTCCCTATTCCAACTGAGGTACCGAAGTGTGTCTAAGTGTGGCGGATTTCGACGTTCTGCTCGAGCTGGCCTTCGCCAGTGGTCTGAAGCGCTGCTTCCTGGGTGAACGTACCCGTGAGTTCGCAGTGCGGAAAAGCGGTGCCGTGACCGGAGACATCGTTCGCGGCAAATATGTATCGGTGCGTGGTGCCTTGGGTGAACGGGACGGTCACTTCGCAGTGCGAGGAGACTGGGTTGACTAAATCCTCGGTGCAGAACAGAACGACGGCATTTTCACGCGGTCCCTGCCCCGCGATTTCGGTTTCTTGTCCGTAGACGGTGTACGCGCGGCCTTCGCTGGTGGGCGGAGTGACCTGTCCACACGCCCTGCGCGTACATGTGCCCTGGGTGCCCGGTGTGAATTCCTGATGAACGACGTAGCCTTCTCCGGCCGAATCCCCTCGTTTCTCTACTTCGACGTTGCAGGTGCTGACCACGACTTCGGTGCCGCCTGCGCTCAGGTGGGCGGACAGAACCACGTTGGTCGCCGTGTAGTGGCCGCGGCAACCGCCGGCGGTAACCAACGGTCCCGGGTTCGGCGGCGGAGTCGGCGTGACGGCCGGGCAGGCGATGTCGTTGGCCGCGTGGACTTCTTGGGCCACGATCATTCGTGGTGTCTGGTTGTGGAGCTCGGGTTCGGCCTGTGCGAACGCGGAAGGCGCCGCCAGCGCCGAGGCTGCGATCGCCAGCATGGCGAGCAGCGTCAGTTTACGGGTGATACGCATGGTTCGTTCTCCTTGTCGATGTCTGAAGCCGCAGCTACAGCTTCGACTGAGAAAAGCTCGACGGCCGGCCCCTCCAAGCCGAGCCCGCGCATGCGCGGATCGCTCCACGATACATCAACAATGACGATTTCACAAGAGCAATATTGGTAAGACTGCTCTGTGCAAGGAGGAGTGACGCTCGGACGGCTACGACGCCGCGTCGAACGGTGAATCGGGCGCCCACTTGTCGTGGGGACCGTGCGACCCGGTAGTCGGGCGTGTCTTGCCGATCTGACCCCAGGAGCCGCCGAAGCCGTACCACGGCTGCTCGCGGGCGGGAAGCAGTGAGGACCACGTGGGCCAGATGCGGCAGGTGACGCAGTCGTCTCCGCGGCGGGGAGCGGGTGACAGCGTGTGGTCGCCGAGGTCGGCGGCGAGGACTGGGTGGGTTCGGACACCGCCGCCGTTGGTAGCCGCACTTGAGGCGCCGATCGCCGTGCCGTTGCCGGTCGGGGCGCGCGCGAGCGCCGCCCATCGTATGTCGCGGCTGCTCCCCTCGCCGTCGAACAGTCGCACCGTGACCGGAGCCCACTCGTCGTCGCCTCCAACCTCCTGGAGCAGCACGTCGACGCGCTCCCAGTCGCCCTCGTGGGTGCGGGCGTCGATCGGGTCGCGCTGGGCGTCCAGAGGCTCGTGCATTCCGTACAGCAGCCAGTAGGTGAGCCGCAGCCCCGGCTCGCCCTCGACCTCCTCGGCGTGTCGCTCGACGTATGCGGGGGTGGTCAGGTCCCTGCGGGCTCCGACCGGCTCGGACCGCTGCCCACGGCGCGCACGGTCGGTCAGGTCCAGGTAGTAGCCCTCCGTCAGCCGCAGCCCGGGGACACGGTCGTGCTCATCGTATGGCCGTGTCTGCTGGTTCGCGTAGAAGCCCCGGTCGCCCCGGTACGCGCAAGGCACGCCGTATGCCGTGTCGAAGTCGGGGTCGTAGGGCTCGTAGGCCGTGCGCGAGTAGGCCTCCGTGCGGGCGGCCATGCCCAGGCCTTGCTGCTCCAGCCAGTCGACGATGGGCGTCCGCAGCTCCTCTAGCTCGCGACCGACCGCGATCGGGCGGTCCGCGCAGCCTTGGTCGTCGGCGAACGCGAAGAGCGAGCGGTCGAGGAACCAGTCGGCACTCATCGGCAGCCAGCGCTCCTGGGGATCCAGCTGCACCAGCGGGGCGAACGTCGCCTCCGGGCTTCGCGTCCGCACGCCGTCGGCGCTCGCCCCGCTCGAGTCCGACCCGCAGCCCACCGTGGCACAGGCAAGGCACGCCAGCACCGCTCCGACCGCGCAGGCCACCCTCCAACTCCCCTCCATGAAGTCCATCCGCTACCTGCCTCCGTTCGAGCCGGTGACGTCTCTAGGTCTCCGCGTTGAACGGCGAGTCGGGAGCCCACTTTCGGTGTGGGCCGTGGGGCCCGGTGGTGTCGCTCGTCGTGCCGACCTCGCCCCAGGAGCCGCCGAAGCCATACCAGGGTTGCTTCTGGGCGGGGACTAGTGAGGACCAGGTGGGCCATTGCCGACAGGCGCCGCAGTCCTCATCCCCGCGGGGAGCGTGCGAAGGCGTGTGGTCGCCCTTCCCGGCCACGAGCATGGGATGTACGTTCGCCGCCCGGCGTACGGACCCCCACGGGACGTCGCGGTGGCTGCCCTCGTCGTCGTGGAGCCGAACCGCGGCGGGTGCCCACTCGTTCTCGCCCCCCTCCTGCAGAAGGATCTCCACGCGCTCCCAGTCTCCCTCGTGAGTGCGGGCCTCGATCGGCTTCTCCTGCCCATCGAGCGGGGCGTGCATCCCGTACAGCAGCCAGTAGGTCAGGCGGAGCCCAGGCTCGCCCTCGACGTCCTCGGCGTGTCGCTCGACGTAAGCGGGCGCGGCGATCCGGTTGCCTGGCCGCGGACGGGGCCCCCCGCGTGCCCGGTCGACGAGATCGAGGTAATAACCCTCGGTCAGGCGGAGCCCCTCGACGCGGTCCTCCTCCTCGTACAACCGTGTCTGCTGGTTCGCGAAGTAGCGGTAGCCCTCCCTGAACGGGCACTCCGTACCCATAAGGGTGGCGTCGTGGTCGGGGGTCTTCGGCGCGTACGGGGTGCGGTAGTAGGAGGCCGTACCCGAGGCCGTGCCGAGCGCGTCCTCGCCGAGCCAGTCGACGGCAGGCGTCCACAGGTCCTCGAGCTGACGACCGACGGCGATCGCGCGGTCCGCACACCCCTGGTCCTCGGCGAACCCGAAGATCGACCGGTCGAGGAACCAGTCGGCGTCCATCGGCAGCCAGCGCTCTCCGGCCGCGAGCCGCACGAGCGGGGCGAACGTCGCCTCCGGGTTGCGCGTCTCGACGCCATCGGCGCTCGACCCGCTCGAGTCCGACCCGCAGCCGGCCCCGAGCGCCACGGCGCAGCACGCGAGCACGAGCCCCACCCGCGAGGGCACCCTCCAGTTCCCCTCCATGCACCCAACCCTAATGCTTCGCGGACGCGCGGTCGACCTAGATCGTGAGCCATGATCGTCCCTGCCCTATTCGCCTCCCCGTCCGTCGCCCTGACCTTCCAGGAGTTCGAGGATTGGGCGATCGTTTGGCTGCCGATCCTGTTCATGGGCCTGATCGCGGTCGTGCTGGTCCTGATGCTGCGCTTCATGCCCAGCTTCAAGATGAAGCCGCAGGAGATCCGGCCGCAGTCGTCGGAGTCGGTGGGGTGGGGAGACGTCGCCGGAGTTGAGGAGGCCAAGGAGGAGCTGCGCGAGGTCGTGGAGTTCCTGCGCGACCCGGGGCGCTTCGACGCGCTCGGGGCGCGCGTGCCGAAGGGCATCCTGCTCCACGGGCCGCCGGGCACCGGCAAGACGCTGCTAGCGAAGGCGGTGGCGCACGAGTCCAACGCTCGCTTCTTCGCGCAGTCCGCCTCGGCCTTCGTGGAGATGTTCGCCGGACTCGGCGCGGCCCGCATCCGTCGACTGTTCAAGGAGGCCCGCAAGCACTCGCCGGCGATCGTCTTCATCGACGAGCTTGATGCGGTGGGAGCCACGCGCGGGAACGACATCTCGGGGGAGAAGGACCAGACGCTCAATCAGTTGCTCGTGGAGCTCGACGGCTTCGGTGGTCGTGAGGGGCTCGTTGTGATTGCCGCGTCAAATTTGCTCGACAAGCTCGACCCCGCGCTGCTGCGCCCGGGTCGCTTCGACCGCCAGATCTTCGTCTCGCCGCCCGATCTCGAGGGCCGCAAGCGGATCATCGCCGTGCACACGCGCGACCGGCCGCTCGAGGGCGGTATCGACCTCGAGCTGATTGCTCGCCAGACAAGCGGGCTGACCGGAGCGGATCTCGCGAACATCTGTAACGAGGCCGCGATCCGGGCAGGGCGCGAGCACCGCGAGAGGATCGGCACCGCCGACTTCCAGGCCGCGCTCGAGCGGGTGGTGGCGGGCATGCAGTCGCGCAAGGTGATCACGGACCACGAGAAGCGCTTGGTTGCGTATCATGAGGCCGGCCATGCACTTTGCAGCGAGCTGTTGCCGAGCGTCGAGCAGGTGCACCGGGTGTCAATCGTGCCGCGCGGCCAAGCGCTGGGCTACACGCTCAACCTGCCGCAGGAGGACCGCTACCTAAAGACGCGCGAGGAGCTGACGGATCGACTCGTCGTGCTGCTCGGCGGCCGCGTGGCGGAGCACCTCGTCTTCGGGCAGATCACAACCGGCGCGTCGGGGGACCTACGCACTGTGCACGAGATCAGCCGCGCGATGGTGACCCAGTACGGCATGGGCACCGGGCTGATGTCGAGCGAGCTACCGGCGTCCGACTACTCGATGTCCGACGCCACCCGCCGGTCGATCGACGAGGAGCAGCAATTCATCACCGATCAGGCGCACCGGCGGGCCCTGGCGCTGCTTGGGGAGAACCGCACCCTCTTGGACGCCATCGCGGCTCAGCTGCTCGAGCGCGAGGTGCTCGAACGCAGCGATCTGGACACGCTCGTCGCGAAGCATGAGCGCGACGCTCCGCGCCCTGAGCGCCTTCGTCCGCTCGGGGTATGACCAACTGGAGGGCCGGCCGTCGCCCTTTCTCAGTCGAAGCTGTCGCTACGGCTACCGACATCGAGAAGGAGAACAAGATCCTGCGTATTGCGCGCAAGCTGTGGAGTGCGACCGCCGGGGCCCTCGGTCCCCGCGGCAAGTGGCCGCCCGATTCGCCGTTCAACTACGCCACGTAGCGAGCCCGCGCTACATCCCTCCCGGTCCACTGGCTAGCATCGGCGCTCGTGTTCGGGCAGATCGACCACATCGGCATCGCCGTTGACGACCTCGACGAGTCGATCACCCTCTACCGCGACCGGCTGGGAATGCGTGAGCAGCACCGGGAGACCGTTGCGGAGCAGGGCGTGCACGCTGTCCTGCTCGAGATCGGGGACGCTCACGTAGAGCTGATCTCGCCGATCAGGCCGGAGGGCTCCGTCGCCCGCTTCCTCGAGCGTAACGGCCCTGGCCTCCACCACACGGCCTACCGGACCGCGGACATCGAGGCCGAGCTCGAGCGGCTGTTGTCGGCGGGCCTGCGGCTCATCGACCACGAGCCTCGCGTGGGCATCCTCGGCAGTCGCGTGGCTTTCATCCATCCGAAGTCGACCGCTGGCGTGCTGATCGAGATCGTCGAGACGAAGGGACACTGACCGTGGCGCAGATGGCAAGGACCGATATCGGCTTTCAGGGCGGTCAGGTGCTGGCGCTTCGCATCGCCGAGCAGGGATATGACCAACTGGTCTCGGCCTTGCGCGGCGATGCGTCGGACCGCTGGCACCGGCTCGAGTCCGACGAGGAGTGGATCGAGATCGACCTGTCGGAGGTCGTGTATGTGCGTCGGGAGACTGAGGGACAGAAGGTCGGGTTCTGATCTAGGCCCGACGGTCCCACGGCTCGTCGTGCACCGCCTTCACTCGCCGCTGCCCTTGCCTCCTGTGACAGGGCCGAAGCCGGCGCTCGGAAGCTTCCACTCGTCGCCTTGCTTGACGAGCTTCACGGGCACCGCCGGACGGCCCGCGTCGCTGACCTGGGCGACGGCCGTGTCGCCGTCGACACGTACTGACAGGGCCCGCGCAGGCTGCTGCTTAACCCCCGCCTCTTGGGTTTGCGCGACGATCGCGCTGACGATCTCCTCGCACGAGGCGTCGCGATCGATGTAGCCGGACACGTCCCGGTACTTCGCCAGCTCCTGCTGTCCCGATCGCGTCAGCTTCGCGCAGGTGGCGTTGCCGTTGCCCGCGGCGAAGTCGTCCTGCCAGTCGTTGAACATCTGTTTGATCTGGTCCTCCTCGTTGCCTAAGCCGGCGGAGTCGTCCGAGCCGCAGCCTGTGGCGAAGGACAGAGCAACCGCAATCCCCGCCACAGCGACGATCAGGCGAGCGACGAAGCGGCGAGCGATTGTCATATCCAGATCCCTCCAGTCTGGGCAGTTCGATGTCGCACCGGTCTCAGTCAGGCAATGGTTGCCACACTAGCCGACTCTATGCGCACTTCGCAACAAAAGCACGAGGGGCCCCGCTGTGCGGGGCCCCTCGTGGTGCTGCGGTGCTGGTACCCCTGGGGTACCAGTGATGTGTCTAGGTGTGGCGGATTTCGACGCGCTGCTCGAGCTGGCCTTCGCCAGTGGTTCCGAGCGTCGCTTCCTCGGTGAACAGACCCGTGAGTTCGCAGTGCGGGAAGATCGCACCGTGACCCGAACGGTCAACCGCGTTGAACTGGTAGCGGTGCGTTGCCGTCTGGTTCATCGGAACTGTGATTTCGCAGTGGCCTGCGCCGGTGCCATCAAGGGCCTCGGTGCAGAAGAGGACGACTGCCTCTTCGCGCGGACCCTGTCCGGCGGTTTCGGCTTCCTGCAGATAGACAGTGTACGCCCGGCCTTCGCTGGTGGGCGGGGTGACCTGGCCGCACGCCCTGCGTGTGCAGGTGCCGGCGGTGCCCTGTGTGAATTCCTGGTGGGCGATGTAGCCTTCTCCAGCGCTGTCGAGACGGATGTCGAATTCGACGTTGCAGGTGCTGACAACGACTTCGGTGCCGCCAGCGGACAGGTGCGCTGACAAGACCACGTTGGGCGCGGAGAAGTGTCCGCGACAGCCGCCAACGGTGACCAGCGGTCCCGGGTTGGGCGGCGGGCTCGGCGTGACTGCCGGACAGGCGATGTCGTTGGCGGCGTGGACTTCCTGGGCCACGATCAGCCGCGGTGCTTGGTTGTGGAGCTCGGGTTCGGTCTGTGCGAACGCCGAAGGCGCTGCCAGTGCCGTGGTTGCGATCGCCAGCATGGCGAGCAGCGTCAGCTTGCGTGCAATACGCATGATGTTGTTTCTCCTTGATCGACCGGCAGCGTCAGCTGCCGGTATGTAGCCGCGCCGGAGCCCACGTGTCGGGATCTCGGCGCACCCTGTGTCGCTTCCACGAGATGCGTGGAATGTGCCGCCCTTCCGAGCTGGCTACCGCCCCTAGCGGCTAGAGATGATGTCCAACTGTCCCTCCCTCCATTGGGGACATGCCGCGACCCAAGAAAGACCGGGCCAGCGGGACCATACGCGACCCCGCCAGGACTGTCAAGGGAAGGCTCAGACGGTTGTGCCTTGACACCGGAGTAAGCCAGTGTTCTCATCTGCGTAGGGGCGTGCGGGGCTTCGGGGGCACGTGAACGCGAGAACGGGAGTAGCGATGAGGAGTTCTACGATGAGTCGCCAGACGTCGCTAGCCCCCCGGGATCCTCGACGGCGTGCAGTCGGTCAGGGAATGGTCACCGCCCTAATCTTCGGCATCACGCTGTCCGCCTGCGGCGATAGCGACGCTCCAGCCCAGCGTAGTCGACCTACCCCAGAGGCTGGCTCAGGCGCTCGTACCGACGGGCTATTCCGGTCGCAGCCTCATGCACCTGCCATTCGTCGGGCGACCGCCAAGGCGGCTCGAAGGGGCCGCGCAGCTTGCAGCGACAAACTTATCGGACAGGTTCTTTCAGCTTCCCTTGCGGATTCCACGGGTGCAGACTCGCCTGGTGATTTCCGTTTGGCTCGTAATCTGGCCCGTGTCGCACATCGCCTCTCTGCCGAGGACCGCCGGGGTGGTGCTGGTGCGTCGGTGGCGTCGGCTTTGTATGCCCTTCGTTTTCCGCGTGTCGAGCGCTCGGCGGCTAGGGCGGGCTGCATGTTGGCGCTGCGCGAGACCGTTGGTGGGCGATGAACCTTTGCGAGACCTGGGCCGCGGCTCCTAAGGCCTGGTTACGACCCCGATTCCTGGGATGGTTTTGATGATCAGCACTTTCCGGCCGATGCGGTCCGACTTCGTCCAGCGTGCGGGGGCGTTTGTCGGCGCTGCCGTGCTCGTTTGCGTTTTGGTGTTGGTGGTGGTCGCGGTGTTTGGTGCGGGGGTGGCTGGTGCTGCGCCTAGGGGTGTGGTGTCGGTGTTGGGGGCGGATGGTTCGGGGGAGGGTCAGTTTTCGTTTGTTGGTGGGGTTGCGGTCAATCAGCAGACGGGCGACGTTTACGTCGTTGACATTGCGAATGAGCGGGTGCAGCAGCTCGACGCAGATGGCGCCTTCATTCGGACCTGGGGTAGCGGTGTGGTCGATGGCACCGATGAGCACCAGGTTTGTACTTCCGCTTGCTTGGCGGGATTGACCAGTAGCGTCGACGGTGGGTTCTCGTTTGGCTTTGGCAGCTACTTCCCGGGTATCGCGGTCGATCCCACTGATGGCGATGTCTATGTCGCGGATGTGGCCAACAATCGCATCCAGCAGTTCAGCGCCGATGGTGCCTTTGTCCGGGCGTGGGGTGTTGCGGGTTCGGGCGATGGGGAGTTCTCGACGCCGGCGTCGCTTGACGTCGATCCTACGACGGGCGATGTGGTGGTCGGCGATCGCGACAACGGTCGCATCCAGCGCTTCACAGGCGACGGTGTCTACCTCTCACAGTTCCCGGTTTCCGCGCCGCACGATGTCGCGGTCGACGCAAACGGCGCGATCTATACGTTCGAGTTCGGCGCGGCCGTGCGCAAGTTCGACGCTGCGGGGGTGCTTGATGAGGAGTTCACGGTGCCCTATACGTTCGGGTTTCCGACCCAGGTCGCGGCTGCTGGTGACAGCGTGTTCATCGTCGACCCCAACGAGAACGCTGACGGCTTCAACGTCTTCGAGCTCGCCGCTGACAGCGGCGAGGTTCTTGACATCCACCGCACGACCGGCACGAGCTTTGAGGCCTCAGGGCTAGCCGCCAACGCGGCCAGCGGCCGGATCTATGTCGGCGACGGCTTCAACAGCCGCGTCTATGTCCTTGACGATCCCGTCCATACCGCCACGATTCAGGCGAGCACGGACATCACCACGAGCGGCGCGACGCTGCACGGAACAGTCGATCCAAACGGCGGCTTTGCGACTGGCTATCACTTCGAGGTTTCTGTCGACGGTGAGACCTGGACCTCGTTCCCAGACACAGACGTCGACATCGGCAACGGCGACGATCCCGTGGAGGTCACCGCCGAGGCGACTGGCCTCGAGGCAAACCGCCTCTACCACGTCCGGCTGGTCGCGACCAAGCAATTCGGCTCGCGAGCCGTCTCCACCGGCACCGTCGGCGACTTCACGACCGACCCCCTCCCCCCGATCGCCACCACGCTTCCCGCGTCATCGATTCGGTCGACCGCCGCCACCCTCGCGGGCGAGATCGATCCCCGAAACGCCGAGACCACCTACCACTTCGAGTGGGGCAACACCACCGACTACGGAAACTCCATACCCATACCAGCCGCAAGCGCAGGAGCCGGCGGCACACCGGTCATCGTCACCCAAGACCTCACAGGCCTGCTGTCCAACACCACCTACCACTACCGCGTCAAAGCCACCAACGAGGCTGGCACGACTACCGGACTGGATCGTACCTTTACCACGCGGCCCTGTGCGGACTGCGATGGAGGGGATCCGCCCCGTGGTTATGAGCTCGTCTCACCCGCCGACAAGGTCGGAGGTGTGGGTGTGGGCCACTGGTATGGCGGTCCCGACGCCGTCGGGTACGTGGGACTTGCTGCGCACGACGGCGAGCGGTTCGCCGTACGAGGCCAGAACGGGTCGGCCATTGCAAACGGCGGCGCATTCGGATACGTAAATGATTGGGTGTTTGCGGAGCGTACGCCCGCAGGGTGGACGCACCGACCTGGTGTCTCCAAGCGTGCCTATGGACCGCAGCCCACCACCGACATCTCTATCACTGGGGCGACGTCCGATCTTCACCTTACGTCGTGGGGATCTGGCTCCCATCTGTTGAGGCTGTTCCCGGAGTTGGAGTCGTGGAACGAGAACATCACAGGCAGCAACATGCTGCTTCGCCAGTGGCCGCGGCCCGAGTGGGAGGTCTTCGGGCCGACCGCTCCGTCGCAGGCCGTCACGCAACCGGGAACGTTACCTAAGGACACGATCGGCGATGGAACAAACGCGTTCGCGGCCGATGGCACGGCGGTGGCCTCAACAGGCGTGACCACCCGCGGCCTGGCCGATGCCGGAGACGCTAGTTTTGACGTGCTGGATACTGGCGGCCCAGGACCTGACGGCGACCCAGGTAACATTTACCTAGACGAGATTACGGGTCCGTTCTCAGACGTCTTTCCCGGCGATGACAGTGCTCGAGAGCTAGTCAACGTTTGCACGGCCGGCACTATTCTACCCGCCGCATTCGACCCATGCGTGTCTGGAGGCCTGATCAGCCGCGGCGGCGCGTCACTGACCGCGAGTACAGATTTCGGAGGCACTGCGCTACCTCCAAATGCAATGTCCGCTGACGGGTCTCGCCTGTTATTCATGGCCCCCGATACCCGACCTTTGTTCGGCCAGGTGCCCGACCCTCCGCAAGTCTTTATCCGGCAACGCGGAGTCGACGGCCAAGTGTTGACCCGGTGGATCTCTCAAAGTCCCCGTGTTATCGGTCAGGCGGGGCTACTGGGGCCGGCGTTCGTCGAGGGCGCTTCTCGTAATGGGGATAAGGTGTTTTTCCGGACAACATCTCCGCTACTTGCCAGTGATCCCAATGAGGGTGTCGCCGGCGCCCCGGGCGCGGGATCCTCGGACTTGTACATGTACGATCTCCCTGACGGCCCTGATGGCGATCCGGATACCGCTGACGCGGACCCGGCAGGCGGGACTCTTACCCGAATTTCGGCTGGCTCTGGGGGCGACTCCGACTGCAATAGTCCCCCGGTTGGCACCGGCCAGCCGCCTTCGGCGGTACGTTCTATTAGCAGTGATGGATCACGGATCTACTTCACCTGCGCGGCGCCGCTCTCAGGGCCGGTAGCGATACCGAGCGGCACGATCACGACTCCCGATGGAGCCACCTCAAGCACTGATGCGGTAAATCTTTACGTGTATGACGCTATGAAGCCTTTAGAGCAGCGTTGGGGCTTCGTCGCGCGACTACCTAGAGGCGCGGGTTTCGGAGACTGCGCCACTACCTTGGCAGGCAGAGGTAGTACCATCGCCGCATTACCTGGCGGGCGAGGTAATGACTTCAACATCAACAGCGCCAACAGCTGCGTGCGAGGAACTCTCGACGGCACTTTTGTAACGTTTTTCACCGACGGTCAGCTGACCGCCGACGATCCCGACGCAGCTAGCGGCGATATGTACGCATATGACCTCCTCCTCAATGAGCTGACGCGCGTGTCTGCGCCGCGGCACGGCGCTGGAGTGCCTTACCCTTGTCCTCCGGCCAGCAGCGTCCGACAGTGCTTCGGCGATGGGGGCATAGGGCCGGGAGCGATGGCGCTAGAGATGTTGGGCGTCGCGCAGCGTTCCCCGCCCAGCCGAGACCGGTTGGCGTTCTTCGAGAGCCGCAGTCGGCTTGTGGCCGAGGACGCGGACGATGCCTACGATGTCTACCAGTGGCGTGAGGGGGAGCTGACCCTGATTTCCGCCGATCCTGGCAATACTGATGACACCTTCTACGTTGGGAATGACCGGTCTGGGCTTAACGTCTATCTCGCTACACGGGACCAGTTGACGTGGCAGGATCGGGACAAGGTGCTC
>Ga0190275_10000050_pt1 | contig 154308 bp, 144 predicted proteins | sample Popmic550T_FD_133745 | JGI IMG/M metagenome (GOLD analysis project Ga0190275, IMG submission 133745) | Populus adjacent soil microbial communities from riparian zone of Yellowstone River, Montana, USA - 550 T | ecosystem: Environmental > Terrestrial > Soil > Riparian zone > Trees stand... | reverse complement strand
CGGGCGAAGGGACTCGAACCCCCACATCTTTCGATACCAGGACCTAAACCTGGCGCGTCTACCAGTTCCGCCACGCCCGCCGGGCCGCCGGTCGCGCGGGGATATAGCAGGCGTGGCGCGGGGGGCAAGGGCGGTGGTGGGGGGCGGCGGGGTGAGTGGGGGTAAGAGCGCAGGAGCTAGCTCCAAGGAATATAGGGTTCCTGTCCAACTCCTCGAGAACCCCCAGTTCCCTTTCGCTCAAGGATGCGCGGGGTTCAAATCCGCACATATTGGCGATGACTTCTCGGAGACTCCATCCGGATCGTCCGCGCTTAAAGGCACCCTGTGTGCGGAAGTGACGGTTTCTCCGTATCCTTTCTACGTTGTGCCTTCGTGCCTTCTCTCCCAAAAAAATCAGTCACGCCGCCGGAAGGAAAAGGGCTGGTGGCCCTGGCCTATGCTTTGCACTCGGTCAAACACCAGGGCCTGCAGATCGGCCGGTTCGGCACCCGATTTTTGAGAGAAGGCACGAAGGCGCGAAGGCACGACGTAGGATGAGGGTCGCCACTTCGCGGAAAGGAAGCCGATTGGCTGGCCGATTCGCGCGATCCAGAGAGAAGGGCGCGGAAATCGCCTTCCGCGCCCTTCCCTTTCGTTCGCCTGCTCAGGCGATGTAGACCAGCTCCGAGTGCAGCAGGTCGAGATCGCCGCGTTCGAACGGCTGGACCAGCGGTCCAAGGTCGCTATCGACGTCGAATGCGCTCCGGCCGATCGCCCGCATGCCATGATCGTCGGCGCCGGGCGGCGCGAAGTAGCTGTCGAGATCCACGTCCAGACTGCGATCGATATTCTCCATCGAGAAGCCGGCGGGGCCGCTCTGGGCCTGGGCACTCCCCACCGTCACGTTGACTCCGCCGTCCGACGCCGCCGAAACGGTGAAGCTCAGACCCGCGCCGTTGGCGATCGACGCGGTGAGCCCGCCGCCCAGGTTGAGCGTCGTCCCCGATACCGAAACGCTGCCGACGCTTCCGTCGGTGACGTGGATGCGGTCGCCCGAAGCGATATCGACCACGGTATCGCCGGCCAGAGTGGCGCCGGTGCCGCGGAAGACGTCCGCGCCGGCCCCGCCGGTCAGCCGGTCCGCCCCGTCGCCGCCGATCAGCAGATCGTTGCCGCCGCCGCCATTGAGCTGGTTAGCGGCCGCGTTGCCGGTCAGCGTGTCGGCGCCGCTGCCGCCGATCGCATTCTCGATTACCGCACCGCGAGCGATCGAGACATTGCCCACCCGGCCGCCGACATTGGAGAAGGTTTCGGAATTGAGATTGATGCTCTGACTCGCGCTGAAGCCCGAATAATCGAGCGTATCCGTGCCGCCATTGTCGTAGACGACATAGCTGGAATTGGGATTGGCGGTAGCGTCATAGACGGCCCGGCCCGAGCTATTGTTGAAGCCGTAGGTCGTATCGCCGGTGCGGGTGCTGGCGACCGCGCCGTAGAGCGAGGTCGTCGCGATTCCGTCGGCGATCATCGGGGTCAAGGTGAATTGCTGGGTGAACCCCTGATTGCCGAAGTACGTATTCTCCGTCTGGCTGAAATACGACATGATCGTCGTCGCCCAGCTGTCGTTGGCGTAACGCGCGTCGGTCGGATAATCGGCGCTGCCGTTATAGTCGCTGCCATGGCCAAGGCCGATGGCGTGACCGATTTCGTGGATGTAGGTCTGGAACGAATAGGTGTTGAGCCCGGTGCCGTAGCTGGTCAGCCACGCGGTCGACACGTTGATATTCGAATAGCTGATCGTCCCGCCGCTGACCGACGAGCTGGCGAAAGCTCCGCTCTGATTGTCATCGAAGCGCAGATTGCCTCCACTGCCGACCTCGCTGAAGATGATGCCGGTCACATCCGTCCACAAAGCGAGCGCGTTGCGGGCGAGATTCTGGCCCGCCGCGGTCAGAGCGGTGATGTTGACGGTCAGGGTGCCGCCCGGATCGACATTGAAGGACCGACTGCTGCCGCCCCAGAAATCGTGGGTCAGCTGGCGCGCGATCTGGTCGTTGGTGAAGATGGGGAGGCCGGTGCCGGGATCGGTGCCGGGCGTACCGCCGCCGCCGCCGCTCGAGGTCAGAGCGACGCTGTAATTGCCGGTGCTTCGGCTATAGGCGCCGACATCGATATAATAAGTGCCGCTGCTGCCGGCCGTGAAGGTGATCGACGAAAAGAGCGTACCGCCGGAATCGTCGTTGGTGGCGAGCTGGCCGCCGCTGGCGTTGCGCAGCGTCAGAGTCGTATCCGCGCTCGTGCCGCCGGTCGTCGCCGCGGCGGTCGAGAAGGTGTAGGTCTTGCCGGCTTCCAGCGTGACCCGGTACCAATCGTGATCGTTACGGACTTCGATGGCGCCGTTGACTCGCCCGCCGACCGACAGGCTGACCGTAGTCCCGCTGCCGCCAGGGACATCGGCGAAGACGGGCTGGGCGTAGAGCGTGTCGCCGGACAAACTGCCGAGCAGACCGGCCTGGCTTTCTTTTACGGCGGCCCGACCCTCAACTAGACTTGAGGAGGCGGCGAAAAACGTTGCATCTAAATATCCATTAATATATCCGTTTCCGGAGTAATCCGTGCCGGAACGCGCTCCATACGAAAATCTTGTCATCCATCTTCTCCCACGGTTACTAGTAATACTACGTATTAATAGTGCGGTGACCGATCGAGGAACTCAGTCGCTCGCAGGAGAGGATGCTAATGACCCGCCGCATAGTCGGCAATCGTGTCCGCCAACATGTCGACAGCCATGGAATCGAGCGGTCGATCCATGACCGAAACGGAAAGTTCCGGATATTTCAATGACTTGGAGTCGCGAGACAGGGTGATGTAGGCGGCCGCGATGCCGGGTCGGCGGAATTTCACTTCGGCCCGTATCCAGTTCGTCTTGCCGTGTATTTCGTTTTTACTCGTCAGGACACGCCGCTTCAAACCCCGTTCGAGGCCATGACGAATGCGCTCGCAGATCGCGATCTCGGCCATCGGCGGCCGCAGCATCGCGGCGCCTTCGATCCGGCAATCGAAAGCAAGCGGCGGCGCTGGGGCGGCGGCAAGGGTCATGGCCAAAATGGCTCCTGGATAATGTAGCATTGCGGGTCGGAAACCTAGATCGGCTAGCTGACCCTGTCATGAACAGGCCCCACTGGCTCTTGAGTGGACAAGCCGCGCAAATCGCGGTGCCGCTCGACTGGCCAATATCGTTGGCCAAGCCAATGTCCGGCGGCCGTTTCTACGTTGTGCCTTCGCGCCTTCTCTCCAAAAGAAGTCGGGCACGTGGCTGAAGGAGAAGGCGATTGAGGCGCCAGTTTCCTGCTTTGCACTCGGTCCGACACCGGCGCGTGCAGATCAGCCGCCTCGGCACCCGATTTTTGAGAGAAGGCACGAAGGCCCTAAGGCACGACGTCGATATGGGTCGCCGCTTCGCGGACGGAAAGCCGATCGGCAGGCTGATTCTTGCGATTCTCGATTTCGGCGACTTCATACCCGATCTGAATCGGAATTTTCGGAGGTGTTTCAACAGGTAAGGCGCTGATAAATAGGGTTTTACTTATTGTTCTGTTTATGTTCTACTATAGGGATGGGCAGGACAGGATCGGGTGGCGCTAACTGGCGTAGGGGGCCGGCGGGGCGGCTGGATGGGTCGGGGACGGGGCCGTTCACCCAGGCCAGGCATGACGTCTTCCTCGCCCATTTCGCCGGTATCTGTCGAGACCGGCAAGGCCCGGCTCGCGGGGCGCTTTCCGGCGGTGGAGGACGAGCTGACCCGGCTGACCTGCGCGGGGTTCGAGGGCGGCGGCTCGCCGGATCGGGCGGATGCGATGGTGTGGGCTTTGAAAGCCCTGTTCGAGAAGCCGAGCGCCGAGCCTCGGATCAGGCGCTTGTAGCGGGCGGCGGAACGATCGCCTCGGTGCGGCTTTGACGGTGGGAAAGCGGAGGCAGGCATGCGCTATCGGCGGCTCGGATCGAGCGACCTTGAAGTTTCGGAAATCTCGCTGGGCTCGTGGCTCACCTTCGGAGTCGGCGTCGAGCGGGAGCAGGCCGCCGCCGTGGTCGATTCCGCCTTCGAGCTCGGGATCAACTTCATCGACACCGCCAACGTCTACGGCCGCGGAGCGGCGGAGACGTTCCTCGGGGAGGTGCTTCAGGGGCGGCCGCGCGATTCCTACATCCTCGCCACCAAGCTTTTCTTCCCGATGACGGAGACGGACCGCGGCCTGTCGCGGGCGCAGGTGGACAAGCAGCTCGACGCCTCGCTGAAGCGGCTCGGGACCGATCATGTCGATCTCTATCAATGCCACCGCTACGACGACGAAACGCCCCTCGAGGAGACGATGGCGGCCCTCAGCCAGGCGGTCCGCTCCGGCAAGGTGCGCTATATCGGCTTCTCGGAATGGCCGGCCGACAAGCTCCGGGCCGCCGTCGAAATGGCGGGCGTGGAGAAGTTCGTCTCCAGCCAGCCGCAATATTCGCTGCTCTGGCGGCAGCCGGAGTCGGAGGTGATCCCGCTCAGCGCCGCCAACGGCATCTCGCAGATCGTCTGGTCGCCGCTCGCTCAGGGCGTGCTCTCCGGCAAGTACCGGCCGGGCAGCCCGCCGCCGCGGGACAGCCGGGCGACCAGCGAGGAGATGGGCGGGTGGATGCAATGGCTGCTTCGGGACGAAACTCTCGCGGCGGTCCAGAAGCTCGGGCCGATCGCCGCCGAAGCCGGGCTCAGCCTCGCCCAATTCGCTCTGGCCTGGGTGCTCAGGGAGCCGAACGTGGCGTCCGCGATCGTCGGCGCCTCCCGGCCGGAGCAGCTGGCGGAAAATGCGGCGGCTTCGGGGGCAAAGGTCGATCCAGCGCTGTTCGAGCGCGCCGAGGCGATTGCGGAGGCGGTTCGGCGGTAATATTCCGCGCGTTGACAGCCGCCGATCCGGGAGGGAAACAGCGCCCATGGCACTGATCCTCCACTACCACCCCTTCTCGTCCTTCTGCCAGAAGGTGCTCGTCGCCCTTTACGAACGCGAAGTCCCCTTCGAAGGCGTCGTCCTGGACTTCTCCGATCCCGAGCAGAAGGCGGCGTTCGAGCGGCTTTGGCCGATGGGCAAGTTCCCGGTGCTTCGCGACGATGCGCTCGGCGTGACGATTCCGGAATCGAGCGCGATCGTCGAATATCTCGACCGGGCCCATCCCGGCCCGCCGCCACTGGTGCCGGCCGATCCGGACCTCGCGCTGAAGGCGCGCTTGTGGGACCGTTTCTTCGACAATTATGTCGAGCTGCCGTTGCAGAAAGTGGTTGGAGATTCCTTCCGGCCCGACGGCGCCAAGGATCCCCACGGGGTGGAGGAAGCCAAGGCCTTGCTGGTGCGGGCCTATGATTTGCTGGAGGACAGTCTCTCCGAGAGTGGAACCTGGATGGCGGGCGAGGCCTTCACGCTCGCCGATTGCGGCGCGGCGCCCGCCCTTTTCTATGCCGCCATGATCCGGCCCCTGTCCGGACGCCCCAAATTGGAAGCTTATTATGCGAGGCTCAGGGCGCGTCCTTCGTTCGCCAGAGCGGTCGGCGAGGCGCGCCCGTTCCGGCCCTTCTTCCCCCTGCCCTGGCTTCAGGGCTGGGACTGAGCCGCTGCCCGGCCGAAGCCGGGCGCGGAATGCCTAGGCCGCCTCGTCCAAACGGTCCCGACGGACCGGATGCTTGGAGACGAACAGGCCGGCGCCGGTGCGCGCCGTCTCGGCCAAAGCCAGGGCCGTGCCGCAGAAGCCGCACTCGGCGGACAGCCGGCCGATATACCAATGGGTACGGCCGCAGCCCGGGCAGCGATTGACCTCGCCGGTATGATACAGGATCTGGAACCCGCGCAGCGCGGGGTCGTGGGGGAAGCTCTTGCCGCCTTCGATACCGATCAACATCGTCTTGTCTTTCCTCGACTCACCGCAGCGACGGCTGCGATGAACCGTTCTTTTCCATCGACCGATTGAACGCAAGATTAATGTGGCGGGAGCGACACAATCGAGACCATTTAGTGGTGCGCTTGTGACACACTTGTCACGTGAGCGCGTCGCCCGGCCCTGTTCCACCGATAGGCCCGGCCCTAAAGCCTCGGATCGACCGGTTCGGACTCCATCGCCAGCACTCCGAACACGCATTGATGCACCCGGGTCAAAGGCGCGTGCCCGATGAAACGGCGCAGCGCCTCCAGCCCGAGCGCGAACTCGCGGATCGCCATCGAGCGCTTGTGGCCCAGCCCGCGACGGCGGAGCCGGACGAGATTCTCCGGCACATCGTAATCCGGACCGTAGATGATCCGCAGATATTCGCGCCCTCGGCACTTGATCGCCGGCTGGTGAAGGCCCTTGGCGCCGCGCGCGATGAACTCGAGCGGCTTGACGACCATGCCCTCTCCGCCGGCCTCCGTCAGCTTTTCCCACCAGGCTGTCGCTTCCGCGACGTCGGAGTCGCTGCGCAGGTCGAGCTTGCGATGGACGGTCGCAAGGATCAGCGCTGGGTCCGCCCCAGCGATCCGGTGCGCGCGCGCCATATGCCAGAGATGATCCTTGTCGGCATGGACGGCCCCCTCGCTGGCGAGCAGATGGAACGGCGCGAAGCGAACGTCCTCGAGGCCGGCGAACGGCGCGACGTAGCGATTATAGGAATCGCGGAAGCGCAGGGCGTTGGCGAGGCGGACTCCGGAGCGGTTCGCCAGATCGTCGACGCCGACGCCGCGGGCGCGTGCCTCGGACAGGGCGCCGTCGAGCGCCGTCAGGCCGGCGACCGCGGCAGCGCCGACGGGCGCATATTGCCGGTCGACCAGGGCCTGCGCCTTGAAACTCCAAGGCATGATCTCGGCGTCCCACAGAACCCAGCCGGTGGCCAGCTCCTCCCACAAGCCCGATTCCGCCATGGCCAGATCGATCCGATGGAGGAACGCGGCCTCGAGCGCCGGGTCGGCGAAGAAACGGCGACCGGTGCGGCTCATCACGGCTCCGCGCTCTCCACTGGCGATCCCGAACCTTTTCTCGGCCACTTCCAGAGTCCGGGCGAGGACCACCAGCGCCCGCGAGCCCATATGCTTTTCCTCGACGACGACCTGGTCGACGCCACGGGAGCGATAATGAGCGAAGGCTTCCTCCGGCCGCTCCAACCAGCCGTCCCGGGCGCTCGTCTCGGAGGGCGACATGGTCGGAGGCAGATGGATCAGCCAGCGCGGGTCGACCGCCCATCGGGTCATCACCTCCAGCGCCGCCGCTCCATTCTCCTCGCGGATCGTGACGAAGCCATGGTCGCTCGTCTCGATTACCTGCTTGCCGAGCACGTCGGCGAGATCGAGCTGGAAGCCGTGGCTGTCTCCCGAAGCCGGCGGAGCGACGAGCGGGCGAATAGGCTCGTAATAGGTGCGGGCGGCGGGGACCGAGGCAAGCTCCATCTCCGGCCAGCGCAGGGCCGTCAGCTTGCCGCCGAAGCAGCAGCCGGTGTCGATGCAGATCGTCCCGTTGACCCAGCTCGCCTCCGGCACGGGCGTGTGGCCGTAGACGACCTTGGCCCTGCCCTTGTAGTCGGCCGCCCAATCGTAGCGGACGGGAAGGCCGAACTCGTCGATCTCGCCGTTCGTCTCACCGTACATGGCGAAGGCGCGCACCGCGCTCGAGGCGCGGCCCTGCATCTCCTCCTTGAGCCCGGCGTGGGCGACGACGAGGGCGCCCCCGTCCAGCACGTAATGGCTGACCAGGCCGTCGAGCCACTGCCGCATGTCGCGCGCGAATTCGGGGGGCTCCTCGCCGAGCTGCTCGATCGTCTCGGCGAGGCCGTGGGTCGGCTTGACGTTACGGCCGGAAAGATGGCGCTTGAGCTTTTCGTCATGGTTGCCGACGACGGCCAGCGCCGTTCCGCTCTCGACCATGTGGCGGGCGATCCGGAGCACGTCCGGGGAGCGCGGGCCGCGGTCGACCAGATCGCCCACGAAGATCGCCCGGCGGCCCTCGGGCGGAGTGACCTGGACGGCCTTGCCGTCCCAGGCGACGCAATAGCCGAGCTCGCCGAGAAGCCGCTCCAGCTCGTCGGCGCAGCCATGGACGTCGCCGATGATGTCGAAGGGTCCGCTCTCGTCCTTCTTGTCGACCCACAGCCTGGTCCGCCGGATGGCGACGGAATCGACATCCTCGACCGTCTTCAGGACATGGACGTAGCGCAGCCCCTCGCGCTGAAGACCGCGCATCGAGCGGCGAAGCGACATCATCTGGCGGCGCACCGGCCCTTCCCCGAACTGCCGGTCGGGCCGGAGCGCGTTGCGTTCGACCGCCAGCTTTTCAGGAAGGTCGAAGACGATGGCGATGGCGAGCGCGTGCCACTTTCGAGCGAGGGCAAGAAGGCCCTTGCGCGATTCAGGCTGGACGTTGGTCGCGTCGACGACGGTGAAGCGGCGGTTCTTCAGCCTCTTCTCGATCACCGCACGAACGATGTCGAACGCGTCGGCGCTCGCCGACTGGTCGTTCTCGTCGTCGGCGACCCAGCCGCGGGCGCGGTCCGACGAGATCACCTCGGTCGGGAGGAAATGCTTTTCGGCAAAGCTCGACTTGCCGGTGCCGGAGGCCCCGATCAGGAGCACCAGGGCGTAATCGGGGATCTCGATCAGCACCGGGTGAATATCCCCATCTGGGTCGGCGGACCGTGAGACGGATCGTCGAGGCCGATGCCCTCGAAGCGGACCTCGTAGCCATGAGCGCCCGCGACGCTCTGCGCCCAGTGCCGGAACTCGTCGCGGGTCCATTCGAACCGATGATCGCCATGGCGCATTGCGCCCTCGGCCATGGTCTCGAACAGGGCGTTATACTCGCGATTGGGGGTCGTGATCACCACCGCCCCGGGGCGGGCATGACCGAACAGGGCCTGTTCGAACGCGGGCAGGCGCTCCGCCTCGATATGCTCGATCACCTCGACGACGGCGGCGGCGTCGAAGCCCTTCAGGCGCTCGTCCCGATAGACGATCGAGCCCTGGAGGAGCTCGATGCGCTTGCGTTGGAGATCGGGCATGCGTTCGAGTCGAAGCCGGTCGCCGGCCGCGGCCAGCACTTTCGGGGCCACTTCGACCCCGACGATCCGGGTGAAGGCGCGCTCCTTGAGCAGGGCGCGGAGCAGCCTGCCCTCGCCGCAGCCGAGATCGAGCACGGAACTTGCGCCGAGAGCCTTCAGTGTCTCCACCACCCGCGCCATGCGCTGGTCGTTGAGCCGGATCGGCTTCTCGATCGCCTCCTCGGCCCCGTCGCGCGCAATCGCCGCCTCGGCCTCTTCGGGCACGACCGCCTCGTCGAGCCCGGCCATGGCGGAGGTCATCAGCGAGCGGTATCCGCCGAGATAGCGCCTGACGATCAGCTCGCGCTCCGGATGCCGGTCGAGCCAGCCCTCCCCCTTGCGAAGCAGCTTCTGCACCTCGTCTTCGCCGACATAATAATGCTTCGAATTGTCGAGCACTGGGATGAGGACGAAAAGATGGGTGAGGAGGTCCGCGACTCGGACCCGCGCATTCAAGGTCAGAGCGACGTAAGGACTGTCGCCCCATTCGGCATAGGCCGGGTCGAGGGCGACCGGCGAGGCCTGGACGGCATAGCCGAGCGGCTCGAACAGCCGCTCGACCAGCCCCGTCCCGCCGCGGGCCGGAAGCGGCGTGATCTTCGCCTCCAGCGGGATCGGGAGGTCGGCAAGCGCCTGGCGAAGCTTCGAGCGTCCGCCCATGGCGGTGCCGAGCGAGCGGCCGATCGCGACCGACAGGAGCGACGAGGCGGCGTAGGGGCGGTCGCTGACATATTGCTCCTCGATGGCCGGGCTGCGGCCCCGGCCGCGGACCAACTCGACCGGATCGACCTCGAGGGTAAGCGCCGCCGTGCACCTGTCCTCGCCCGCTTCGGGAAAGAAAAGCGTCGCCCGGCCGAACGGCAGCTCGGTCTCGTGGACATTGTCCGGATTCTTCATCAGCAGGAAGCCGAGGTCGGTCGCCGGCCGATGCGTGGTGGTGAGGGTGAGAAGCATGAGGCGGACGCTATGGCGGGTCGCGGCGCCCCGGGGCAAGGGCGGCGGTTGACTTGCCCGTCATCCCGGCGAAAGCCGGGACCTCGGGCAAAGCGGCCGAGACTTCATACTGAGGTCCCGGCTTTTCGCCGGGACGACGGGAGGTTGGATGATCTATTTCGAGGATCTGGAGATCGGGCGCGAAACCGAGTTCGGACGCTACGAGGTGACTCGCGAGGAGGTTCTGGACTTCGCCCGCAAATACGACCCGCAGCCTTTCCATCTGTCCGACGAGGCCGCGGCCAAGACCCATTTCGGCCGGCTCGCCGCGAGCGGCTGGCACACCTGCGCGATGACGATGGCGGTGATCGCGCGCCGGGTGATGGCCGAGGAGCAGGCCGGGCTTGGCTCCCCCGGGGTCGACGAGCTGCGTTGGCTGAAGCCGGTCTATCCGGGCGACACGCTCATCGTGACAGGCCGGGTCCTTGAAAAGACCCCTTCCCGTTCCAAGCCCGAGATCGGCTCCTTCCGAACGCAGACGGAGGTCGTCAATCAGGACGGAGTCCCGGTGATGCGCTTCACCTCGATCGTCCTGATCCGGCGGCGGCCGGAAGGTCCCGGCGCCTAGAGGAGCCCTGCCCCGTTCGCCCCGAGCCTGTCGAAGGGCTTTCCTTCCTTTAGAGCCGACGAAAAGGAAAGGCTTCGACAAGCTCGGCCCGAACGGCTTTGGCGATTGCTTCTCCGGGGAAACTCAGTTGCGCCTGTCCCGCCGGTTCTCGCGCCTCAGCCCGCGCGCGTCCTGACGGCCTTCGCGCCGGAACTCGCGGCGGTCCTGCCGGCGATCCTGGCGGAACTGGTCGCGGGTGACGGTGCCGCTCTGAAACGCGTCGCGATCCTCCCGGCGCTCGGTTCGGAACTCGGTCCGGTCGCCGCGGCGGTCCTGCCGATAGTCGCGGTAGTTCCGGCGCACCTCGCCCCGGTCCTCGCGCCGGTCGGCCCGGTCCCATCCGTCCCAGCGCTCCCAGCGGCGGTCGTTCCAGTCGCGACCGCCGTAGCGGCTTCGGCGTCCTTCCCAATAGCGGCGGTGATCGTCGTTCCAGCGGTGCGCGCGGCGGTAGCTGTCGTAGACGTAGATCCCATATCCGGGATAATAATAATCGCCATACCAGCCGTACCACGGGTCGTAGCGGTCGTAGCGGGCGCCGCGGCCGTAATAGCCGGCGCTGCCGATTCCTATTGAGAGACCGCCGTAGCCATAGCCGCCGGAGCCATAGCCGCCATAACCGCCGCAAGCGGACAGGCCGAGCCCGGCGGTGAGAAGGACGGCGGCGGTGCGGAAACGAAACAGGGGCATGAGCGACTCTCCCGAAGAACGCTGACGGCCCGAAAATCCGCTTTTGGGCGTGAACCATCGATGAACCGTTAACCCGTTGGAAAGGCGTATGTTCCGGGCGGGGCGCAAGGTCGATCGGGAGTGACCGCCGAAATCAGTCCCCCTCGAACTCCACGAGGCTGTGCACCTTCATCCCCGCTTCGCGAAGCTGGGCACCGCCGCCAAGCTCGGGCAGGTCGATGATGAAGACCGCCTCGGTCACTTCCGCTCCGGCGCGGCGAAGCAGCCGGGCGGCGGCGAGGGCGGTGCCGCCGGTGGCGAGAAGGTCGTCGGCGAGGAGGACCCGCCTTCCGGGCGCACAGGCGTCGACGTGGATGGCGAGCCGGTCGGTGCCATATTCCAGAGCATAATCCTCGGCGATCGTGGCGCCGGGCAGCTTGCCGTCCTTGCGCACCAGCAGGAGACCGGCGCCGAGCCGCTGGGCGAGCGCGGCCGCGACGACGAAGCCGCGGGCCTCGATCCCGGCGACCAGGTCCGGTGGCCCGGTCACCAGCGCCGCGAGCCGCTCGATCGACGCCGCGAAGCCGTTCGAGTCGAGCAGCAAGGTGGTGACGTCGCGGAACTGAATGCCCGGCTTCGGAAAGTCCGGGATGGTCCGGATCAGCGCCTTGAGGTCGGAATTGTCGCTTGCGGCGCCGGTGGGGTCAGTCACTTTTCCGCACTCCCTGCCAGGACGGTCGCTGCCGTGCGGAAAAGGGACTGTCCCCTTTTTGCCCTACCCCGCAATCCCCGCATCGCTTTTGGCCTCGTCCCGCTTGGCCATGTTCTCAGGGTCGAGCGGTCCGGTCTGCCGCACCCGGCGGCTGGCGCCGCCGTGCCAGATGTTCTGATACGCCAGGTAAGCCAGGATGGTGGCGAAGAGCAGGAAGATCAGCACGGCCCAGCCGGCGGCCTTGCGGTTCTCGAGCTTGGGCTCGGCCGTCCAGGCGAGGAAGGCGCTGACGTCCTTCGACATCTGGTCGAGGCTGGAGGCGGTGCCGTCGGCATAGGTGACCTGGCCGTCGCGAAGAGGCGGCGGCATGGCGATGTTGAGGTTGGCGAACCAGGGATTGAAATGCAGGCCTTCGCCCGGCTGCACGTCGGCCGGAAGCGGCTTGCCATGGTCGTTCTTGTACGTCTTCGGATCGCGATAGCCGGTCAGAAGCGAGGCGATATAGGCCGGACCGCCGTGGCGCGCCTTGGTGATCAGCGACAGGTCCGGCGGAAGCGCGTTGTTGTTGGCGGCGCGCGCCGCGACCTCGTTCGGATAGGGATCGGGGAATTTGTCGGCCGGGAGCGCCTTGCGGGTGCTCGCCTCGCCCGTCTTCGGATCGACCGCGGGAACCTCGATCTGCCATTGGCCGGCGATCGCCTTGATCTCCTCCTCGCCGTAACCGAGATCCTCGAGGTTGCGGAAGGCGACGTAGCTCAGGCCGTGGCAGGCGGCGCAGACCTCCTTGTAGACCTGGAAGCCGCGCTGCAGCTGCGGCCGGTCGTATTTGCCGAAAGGCCCGTCGAACGAGAAAGCGATGTCCCGCTGCTCCAGGTGGAAAGCGTGCTCCACGCTCTCCTCATGCTCTTCGGTGACGTAGGCGTAGACGCCCCAGCCGAGCGATATGCCGGTGACCAGGACGAAACCGAGGCCGATGAGGATGCCGAGCAGGCGGACCATGTGTCGTCTTTCCCTTATTCAGCCGCGGTGGCCGGCCGGACGCCGGAGAGGTCCACGGGCGCCGCCTCGCGCTCTTCCCCGTGAAGCACGCTTTCCGAGATGGAATTGGGCAGCGGCAGAGTCTTCTCGGTCCAGCTCAAGATCGGAAGAATGATCAAGAAATGGGCAAAGTAATAGATCGTGGCGACCTGGCTGATCATCACGTACGGCTCTTCCGCCGGAAGGCCGCCGCACCAGCCCAGGACCAGGATGTCGAGGACCAGGATCCAGAAGAACTGCTTGAAACGCGGCCGGTAATTGCCCGAGCGCACCGGCGAGGGATCGAGCCAGGGCAGGAAGAAGAGCAGGACGATCGCCCCGAACATGGCGAGCACGCCCCACAATTTGGCGCCCAGGATGAAGTCCACCGTGAAGGCTCGAAGGATCGCGTAGAAGGGCCAGAAATACCATTCCGGAACGATGTGCGAGGGCGTCGAGAGCGGGTTGGCCGGGATGTAATTGTCGGCATGGCCCAGATAATTGGGCGCGAAGAAGGTGACCGCGGCCAGCAGGATGAGGAAGACGCCGAGGCCGAAGCCGTCCTTGGCCGTGTAGAAGGGATGGAAGGGCAAGGTGTCCTGCGGCCCCTTCACGTCGACCCCGGTCGGGTTGCTGGAGCCCGGGATGTGAAGCGCCCAGATGTGGAGGATGATCACTCCGGCGATCACGAACGGCAGCAGATAATGGAGCGAGAAGAAGCGGTTCAGCGTCGGCTGGTCGGGCGCGTAGCCGCCGAGCAGCCAGCTCTGGACCGGTTCGCCGATGAGCGGGATGGCCCCGAACAGGCCGGTGATCACCTTTGACGCCCAGAAGCTCATCTGTCCCCAGGGCAGGACGTAGCCCATGAAGGCCGTCGCCATCATCAGCAGCAGGATGACGAGCCCGAGCATCCACACCAATTCGCGCGGAGCCTTGTACGAGCCGTAATAGAGGCCTCGGAAGATGTGGATGTAGGTGACGATGAAGAAGAAGGCGGCGCCGTTGGCGTGGAGGTAGCGAAGCAGCCAGCCCTGGTTGACGTCGCGCATGATGTGCTCGACCGAGCGGAAGGCGGCCTGGTCGTAGGGCACGTAATGCATCGCCAGGATGATCCCGGTGACGATCTGGATCATCAGCGCGATCCCGGCGAGGACCCCGAAGTTCCAGAAATAATTGAGGTTGCGCGGCACCGGATAGCCGCCGCCCACCGCCCCGTAGACCAGGCGCGGAAGCGGCAGGCGCTGGTCGAGCCAGCGCATGAAGCCGCTCTTGGGGCGATATTCTTCTGCCCAGGGGAAGCTCATCTTATGCCTCCTCGCCGACGGCGACGACGGTGTCCGACTTGAACACATAAGCCGGCACTTCGAGATTCTTGGGGGCCGGGCCTTTGCGGATCCGGCCGGCGGTGTCGTAATGGGAGCCGTGACAGGGGCAGAAATAACCCCCGTAGGCGCCCTTGTTCTCTCCCTCGGCGGCGCCGAGGGGGACGCAGCCGAGATGGGTGCACACGCCCATGGTGATCAGCCATTGCGGCTTGCCCTCGGCGGTGCGCTCGGCCAGCGACTGCGGATCGCGAAGGTCGCCCGGCATCTTCATCCCGGCCGCGATCTCGGGCGGGGTCAGGTGCCGGATGAAGAGCGGCTGCTTGCGGAAGATGGTCTTGATCGCCTGGCCGGCCTGGATCGCCGACACGTCGACCTCGATCGACGCCAGAGCGAGCACGTCGGCCGACGGGTTCATCTGGTTGACCAGGGGATAGAGCGTGACCGCCGCACCGACCCCGGCGACGCTCACCGCCGCGATGTTGATGAAGTCGCGCCGCCTGAGCGCCGCATCGGACACGCCGTCCGGACCCCCGCCCAGCGTCCCGTCGCTATGTTCAACCGTCGCCATAATGTCCTTTAGCGCTTCGAACAGGAATGCCCGGGGAAGAAGAGCCCGCGCAGCGCCGCGCCCGAGGAGGCAGGAAAGCCTCCCCTGAGCGGCTTGGCGCGCCTGATAGACGGGTGGGCGAGGGTTTGCCAACCGTCTTTTCATTCCTATCCGGGCGGGCTCGGGCAGGATAAAGGAACGCGATGCGCTTCGCTCCCCTCAGGCTCGGCCGTCCCGCCCTGCTCTTCGGTCTCGCGGCGGCCATGGTCGGCGCTTCTGCGTCCGGAGCTGGAAAGGTCCCGCTCCGGGAAATCAACTCGCTGGCCCGGGAAATGTCGCCGCGGATCTCGCAATGCCTGATCCGCCGCGAGCCGGCTTTGATCGATCGCTGGCTTCGAACTCTTCCAGGATCGACGGAGGAGGAACGGCTCTTCCGCGCCGCGGAGCCGCGGTTTTCGCCCTGCTTCGGACTGCCCTTCGGAGGCAACGGAGCAATCTGGCTACCCAGATACGACAAAGCCGGAATGCGCGCCGCGCTCGTCCGGGCCCTGCTCCAGGCGAGGCGCCGCGATCTGCCCGCCGCCGCCCCTCCCGGCGCGGGTTCGGCCTGGTATTCCTCGCCGCAAGCTCCGGCGCGCACCGCCGAGGACGCCGCGGCGATCGTGGCCGCCGACCTCGGCGCCTGCCTCGCCTCGAGGCATTGGGGGAACGTCGTGGCGATCGTCCGGGCGGTCGATCCCGTCGCCGAGAATAGCATCGCCTGGGGATATAGGGATTCGAGAGCCGCCCGCGATCGGGAAGCGGCGACGGTGGATTCGGAGCTGTCCAAGGTGATTCCCTCGCTCTCCGCCTGCGTCCCGGCGGGCGCCAAGGTGAGGGTCAACCGCCTTCGCCTGCGCCGGCTCCTCGAGGAGGCGGCGTTCCAGATGGCAAAGGGAGACCGGGACAGTTACGAATTTCCCCTTCACCGATAGGCCGCACTAGGCCGGCTGCGAAATTCGTAACTGTCGCCATTTTCCTCGGCGAATACCTCTTTTATTCTACTAATTTCTTCTATACAGAGAAAAAGTAGCAGGAGGAAATTCAATGGGTCGATCCATTAGCGTATCCACGGACGTATATGCAGCAATCTGGGCGGCGCGCGAGCGGGGCGAGGATACGGAAGACGCTATTTTAGCGCGCATACTCAGTTGCAAAGTTGAGGAGACGCAACATCAGCCAGTCCGCCAAGAAGGAGACGGATTTCTCGATGCAAGAAATGGCGTCCATTTTCCTGAGGAGTTTGAGATATTCCGAAGATATCGAGGTAAGCCATATTCGGCGGTCGCAAGCCGCGGGATTTGGATTCGAAAGGACAACCAAACCGGCTACAGGTCGCTGAACCAGCTGAACGCGTCGATTACGGCCGGTAACGAAAATGTCTGGAACGGCAACTGGAAGTACCGGGCATCCGATGGGACCGTTCAGTCCATCAGTCGGTTGCGCAGTTAGCAAACGTTCGCAGCGCTGGGTCTTGTCGCGACGGAATGGCCTTCGCCGGCCGGAGCCCTGTTCAGCCGCGCCCATTGCTCTTGGCATTCCATCCGTCGATCGCATTCGGGAGGTCCTTGAGAGTCGTAACGATGCGGTCGGCATAGCCGGGAGCGGCGTCCCTGAGCAGAGCTGAGAACCTTCGGTCGCCCCGCCATAAATCTACATGAGGCAAATAAAGGGCGTGAATAAGATCGCCACCAAAGCTTCGCTCGATTTTCGCTTCAGCCCCCGTCAATCCCAAGATCTGTCCTAAATAGGCGGGTAGAATGGCACTCACGACCCTGCACGCCTCTATTTCAGACGGTAGCATAGGGTCGCTTAGCGCTGCATCCTGAACCACTGAATTTAAACCGAATTCCCCTGTGTCCGAGAGTCCTAGACGCAGGGTAGCCTCAGCGAAGGCTCGGGCAGCTTGTGGAAGCATTGCCTTAAGCTGAGTTTTAGCAGAATCGAGATGTATGAACGGTTGGAGGTTCTCGCGCATTTGAATAAAGCGCGCATGAAACCCCGCGCCTGTCCCGCTGATCCATTTGGGCAGAGAACGGTCGGTTTCGACCTTTTCAAAATACGTTTCAACAAATTTAACTGGTTCAGCAATTGCGGAGAACAGTCGTCGACTGGCTTCTTCGGATTTTATCTTTCCACGGAGCAAAGCTACGATTGATCCGCTGATGACCTCAACAGGAAGCCCGTACTCGGCCGCCATCTCCGGTGCCGCCTCCCTCGCTACCTTATGAAAATCGAGCCTCCGAGCGTGCTTCGCGGTACCCCTCCTTAGTTTACGGGAAAGCTGCAGCCCTCCAAGCTCTTCCTCCAGCGCGGCTTTCATCTTAGCGGGGAACTCATCGAACGCATCGGCGACGTTGGGATACCAATAGCGGTCGGCAGACAAGACGGCAGTATCCTGGGATGCCGGGAGGATGCCCCGTCGCTTCATGGCATCGGCGATCTCAGCTGCGACAAGCCTAGATGGATACGCAAGGGCCCATCCCCCGCAAAGACGTTCAACGGCCTCCGCCTTCTTGATGGTGGTGTCGCGAAAGGCAGCGTCATATTGCAACAACTCGCCGAGAACTGGCATAGACACAGCAAAAATTGCGTCCCCCGCTTGCTGTCGTGACAAAAGCGCGACGAACAGGGCCTCGGTCGCTGCGTCGGACTTTCCGCGCAATACATCTCCAAAGCGAGAATAATCCTGTGTGTCGAGATAGATAACCGGCGGGGATGTCATTGGAAGGCTCTGGTGAATCGACTCATTGGAGCCCTACTCATCTAAACAAGCATGCCGACCGGCACCACCATTGGCCGTGCTTGGGCGCAGACAGTGAACATGTGTCTATCCCACCTTCCAAGTCCGCTGGCTCCTGCGCCAGATACACCTCCACCATGCTGCGCATGGTCCCCCTCCCCGAGCAAGCTCGGGGAGGATAAGCAGCTTCATGCGCCTCGCCCTCCATCAGCCCGACCAGGCCGGCAACGTCGGCACCATCCTCCGCCTCGCCGCCTGCCTCGGCGTGGCCGTCGACATCGTCGAGCCCTGCGGCTTCCCCTTTTCCGACCGCGCGCTGAAGCGGGCGGGAATGGATTATGCGGAGAGGACGGCGGTGACGCGGCATTCGGGATGGGAGGCGTTCGAGGCGGTGCTGGCCGGGCGGCTCGTGCTGTTCACGACCGCCGGCGACGCCCTTCCCCTCTCCCAAATGCGCTTCGAGACGGGCGACACTCTGCTCTTCGGCTCCGAAAGCCGAGGGGCGCCGGAGGCGGTGCATGCCCGGGCCGACCTCAGGGTGAGGATCCCGCAGGTGGCGGGCACCCGCTCGCTCAACCTCGCCGTGGCGGCGGGGATCGGCCTCGCCGAGGCGATCCGGCAGACGGGGCTCTGGGCGGGGCTGGAATCGCCGGGATAGTTATCCTTCCCTGCTGCGAAACGGCAGACCCAATTCTCTTGCTACGTCGTGCCTTTGCGCCTTCGTGCCTTCTCTCACAAAGATAGCCAGGCGCCGTTCGAGGGAACGCGCTCGATGCGCCGCCTTCATTTACGGGGACACAATACCTATTGGCCGCCCCGAATTACGGGGACACAATACCTATTGGCCGCCCTGAATTAGGTATTGTGTCCCCGTAATTCCGGCTCTGCTTCTGGATTGTGCCTTCGTGCCCTTCTCCATTTACGGGGACACAATACCTATTAGCCGCCCCAAATTACGGGGACACAATACCTATTGGCCGCCCTGAATTAGGTATTGCGTCCCCGTAATTCCGGCTCTGCTTCTGGATTGTGCCTTCGTGCCCTTCTCTCAAAAATAGCCAGGCACGTCGCCTGAATGAGAGGCTCTGGATGGATCGGTGCCGGCGTGCACTTTGCACTCGGCCGGGCCTCGTCGCCTGCCGGTCCGCCGCCGCGGTTGCCGGTTCAAGGGAAGGCACAAAGGCGCGAAGGCACAACGCAGTAAGGGAATTCCGCTTCGCGTGGTGGGGCAAGGGCGGAATATTCCTGCTCACGCGCCGACAGATCCCATTTACGGGGACACAATACCTATTAGCCGTCTCCCCATCTACGGGGACACAATACCTATTAGCCGTCTCGAATTAGGTATTGTGTCCCCGTAATTCGGGGCGCGTGAGCCGATTGGCCGCTGGAGCGTTGCAGCGGGATGAGCGACGAGATCGGCGATCTGCGCCTTCGCATGGAGCAAGCGGCGGCGGCGATGGACTTCGAGGAGGCGAGGCGCCTTCGCGATCAGATCGCGCTGATTCGCGGCGGGGCGAGCCGCCAGGAGGCGGAGAGCGCGGACTCGTCCGGACTGACTCGCCAGCGGCCGGGAGCGATGGGGCTCGGCACCAGCCAGCAGCGGGTCAAGCCTCCCGATGGCTGGGCTCCACCCCCGAAGCCCGACCCGATGACCCGCGGGCGCTCACGGCGCCGGTCCCGATGACGGGGACACAATACCTATTGGCCGCCCCGAATTAGGTATTGTGTCCCTGTAATTCCTGTCGAAGGCCGCCGGCGTGAAGCGGCTTGCCCCATTTACGGGGACACAATACCTATTAGCCTCCTCGAATTAGGTATTGTGTCCCCGTAATTCCGAAGCCCGACTCGATGACCCGCGGGCGCTCACGCCGCCGGTGCCATTTACGGGGACAATACCTATTAGCCGCCTCGAATTAGGTATTGTGTCCCCGTAATTCAGGTATTGTGTCCCCGTAATTCCCGTAATTCACGGGGACAATACCTATTAGCCGCCTCGAATTAGGTATTGTGTCCCCGTAATTCCGGGGCTCCTCGATCCGTCCTCCCCGCCCTACCCGCCATCCTCCGTCTCCGGAGGCAATTTACGCCGCGGCACTCCGAGCGCATCCATTCTCTTGCCGAGCAACCTGATCGCCTGGTCGAACGTCCACGCCTGTCGACGGCCGCCGGGCGTGAAGCGGCTTTCGGGGCGTCGGGGCTTGCGGTCGAGGCGGTCGAGGAGCTTCATGGTCCGGTCGAACTCGGCGCCCTCCTCGGCGAGGAGCGCCCTGGACGGGGAGTCGCCGGCGGCCTCGACGGCGGCGCGCAGGCGGGCCTTGGCGGCGATCCTGAGGCGCACCGCCTCGACCTCCAGCCGAACATAACAGGATTCGAGCGCCTCCTGGTGCGCCTCGGCGAAGGCCGGATCGTTGCGGCGGTGGTAATCGACGGTCGAGGGCGACACCCCCGCCTCCTTCGCGGCCGCGACCCGGTCGCCGGTCGCGATGAAATGGACGAGGTAAATTTCGCGGCGCTCGGCATCGAAGCGGACGTTGCGGCGGCGGCGGCGTTGAAAGAGGCGGCGGTTGGCGGGAGCGATCCGGACTTCGCCGCGGTCCTCATAGGCTCGGGCCCGACGCTCGGCGGCAGGCGGCAGAGCGAGCGCTGCCTTCCACTCGGCGGCGAAGGCCGGGTCCCGGCGGCGAGCGCCGTAGAAGCCCGTCAGGCTGAAGCCCGCGACCGCCGCCGCATCCTCGCGGCACAGGCCGTCGCGCAGCCCCGTCAGGAATACCCCCTTCGCGTCCGCGCCGATTTGCCGATGCCTGCTGTTCGCCCTCCCGCGCATCCGGAGGATTAGAACATAAGAAGAACATAAGGGAAAGCGCCTTTCGCTCCGAAGTGGAAGAAATGAGCCATCGGCTTGCAAGCCGCGCCGTCCGGGGGCATCGGGCCGCGATGATGGAGCTCGACGACGAACAGCAGCGCGCCCGGACCTGGTTCGAGAGCCTTCGCGACCGGATCTGCGCCGAATTCGAGGCGATCGAGCGAGAGGCCGGAAGCGAATCCGCCTTCGAATATACCCCCTGGCAGCGCCACGACCCGGACGGCGCGCCCGGCGGCGGCGGGGTACGCGGGCTGATGAAGGGCGCCGTATTCGAGAAGGTCGGGGTCAACGTCTCCACCGTCGCCGGCCGCTTCAACGAGGATTTCGCCGCCAGCATCCACGGCGCCGGCGAGGATCCCCGCTTCTTCGCCACCGGGATCAGCCTGGTCGCCCACATGGCCAACCCGCACGTGCCCGCCGTCCACATGAACACCCGCTTCCTCGTCACCACCAAGCGCTGGTTCGGCGGCGGCGCCGACTTGAACCCGCCCCTTCCCTACGAGGAGGACACGGCCGACTTCCACGCCCGGCTCCGCGCCGCCTGCGCCGCCCACGACCAGACCTTCTATTCGCGCTTCTCGAAATGGGCCGAGGAATATTTCTACATTCCCCACCGCGGGGTCCATCGCGGCGTCGGCGGGATCTTCTACGACCACCTCGAAGGGGCGTTCGAGCCGAGCTTCGCCTTCACCCGGGACGTCGGCGAAGCCTTGCTCGACGTCTTTCCAAAGCTGGTCCGCCGGCGAATGGCCATGCCTTTCGACGAAGCCGACAAGGCGCGGCAGCTCGAATGGCGCGGCCGCTATGCCGAGTTCAACCTCATCTACGACCGAGGCACTTCGTTCGGCCTTCGCACCGGCGGCAATGTCGACGCCATATTGATGAGCCTTCCCCCGGTCGCGACCTGGAGTTGAGTCGGGCATGGGACCCAAGCCGCCGCTGCCGCGTTGAGCCCGCGCATAAACGGAGGAAATACATGCGCATCATAATAGCATTGGCCGGCACGGCCCTCGCCCTTTCCGCCTGCGGGAGCGGAGACAGGACGACCGAAGCCAACACCATGGCCACCGACAATCTGGTGATCGAAGACAATCTGATGATGGAACCCGATGCGACGATGAACGGTACGGCGGGCATGGACGCCAATGCGTCCACCAACGCCTCCACCGAGAATATGATGATGAAGGACGCCACCACCAACGATCCCGACACCAACCTCGCCAACGGCCTCTAGGCCCCGGCAGCGAACGGGAGCGTCCGCCGAGCGGCGGGCGCTTCCCCTTCGCGGGCCGGTTTTGAAGGCGAAGCCAGGAGCCGCCATGTCGAAGCTTCAAACCGCGATCGCGGGCGCCTTCGCGCTCCTGCTCCTCGCTTCGTGCGGCAGCAAGGAAGAGGCCGCCGCGGAAAACTCGACCGCCGCCGCCGGGCCCGAGGCGCCGGTGACTTCCACCGAGCCTGCCCAGCCCGCCCAGCCCGTCGACTCGAACGCTTCGGCCGAACCGGTCCCGCCGCCCGACGCGGTGTCGCATCCGGACGGCTTTCTCCCGCCGGCGCCGGCCGAGCCGGCCTCGAATTCGTCCGGTCCAGGCGCTCCACCGGCGGCGACGGAAGACCAATATATCCGCAACGGGCAGTAAGGCCGAGAAGCTCCCGTCATTCCCGCAAAGCGGGAACCCAGCTTTGGCTCCGAACTGGATTGCCGCGCTCGCGGGAAGGACGAAGAAGGTTCGCGGGAACGAAGAAGAACCTGTCCCCCGACCGCAATTGGAGCCCCAACATGACCATCACCATCACCGCGTTCGAATCCTCGCCCGACCAGGGCCGGGGCCTGGCGCGCGACATGCGGGTGCGCTGGGCGTTCGAGGAAGTCGGCCTGCCCTACGACGTCCGCCTGGTCTCGTTCGAGGCGATGAAGGCGCCGGCGCACCTGAGGCTCCATCCGTTCGGCCAGATCCCCACGTTTGAGGAAGGCGATCTCGCCTTGTTCGAATCGGGCGCGATCGTCTTCCACGTCGCCGAGCGGCATCCGGGCCTTCTCCCCGACGATCCTAATGCGCGCGCCCGGGCGATCTCCTGGATGTTCGCGGCGCTCAACACGGTCGAGCCGCCCATCGTCGATCTCGAGGTCGCCGAATATCTGGAGGGCGACAAGCCCTGGTACGAGGCGCGCCTGCCGCTGCTCCACGACCGGGTCCGGACGCGCCTCGACCAGCTCGCCGGCCGGCTCGGCGGGTCCGACTGGCTCGACGGCGGCTTCAGCGCCGCCGACCTGCTGATGGTGACGGTCCTTCGCCGGCTCGAGGGATCGGGCATCCTGAAGGACTATCCGACCCTCACCGCCTACATCGCCCGCGGCGAAGCGCGGCCGCCCTACCGGCGCGCCTTCGAAGCGCAGTTGGCGGTTTTCGTCGCTATATCGGACCAGGCCCTCTAGGAAGGCGAATATGGTCACGACTGCGCTGGATATAATCCCGCCGAACGAAGCCGGCCGAATGGCCGCGGTTCGCCGCTACGAGATTCTCGACACTCCGCCGGACGGCAGTTTCGATCGGGTCACCGCGCTTGCCGCGCGTCGGTTCGGCGTGCCCATATCGATCATCAGCATCGTCGACCATGACCGCATCTGGTTCAAATCTCATCATGGCGTGGACGTTCAGCAGATCGGGCGCGATCCCGGCCTGTGTGCGTCGGCGATCCTTTCTTCCGAAGCCCACGTCCTCGTGGACGCGAGCACCGACGTCCGCTCGCTTACGAACCCGCTCGTCGCGGGCGACTTCGGTCTGAGGTTCTACGCGGGCGTGCCCCTCGAAACCTCCGACGGCTTCAACCTCGGAACGCTCTGCGTGATCGACAAGGAGCCGCGCCCGGTGGATCAGGCGCAGATCGACGATTTGAAGGACCTGGCGTCGTTGGTCGTCGATCAGCTCGAGCTTCGGTTGGCGGCGCGTCTGGCCGTCGCCAAAGCCGAGATGATGGGGCGGGAGATCGACCATCGCGTGATGAACAGTCTCCAGTTCGTGTCGGGCCTGCTGACGATGCAGAGCCGTTCGACGGGCGCCGCCGACGCCTCGGCCCAGCTGCAGGAAGCCGCCACTCGCGTGGCGGCGGTCGCTCGCGTGCATCGCAACTTCTATTCCAGCGACACGGCGGAGGTTTCATGCCTCACCTTTCTGAGCCGCCTGTGCGCCGACCTGTCGGAAATTTGCGGGGTCGAAGTGGAAGTGACGGGCGACGAGGGCAGCGTCCCAACGACGTGGATCCAGCCCATCGGGCTCCTGACCAACGAGCTGGTCACCAATGCGGCGAAGCACGGTGCCGGTAAAGTCGCGGTGAATTACAAGGCCGACGGCGCCGCTCGGGCGCTCTCGGTCTGCGACGAAGGCGAAGGCGTAGCCGAGGACTTCGATCCCGCCGCGTCGAACGGCCTCGGCATGAAAGTCGTCGGCCTTTTGGCGAAGCAGCTCGGCGGGAAGTTGGCCGTGAGCGAAAACCCGGCGGGGAAAGGCGCCTGCTTTCGGGTCGCGTTCGGAAGCTAGAGGATGATCGTGCTCGATTGAATCGCCGTCCGTTTGACCTTCCCGTCATTCCGGCGAAGGCCGGGACCTCTGGGAGGACAAGGTGCCGTTTCCGCCAGGAGGTCCCGGCCTTCGCCGGGATGACGGCGGCGGCGGGGCGACGGCGCTCATGAAGGATTCGAGGTTGCGGTCGTCTCGGAAGCCACGGCTGAAGATCTTCTTCGATGGCGGGTGCCGGCCCAATCCGGGCAGCATCGAGGTGGCCGTGGTTGCTCGCGGTGTGTCTTATTATTTCGAGGACTTGGGATACGGCACGAGCAGCGACGCCGAATGGCTGGCCGTGAGGCTCGCATTGCGGCTCGGGCAATCGCTGGCGGAGCGAGACTTCGACCTGATCGGCGATTGCGCCAATGTCATCGCCCAGGCGAACGGCTCGTCGCGATGCCGCACGCCAGCCGCGGTCGAGCATCGTGCACGATTCCAGGAGTCGGCGTCCTCGAGTCCGCCGAAGCGGCTACGCTGGATCTCTCGAACCCAGAACCTCGCGGGAATTGCGCTTGCGCGCAGGCGTGGCCGCTAGCGCGCGACGCGCCATGTCCCGCTTTCACCGCCTACGGCGTCCGCGGCGAAGCCCGCCCCGCCTGCAAGCGGGCTTTCAAGGCGCAACATGCGGTCTTCGCCGAAAGTAAGGGCATCCGGGAAACGGCCGCGCCGGAATGACGATGACGCAAGGATGACGGGGGCAGGCCGCCATCAGGCTCGCCCGATCAGAAGCGGAGGGCGACGCCGACATAGGCTTCGAAATCCGCAGTCTCGTCGGTCAGCCCGACATTCGCTCCTAAATCAAGCTGCAGGCCGTCGGACACCGCATAAGTAATGGCCCCATCGAAAGAAGCCTGCCTGACCGTTCCCGCCGGGTCGAAGTTCAAATTCGTCCACAATTCGCCAGCGACCGTCAGCCGCGGGGCGACAGGCGCGGACACATTGACCAGGTTCACCAGCGCGAGGTGCCGGCCGTTTCCGTCGGCATCGGCCAGGACGTCGAGCTCCGGGCCGAGGGTCGCCGTCGCCGGGCCGAACAGGGCGAAACTGATCGGAACGGCCACTCCGCCTTCTACTTTGCCGTTACCGAGCCCGCCCGCGGCCGTCGGCAGCTTCACGAAAGGAATTGCGGCGACCTGAATTGGCGCATCCGGTCCGGTGAGCCTGTGCTTGTAGCGCACGGCAACATCCCCGGCCCCCGATATCCGGCGCTGCGGTCCGCCCGGCGTATTTATTTCGGCATGAGGCGTGAATCCGATCTGCAAGTCCGATCTTTCGCTCAGCCCGAGCTTTACGACCGACGCACCGATCGCCAGAAACTCCGTGCGAGCCCCGTCGGTCTCGGTGAGGCTCCAACCGATCGCGCTCGTTTCGACCTGTATCCGGCCGGCAGGCACCGTGCAGACGGCGTTCGCCTTCGCCGGCCGATCGGTGCAGATGGGCGCCTCCTTCGCCTGCGAGGTTCCGACGGCCGATATGGCCAGCCCCAATGCCGCCAGCCTCCTCATATCCGAAGCTGACTTCCGAGCTCCACGACCCGGTTGGTTGGCAGGCGGAAGAATTCCATCGCGCTTTCCGAGTTCTTCATCATCCAGGCGAACAGTCTTTCCCGCCACAGCGCCATACCGGGCTGCTCTTTGGCGGCAATCAGCTTCTGACGGCCAAGGAAGAAGCTCGTGCTCATCATGTCGAACTTGTCGCCGCACGACTCGACGCGCCCGAGGTCGGCGGGCACGTCGACCTCGTCAATGAAGCCGTAGTGGAGGATGACCCGATGGAAGCCGCTGCCGGCGCCATGTATCTCGATCCGGCTCGCCGGCTCGACGTGCGGAACGTCCTCCACCTTCACGTTCAGGATCAGCACGCGCTCATGGAGCACCTGATTATGCTTCAGATTGTGAAGCAGCGCGGAGGGCACGGCGTCGGCCGAGGTCGACAGAAAAACCGCCGTCCCGCGTACCCGATGCACGCTCGCCGCCGACTTGATGAAGATATCGAGCGGAAGCGCGTCCTGCTCGAGCCGTTGCCGCATCAGCCTCCGGCCGGTTGCCCACGTGGTGAGCAAAGTGAAGATCAGCGCGGCCACGACCAGGGGGAACCAGCCGCCGTCGGCGACCTTGGTGATGTTCGAAGCGAAGAATATCCCGTCGACGATCGCGAAAAGGCCGATCGTCAGCGCGGCGACGAGGCGGTTCCATTTCCATACCTGGAAGATCAGCACGGCGAGCATGATCGTGGTGATGATCATCGTGCCGCTGACCGCGATTCCGTAAGCCGACGCAAGGTTCGTCGATTCCCGGAAGCCGAGGACCAGCAGCAGGACCATTGCAAGCAGACCCCAGTTGACCGCCGGAATGTAGATCTGCCCGACGGCCTTCGCGCTCGTATGCTCGGTCCGAAGCCGGGGGAGGAAGCCGAGCTGGATCGCTTGGTGAGTGACCGAAAAGGCGCCCGAGATCACTGCCTGGCTGGCGATGATGGTCGCCGCCGTGGCAATTAAGACCAGCGGCAGCCGAGCCCAATCGGGCGCCATCAGATAGAAGGGGTTCTCGACGGCCGAAGGCGTGCCGAGCAGCAATGCGCCCTGGCCCAGATAGTTCAGGGCCAGGCAGGGATAGACGAGCGTGAGCCAGGAAAAGCCGATGGCCTTGCGCCCGAAATGGCCCATGTCGGCATAGAGCGCCTCGGCCCCGGTCATGGCGAGGAACACCGAGCCCATGGCGAGGAAGGCCAGCTTCGGATCGTGGGCGAAGAACACGGCCGCCCAATGCGGGCTGAGCGCCCCCAGTATCTCGGGATGCTTCAGGATATTCCAGACGCCCAGCGTCGCCAGCGTGGCGAAATAGACGAGGATAACCGGCCCGAATATCGCGCCCACCTTCGCCGTCCCTCGGGACTGGATGAGGAAGAGGCCGATCAGGATGACGATCGCGATCGGGACGACGAGCTTCTGGAGGCTGGCTTGAACGAGCGTAAGGCCCTCAACGGCCGAGAGAACCGAGATTGCGGGCGTGATCATCGCATCGCCGTAGAAGAGGGCGGCCGCCAGGACGCCCAGCACTACCAGGCCGGCCGTCCATCTTTTCTCGCCCAGATTGCGCGAGATCAACGCCAGCAGGGCGAAGGAGCCCCCTTCGCCCTTGTTGTCGGCACGCATCGCGACCAGCACGTATTTGGCGGTGACGACCAGCATCAACGACCAGAAGATGAGGCTGACCACGCCGAAAATGTGCAGCGGATCGACCGTCAGCGGGTGCGGCCCGATGAAGCTTTCCTTCATCGCGTAAAGGGGCGACGTGCCGATGTCGCCGTAAACGACTCCGATCGCGCCCAGCATCAGGACGGGTAGGCCGTGCTTCTGGCCTTGTCCGGGCGCAGGCGTCGACGCGGTCGAAGGCGAGACGCCAGTTTGGGTGAGGGTGATCATGGCCGAGCGAAGTGCGGTTCTTCCGCATTAAGTTTCCATGTGGATTGTGCGGAAACTGCGCGAAACAGGCCTACGCCGACCGTCGGGCACTCGACGTGAGCCACCGCTCGACGCAATTAGCATCATGGCCGCACTCCCCGTCAGTCATCGATCCGCCGCTGCCCAGCTCCGAAGCTATGCCGAAGCGTCGCTCATGGTGGCGGGCTCTACTCTCGTAGGTCTGGCCATGGCACCGAATTGGGGCGAGTCCGCCGTCGACCTGCTGTTCCTGCCCGCCGTTCTCGCGGCGGCGGTGCTCGGCGGCATCGGCCCCGCTCTCTTTGCGGCGTCGGCCTCGGCGCTCGCCTACAATTTCTTCTTTACGGCGCCTCGCCTCAGCTTCCGGATGGACAATCTCAATGACATCGTCACGGTCGCCACCCTTTTTGGAGTCGCCGTCGCCACGAGCCACCTCGCCGCGTCCGTTCGAAGGCAGGCCCGAATCGCGCAGGCGCATTCGGCCCGCGACGCGACCATCGCCGGGCTGGCGGGAAGGCTGCTCGCCTGCACGACGCCGCTGGAAATCGCCGATGTGAGCACCGGGGAATTGGGAGCGGTCTTCGGGTGCAATTCCGTGCTGGTCGGCGAATTGCCCGATGCGCGCCTGCTTTCTCGAGTCCCGGCCCCTCTGCTTCTGACGCCGGCCGACATAGCCGTCGCGACCTTCGTACTGGACAAGGGCGAACCTGCCGGCCGGGGAGTCGATCGGTCGGCTTCAACCGAATGGCAGTTCCATCCGGTCATATCCGGAAGCGTCGTGATTGCCGCAATCGGTCTTGCGCGGGACGATGGGGCTGCACCCGTGCGCCAGGATCAGCTGCCGCTTCTCGAAAACCTGCTCGACCAGGTAGCGCTCGCTTTGGAGCGCGGGCGGCTCGAAGCCCAGGCGCGCGAGTTCGAGCGCGTCCGGGAACGCGATCAGGTTCGCTCGGTCCTGCTGTTGTCGCTCGGACAGGATCTTGAGCCTCCACTCAAGGCAATCAAGGATGCCGTCGGCGAAATGAAGCGCGGCGGCTCGGGCGACAAGACGCTCCTTTCGCGTGTCGGCTCGGAAGCCAGGAGGATCGAGCTATCCATATCGAATCTGCTGGATCTGAGCCCGGAGTCCGATCGGCAGCCCCTCGTAATTGGCGGATTCGTGGTCGATCTCTTCCAACGCCGGGTGTTCAGCAATGGGAAGGAAGTTCATCTGACCCCGAAGGAATATGCCGTGCTGGCCGAGCTTTCGAAGCATCCCGGCCGAGTGCTCACGCACGCCCACCTGCTCCGCGCCGCCTGGGGACCGGCGCAGGAAGGACAGATCGACTATCTGCGAGTGTCCATTCGAGCGTTGCGGCAAAAGCTCGAACGCAATCCGTCCCGACCGGAGCTTATCGTCAACGAGCCCGCGGTCGGCTATCGGCTGAGGGCGAGTTGAAGAGAGGGTCAGCTTCGGGACGGTCGTCCAGGCTATATCGAGTTTCAGCGGCCCGCCTTCCCTCTCCCGTTCTTGCGGGAGAGGGGCTTGCGGCTCAGCCAGGCTAATGTCGATACAGCCTATGACCGCCGGCTCACCGCCATCCCGTCCAGCTCCGCCCTTACCTTCGACCCGAGCTGGTCGTAGGTGAACGGCTTGCTGATCAAAGCGACCCCCGCATCCAGCCGGCCGTCGTGGACGATCGCATTCTGGGTGTAGCCCGTCATGAACAGGATCTTCAGCCCCGGCCGAAGCTGCAGGGCCCGGTTCGCGATCTGGCGTCCGTTCATTCCGCCCGGCAGGACGACGTCGGTCAGGAGCAGGTCGAAGTCCGAGCCCCCTTCCATCGCCGCCAACGCGGTGGGCCCGTCGGCCGCGGTCACGACCCGATAGCCGAGATCGGTGAGGATGCCCGCGACATGCTCGCGCAGATCCTCATGATCCTCGACCAGAAGGATTCTCTCGTCGCCCGAGATCGCCGCCGGCTCCGGGCGCATGTCCGGCTGCTCGGCCAGAACGCCGGCACGCGCCCGCGGCAGGTAGATCTTGACGCTCGTTCCGACTTCGACCTCGCTGTAGATGCGCACGTGCCCGCCGCTCTGCCGAACGAAGCCGTAGACCTGGCTGAGGCCGAGCCCGGTCCCTTTGCCGACCTCCTTCGTCGTGAAGAACGGTTCGAACACCTTCCGCTGCGTGTCGGCCGTCATCCCGCAACCGGTGTCGCTCACCGCGATCATGACATATTGGCCGGGCCGCAGGCCCTCGGGCACGTCCTCGACATAGGAATCGTCGAGGCTTGCATTGTGCGTTTCGATCGTGAGCCTGCCACCCTGCGCCATCGCGTCCCGGGCGTTCACGGCGAGGTTGAGGATCGCGTTCTCGAGCTGGACGGGATCCGCCTCGACGCTCCACAGGCCGGCCCCGAGCACGGCCTCGAGCTCGACCTGTTCGCCCAGCGTCCGGCGGAGCATGTCCGAAATCTCGCGGATCAGCCGGTTGATCTCCAGCAGCTTGGGCTGGAGCGGCTGCCGGCGGGCGAAAGCCAGGAGATGCTGGGTGAGCTTCGCCGCCCGCCGGGCGCCCTCCATGGCGGCATCGCGGGCGCGGCGGATCCGGTCCGTCCCGGGGCCCGGAGGCAAGGACGGAAGCTGGCGGTCGATCAGATCGAGGCCTCCGATCACCAGGGTCAGCAGATTGTTGAAGTCGTGCGCGACTCCGCCGGTAAGCTGACCGATCGCCTCCATCTTCTGCGACTGCCTGAGCGCCTCCTCCGCCTTCAGCCGTTCCTCCACCGCGGCCGCGACCCGTTCTTCGAGCTCCGAATTGAGCCGCTCGAGCTCGCCTGCCGCCTGCCGCGCGGAATCCCGCGCCGCCAGCAGATCCTGCTCGTAGCGGCGCCGGTCGCGCGCATCGAAAATCGTCGTCAGATTGACGACGGGCCGGCCGTCCGAATCCGTCCTCTGCGTCGTGTTGACCAGCGTCGGAAGCCGGTCTCCGCTTTTGCAGACGAAATCGAGCGCGACCTCGCTGATCGCGCCCTGCATTCGAAGGAGCGGCGCGAAATGGGTCTCGTGATAGATCCGTCCGGCGAGCGTGAGCTTGTCCTGGAAGCGCGTGCCGCAAAGCTCTTCGGCCTCATATCCCGTCCAGCGCAGGAAGGTCCGGTTGACCCGGACGATGGTTCCGTCCGGCCCGGTCGCGAGATAGCCGCACGGGGCGTCCTCGTAGAGAGTTTCGTCGTCGAAGCCGGGGAGTTGAGGCGCGGTCATCCCCGTCAGATCCACGCGCGAATCGCCTCGACGGTCTCCTCGGGCGCGCTGAGGTTGGGGCAGTGGCCGGTCGCCTTCAGAGTCACCAGGTCGCTGTTGGGAAGCCGCGAATGGACATAGGCCCCGACGGAGTCGGGCGCGATGAGATCGTCGCTGCACTGGAGGATCAGAACGGGGAGCGTGACGCCTTCGAGGTCGCTCCGGTTGTCGGACAGGAAGGTCACCCGAGCGAACTTCTTGGCGATGTCCGGGTCGGTCCGGCAGAAGCTGTTGTTCAGCTCCTCGGCCAGCTCGGGCCGGTCGGCATTGCCCATGATCTGGGGCGTGAGGGCCGCCGACCATCCCAGGAAGTTGCTGTCCATGAAGGTCATCAGCTCCTCGATATCGGATCGTTCGAATCCGCCCCGATAGTCGCCGTCGTTGATGTAGCAGGGCGACGGACCGATGAGGACGAGCCGGCCGAACAGCTCGGGCGCGGCTCGGGCGGCGAGGATCCCGATCATCGCGCTGACCGAATGCCCCACGTAGATCCCGTCCCTCACCCCCGCGGCGCGGGCGATCTCGACGACGTCGTCGGCATAGCCCTGGAGGCTGCCGTGACGCTCGGGATCGTAGGCGGCGCTGTCGGCCTTCCCGCATCCGACATGGTCGAACAGGATGACCCGGTGGGTCTCCTCGAAGGCGGGCGCGACGAACCGCCACATGTTCCGGTCGCAGCCGAAGCCGTGAGCGAACATGACGAACCGGTCGCCCCCGCCGGAGACGGTGGCATTATGGCGGCTGAGGGGATCCATGGGCACTCCGTTCGTCGCTGGAGCCGGTCCTACCACGGCAGGCGGCGCGCGCCCCACCCTCTTTCGCGCATTATCCGCTCCGGGCCTCGGCGAACGAGACCAGCCGCCTCTTGTCCTCGTCCCAGAGCACCAGCCGGACCGCGACGAGGCTCTGCAGGAACGTCACCCGGCTGCATCTTGCGAGCACCGGAATTTCGCGAAGGACCTCGGGCAGCCGGTAGAAGGGTATCCGGCTGGCGAGATGGTGGACGTGGTGAACGCCGATATTGGCGCTGAACCAGCGCAGGACCGGCGGCAGATGATAATGCGAGCTGCCGTGAAGGGCCGAAGCGTGGAAGGACCAGTCGTCGCCGCGATCCCATTGAGTATGCTCGAACTGGTGCTGCACGTAGAAGAACCAGACTCCGAGCGACGCCGCGACCAGGGTGATCGGCACGTGAACGAGCAGGAACAGCTTCAGCCCCATCGCCCAGATGAGGGCGCCGGCGACGGCGGCGATGCTCGCGTTCGTTCCCATCGCGCTCAACCAGGGCCGCCAGCCCTTGCGCATCATCCCGATCGGGAGCCGGTGCCGGAGCAGGAACAGATAGACCGGCCCGAATCCGAACAGGACGATCGGGTGCCGATAGGCCCGGTAGAGGGCCCGCCGGACGGGTCCGAGCGCCCGGAACTCAGCGACCGTCAAGGTGTCGACGTCGCCCGTTCCCCGGGCGTCGAGATTTCCGGTGCTGGCGTGATGGAGGGCGTGGGACCGGCGCCAGTAATCGTACGGCGTGAGCGTGAGGACTCCGAGGATCCGGCCCGTCCAGTCGTTCGCCGCCCTCTGCCGAAAAAAGGCGCCGTGCCCGCAATCGTGCTGGATCAGGAAGAGCCTGAGCAGGAAGGCGCCGGCGGGAATGGCGAGCAGCAGGCCGAGCGCATGGCCCGACGCCAGCGCCGCCCAGGTCGAAAGCCAAAGGAGAACGAACGGCGCGGCGGTGATCGCGATCTCGAAGAGGCTTCGAGCATGGCGCGGCTGACGGAATGCGGAGACTTCCTTCAGTAGAGCGCGCGGGTCTAGGCCCGGTTGGCGGGGCAGCGGTGCGTGCAATTTGGGGCTTTCGTATCGAGGTGCTGGAAGGGGGTAACGCCGCGGCCGGCCATAAGGTGCACGCGGGATTCGGCCATGAACGCTATTTGGGTCCGACTTCGTATATTTCAAACCCGAATTCTGCCGCCACCGGTTGTTTTAGCCCCCTTCCCGCTTATGTCGGTCCGGGAAGCAGAGGAGAAGCTCAAAGTGCCGACGCCGGCACAGGACCGAGTTCGCAGGGGGCCCTTCGCGGCCCTCCTGATCCTCTTGAGCCTGGTCCTCGGCCCGGCCGCGGCCGCCGCCGGCGGCGACTACAGGGGTCCGGCACCCCGCCTCGGATCCGGCCGCCACACCGTCGCGACGGCTCTCGTGCCGTCGACGGCCCGCAACCCTCTCGACGACGAGGCCTCGGGCGGCGGCGATCCGTTCGTCCTTCCGCCCCGCCCGTCCGTCGTCACCGAACCGCTCCAGCCCAGGCCCGGGGCGGGCTTTGCGCCGCGTGCAGGCTCCGCGACCCCGCCGTCGGCCGTCGCCTCTTACTGGGCAAGGGCGCCTCCAGCCGCCTGAGCCGCCGCCCCGCGGCCCGCCGAAATTCAACGCGCCGCCGCTTCGGTCGGCGGGCGCCCATCAGCTGGAGACCATCATGTCATCCTCGGCCTACAGACTCACGCACATCCACCGCCGCCTCGACGAGGCCATCTCGAGCGAGACGGCCCGGCGGCTTCCCGACAGCCTCAAGCTGCTTCGACTCAAGAAGCTTCGGCTTGCGGTCAAGGACCGGCTCACCGCGATGATGCGCCGAAGCGCCGTCGCCTGAACCCTCGGGGCCGGCGTCCTCAGGGCGCCGGCCCTTCGCCGCGCCTGTCCCCTACGGCGCTCTCGTCGCCCGCCGCTCCATGAACCAGTTGCGGATCGCGGCTTCCAGGCAGCCCGTCTGGCCCCAGCTGCCGACGACGGAGCAACTGTTCGGCCTCGTGAAGCGCGTCGCTTCCTCCAGCTCCGCGACTCGGCTGACCCAGGAGGCGCCGCTGCGCTGCTCGCGGCTTCGCCGGAGCGCCTTGGGAATTCGGTACCGCTCCGTCTCGGGCTGGCGGCCGCAGATGACGATGTCGTCCCCCTTCGGCTTCGGGCAGGGATCGTTGCCGTAGACGACGACCGTCTCGACCTTATCCGGAGGCGTCTCCGCTCCGGCCGAATCTGCCCGGAAGGTGAGCACGGTCCCTGCCAGGGCGGCCATGATCGCAAGTTTCACACTGTCGCTTTCGCTTGAGGCTTCGGGTCCAGGTTTCGCGGAGATGTATCCTGTCGCTCCGATCACGCATGGCGAGGATGAGCGTTTCATGAACGCCGGCGCTGACGCCGGCGACCTTCGACTCCTTCGAGGCAAAGGCCTTCCTCCGGCTTGCAACCGGCCGCCCGGACAGGCAGGCAGGCGCGACATGACCGGCCCCGACATGCTCCTCCTCCCAGCGCTGACCATCATCGCCTTCGCCGCCGCCTTCCACCTCCATTGGGCGCTCGGCGGCCGGCTCGGCTATTCCGTCTCGCTCCCGCAGCGGCCGGACGGTGTTCCCGTCATGGCCCACCGCCTCTCCTGGTGGCGCGCCGGAGCGGCGGCGGTCGCGCTCGGCCTGGCCGCGCTCGCCCTGCTGCTGCTCGCTTACGCCGGCCACCTGCCCCTCCCGCTGCCGAGAAGCGTCGCCCGCGCCGCTCTGCTCGTCACCGGCGCGGCCTTCGTCGCCCGGGCGCTGGTCCCCAACCGCTACGTCGGCTTTTTCAAGTCGCTCCGCCAAACCCGCTGGGCCCGCTTCGACACCCGCCTCTACAGCCCCCTCTTCCTGCTCCTCGGCCTGCTCCTCGCGGCGCAGGCGGTGCAGCGATAAGCCGGTAGCGGGCCGGCCACGGTCCGGAACTGTCGCCGCTTGCGAATTTGAATACCGAGATTCGCCTGCTATTCCGGCTTTGATGGAGAAAACTCAGGCAACGAGCAGCGAGAAAATCGTCCGCGACCCGAAGTCGGGGCGATACGTCGTCGTTCGAGGTGCAGGCTCGCTGAAAGGGCAGCTAACGCTCAGGGAAGGCCTCGATCTTACCAAGCCCATCGCGTCGCAGGCACTGAAAGGCGCCAAGCGGCCTCAACGCGATCATGCCGGCGTCAAGGGCTGATCCTTGGGCGGCATCCTGCTCGACACCCACGCGCTGTACTGGCTCGTGAGCGGAGACGCGGAACTTGGTGAGGAGGCGCTGGTCGCGATTGGCGAGAATCAGGAATCCGGAACCCTCTTCGTATCGCCGATCACGGCTTGGGAACTTGCCGTCGCCTCGCGGAAGCCGCCTTCGGCCGGAAGGCCGCACCTCGGTGCCGATCCGCCTTCACGATGGTTTCGCGAGGCCCTGCGCGCAACCTCCGCCCGCCTGATCCCGATCAAGCAGCGAATTTCCCTCGAGGCGGCGAGCGTCGTCACCGACACGGGGCATAAGGACCCCGGCGATTGCTTCTCATGGCTTCGGCCAGAGTGAGCAAAATTGCCCTCGTCACTTGCGACGACCTCATCCTGTCTCTGGCCGCCGCGAGGTCGGACTACCTCGCGGTCATTGAATGTTGAGTGCGTCTCGGAAGCCGGGCAATGGTCCATGACTGGCTGTCAAAGCCTGACCACGATATCGAGGTTGCCCGGCCCTGCCCGTCACCCCCCTCCCCCCAGGCCAGATCGGCGCCGTCGTCACTTATCTGGAGATGCGCGAGCGCCCGCCGCTTCGTCCGCTCCCCGCCTCGCCGCTTCGCCTCGAACGCTGGCGAGCGCCCGATCCGGCGCGCTACCGGCTCCTCTTCGAGCGGATCGGCGCCCGCTGGCTCTGGTATTCGCGGCTGCTCATGAATGACGATCGGCTTCGCGAGGAGATGGGGGAGGTCCACGCCGTCGTCGACCGCGCCGGAATCGAGGTCGGAATGATCGAGCTCGACTTCCGAACCCGAAGCGAAGGCCTGATCCGCTTCCTCGGCCTCGTCCCCGAGCTCGCCGGAAAGGGCCACGGCGCCTGGCTGCTCGCCCGGACCCTTGCGCTGGCCTGGCGCCCCGGGGTCGAGCGGGTCTCGGTCAACACCTGCACGCTCGACCATCCGGCCGCTCTGAAGGCGTATCTCAACGCCGGCTTCACCGCCGTGAAGCGGGCCTTCGAAAGCTTCCCCGATCCCCGCCTCGCCGGCCTCCTTCCGGCCGCCGCGGCGCCGCAGATTCCCCTGATCCAAGATGGGACGGCGCCCGGCCGAGGCCGGGGAAACTAGCTGGGGGGCATGGCCTTCGCGGCGCCCGACCGGTCCTCGCTCAGCCGCCGGTAGATGGCCGCGCTGAGGACGATGAGCAGGACCATCATCGCGGCGTTGCCGGCGGTGCTCACGATCAGGACGAGCAATTGCCCGATGTCCTTGCCGGCGGCGAGAATGAAGAGGATCCCGAGCAACGTCGAGGCGACCACGACGACGATCGCCGCGGCGATCGCGACGATCAGGATCAGGCCCAGTATCGACCAGCCCCGGCCCTCGGTCAGCGCCCAGCAACGGCGCAGGGCGGCGATCGGGTTCCTGTGGGCTTCGGCGACGACGACCGCGTTGAGCGGCCCAAGCCGGCCGAGCAGATAGAGGCCGGGGACGACCAGGAGGAAGAAGCCGAAGCCGACCGCGACGCCGCTGAGCAGGGTCGCGACGAAATAAGCGGGCAGAAGGACCACGGCCGCCGCGATCGCCCCGCCGACGCTGATGTCGCGGGCGCAGAGCAGGAGCAGGATGGCGATCGCGCCGACGGAACGGACGAGGAAGCTGAGAAGCAGCCAATGCCAGTTGGCCAGCCCATATTCGAGCCACAATTGCAGGGCCCGCTCCGGGGCGGCGGACTCGGGCGGGGGCAGGAAATACGCGGTCAGAAGGATGGGCAGGAAGATGAACACCCCCGCGACGGTCGCGATCAATGAGGCGTGGCTGCGCAGAAGGACGGTGACATCGTCCCAGATTGCGCTGTAGGAGAATTGCATGATGCTCGGGGCCCTCTGTTTTCCAGCCGAGCATAGGGGCGAGGCGGAGCGGCCTCAAGCTCGCGCTTGCGGCGTCGGTATCAGCGCCGGTCCGGAACCCGCACTGCCGGTGGATGTTCTCCACGAGTGGAGCATGACCCAAATGTAATCGTGATCGGCGCGTCTGCCGGGGGCGTCGAGGCTCTGCGTAGTCTTGTCGCGGCGTTGCCCGCGGACCTTCCGGCGGCGCTTTTCATCGTTCTCCACGTCGGCAGCCACAAGAGTATCCTGCCGTGGTTGCTCGACCAGTCGAGCGGATGGCCCGTCACCCACGCGGACGACGGCGAAACATTCGGGCATGGCCATGTCTACGTCGCGCCGCCGGACCATCACATGGTGATCGAGCCCGGCCGGATCTCGCTTACCAAGGGTCCGCGTGAAAACTGGGCGCGCCCTGCGATCGATCCGCTCTTTCGAAGCGCGGCTTCGGTTTACGGGGCCAATGTGATCGGAGTCATCCTCACCGGCGCCCTCAACGACGGCACGGCCGGTCTGTACGAGATCGCGCTGGCGGGCGGAGTGACGATCGTCCAGGATCCCGCCGAGGCGCTCAACCCGAGCATGCCGAGAAGCGCTCTGGCCCATGTGGATGTCGATCATTGCCTCCCGCTGGCCGGCATCGCCGAACTGCTGACGAGGCTGATCCGGTCGAGGGCGGCCGACGCGGCGGAAGGGGCTGTCGAAGCGCCGAAGGATCGGGCTCAGGAGGGCGAGATGGCTGCCGAGTTCACCAAGCACGTGCCGGTTGCCGTTACCTGCCCCGACTGCGGCGGCGCGCTTCGGCGCAGGGAGCTGGGCTCGCTGACCCAATTCACCTGCCATATCGGCCACATCTATACGGCCGAGGTGATGCTGGCGGCGCAGTTCCTCACCCTCGAGCGCCAGATCGAGGCGGCGATGCGGTCCCTGGGCGAGCGCGCCGAACTTTGCCGCCAGATGGCCGAAAAAGTCCGTCCCGACGATCTGAACCATGACGAAACTTCCTGGGGAGCGGCGATGCGCGAAGCGCATGAGCGCACCGAGCCCCTGCGCGATATGTTGACCCGCGAATGGATCCACCCCGACGGGATCGGCATCGTCGAGACTATTAATCCATGACTGCGTGCAATGATGTCGCAATCGGTGCCTAGGGCGCGAGACCATATCTATTTCTTGTGGGTTCGTTAAGCTGAACTGATGGGGGATGACCCGACTCGGCGGCAGGACTACGGCCCACTTGACGTGCAGGCTCGAGAACCGGGGCTTGCCCCGGGTAAACCGGGTGCTGCCGATCCCTCCGTCCCCAGCCTGATCGTCGGCATCGGCGCCTCCGCCGGCGGGCTCGAGGCCTATCGTTCGTTCTTCGCGCATATGCGCGCGGACAGCGGCATGGCCTTCGTTCTCGTCCAGCATCTGTCGCCGGATCACGAGAGCCTGTTGGCCGAATTGCTCGGCAAAGCCACCGGAATGACCGTTATCCAGGCTGCGGACGGAATGACGGTCGGCCCGGATTGCGTCTACGTCATTCCCCCGGACGCAACGATGACGATCGACGGCGGGCGATTGAAGATCGTTCGGCCGGCCCCTTCCCGGGACCATCGCCGGCCGATCGACACGTTCTTCGGGTCGCTTGCATCGGACCGGGGCGAACATGCGGTCGGGATCATATTGTCGGGGACCGGAAGCGACGGATCGATCGGAGTCGTCGCCATCAAGGAGCAGGGCGGCCTGACTCTGGCCCAGGCGGAATTCGATCATCACGCGCTTTCGGGCATGCCGCGCAGCGCGACGTTGACGGGCCAGGTCGACGAAGTGCTCGCCGTCGAGGACATGCCGGCGCGGCTGACGGCCTATCATTCGCATTTGACCAGCGTCGCCGGTAAGAAGGACGGCGACGGCGCCCGCCAGGACGCGGCCGGCCAGCTCACGACGATCATGAAGGCGTTGCGCGCCCGGACGGGTCACGACTTCAGCGAATATAAGGAAAAGACCCTGTTGCGGCGACTTCAACGCCGGATGCAGGTGCTCCAGCTCGACACCCCGGCCGCCTATATCGACTTGTACGGCGAGCAGCCCGAGGAACTCGATCTCCTACTCCAGGAGCTGCTGATCGGAGTCACTCAATTCTTCCGCGACCCCGCCGCGTTCGAAGCGTTGAGCGAGTCGGTGCTGAACGACCTTGTCGCCGCCAGGACGGCGGACGAGGATCTCCGAATCTGGGTTCCGGGATGCGCCACCGGGGAGGAAGTCTATACCCTGGCGATCCTGGTCCGGGAGGCCATGGGGGCCCGCCGGCCAAGGCACCGGGTCCAGATCTTCGGCACCGACATCGACGATCGCGCCATCGCCGTCGCCCGGCAGGGCCGCTACCGAGCGCCGATCGCGGGGGTTGCCGACGCGCGGATCGAACGCTGGTTCATCGAAGAGGGGGACGATTGCCGGGTCATTCCCGAAATCCGCGACATGTGCGTCTTCTCGGCGCACAGCGTCATCAAGCATCCGCCCTTCTCTCGGCTCGACCTCATCTCGTGCCGAAACCTGCTCATCTATGTCGATCCTCCCGTCCAGGATCGAATCATGCGGACTTTCCATTATGCGCTGAAACCGGGCGGACACCTGTTCCTCGGATCGTCGGAATCGATGACCCGCTCGAGCGGGCTGTTCGTGGCGCGCGACAAGAAGCATCGAATCTTCGAGCGGCGTGCAACCGACGGCCTGTCGCTGCCGGACGTGTCGGGCGGGAGCAGGGGCACGGATCGGAAGCAGGATGCCCATGCGTCCGCTGCGGCTTCCGACGACCGCCTCGACAAGAGCGCCCGCCGAGTGATGGAACGCCATTATCCGCCGCATGTCGTGATCGACCGGAGTCATCAGATCGTCCGCTTTTCGCCGGGCGCCATCGGCCAGTATCTCGAGCCCTCCCCCGGAGCGCCCAGCTTCGCTTTGTTCGACATCCTCCACAAGGCGCTTCGGACCCAGGTGCGGGCCGTGCTTCAGGAAGTCGAGGCCTCCGGCGCGGCGGTGCGGCATGAGAACCTGCCCGTCCGAGTGGCCGGGTTGCCCCGCCTGGTTACCCTGATCGCCGAGCCGATGGGAGGTCGCGACTCGGAAGCCGGCTTGATCGTCCTCGCGTTCCAGGACGGCGGCGCGGGCGTGTCGGAAGGGAAACGGGACGATTCGAGCGAGGGCTCGGCAGCCCTCGAGCACGAATTGCGAACGACCAGGGCGCAGCTCCAGGCGACGATCGACGAGCTCGAATTCGCCAACGAGGAGATGAAGTCGTCGAACGAGGAATATCAGTCGGTAAACGAGGAGCTGCAGTCTTCCAACGAGGAGCTTGAGACGGCGAAGGAGGAGATGCAGTCGATCAACGAGGAGCTCCAGACCATCAATGTCGAGATGGCCAACAAGAACGACCTGCTCGGCCGACTGAACAGCGACCTCAAGAACCTGCTCGAAAGCACCGAGATCGCGTCGCTGTTCCTGGACGAAAATCTGCGCGTGCGCAGCTTCACGGCCGGAGTGACCGACATCTTCCACCTGCGCGATGCGGATGTCGGGCGGCCGATCACCGAAATCGTCAGCCTGCTCGAATATTCAGACCTGCCGCGAGACGTCCGGACGGTGTTGCGCAAGCTGGCCGTCGTCGAGCGGCAGGTGACGCTCCTCGACGGGGCGATGACCTTCGTCCTGCGAATGCGCCCCTACCGTACCTTCGACAACGTGATCGACGGAGTGGTGCTCACCTTCGTCGACATCACCGCGCGCGACGCGGCCGACGCGGCACGCCACCAGACCGAGGAATATCTTCGCCTTCTCGTCGATTCCACCGCCGACGGGATTTATTGCGTCGATCGCGACGGCGCGACCACGCTTTGCAACGCCTCGTTCCTTCGGATGCTCGGCTTCGGCCGCGAAGAAGAAGTGATCGGCTGCAAGCTCCACGACGTGATCCACCACTCACGCCCCGACGGATCGCCCTATCCGAACGACGATTGCCCGATCTACCGGACGGCGCAGACGGGCCAGCCCGCCCACAGCGACGACGAGGATTTCTTCCGAACCGACGGAAGCGCGTTTCCCGTCGAATATTGGTCGCGGCCGATCCTTCGCGGCGGCCAGCTCGCCGGCGCCGTGTGCAGCTTCGTCGATATCACCGAGCGCCGCCTCGCCGAGGAGCAGCAGAGCCTGCTGCTCAAGGAGATGGACCACCGGGTTCAGAACCTGTTCGCGATCATCGCCGGGGTCGTCGGGCTCAGCGCGAGATCCTCGGAGACCCCCAGCGCTCTCGCCGCCACCATCCAGGGCCGGTTGGGAGCGCTCGCGAGCGCCCACCGGCTCATCCGCGCCGGGACACCCGGGGTCGGCCTCAAGCAGAAGACCTCGCTCGGCGAACTGGTCCGGACGATCCTGGCGCCCTATCTCGATCCGGGCGCGGGCGCGGCTCGAGCCCTGATCGAAGGACCCGAGCTGGCGACCGGCGGCGAGGCGGTGACCAGCCTTGCGCTCGTGCTTCACGAGCTCGCCACCAACGCGGCCAAATACGGGGCCTTGTCGCTTCCGGGCGGCCGCGTCGGGGTCAGCTGGTCGGTAACCGGGCCCGAGATGGTCCTGATCTGGGAGGAAAAAGGTGGGCCGCCCGTCCAGGGGCTCCCGACGCGCCAGGGCTTCGGGAGCATGCTCGCCAGCCGGAGCGTCAAGGGCCAGCTCAAAGGCCAGCTGGCTTTCGACTGGAATTCGGACGGCTTGCGGGTCCGTCTAACCGTACCCGTGGAACGCCTGACGCCCTGACCGGTTGGATATACGGGTCGGCCGGCGAAAGGGGTTCATTGCTCGAGCGACAAGCCATCTTCATCGCCGAGGACGAGCCCTTCATCGCGTTGGACCTCGTCTTCGCGGTCGAAGATGCCGGCGGGCTCGTCGTCGGACCGGTCGCGAGCGTCGAGGAAGCGCTGGAGCTGCTCTTATCGTCGCCCGTCGACGGTGCCATCCTCGACGTGAACCTGATCGATCGCGACATTACGCCCGTCGTCGCCTTGCTGACCGAACGCGGCGTTCCGATCATCCTTCAATCGGGCGTCGGCCCGCCGCGGGAGCTGTCCGAGGGATTTCCGCACCTGACGGTGCATATCAAGCCGTGCGCCCCCGGGCGGCTGATCGAGGAGATGGCGCGAATGCTGGCGGCCGGCAACGGCCCCGGTCACCGAATTCATGAGCGGCCGGCGCCCGGGAATTCGACCTGACGACATCGAGACGGCGACGAACCTGCCGGTCGTTTGCCGGATGGCAGGGCAGGCCCTATGCAGGACGGACTTTGCCGCAACCGGGACAAATCGCGTGGAGTCAGAAGGAAAGCCCCACGCCTGGCGACCGGAACATCTCGCCCTCGCCGTAACCGCGGCCGGGGTCGCCTTATGGGCGTGGAACGTCGATTCCGACCGGTTCACGATGGACGAGCGCGGCTTCGATCTATGGGGCCTGCCGAGGTGCGATTCGGTCACGTTCGAGGAATTGTCCGCCCACATCCATCCCAGGGACCGGGACCGCGTCCGGGCGGCGTTCGCGGCGACTCGCGCCGTCCTCGGCCCCTACGAAACCGACTTCAGGATCCTGATCGGCGAAGAGATTCGCTGGATCGCCGCGCGCGGCCAGGGCGAGGACGTCGGCATCGTCGGGCGGACCATGTTCGGCATCTTCCTCGACGTGACCGGCCGCAAGCAGGCGGAGGAAGGCCATGAGCTCCTCGCCGGGGAGATGAGCCACCGGGTGAAGAATTTGCTCGCCATCGCCTCGGCCCTGACGGCGATCACGTCGCGATCGGCGACCACCAAGGAGGATATGGCGCGCGACCTCACCGAGCGCCTGACGGCGCTCGGCCGGGCGCACGATCTGGTCCGGCCGCTGCCCAACGGCCAGGGCGAGGCGGCCCTGCTGGGCGTTCTGTTCGCGGTCCTGCTCGCTCCCTATGACGACCTTGGCGCCTTCAGCGGACGAATCCGGGTCGCGGTCGAGCGCATGGGCGTCGGGGAGAAAGCGGCGATGAGCCTTGCGCTCATCATTCACGAGCTTGCGACCAACTCGATGAAATACGGCGCCCTGTCCGATCCGACGGGAACGCTCGACGTGTCCAGCGCGGCCGAAGGCGACGACATCAGCGTGACGTGGGTGGAACGGGGCGGCCCGGCCGTCGAGGCGCCGGGCTCCCCGGCCGGCTTTGGAAGCCAATTGGTCAAGCGAAGCGTCTCCGGCCAGCTCGCCGGATCGATCCACTACGATTGGTCGGAAGGCGGGCTGATCGTGACCCTGCGCGCCAACCGCGCCCGCCTCGCCACCTAGAGACGGGCGCCGGCACGATTCGAGAGGCCACCATCGTCCCACCGGCCCGATCCGGCCTCCCCCTCGCGAGGGTAAAGAGTGACAGTATATATTTACCGCTCCGTTCGACGGCCTCGTTCGACCGTAAATATATACTGTCACTAATTACCCGTCGCTAATCGCCGTACAGGCCCAGCGCCCGCATCCTTTTCTCGAGCGCGGCCATCGCCTCGTCGAACGTCCAGGCCCGCAGGGGGCCGGGGCTCACCTGCCGCCGGCCGAGCCGCCCGTCGCGGCGGCTCCAGCGGGCGAGCAGCTTCATCGTCCGGTCGAACTCCACGCCCGCCTCGGCGGACGGGATCGGCGCCCCGCTCGCCTCGGCCGCCTCGATCGCCGCCCGGATCCGCCCCTGCGCCTCGAGCCGCTGCCGCGCCGCCTCGGCTTCGAGCTGGCGATAGCCGTCCTCGAGCGCCGCCTGGAACGCCTCGGCGAACGCCGGGTCGCTCCGGAGATGATTGTAGACGGTCCGCTCGCAGACCCCGGCCGCCGCCGCCGCGGCGAGCAGGTCGCAGCTCCGGGCGAAAGCGGCGAGGAAGATCCCCTTGCGCCCCGCGTCGAACCGGACGTTCCGCATCCGCCGCCGCTGCATCGCCCGCCGGTTGTTCGGGACGATGGCCCTGTCGTCCACCGCCTCGACCGCCGCCACCGGCGCCCGCCGCTCCGCTTCCGCCGACAGCGCATGCGCGTCGGCCCAGGCCGCCGCGAACAACGGATCCCGCCGCCGAGCCGAGTAGAAAGCCTGAAGCGTCACCCCATAGCCCGCCGCCACCGAGTCCAGCCGCCGCCCCTCCCGAAGCGCCGCCAGCATCGCCACCTTCGCCCCGGCGTCGATCACGGGCCGGCGCCCGGGAGATTTGCGCTTCCCACCCATAGAGGCATTGGAACATAAAAAGAACGCAGAGTCTCCTTCAATTTCCGGGTGGCGGCCTAAAAGGCCCGGTAGCCCCCTCCCCGTCACCCTGAACTTGTTTCAGGGTCCAGTTCTCCGCCCGCATGGCGGCTCGACCCCGGATGCTGAAACCAGTTCAGCATGACGACCCTGGGGGCCACCTTCACTTCGGGATAAACAGTGACAGTATACAATTACCGCCGCGCCGAGCGGGTGCGCGCCTGGCCGTAAACACAGACTGTTATTGATCATCCGATCGGGCTTGAACCGCGGGCCCCCTTCGGCCCACAAGCGCCGGAATGAACCTCACCGCCCTCCTCGTCGCCCCGCTCGCCAACCAGCTAACCGCCGTTTCCTCATGGCTCGACAAGGCCGAGGCCTTCGCCGCCGGGCGCCCGGAAGGGCCCGACGGGCTGCTCGCCCTCCGGCTCGCGCCCGACATGTTTCCGCTGGCCACCCAGCTTCGCTTCCTCGCCTTCCAGGCGCAGGAGCCGGTCCACCGGCTTCGGGGCGAAGCGGTTCCGGAAGGCCTGCTCCAGGTGCGGCAGGAAGGCCGGGACGGCGGGGAGAGGCCGGGCACCTGGGCGGAGGCCCGGGCGCGGGTGGCCGAGGCCTCGGATTTCCTCGCGGCAATCGGCCCCGGCGAGCTCGATCCCGCCGCGGGCGCGCCGATCGCTCATGAACTTCCCAACGGGATGATCTTCGACATGACCGGCGAGCAATATGTGCGCGACTGGGCCCTGCCCCAGGTCGCGTTCCACCAGATGATCGCTTATGCCATCCTCCGTCAGTCGGGCGTGCCGCTCGGCAAGGTCGATTACGTGCCCCACATGTTCGCCTATCTGAGGCCGGGCACGGCTCCGGCGGCCTAGGGTCGGTTTCGAGGGTTCCGGCGTCATCCCGGCGAAGGCCGGGATCCATGAACACCGTCCTTCGAAACAGAGGCGATCCGGCCGAGCCCCTTGCGGCGATTGGATCCCGGCCTTCGCCGGGATGACGTCGCGTCCGACGAGGTGCGACCTTCAGCGAGTACGGACCCAGGCCCGATCTTCGAGCGCAACCGGCTTGCCGGCCCGACCGCCGGCGTCCCGGTCGAGCGGGTGACTCGGGAGGAGGAAGACGCTGGGCAATCGTCACCCCGGACTTGATCCGGGACCGCGGCGCGGCTTTGCCGCGCTTTCAATTCCTCCCCCGCATTGCCGGGGGAGGGGGGCCCCGCGAAGCGCGGTGGAGGGGTTCTTCGGGCCTCGGCAAGGCCCCTCCACCATGCTTCGCATGGTCCCCCTCCCCTGCAAAGGCAGGGGAGGATTTAAATGGGGCGTACCCACCGTGCATCCAACACCCACCCCTCACCTCATCAGCCGCCGTACGTCCCGCTTCAGCATCGCCAGGCAAATTTCGCCGCCGCTCGGGGTCCCCATCTCCTCGTCGATAGCCAACTCGATCTTCAGCGCCAGCGCCGCCAGGTCCGGCGCCCGAACCTTCATCAGCCGAACCAGCGCCGCCGAATGAGCCCCAAGCCGAGCGTCATAGACCTCCTGGAGCGCCTCCTCTTCCTCCGCCGTACCCCCAGCCGTCGCCCGCTCCACCGCCCGCATCTCCTCTTCGGCGGCCTGGAGGCGAGCGAGCGCGCGCTGCCACGGACCGGCGTCCCCGCCCTTCCCGTCGTGCCGCCCCTTTCCGTTACCCCGGACTCGATCCGGGGTCCGGTCGGGCGCTCGACCAGGAACCGCGCTGCCCACGAGAGGCAACGCGACAACCGCGCCTGCAGCGCGCGACGCGACGGGTTATGTTGCCCAGCATTCCTTGCTGCCAGGCATGTATCTGGCATCAATAAAATCGCCGTTGGGTCTGCCGAGTGGCTACCGTCGGCTTGCGTCGAAGCTGGTCATTACAAACGCGTATGCCCCGCCGCAAAGAAGACATTCGCCCGCCGTCATACCTTTAGCTTATCCGGCGTCACCAGCGGCCCATCCACCACGCGCTTGAGCAGGTCCGCCTGGCGCGGCTCCAGATCGACGAGGAGGCCGAGCACGTTCAGTACGTTGAGCAGCTCCTCGGTATATTCGGGCAGCCAGTGGTCCGGCTGGATGTCGCCCAGCGGTGAGGGCTTGCGGCGGTCGCCGATCTGGGGGCGGTCGCGGTCCTTCCTGCGGTAGCTGAACCATTGGCGCAGCACCTGCTTGCCCGAAACCTGATAGGCCCAAACTGCCGCAGGCACCGGTCCGATCCGCCCCGTGCCGACCCTGAGCTGCTGCTGCCCAGCATCGTAGTCGATCGTATCCGGAAAGCCTTTCAGCGTGGCAGGGATGCCGTGCCCCGCCAGCACTTCCGGCCGCCGGCCCGGCGGCAGTCGCGGCGGGCCCGCCAGCTTACCGTCGGCAAGACGCTCGCCGAAAGTGTGCAGCCAGATCACCTCTCGGCCGAGCGCGGCGGCTTCTGCAAACAGCCCCTTGTCAGCCGTCAAAGGTAAGCGCAGTCCGGGGCGGATAAGATCGGCCTTGAACATGGCCGTGTAGGCCGGGCTAGTGAGTAGGGCTCCGACGTAAGCGAATACGTCCACCGGATCAGGTGTCTCGCCGTATAGCTTGGCGAGTGCAGTCAGCACTGACGCGCTGACATTTGCTTGCTTCGCAGCGGCATTACGCCAGAGCGGGAACACGCGGCCTCCGAAAGAACCTTTATACTGGTGCTGGTCCGGAACATAGCCGGTCAGAGTTACAGCAGGGCCGGATGTCGGACTGTGGGCCATTAGGCCGGTCAGAAACACCTGATCATCGGCCGCCGCCTGCCACAGTTTTGGTCTGGGATCGTTGAGGAGTCTGGCGTCAGCCGGAATCCATTGACGATCAAAGGATCGGAATCCGTACCGAACTGCCTGAGCCATTGGTCCGGTTTCCTGCGCAAGCGACTTCTTTTGTGGCGGAGCTACGCCTAGCCCTTCGGCAACAAACTTGTTGATATGTCGCGCCGCAACTTGGTCACCCCTCATTTGAGGATGGAACAAAGCTTCCTTTTTGACAGGATCCTTCTCAGCTTTGAGAGCAGCCCAGCGAAGTTCCAGCGTCGGGATATCCGGAGAAACGACCCAAACCCTCCCTGGCATGATACCAGGACCGAAATCCCCCAGCACCTCATCAAGGGGCACGAAGTCAGCCCAACCTCCCGAAAACTCAGGGAGGAAAGGCGCGCGACTGTGAGGTGAGCAGTTCGACCAGCCCCCCGGCAATAGCGTGAGTGCCGCCAACTCCTTGAACTTATCGCCACGCCTACCGGGCTTCACCGAGCGATAGCGAACTCTCGCAGGCACTTCGGGATTGTTCGCAGGCGAACGCGAGGCGAGGACGATACACACCGGGTGCTGCACGCCTTGGAAGATACGGGTCGCCACCTCTGGCTGATGACCCTCTGGCGAGCAGTCGATGACCCAGATTTCATCGCAATCGCGCCTTAGGTCGGCCCGCATCTTCTGAAAGCCAGGACCGTTCAGGAAGCCAGACACAGTGATGTAGCAGACCAAGCCGAACAAATGCTCCTCGACAGGCGGCGTCTTGTCGCGCCCGCCTGCGCCCTGTTCGAACACCTTCCACGCCGCCCAGCGCCAAAAATACACATACAGGTTGCGCAGGTGCTTGGCGTGCGCGCCGACTTTCCATTCCTGCGGAGGCTGCCAATTCCTCAGCGGCGCGTCGCGGCCGTCCTTGAACCGACCTTTTTCGATCCAGCTGCCCTTGCCCTTTGCCTTTTCCTTGTAGGGCGGATTGCCGATCACCACGGTAATCGGTTGGGCGCGCTTCACCTCGTTAGCGCTTGCCCGCTGCTTGCTGATCTCCTTGTAGATGCCTTGGCCCGCTTCGAAATCCTCGTAGGGGTCGCTGAGCGTGTCGGTGACGTAGAGGTTCGGCATCCCGGTGGCGCCCAGGTCGATCATCTCGGCCATCAGCCGCAGCTCGGCCACTGCGTAGGCGCCGAACTGCAGCTCGAAGCCGAAAAGCCGTTCGGCCGCCTTCGCCATGGCCGGGCCGACCGCACCCTTGCCCTGATCCGCTTCGACCGCCGCCGCTATGTGGCGCAGCAGCGCCAGCAGGAAGGTGCCCGACCCGACGGCCGGATCGGCGATCTGCACATCCGGGTCAGCCAAACCCTTGTAGCGATTGAAGCGCCCGGGCGACTTCAGCGCTTCGTCGCACAACCGCACCATCGTCTGCACGACTTCCGGCGGCGTGTAGTAGCTTCCGGTGAGCTTCCTGAGCTTGTTGTCGTATACCGCCAGGAACTGCTCGTAGAAATAGAGCCAGGCTTCGGGGTCGCCCTTGGCGATCACGTCCCAATCCACCTCGTCGAGGACGCGGACCAAGGTGTCGAGCGAAGGGCCGAGCACCTCCTGCTCCGTCAGCAGGCGCAGCGCGGCACCGATCAGCGTGTCGGTCTTTCCCAATTCCTTCGCGACCGGATCGAGCCCCTGCCCCAGCTCGAGCTTGCGCGACTTGGCCATCAGCAGGCCGAAGGTGACCGCCTGCGCATAGCCGTCGGCGAAGCGTTCGTCGGTGGCGTCGGGAAAGAGCAGGGCCCGCCAGTCCTTCGCCAGCTCCTTCAGCTGGGCATTGTCCGCCTCGAGCTGCTCCAGCACCTCGTCCCGCAGGAATCGGCACAGCCGCGCCGCGGTCACCGCCAGCTCCTCCGGCTTCTTCGGGGGAATGGGGGTCCAGGTCAGAAAATCGTGGACGAGCGGGAGAAGCGCAGCAGGCGCAGCGAGCTTCGCACCGGAGGTTTCTATGTCGCCGTCGAGCGGCACCGGCTTGCCCACGATCTCGCCATCGCGCCAGAGCGAGAAGCCGTTGCCGTCGGTGTAGAGAAGGTTCGGCAACGCCCGGAGCTTCGTCCATTGCGCCTTGTCATGGGCGTCCGTGAACTTGCGCGGATCAAATCCTTTGCCGGGCGCCTTCAGCTCGACGTGCCCGATGAGCGCTTTAGCCTTGGCACCGGCCGTGACTGAATAATCCGGGCGGGTGCCCGTCTCGGCGTGCGGCGTCTCGCCGACAAGGACAACCGCCTCGGCCAGGCCCGCCGCTGAAGCGAGCTGCGGTATCAATGTCTCCAAAGGAGCGCGAAGCTGATCCTCTGGGTTGCCGGTGGCGCCTGTGTTGGCTAACTTTTCCCTGGCGGCATCGCCGAAGGCGGAAATGGCTTGCGCAAGCCCCGACTTATCCACACGCCCCCCACAGTCCGTCCGCAAAAGCGCCCCGACCTACTTCACTGCGGACTGTTGCACGGGCTGCCGCTGCGCCGCAATAGTTGCGCTCCAATCCGTGCGAGCGAAATGATGTCCGACCAATCCGACCTCTTCGGTGCCCGACAGCTTGGGCTCGGCCTGGAGGATACCAGGCCCGATCCGACCAAGATCGATCCGGAGGAAGTGCGGCAGGAGCTTGTTGCGCTCCTGGAAACCGCCAGGTCGGCTCGCGGGGCAGCACCTTGGGATCGCCGAACGCAGCGCTACCATCAGGTCGTGTTCCCGCAAATGGCACGCTGGCTGCCGGACGAGGAGGCTGCGCAGCTCTGTTTTCAGTTTGCGCAGGAACTCGAGCGCATCGAGGCGCTACTCGCCGCCTGACCCGCAACGGAAATCTGGGTAGCTCACGGCCGCACGCCGCACTCGGTGTCCCGGACAGCCGAGCTTATTCGGCCGAGGATCGCCGCGGAACCAAGGCGCCGGGGCGGCGTAGAGCGATGGAAACGAGGAGCTCCCTTATGCGCATGCCCATTGCCCTGCCCCTCACCCTCACCCTCACCCTCGCCCTGGCCGTCGCCGCCTGCGACGGCCCGAGGGAGCAGGCCGGGGAGAAAGCCGACAATGCCGCCGGCGCCGTCGACGGCGAGGATAGCCTGAAGAGCGGCCCCGCCGAATCCCTGGGCGAGCGCCAGGATCAGGCGGCGACAAGCGCCGACGAGGCGAGGGAAGCCCGCGCCGATGCCCTGGACGAACAGGCCGATTCCGAGCGCGATTCCGCCGAGCAGAACGCGGAAGCGCTCGAACAGGAAGCGGACAAGACGCGCAACGGTAAAGAGTGACAGTATACATTGACGCCGCGCCGAGCGGGTGCGCGCCTGGCCGTAATATATACTGTCACTGATAATCCGCCTCTGTCTCTTCGCGCCTTCGTGGCCCTTCGTGGCCTTTGTGCGAACGTCCTTACCTTACGGCGCCTGCGGTCCGGCCGTGCGCGAGGGCGTCTGGCGGTTGGCGCCGCGCAGGGGCGCCTGCGGGTAAAGAGCGACAGTATACATTTACCGCCGCCGTGAAGCGGTGCGCGCCTGGCCGCAACTGTTTGCCGTCGCCGATGACGGACGGGGTCGGATCGCGACGTTCCGCCGGAGGCTCCTGCGTTTGCGGTCGCTTTTCGGACCGTTTCGGACGAGGACGCCGTGGGGGCAGGTCCGGGCTTGGCCTGGGCTTGCCCTTGCCGCCGCGTCCGGCGAAGGAAGGCCCGTGAGCGCGAATACCGAAATCGAATGGCGGGTGACGCCCGGCCTCAGCCCCTATTCGGAGACCCTCGCCGAGATGGAGGCGCGCGCCGCCGCGATCCGTGCCGGCTCGGCCTCCGAGCTGGTCTGGCTGCTCGAGCATCCGCCGCTCTACACCGCCGGGACGAGCGCCGATCCGGCCGAATTGTTCAATCCCCTGGGCTTCCCGGTCTTCGCCGCGGGGCGCGGCGGGCGCTATACCTATCATGGGCCGGGGCAGCGGGTGGGCTATGTGCTTCTCGACCTCGAGGCTCGGGGGCGCGACGTTCGCGGCTTCGTCCATGCGCTCGAGGGCTGGGTGATCGACACGCTCGCCCGGCTCGAGGTGCCGGCCCGGCGGGCACAGGGGCGGATCGGGATCTGGGCCGACGGGCCGCGGGGGGAGGCCAAGGTCGGGGCGATCGGGGTCAGGGTCAGGCGCTGGGTCACCTATCACGGATTCTCGGTCAACCTGGCGCCCGAACTTTCCCACTTCTCAGGGATAGTGCCCTGCGGTATTGCCGACTTCCCAGTGACCAGCCTCGACGAGATGGGAGTGTCCGCAAGGCAAGGCCGTTTCGACCTGGCGCTGAGAGAAGGGCTCTACGATTTCCTGCGCTCCCTGGAGGGGGGACGCGAGAAGGCTTGAGAGCATTATCCTTTCCGTTTATTGTGCAAAACTGATTTGGCAAAAAAGGGGCCATCCCGTCCAAATCTTCCAACCTAGGGAGTTTCTAAATGCGTGACCTTCTTTCGAAAGTGATGACCGCCTCAATGGTCGCCGGCGCGGCTCTGCTCGTCGCGGCCTGCGGCGGTGGCGAGGAGGCGGCTGTCAACAACACGGCGGCGACCTACAACGACACCGATCTCATGGGCGGCAACGACATGAGCGGTGCCGACGCGATGAACACCATGGCCACCGACAGCAACGCCCTGGGCACCGCTGCGGACCTGAACGCGACGACCACCACGACCAACAGCACCACCACCACGAACACGACCGACTCCACGATGAACACCGGCTCGGGCAACACCCAGGGCATGTAATCGGGCGTCGAGCTTGTTTCGGCGAAGGGCCGTCCGGGCGACCGGGCGGCCCTTTTCTTATCCGACGCTCTTTTCATATGGGGTGCAGGCGTTTAGGTATGACGAGCCGTGCCGCACGTAAGACGGGTACGGCGCGTGAAGCTTTATTGCGAGGCGTCCCCTGCTAAGCATGGAGCCAGCGTGTCCAGCGCTCGAGGGGACTCTATGGCCATCAGGATGAAGAACGGCTTCATCGCCGCCGCGGCGTTCGCGGCAACGCTGGCGGCCGCTCCGGCCCCGGCGCAGCTCTACATCAGCCCGCCGGACCTCAGGGCCTCGCCGATCGAGCCGAGCGATCCACTCGTCGGCCTGCCGCTGCCCGGCGCCACCGCCGCGGAATATCGCGCCAATCTGCTTTGGAACCTGCGTGCGGGACTGAACGTCGCCGCGCTCCAATGCCAATTTTCCGATTATCTGAGGGCGGTGCCCAATTATAACGGCCTGCTCGCCCATCACAGCGTCGAGCTCGCCGCCGCCTACACGGCGCTCAACAATTATTACAAGCGTACCCTCGGCGCCAAGGGCCAGAAGGCGTTCGACGATTATTCGACCATCACCTACAATAATTGGTCGGCCGCTCAGGCTCAGCAGATCTTCTGCCAGACCTCGACGAATATCACCAAGACGGCGCTCGCCACTCCGAAGGGACAGCTCTTCCCGGTGGCGCAATCGCGGCTTCGGGAGATGAGGCACGCACTGGTGCCGGCCTACGACCCGCGCCCCGCCTACCGGCCCTATCTGATCCGCTTCACGGCGCTGCCGCCGCTGTCGGCCGCCTGCTACAACAAGAAGGGCCTGTTGCGCCGGGCCTGCGGCGGCACCGCGAAATAGAAAACGTCGCCCCAGCGCAGGCGACGGGAAGTCCCTACGGCATTCCGATCAGCTTGTGCGACTGCAATCCGAGCCGCCAGCGCGGGTGCGCCATTACATAAGCGATCGCCGCCGCCGTGGCGGCCGCCCGCTCCGGTCCGTCGAGCGGCTGGATCAGGAAATGGCGGAAATCCCACTCGAGCAGCGCCTCGGGATCGATCCCGTCCTGCGGCCAGACCAGCTTGAGCTCGTCGCCCGACCGCTGCACCACCTGGGTCCCCGCCTTGGGACTGACGCAGACCCAGTCGACGCCCGCGGCGGCCGGCAGGGTGCCGTTGGTCTCGGCCGCGATCTCGAAACCGACCGAATGGAGCGCATCGATCAAGGCGTCGTCGAGCTGGAGCATCGGCTCGCCGCCGGTCACGACGACGAGCGGCCGCTCCCCTTCCCCCCACAGCCCAAGCACGCGTTCCGCCAGCGCCGCCGCGTGGTAGCGCCCGCCATTCTCCCCGTCGGTGCCGACGAAATCGGTGTCACAGAAGCGGCATTGGGCCTCGGCCCGGTCCCGCTCGCGCCCCGACCACAGGTTACAGCCCGCGAAGCGCAGAAAAACGGCACGCCGGCCGGCCTGCATGCCCTCGCCCTGGAGGGTGAGGAATATCTCCTTGACCGCGTAGCTCATGGCCGCGCCGCATAGCCCGTGGGGTCGGCGATCCCCGCCTCCTCGAAACCCCTTGCCCGCAGCCGGCAGCTGTCGCACAGGCCGCAATGGCGCCCGTCCGGCGCCGGATCGTAGCAGGACCAGCTCAGGCCGGCATCGAGGCCGAGCCGCTCCGCCTCCCGAACGATATCCGCCTTGGTCATGTGAAGCAGCGGCGTCCTAATTCGGAAGTGCCCGCCTTCGTCGCCGGCCTTGGTGGCGAGGGCGGCGAGCCGCTCGAACGCGGCCACGAAATCGGGACGGCAGTCCGGATAGCCGGAATAATCGAGGGCATTGACCCCGATATAGATGTCCCTCGCCCCCGCCGCCTCGGCCCAGCCCAGCGCCAGCGACAGGAAAATGGTGTTTCGCGCCGGCACGTAGGTGACCGGAATGTCGGCGCCCAGGCCGGCCTTCGGAACCGCGATGTCGGCGGTGAGCGCGGAGCCGCCGAACGCCCTCAGGTCGAGCGGCAGGACCACGTACCGCTCCGCCCCGAGCTCGGCGGCGATCCGGGCCGCGGCCTCGAGCTCGATCCGATGGCGTTGCCCGTAATCGACGGTGAGAGCGAGGATCGAGAAGCCCTGTTCGCGTGCCGTAGCAGCCGCGACCATGGAATCGAGGCCCCCGGACAGGAGCGCGACGGCTTTGGGTGCGGAGAAGGACATGGCCCGGGCGGCTAACCCGGCGCGCCGGGCACCGCAAGCGGCACAAAAGAACGGGCCGCCCGGTGAAGAGCGGCCCAGTTAAGGCCTCGAGGCCTGCTAGGGAGGAAAGCGTGCCTACGATCGGCACCATTCCTCTATACGCGGATCAGGGTAAACAAGACCTTAACGGCCGCGCGTCATCCCGGCGAAAGCCGGGACTCCGGGGCGGACAGGTCCCGGCGGGTCTCCCCGAGATCCCGGCATTCGACGGGATGACGACAATTTCAGCAGCCGCCGACCTTGCGGGCTTCCGCCCGATAGGAGAAGGGCCGGCCGTCGATCAGCCCCTGAGTGTCGACTCGCGCCAGTCGCGGGGTCTCGATCCGGATGCTGGTATGGCCGAAGCCCCGGCCCGGACAGCTGTACTGGACGGTCGCGCCGTCCTTGTCGTTGGCGAGTATCTCCTGCTCACAGGCGATCGCGCCATGCTCGAGCTGGATCAGGGCGCTCGGGTCGCCGAGGCAGATCGACCGCGATTGGCCCGCGTCGCGCACCTGCCAACGGCCGCGCTCGAGTTTCGAAAAAGCCTCCAGCCCGGGAAGGGCGAATGCCAAGACCGGCGCGGCAACGGCCGCAAGGCCGGCCAGCCCGAGCGCCCCCCAGCGCAAACGGCCCCGCAAATAGGACATGGCGGAAATCGTAGCAGGAAAAGTCGACGGAATCGAGCTTGGCCGGAGCCGAAACGAACTCAATCCTCCAAATCTTTGAGAGAAATGGGGAAAACGCGCGAGCAGAATTCGCAGTCGACGTTGATGAGGCCGTGCTCGTCGACCATGTCGGACCGCTCGGAAGCGCCGAATCGGGCGAGCACTCCGCGCACATGCTCGAAGTTGCAGCGGCAGCCCTTCTTGAGCGGAATCGCCTCCAGGACCCGGACTTCCTCTTCGTGGAACAGGCGCCACAGCGCCTCCCCGAGCGGCAGCGCCGGATCGGTCAGCTCGTGGCCCTTGATCGTCTCGGCGAGGATCCGGACATGCTCCCATTCCGGATCGTCGAGCCGGGTATGGAGCCGATCGCGGCCCTCCTCCCCTTCCGGCAGATGCTGGACGAGGATTCCGCCGGCGATGTGGCCGGTGTCGTCGACCGCCAGCCGGACGACGCTGGGCAGCTGCTCCGACTGACTGAAATAATTCTGCGCCGCTTCGCCGAGCGAGCCGCCCTCCAGCGGGACGATCCCCTGATACCTTTCCTCCGACAACGGATGGTCGAAGGTGATGGCGAGGTAACCCTTGCCAAACAAGGCGGCGAGATCGCGGTGCGTCGGCAGCTCGCCGAGCCGGGTGGAGTCGAAGCGGACATAGCCCCGCAGCTCGCCGTCGCGATAATCGACGACGAGCAGGTCGACGATCCCGCTTTCCGTCTGCGCCTGGATGGTCAGCTGCCCTTCCGCCTCCTTGAGCAGCGAGCCGAGCAGGGCCGCCAGAACCAGCGCTTCGGACAGGATCCGGGCGATGGGCGCCGGATAATCGTGCGCCGACAATATCTCGTCGAGCAGCGGCCCGAGCCTGACGAGCCGGCCCCGCGCGTTGCGGCCCGGAATGGTGAAGCCGAGCGCCTCGTCGAGATTGGCGGAACGCGCCTCGGTGTCGAAATCGGGGGAGGTCATGAGGGAGATGTGGCTAGGGTCGGGATGGGGTTCAAGCTTCTTGCCTCCCCATCCCCAGATGGGGAGGGGGACCATGCGAAGCATGGTGGAGGGGTAAATGGCGCAAGCCTATGCCATTTACCCCTCCACCACCCTTCGGGTGGTCCCCCTCCCCATGCGTTCCGCATGGGGAGGCAAGTCAAGCGGCTTCCGGCGCTTCGTACTTCCGCGCCGCCTCGGACAGGCGCTCGACGAACTCGGTGATATGCGCTTCCTCGATGATCAGCGGGGGAAGGACCCGCATGACGTTGTCGCCGGCGGCGACGGTGAGCAGGCCGTGCTCGCGCAGATGGCCGACGAAGGCTCGGCTGTCGGACTTCATCTTCACGCCCAGCATCAGGCCGAGGCCACGGACGCTCTCGAACAGATGGTCGTGATTGGGGATCATCTGCTCGAGCGCCCCGCGCAGCCGCTCGCCCATCCGGGAGACCCGCTCCAGGAATTCGGGATCGGCGACGATGTCCAGGACGGCCTGGCCGGCCGCGCAGGCCAGCGGATTGCCGCCGTAGGTCGAGCCGTGGGTCCCGACGACCATCCCCGCCGCCGCTTTCTCGGTCGCGAGGCAGGCGCCCATCGGAAAACCGCCGCCAATGCCCTTGGCGCTGGCAAGGATGTCGGGCTCGATTCCGTAATGCTCATAGGCGTAGAGCTTGCCGGTGCGGGCCACCCCGCACTGGACCTCGTCGAGGACCAGCATGAGGTCGCGTTCGTCGCAGATCCGCCGAAGGCCGCGCATGAAGCCGGGGCTGGCCGGCCGGATACCGCCTTCGCCCTGCACCGGCTCGACCAGGAAGCCGGCGGTATTCTCGTCGACCGCGGCCTCGGCGGCCTCGATATCGTCGAAGTCGACGACCGTGAAACCCGGCAGCATGGGCGCGAAGCCGTCGCGCAGCTTGGCCTGGTCGGTTGCGCTGATCGTCGCCATCGTGCGGCCGTGAAAGGCGTTCCTGAAGGTGATCAGGACGTTCTTCTCGGGCCGGCCGTGATGATGATGGTAGCGACGCGCGGTCTTGATCGCGCATTCGACCGCCTCGGCGCCCGAATTGGTGAAGAACACGGTGTCGGCGAAACTGTTGTCGACCAGGCGCTGGGCGAAGGCCTCGCCCTGCGGGGATCCGTAGAGGTTGGAGACATGGACCAGGGTCGCCGCCTGCTCCTGGATCGCCCTGGTCAGATGCGGATGGCCGTGGCCGAGCAGGTTGACGGCGATGCCGCTGGCGAAATCGAGATATTTTTCGCCGCCCTCGCCATAGAGATAGACCCCCTCCCCTCGCACCGGCCGCACCGGCGAGCGCGGATAAACGGGCATGAGCGGCGTGATGGCCATGAGGCGCTCCGAAGCTGTGAAGGCAAAAAGGCGACCCTGGTGGATCGCCTTCCTGCCTCTCTAGAGAGGGAGCGGGCGCCGCGTCAATTCGCGGCGCCCGCCGATTTTCGCTTCAGTCTTAGTAGCGACGGCCGTCGCGGTCCTGACGTTCGATGCGCAGGCGCTGCTGGAGCCGGTTGACCTGGACCCTCAGCGCACCGAACTCCCGGCCGCTGATGCCGTTGCGGCCGGCCAGCTGGAGGCGGCGCTCGATCTGGTTGGCCTCACGGCGAAGGCCGGTGGCCTCGCGCTGGGAGATGACCCGGCGCTGGACCGAACGCTGGATCCCGCTCTCGGCCCGCTGGAGATCGCGAAGCAGCTCGTTGATCGCCTGGCGGGAAGGGCCGCCGCGGTTCCAGGACACGTTGCCGCGATCGTTATGGGCGCCATGGCCGCCGCCATGCTGAGCCGCGGCCGGAGCGACGCCGACGACGGTGGAAAGCACCAAAGCTGAAATCAGAAACTTGCGCATTGTCTTGCTCCTTGGGTTGGTAGGGCGCTTCTACGACTCGCCTTCTGATGGCGCGCTGAACGGAGTCGACAGGCGCTGTTCAGGTAAATAGCGATTTTTATGAACATGCGCCTCTGCCCGCTTGCGTCACCCTGAACTTGTTTCAGGGTCCAGCGTGGATGCGGCCCTGACACTGACGCTGAAATGCAGTGTCAGACACTCGCCCGAACCTGGATGCTGAAACAAGTTCAGCATGACGGCAGTGGGGGGCCCCCGCCAAGACCTAAGCCTTCAGCTTCCACCCGGTGCGCAACATCGCATAGGTCAGGGCGCCGAGCGCCAGGTTGATGCCCAGGAGCAGCAGAGCCCCGAGCAGGATCGGTGAATCGGCGGCGCCGAGGAAGCCGTAGCGAAAGCCCGAGATGACGTAGAAGAAGGGATTGGCGTGGCTGATCGCCCGGAAGACGGGGGCGAGGCTGTCGATCGAGTAGAAGGTTCCCGAAAGCAGCGAGAGCGGCGCCACCACGAAATTGGTGACCGCGGCGGCATGATCGAACTTCTCGGCCCAGATCGAGGTGATGAGTCCGAAGAAGGCCAGCATCATGCTTCCCATCAGCCCGAACCAGAGCACCGCCCAGAGGTGAGCGGGAGCGACATGGACCCCGGGCCAGAGCTGCATGGCGAGAAACACCGCGAAGCCGACGAGGGCCGCCCGGGTGACGGCGGCCCCGATCAAGGCGGCGATCAGCTCGGCGGTGGAGAGCGGCGGCATCAGATAGTCGACGATATTGCCCTGGATCTTGCCGACCAGGAGCGAGAAGCTGGAATTGGCGAAGGCGTTCTGGAGCATCCCCATGACGATGAGGCCGGGCGCCAGGAAATCGGCGAAGTGGAAGCGCGCCGCTCCGAGCTGGACCAGCCGGTCGCTTCGGCCGAGCGCAACGCTGAAAATGACGAGGAACAAGAGGGTCGTCAGCGCCGGGCCCCACACGGTCTGAAGCTGGACCTTGAAGAAACGCCTCACCTCCTTCACATAGAGGGTCTTGAGGCCGCCCCAGTTCACGTTCCGGATCACCGGGACGCCCGGGGCGGCCCGCATCCAATTAGAAGGCTGGTCGTTCACCGCGCCGTCGCTAGAGGCAGACGCCGTGAGCCGCAAGCACAGAGCCGCAAGCATTTGAAGGAAGGCGCCGCAAATATGTCCTGGACCGACGAACGGATCGACCGGCTGAAGGAGCTCTGGACCCAGGGCAATACGGCGAGCCAGATCGCCGACGAGCTCGGCGGAGTCTCGCGCAACGCGGTGATCGGCAAGGCGCACCGCCTCGGCCTCCAGTCCCGGCCCTCGCCGGTGAAGCCGAACGAGGGACAGGTCGAGGCCGCGCCTTCGCCGTTCGAGCCGGAAGCTCCGGCCCGGGCCGAAGCCGTGGCCGCGCCGGAAACGGCCGAAGCCGAGCCCGAAGCGCCCCGGACCGAGGCCGAGCCCCAGCCCGCCGCGGCTTCGCCCGAGCTGGCGCCGGCGGCGGCGCCCGCCCCGCCGCAGCCGCAGATCCGTTCGATCGGCCCGGGCGGCTTCGTCCGCCAGGCGCCGGGCGAGCAGCAGTCGCCGATCCCGCCGGCGCCGCCCCGCCGTCTCGTCCCGGCCAAGCCGAGCCCCGAGATCGCCGACAAGACCGGTCTTCTCGATCTCAACGAGAAGATCTGCAAATGGCCGATCGGCCATCCCGGCGAGCCCGATTTCCATTTCTGCGGCTCGCCCGCCAATCCCGGATTCCCTTATTGCGTCGAGCATTGCGGGGTCGCCTACCAGGCCCAGATCCCGCGCCGCGACCGCCGTCCGCCGCCGCCGCTCCCGTTCGGCGGCCCTCGGATCCGCTAATCTATTTTAGCCGGATCCCCGGGAACGCCGGCCTTCGTCCGATCGTTTAATGCAAGCCTGTAAGCGTTTGATCGGCTTGAGTTAAATGTCGGACGAAGAGCAAGAATATTACGAACGCCGGGCTGAGGCCGAACTCGCCCTCGCCCAGGCCGCGGCCCATCGCCGGGCCGTCCAGGCCCATTACGAGCTGGCCTCCGCCTATCTCGACCGGATCCACGGCGACCCCCCGGAATTACGGGGACACAATACCTAATTCGATCGCGAAATAGGTATTGTGTCCCCGCATTCTGAGGTCCTTCGCGAGGCCCGTTTGCCGAGCATCGGCGATAGGGACCTGATCCGCTACGAGCTTCTTAACTTTTTCGAGCGCTAATGGGCCGGAATTACGGGGACACAATACCTAATTCGATCGCGAAATAGGTATTGTGTCCCCGCATTCTAAGCCGGGGTGAGGCCCTTCGCGAGGCCCGTTTGCCGAGCATCAATAATTACGGGGACACAATATCTAATTCGATCGCGAAATAGGTATTGTGTCCCCGCATTCTGAGGTATTGTGTCCCCGCATTCTGAGGTCCTTCGCGAGGCCCGTTTGCCGAGCATCGGCGATAGGGACCTGATCCGCTACGAGCTTCTTAACTTTTTCGAGCGCTAATGGGCCGCAGATAAATCAGCAAGGCAGTCCAATGACCGACTCAACCTCAAGCCTCCTGGCGATCCTCCTCGGGCTCGGAGTCTTCGCGATCATCGTCGCCATCGGCTGGCGCAGCGTCCAGAACCGCCGCATCCTTCGCCTGCAGGGCGCCGACGGCCGGGAAACGATCATCGTCGCCCGCGAAGACGACGAAATCAGCAGCGTCGTCACCACCACCGCCGCCGAGACCGGCCAGTCGGCACCGGCGCCGGCGGAGTTCGGCCGCGCTTCGCCGGGAGCGCAGCCGCGGTGACTCCGGTATTACGGGGACACGATACCTCATTCGATCGCGAAATGAGCATATTGTCCCTGAATTGAAGCCTGGCAGACTGCCCTCTCGCGGCCTGGCGGTCTGCATGAGACGTCTCGATGACGCGGTGAGCGCCTTGCCGTTCGATATCGGCTCACCCGAAGGCTCGAAGAGTCCGCGGGCCGCAAAAACACCCTTGCGATCTTGCCGCACGCCGTTTGCAGGCAATGACGGGCGAGCCCATCCAGCCCTGGCGGCGGTGGGCAGCCTCGGGCCTGTCGACCCGTGCGGCACCTTTGGACCTTCGGTGCTTCGGGTGAGACAGATTCAGTCGATGCGGGATTGCGGTGCCCAAGCTGGCAGAGGATAGGAAAGCCGAGCCGACGAGGCGCGGGCCTTTCAGGAAGCAGGTTCAAGATGGGAAAACGATCCGGCACCTTCGATCACGAGGCGGATTTCATGAAAGGCAGCTTGGCCGATCTGGACCGCGCGATCGCCCGCTGCGTGACGATGCGCAAAATCATGACCCGTTCCCGGAACCGGAAATCCCTGGAAAGCCGGATTCACTGGCTCGAGCAGGTTCGATCCCGTCACCCCGGCCTGGCTTCAAGCTGATCCGCCAGCCGGGCTCGCCGTCTCCGGAACCTTGCCCCCGCGGCCCGCGGCCCCCTATACCTCCCCAATGTCAGACCTGTTCGCGTCCACCGCCGCCCCGTCTTCCGATTACGACGCCCATTCGATCGAGGTGCTGGAGGGGCTGGAGCCCGTCCGGCGCCGGCCGGGAATGTATATCGGCGGCATCGACGAGCGGGCGCTCCACCATCTCGCCGCCGAAGTGCTCGACAATGCGATGGACGAGGCCGTCGCCGGCTTCGCCACCCGGATCGAGGTGACGCTGGAGGCCGTGGCGGGGACGGCCGGGCGGCTCACCGTGACCGACAACGGCCGCGGGATCCCGATCGACGAGCATCCCCGCTATCCGGGCAAGTCGGCGCTCGAGGTGATCCTCACCATGCTCCATTCGGGCGGGAAGTTCTCGAACAAGGCCTATGCGACCTCGGGCGGGCTTCACGGCGTCGGCGTGAGCGTCGTCAACGCTCTGTCCAGCGAGACGGTCGTCGAGGTGGCGCGCAACAAGGAGCTTTACCGGCAGACCTATTCGCGCGGCGAGCCGATTTCGAAGCTGGAGCCGCGGGGCCCGACCCAGAACCGCCGCGGAACGACGATCGGCTTCGTTCCCGATACCGAGATTTTCGGCGAGGAGGCGAAGTTCAAGCCGGCCCGCCTGTACCGCCTCGCCCGTTCCAAGGCCTATCTGTTCGCCGGAGTCGAGATTCGCTGGCGCTGCGATCCCGCGCTGATCGAGGACGACACGCCCGCCGAGGCGGTGTTCCAATTCCCCGGCGGCCTCGCCGACCATCTCAAGGAGCAGGTCGGCGAACGCAATTGCGCGACCAGCGACTTCTTCGTCGGTCGCCAGGATTTCCCCGGCGGCCTCGGGCTCGTCGAATGGGCGGTCGCCTGGCCGCTCTGGACCGAGGGCGGCTCCTCTTATTATTGCAACACGATCCCGACGCCGGACGGCGGCACTCACGAGCAGGGGATCAGGGCGGCCCTGACCCGAGGCCTTCGCGCCTTCGCCGAGCTGGTCGGCCAGCAGAAGAAGGCGAAGGAGGTCCAGGCCGAGGACGTCGTCGGCGGGGCCGAGGTGATGCTCTCCGTCTTCGTGCGCGACCCCCAGTTCCAGAGCCAGACCAAGGATCGGCTGACCAGCCCCGACGCGGCCCGATTGGTCGAAGCGGCGGTGCGCGACCATTTCGACCATTATCTCGCCGACAATATGGAGCGCGGCCGGGCCCTTCTCGCCTTCGTCCTCGACCGGATGGACGACCGGCTGAAGCGCCGCGCCGAGCGCGAGATCAAGCGCAAGACCGCGACCTCCGGGCGCAAGCTCAGGCTTCCCGGCAAGCTCACCGACTGCGCCAACGACGATCCGGCGGGGACGGAGCTGTTCATCGTCGAGGGCGACAGCGCCGGCGGCTCGGCCAAGCAGGCGCGGGACCGCAAGACCCAGGCGATCCTGCCCATCCGCGGCAAGATATTGAACGTCGCCTCCGCCAGCGCCGACAAGATCCGAGGCAACCAGGAGATTGCCGACCTCATTCTCGCTTTGGGCTGCGGCACCCGCGAACGCTGCGATCCGGCCCAGCTGCGCTACGACCGGATCATCATCATGACCGACGCCGACGTCGACGGAGCCCACATCGCCACCCTCCTCATGACTTTTTTCTTCAATGAAATGAACAAGATCGTCGAGCAGGGCTGCCTCTATCTGGCCCAGCCGCCGCTCTACCGCCTGTCGTCGGGGCCGACCGTCGCCTACGCCCGCGACGACGCCCATCGCGGCGAGCTCGAGGCCGGTCTGTTCAAGGGCAAGAAGGTCGAGATCAGCCGCTTCAAGGGCCTCGGCGAGATGAACCCGTCGCAGCTCCGCGAGACGACGATGGACGTCAAGTCGCGCTCGCTGATCCGGGTCACCCTGCCCGACGGCTATCAGCCGCAGCAGCCCGTGCGCGACCTCGTCGACCGCCTCATGGGCAGAAACCCCGAGCATCGCTTCAACTTCATCCAGAGCCACGCCGCCGAGATCGCGGAGGAGGAGATAGACGCATGAGACGCCGGGCGGCGGCCGTCGTACCGGGCGGTCGAGCCCCTCCCCTTCAGGGGAGGAGTTGGGGCGGGGCAGGTGTGGGAGAATGTCCGCCGGCGCCGGTGAAGCGCTCGCACCACCCCCACCCCAACCCCTCCCCTGAAGGGGAGGGGCTAAGACCCCACGGCTCATACGACAATCCTGCCAAATCCCGGAATAACGGGCCGCGGCTCTCCTGGTGGCTGGCCACCCTGCTGCTCCTGTTCGGCGCCGTGCCGCTCCAGGCTGCCGAGCCGTCGGCGGAATTCCGCCGGCGCGCGGGCGAGCTGGTGCCGATGTTGAACGGCGAGCTTCCGGTGCGGCGCTTCTTCGCGCCGGCCTTCCTCGCCAGGATGTCGCCCGAGCAGGTCGCCGCCGTCGCGGCGCAGCTCAAGTCGAGCTACGGCAAGGCGCGGAGCCTCGAACGCGTCGAGGCGAGCGGCGCGACGGCCGGGATCGCCTTCGTTCGATTCGAGCGCGCCGTGGTTCGGCTCCGGATGGCGGTGAGCCCGCAAGCGCCGCATCTGGTCGAAGGGCTGCTCGTCGCCGGAGCCGAATCCTCGGCCGCCGACGTCGCTTCCGTGTTCGGCGAGCTGGTCGGCTTGCCCGGCGAAGTGTCGCTGGCGGCGGCGCGCCTCGATGACGCCGGGCCGGCGAGCTTCCTGACCGGGCAGGCGGATCGTCCGCTGGCGATCGGCTCGAGCTTCAAGCTGTTCGTCCTGGCCGAGCTGGTGCGGGCGGTGAAGGCCGGCGAGCGGCGGTGGGAGGACGTGGTCCGGCTCGGCTCCCCTTCCCTGCCCTCCGGCCTCGTCCAGGATTGGCCGAAAGGCTCGCCGATCACGCTCCACAGCCTCGCCGCGCTGATGATCTCGACGAGCGACAACAGCGCCACGGATACCCTCCTGGGCGTTCTCGGCCGGGACAAAGTCGAACGGATCCTGCCCGAGCTCGGGGTGCGGGCGCCGGAACGCAACCGCCCCTTCCTTTCGACCCGCGACGCCTTCGTCCTCAAGCTCGGCGATCCCGCCCTCCTCCAGCGCTGGAGGGCCGCCGACGAAGCCGGGCGGCGGGCGCTGCTGCCTCGGCTCGAGCGCGTCGAGGCCTCGACCCTCGATCCCTCCAGGCGCGGCGGCCGGCCCGCCGAGATCGGCCTCGTCGAATGGTTCGCCTCGCCCGCCGACCTCGTCCGCACCCTCGACTGGCTGCGCCGAAGCGGCGACCGGACGGCGCTCGCCTTGCTTGCGATCAATCCGGGCCTGGGGCCGGCGTTGGCGAAGGACTTCGACTATTTCGGCTTCAAGGGCGGCTCCGAGCCGGGGGTACTCAACCTGAGCTTCCTTCTGAAAGCGCGCTCGGGCCGATGGGTCGCGGTCTCGGCGACATGGAACGACGAGTCCGCGACACTCGACGAGCCCCGCTTCCTGGCCCTGATGAGCCGGCTGGTGACGCTGATGAAGTGACCTGCCTCCCCATCGCGAAGCGATGGGGAGGGGGACCATGCGTAGGATGGTGGAGGGGTAAATGGCGCAGGCCCGCGTTAATGACCCTCCACCACCCTTCGGGTGGTCCCCCTCCCCATGCGTCGCATGGGGAGGCAAAATTACCGCCCGCTCGTCTCGCGGGACTGGCGAAGCGCCTCGATCTCCTTGGCCTTCTTGTCGCGCGCCGTCCGGACCGCGGCGACCGTCTCCGCTTCCTTCGTGCAATAGGCGCGACCGGCCTCGTCGAGCTTGCCGGCTTCATCGAGGCAACGGCCCGCGGCGACGCTCCTCGGAAGCAGGTCGAGCGGCTCGATCGAGGAATCGCGCCGCTCGATCGCTGGACGGATCGCGGCGAAGAAAGTGTGCCACCCGCGGCGGCTTCGGGCCTGCACGAGGGCTTGCGGAGTGGCGGCGGCGCCCGTCGGCGCCGGCGCGTCGAGCCCCTCCAGCGGGACCTTGCCCAGCCGCGCCAGAGCCTCGTCGAAACGCCCGAGCTCGCGCAGCGCGTTGATCGCCCGTCCTTCCATTCCGATCGAAGTGAGGTCGCCGGCACGGGGCGGCACCTTCGCGGACGCTTCGACCAGCTCTTCCAGATAGAGCTTCCTCAGCGCCGGCCTGCCTTCCGCTTCCCAGCTCGCCTGGAGCAGGGCCCACAGATAGCGTTCCGGCGGCAGGCCCATCTCCCGCATCAGCCAATAAGCGCGGTAATATTGGGTCCCGTCCTTGCGAAGCCCTTTATAAGCCTCGGACGCCACCAGGGGCTCGAGCTTGGCGACCTCGGCCGAATCATATTCCTTGTAGAGGACGAGCCCGTTGTCCGGACATTCGGGAAGGGCGAGCGGAAATTTGGGTCCGCCGACCGGCCGTCCGTCGGGGCGCTCGCCCGCGACCACGGGAGGCGCCACCGGCTGGAACTGGAAGCTGCCGCCGCCGATCGGACAGGTCATCGTCCTCGCGGCCACCGGTACGGCGAGGGCGGCGGCGGGGCCGGCGAAAGCGGCCACGGCCGCGACTAAAACGAGGTTACGCATCGCTAATACTCCCGGGACTCGAGCCCATTTAGAGCGTTGAGGGATCAATTGTCCCAATTTCCGTTCGGGCTGAGCTTGTCGAAGCCCTTCACTTTCCCTTTCGTGAACGGAAAGGAAGGCCCCTTCGACAGGCTCAGGGCGAACGGACTGAGGCGGTTCAATTCGATCCTTATACTCTAGCTTGTCACGGCAGGCGCGACGAGGGGAAAGCGCGGGATGACGGCGTCGAATGCCCGCCCGTCCGCTCCAACCATCTGGTAATGCCCCTCCATCCAACCGGTGGGGGTCGGCAGCGGGCAGCCCGAGACGTAGTCGAACGAGCCCCCCGGCTCGAGCACCGGCTGCTCGCCCACCACGCCCTCGCCCTGGACCTGGTGCCGGCCGCCGCGCGCGTCGGCGATCGTCCATTCGCGGCTGATCAGCTGGATGGCGCGGGACGACCCGTTCTCGATCCGCACATGATAGGCCCAGAACCAGCGCCCGCGGCCCGGCTCGGACTGTTCGGGAAGAAAGCTGACCGACACCCGGACGGTGACGTCGTCCGTCGTAGCACTGTGGGGAAAGAGACTTTTCACGAGCGCTTCCCTCTACTTATCGGCCGCACGCGTCAATCGCTTGCGCGGTCGCCCCCGATCCGCGAAGGGGCTGCCATGGTGCAGGACTGGACCCCGGCGAGCTGGCGGGCGCACGACGCGCGGCACCAGCCCGTCTACGACGATCCCGACGCCCTCGACGCCGCCCTTCGCGAGCTCGCCGCCTATCCGCCTTTGGTCCCGAGCGTCGAAGCCCACGCCCTCAAGGCCGAGCTGGCCGAGGCGCAGGCGGGCCGCGCCTTCCTCCTCCAGGGCGGCGACTGCGCGGAGAGCTTCGCCGAATTCTCGCCCGACACGATCCGCGGCACCGCCGCACTCATCGAGGCGATGGCCCGGCGCCTGGCGGCGGCAAGCGGGCTGGCGATCGTCCGGGTCGGGCGGATCGCCGGCCAGTTCGCCAAGCCGCGCTCGCGCGAGCTCGAATCGAAGGACGGGCGCGATCTGCCCATGTACCGCGGCGACATCGTCAACGGCCTCGCCTTCGACGAGGCCGCCCGCCGGCCCGACCCGGAGCGGATGTTCCGCGCCTACGGTCAGTCGGCGGCGGCGCTTAGCCATTTGCGCGCCTGTCCCGGTCCGGAGCCGATCTACACCAGCCACGAAGGCCTGCTCCTCCCCTACGAGCAGGCCCTTACCCGCCGCGACGGAGCGGGCTGGTACGCAAGCTCGGCCCATTTCCTCTGGGTCGGCGACCGAACCCGCTTCGCCGGCTCGGCCCATGTCGAATATCTGCGCGGCCTGACCAACCCGATCGGGATCAAATGCGGCCCCGGCCTCGGCCCCGACCTCCTCCTCGAGCTGATCGAGACCCTGAACCCGTCGCTGGAGCCCGGCCGGATCACCCTCGTCAGCCGGATGGGCGCAAGCGAGGTCGAGCGGGCCCTGCCCCCCTTGCTTCGCGCCGTCGCGGCGGCGGGCCATCCGGTCCTGTGGACCTGCGATCCGATGCACGGCAACACGGTCCGGACGGCGAGCGGCTACAAGACCCGGCCGCTCGGGCTGATCCTCGGCGAGCTTCGCGCCTTCTTCGCGGCGGCTCGGGCCGAAGGCGTTCGCGGCGGCGGAGTGCATGTCGAGATGACCGGCCGCGACGTCACCGAATGCACCGGCGGCGCCGATCCGGTGACGGAAGGGGATCTCGCCGCCCGCTACCACACCCATTGCGACCCGCGCCTCAACCGCGCCCAGGCGATGGAGGTGGCGGAGCTGGTCGCGGCCGAGCTCGCCCGCGAACGCGGCGCCGAGGCGGCCTGACCGGCACCCGTCATCCCGGCGAAAGCCGGGACCTCGGGGAGACCGCCGATCGCTATGTTTCGATTCACGATGTCAAAGAGCCGATGACCCGGCTTCCCGAGTCGCGACCGTTATAGTAGGGTTTTTCCTATGAGTCAAGAATAAAGTTGGAACATTCCTAGCCCGCACTTTCTACCTGCAGCCTCCCCGCCGGACAGGGCCCGAGCAAGTCGCGCGCCGAGCCTGTGCCGTCGAGCCAGGCGCTCCAGCTTGCGGGCGCCAGGATCGCGACCTGGCGGTGGTGATAAGGCGCCACGTCCGGCCCCGGCTCGGTGGTCAGCATGGTGAAGGCCTCGCCGGCGTCGGTCGTCCGCCACAGGCCGGCGATCGAGAACCAGTTATGGCCCGGCATCGTGAAGCGCCATCTGTCCTTGCGCTTGTCGGCACGCGGCGCCTTGGGCGTGGTGAATTCGTAGAAGCCGTCGGTGACGATCAGGCAGCGGCCGCCCCGGTCCGAATTGCCGAACTCGCGGCCGTCGGAGCGGAAATTGTAGACCGGCTTGCCGCCCGGCCCGGGCCAGCTCCACCGCCGCTGGACGAGCTCGGTCCCGCCCGAAGCGGCGTTCCAACGAACGATCGGCGCCGTGTCGGTGATCCTGATCTCCTCGCGCGGCTGAAGGTTGGGAAGGCCGTCGGGGAAGCTCAAGAGCATTCCGAGCTGCTCGAAGGTCCTGGCGATCGCGTCCGGGGCGACCTTGTTGCTGTAGAGGTTGCACATGACCCGCCTCCTAAAAGGCCGGGCCCGCCTCCGCCAGCTTGACAGCGAATGCCGCTCCCCCGATATGCGCCCCTCCACGCGCGACGGCCCCTTCGTCTAGCGGTTAGGACGTCGCCCTCTCACGGCGAAAACACGGGTTCGATTCCCGTAGGGGTCACCAAGGCGTTCAAGGCCTCAGCTTTTCAAAAAGTTGGCCGAAATCCGTAGCTTACTAGCCGCCCGTTGGTATAAAAATGGGTTGCAGGATGCCGGAGCCGACCCTCCGTCCCGGTGCTACCCGATCACTCTGGGCTCAGACCGACGGCGCGGTCCCGTTGCTGCGCGTCGGGCGCAGGGGGCCGCCATCCTCGGCGCCATGATCGAAAAGAAGGCGAGCGGCCTGACGCGCGGGCTCGCACCGCAGGTCGGCGGCGCCATTCCATTCCCGCTTCCGCGCGGCCCAGCGCGCATGGCTGAACGTCACGTGCGGGGTTGCGGCAACGATATTCGCGAGCTTCAGCGCGGCGCGCTCACTCTCCAAGTCCTGATCACGGCCTGCCCCGCTCCCGGCGAGCAGCGCTACGGCACGGGCGTACGGAGCGGACTTCAACCCAAGCGACGCCAGGGTGCCAACCGCCAGATATTCTTCGTCAATGCCTTGCAGGAGCCCAGCGAGCCCGACATGCTCCGGCATGCCCCAGGCGCGAAGCAGGCAGCAGGTGTCGAGCAGGTGATCCATAAGGTTGGACTCGCCGTGCGGGAGCTCGCTCGCGCCCGAGGCGTGCAGCAGCTCGATCAAAGGCTCGAAGCTTTCGACGACAGCCCGCTCCCAGGCCGACCGAGCGTCCCGCACGAGCGAGTCGACGGCTCTGGCGACCGTCGGCGCGTTCGCGGCGTGCCAGAGCAGGTAGAGAATCGAGTAGCGCTCGCCTTGCCGGACCGGCTCGATCGCATGGTAGGAATCGGGGCATGCCTCGAACGCCATGACCCCGCCCATCCTGGGTTCGATGTAGCCGCTGACGTCCTCGCCCGACATGGTCGACGCGATCTGGAGACGGCCCCCGCATTCGGTCTCCCAGTCGTCGTTGAGGTAGAGGTTCAGGCGGTGCGTCTCCCAGCCGAGACGCGGGCTGTCATTATGAAAGCCGCTATAATCGCCGGGCGCCATTCGGTGCGCCACGACCTGCATCTCGGGAGCGAGCGGCACGCCGAAGCAGTCCTCGACAAAGCGCTGAACGGACCGCAGGCAGGGCTCCGTCACGAGCCAGCCGAACCCTTCGCTATTGTGAGAGAACAGCCTGGCCTCCGAGTGGCGGAAAAAGGTGTCGGATCGCTTCTGCCAGAAGGTCGCGGCGGCAAGCCCGGCCCGCAAGTCGCGAAGCCTCGCCCTCTTGGTGCAGGATGCGGTGACGAAGCGATACGGCTCCACCTTGAAGGAAGAGTCTTCGAAGTGGCTTCCAAGGAAGACTTCCTCGGCACGGCCTTCGCGCGATTCGGCCCCCTGCCCCTCATCCTCGGCGGCGTCCCGTCCGAGCACGATCAGCCCCTCCTTCAGCCGCAGCGGCGATGCCGCACCTCTTCGCTCCACGATGGGTGCTCCTTCCAGGCTTCCGGTCGGGACCGCGACCGATGACAGAATGCTGTGGGCCGGCAGCGCATCTCAGGCCGCCGCTCTCAGCGAGGCGCTCGCGGCGACCGAGGCCGTGCGCGAAACGAATGCCGCGCCCGCCGGCGTCAGGAGATCGGCGGCCCCGCCGACGATCCCATAAGCCTCGTCGAAGAGCGTCAGCATCTCGCGCCGCTGAGCCGAGCATCGCGCCGGATGCGCAAGTCCCGCGGCTTCGGCTTCGGCAAATGCGGTCGACACATAGGCGCAGGCGTGCATCGCGAGGAGTATTCCCCGCAAGGGTCGCGGGTCGGGCCGAAGCGGCGATGCGAATCGCCGTTCGCTCGGCCAAACCAGCGCCGCCTCGGCTTCACATCGGAAAAGATAGAGATGGGCGGTCTCGTGGACGACGGCCTCGAGCACCTGCATCACGTCTTCGGTGGGGGTGAGAACGATATATCCCGGGACCTCGGGATAAGAGGCGCTCGCGAACATGTCGTCGGACCGGGGCTCGAGAAAACCGGCAAGCTTTGCCGCCTCCGCCACCCAGCGCGCGATCCGGGGAAGCCGAACGGCGATCCGTCTTATGGCCTCGACGACCCCTTCTTCCCCCGAGCGGTTCCCGATCGAGGCCCGACCGACGAGAGGAAGCAGTTCACGTCCCGCGGCGCCGGGCGTCGAGATCGCCGCCGCCAGGTCCCTGGACGAGACTTGACCAGAGAGGCAGACGACCTCCCCGGCCGCCGTGATGAGCTCCGCGGGCGATTCCAGCCGAAGCGAGAAGCTCAAACCGGAATTAAAGGCCAGCCAGGCCGGGAGCTGGAGGGGAGCGAATGGCAACACCCGGCTCGCCCCCGGCACCAGCGGCGACACGAAGGGGTGGTAGAGCCAGTCGCTTCTACCGGCGACCGCCCGGGCCAGAGCGGCCTTGGCCAAATCGCCGACAGGCTGTGGAAGCGATTCGGGAGACCAATTCGCCAGATGGCCGCGAAGGGCCGCGACCCACTGTGCACTCGAAGGTCGCCAAGACCATGCATCCACAGCCGTTTCTCCGTCTCCTGTTGCAGGCTACGCCACCCGGCAAAGATCGACAAGCCGTCTCCGGCGCGGAATTGGTCCGGATTCGGACATTCTCAAATAAATTGATCCGAAACGGGCGATAGTTTTTGGACAGCCAACAAGTTTTGCAAGTGCAAGACGCCAAAACATCGATTTTTGCTACTAGCTAGTAGTACTACTAGCTGGTTGACGCTAACCCTTGGTCGTGCCAGTTTGAATATGCCAACTTTGGCTTAGTGGGAGATGACTCATGCTAACGAAGGACATCACGCAGCAGACGGCGATCCCTCTCAAGAAGAAGCTGCTCAGCGAAGACCTCGATGTGCCGGCGGCCGGCGCGAGCTTCGCCAAGATCCGTTGGATCTGGGAGGTCTGACACCGCGGGGACAGCAACTTTCACCGTGAGAGCTGCTGTCTCTCCGTGGTTCCAAGACAGGGGCTCCGCGCCCAATCGAAATTGCGGATCGGAAGGGCGTCGGATCCGCTGCGGCGGTTCCCGCGAGTCCGGCCAATCGGCCGCACCGCCACGCGCGAGCGGAGGGATCAGGGCCAATGGACTCGTCGATGGGAATAACGGTGAAGCCCAGCCTGGAAATCATCCTGAAGGTCACCGAGGTCTGCAACCTCAACTGCAGCTATTGTTATTTCTTCAACGGACCGGACGATTCCTTCAAGTTTCATCCCAAGCAGATGAGCACGGATACCGCCCGCGCAATCTCCTCATACGTGCGCCGGGCAGCGGAATCCGGCGAGATCGGAAGCGCGCTGTTCATGCTGCACGGGGGCGAGCCGATGATGCTCGGCCGGCGGCGCTTCGGCGACCTCCTTCAGGCACTCGATGTCCGCGCGCTGCCGCTCCCCACCGCCGTCGCGCTACAGACGAACGGGACGCTGATCGATGACGCTTGGGTGGATCTCTTCAGTGAGGCCGGGATCGACGTGGCGCTCTCGATCGACGGCCCGCCCGAATATCACGATGCCTGTCGTGTAGACCATCGGGGACGGGGTACGCATTCCCGGACAGCCGCCGGAGTGGAACGGCTGCGCAGGGCGCATCGCTCGGGACGCATCGGCGCGCCCGGCGTCATCTGCGTCATCGATCCGGAGCGCGATCCTCGTCGCGTCTATCGCCACCTGGTCGACGATCTCGGCTTTCGCTCGCTCGCGTTCGTGCTCCCGGACGGTGACTGGTCAACCATCGACGCCGGCTCCGTTCGCCGCGTAGGCGACTATTTGATCGAAGTGCTCGACACCTGGCTCGAGGATGACGACCCGGGCATCGCCGTCAGGCTGTTCTCCGACATGCTCGCTTTCGCGCGCAGCGGCAGCCCGGCCGGCCGCACCCGCAGTTCGATAGTGATCGGAGTCTCCAGCGACGGTAGCGTCGCGCCCGACGACGGCTTCAGAATGTCCATGCCCGAGGTCTTCAGCCCGAGTCAGGCAAGCCTGACGGTGCGCAATTCCGAGCTCGGCGACTTCCTTGGCCGCTATGGGGACGGCCCTGTGCCCGGCTTGGGGGGCTCCGATCCGGAAGCCTGCCGGTCTTGCCGCTGGGCAAGCCACTGCCGGAGCGGCGAGCCCAGTCACCGCTTCGCCCGGCAAGAGGGGCGATGGCGCGAGTCGGTCTATTGCGAAGCGCTCAAGCGCGTCTACGGGCGGCTCGCCGATTACATGCTCGCGAACGGAGTCGCCGGCGAAACCATCGAGGCCGCCTTTCCGCTGAAGGAGGCCGCCTAGGTGGAACCATCGTCCGAAGAGCCGTCACGGCCATATGATGCGCGATGGGCGAAGCTGTTCCTGCCGGAGGCGAGACCGCTCCGGCCGGACGATCATCTCGTCTCGAGCACCCGCCACTGGCTGCCCTCCCCCGCGCTCGTCGTCGCAATGGTGGCACTGGACCTGATCCTGTTCGCTTATGCCTATTCCCAGATTTAACCGCCGACGCCGCGTAAAGCTCGTCCGGCAGGCGACGTATTTCGAATGCGGCCTCGCCTGCCTGGTCATGGTCGCCCGCTCCTTCGGCGCCGATATCGCCCTGTCCAGCGTCCGCAAGAGCTGCCCGCCTTCGGCTCGCGGAATGACTCTCAACGGAATGATCGCCGTCGCTCGGCAACTCGGGCTCCGGCCGTCTCCCGTAGCAATCAACCTCGCCGGGCTCGAGACGCTGAGGCTGCCGGCGATCCTCCACTGGGGATTCAGTCATTATGTCGTCCTCGCCGGATTTGATGGCAAGCGCCTCGACATCGTCGATCCCGGCCACGGCCGCAGACGGCTCACGATCGAGGAAGTCGCGCCGCTGATCACCGGAGTCGCAATCGAGTTCGACGATTGCGTTCCCGAGAGCATGGGCGGCGTGGTGAAGCCGCTGCGGTTCGGCGATCTGCTTGAGGAGCGCAAGAGCCTTGCGACGCCGGCGGCGCTCACCGCAGCCCTCTCGCTCTCGCTCGAGCTGCTGCTGGTGCTTATCCCCTGGCTCGTGGCCCGAATGGTCGAAGGGTCGGGCACCGGCGGCGGGGACCTCCCGGGCCTCGCCTTTCTCGCAATCCTCGTCGTCATGGCGCTGGGCATGAGCCGAAGCATTCGAGGCGCTCTGGTGATCCGGCTCAGCAGCCTGACCCAAAGGTCGGTCATGGCGACGGCATTCCGCCGGCTGATGGCGAAGCCGCCATTGTTCTTTGAACAGCGATATTCGACCTATGTCGTCTCCCGTTTCGAAGGCACGGACCGGCTCAGGACCGTCCTCAGCGACGATTATCTGAACGCGTTCATCGACCTGATCATGCTCGCCGTGCTCCTGTGCGCGATCGGGACGCTGAGCCTCACAGTCATGGTGGCCGCGGCGCTGGTCGCCCTTGCCGTCGGCAGCTTCCGCTACGTGATCGGGCTGCTGTCGCGCGAGCATCTCGATCAGGTGGTGCACGCAAGATCTCTCGAGCGGCTCCATCTGATGGAAACGATTCGTTCGATCCGCGCGCTGAAGCAGTTCGGCAAGACCGGCATCCGCGAAAAGAGCTTCGAGCGCCGGCTCGACAATTCGATCCTCCACCAGGCGAATTTCGGCTGGTACAAGGCGGCCTCCGAGGCGGGCGCCTCGTTCCTCAGCGATGCCGGATGGGTGGGAATCACCTTCTACGTGGTGATGTCGAACGCCGCGGCGCCTTCGGGAGCGGCCGTTCTCTTCGCCCTCATCCTTTACGCGCGCCTGCTCATCGACCGCGCCGCTTTGCTCTCCGGCAAGCTTGCCGAGGTCGGAACCATCAAGGTCCAGTTGGAACATCTCGCCGATCTCGTCGAGGGCGAACCGGCGGCGCGGATGCAACAGGAGGAGCACGAACTGGACGGCCACCTCAGCGTGGCCGGCCTCACCTTCGGCTACGACAGCGACACGCCGGTCCTTCGGGATTTCACGCTTGATGTGGCCCCCGGCGAAATGGTCGCGCTCCAGGGACCCTCGGGCAGCGGGAAGACGACCGTGCTCAAGCTGATCGCCGGGCTGCTTCGGGAGACGCAGGGGTCGATACGATGGTCGGGTGTCGAGCTGACCCGCCTCTCGCCCCGTTCCGTCCAGCGCGCACTGGCCTTCGTCTTCCAGGACGAGGAGCTTCTCGAAGGCGATATTCTCGCCAACATCACCCTGTTCGAGGAGCATCCGGATATGCTCCGGGCCTGGGAGGCATGCCGAGCGGCGCAAATATTCGACGAGGTGCAGGCCATGCCCATGCGCCTCCAGACGATGGTCGGAGAACGAGGCTCGGCGTTGTCGGGTGGCCAGCGGCAGCGCCTTCTGATAGCGCGGGCCTTGTACCACCGTCCCCGGATCCTGCTCCTGGACGAGGCTACGAGCCAGCTCGATATAGCGAACGAGAAGGCCATCCATGCCGCTCTGCGGCGGCTGGGCCTCACCGTCATTCTCGTCAGCCATCGGCCGGAGGCGGTCGCCTCCGCCGATCGCATCGTGACGCTGGGCCGGCCTGACGCCGTGCGGAGGACTAGAGCCCATGCCTGAAGACTTCGAATCGTCGCCGGCCGCTTCAAGGCGGCGCGGCCGGATCGCCAGCTTCGACACTGGCTACGAGGTGGAATTCGACTTTCCGCAGCGCACGGACCCGCCTTCCCTGCGCTACATGCTGGCGGCGGTGCCGAGGACGGGCAGCACCTTCCTTGCACATCTGTTGTGGCGGACGGGCTGCCTTGGCTCGCCGCTCGAATATCTGGACTTCTCCAGCGAGGGCCACCAGGGACACCTCTGCTCATCGCCGGACGGCCAGATCGCAAGCTGGCGAGTCGCGCTCGCCACGCGAACCTCGCCGAACGGAGCGTTCGGCTTCAAGAGCTTCCTCATGCAGCTGCGCAACCTCGCCCGCGATAACGAAGCGCTGCTCGACATGCTGCAACCCACCCAGATCGTGTACGTCATGCGCCGCGATCGAGTTGCCCACGCCGTGTCCTATGCCCGCGCGCACCTTACCGGGGTCTGGTGCGAGGAACAGGCGAACGGAGCGAACGAGCAGGTCGACTATTCGTTCGAGGCGCTTCGGCGGGCGGAGAGCTGGATCGAAGCGCAGGAGGAGCAATGGGAGCGGCTCTTCGACAAACTCGGCGTTACGCCGCTGCGCCTTTGGTACGAGGACGTCGTTGAGCGGCCGGACGTTACGGTCGAGGCGGTCGCCGGCCATCTCGGCGTCGTCCTCGATCCCGCGGCCGGGGTCGAAGTTCCGGCGATAAGAAAGCAAACCGGCGGAGACGCCCGCCACTGGGCGGCTGCCTATGCACGCGATCGCGCCGCGGCGCCGCGCCCGGATGCTCGGGGATGAGGGCCGCCCATGACGCCGCCACGAAGCCGTCGGCCTCGTTCGTGCTGTCCAGCATGCGCGATCAGGCGCCCGGCCCCCACGCCGATTTCTCCGGAGCGATCGACCTGCTCGACTGGGACGAGTTCGCAGGAGCCGTGGCGCAATTGCAGCGATCCGTGCCCGCCGCACTGAGCCGGGACTCATTTTCTCTGCTCCTCGTGAAACAAGAAGCGCATGAGAATTCAGGCACCGAGATCATCGGCTACGTCGCCGATACCGTTCTGAACCCGCGCCACCGGGCCATGATGAAGCGTCACGCCGCCGACGAGAGCCGCCATTCGAGGGTCTTCCTCGCGCTTCGGCGGCTAATTACGTCCGACGCATCGGTGGCGGCCGTTGCAAAGAAGGAGCCCGACCCGTTCCTCGCCCGGTACCAAGGCGATCTCGCGAGCTTCCTGTGGGACACGCACTTCGCGGAGATCAGCAGTATATTCTATCTAGACACCGTGCGCCGGGCGGTTACGCATCCCCAGCAGGCGATCAGGCGCAAGATCGACGCGGCCCTTGCGCGGGTGATCGCAGACGAGAGGCGACATGTGGCCAGCACGGCGTCCATCCTCAGCGACCTCTTTCGGGATGACCCGCTCATGGTGGCGCGAATGCAGGCGTCGTTCAGCGACTATGTGCACGCCGTCCGCGAGCAGGCGGAACGGCGGACCGCGGAGCATTGAGGCGATGGGCGTAAGTCGCTTCCGTCCGCTCGCGGCGTTGCTGCTCCTGCCTGGCGGGGTCGCCGCTGCCCGCGAGCGCGCTGAACCGGAGACGCTGCCAGCCGCGCCCCCGATCCTCAAAGCTCTCAATGATTGCCCGCGCGGCGGGTCGTCGGGGGACATCGTCGTCTGTGGCCGGCGCAACGATCGTTACCGCCTGCCGATCCGCGACGAGCATTTCGATCCGGGAGGCCTGCAGGAGAGCGTCAGGCGGGAGCGCGGCCGACTGCTCGAAGGCGGTGAGTTCGGGATCGGGTCCTGCTCGACCGTGGGTCCGGGAGGCCATACCGGCTGCTTCGAGCAACAGGTGAAGCGCCGCCAGCAGCAGCGCGCCGGCCGATGAGGCGTGCGGCGCCAGCCATGGTCTGCCGGGCGCCCAGGGGCGAGTCGTCCGGCACGCCTGCTCGCGAAAGCCGCCCGGGAAGCCGGTCCGGGTCGTGACAGGGTTGGCGATGCTCCTTCGCCGGTTCACGTCGAGACCGTGGTCCACCGGATCCGCGCTCGTCAGCCTCGCCATCGGCCTTTGCGCTTTCCTCGTCCTCACCGGCATTGCCCGCTATGAGCTGTCTTACGACCAATGGGTACCGAACGGCGACCGGGTCTTCCGCTTCGAGATGACGCTCGAGCCAGCGGGCGCTCCGGAGATCCGGACCACGAGCCTCAGCGCGCGGGCGGGCGCGATGCTCGCCGCGCGTCTACCCGATGTCCAGGCAAGCGCGCGCGCGATGACGCGTTCGCAATCCTGGACGATCGACGGGCGGCAGTTCGAGGAGACGACGATCCTGACAGAGCCGGGCTTCCTGCGGATATTTCCGCTGAAGCGGGTGGGCGGCAATCTCGAGGAAGCGCTGGCCAGGCCCGACAGGGTCGCGATCAGCCGGACGACGGCCGAGAAACTGTTCGGAACCGCTGAGGCAACGGGTCGAACCGTCCTTCTCTCCGGAAGCAAGGCTGTATCGGTCGCGGGTGTGTTCGAAGATCTCCCCCGGAATTCGCACCTCGAGGCCGACGCCATCGCCTCGATCCGTTCGCCGCTCTTCGTCGACCTGGCTGCAGCCGAGGAGGACTGGCTCGACCTGCGCGGCTATTTCTACCTGAAGACTGCCGACGCCTCCGAAGCTCGGCAGCTCGGCGAGTTGGCGACGGATCTGCTCAAGCGCGAAGCCGCGGTGCTGGAATCCTCGGGAATAAAGGTAACGATCGGCGCTTTTCCGCTGGGTGCGCTACATGCACGGTCGCCATCTGGCGGCGATCTCCCGATCGGTGGCTTCAAGCCGCTGATCAGCTCCGACCGAGTCCTTCTGGTCCAGGTGGTTGCCATCCTGCTGGCGGCGCTGGCCGCCTTCAACTTCTCCTTCTACCTCGCGACGCTCGTCGCCGAGCGGTCGCGCGAGATTGCGCTGCGCCAGTTCTTCGGTGCCACGCCCTTCCGCATCTATCTCCTCTTCTGGACCGAGGCACTGGTCGCCATTGCCGTAGCCTTCGGGGCGGCTGTCCTCCTGGCCTCCGAAACGCGACCGTGGTGGACGAATTTCGCGGAGGGTGAGCCGGGGCTCACCGACATTGCCTCCACGATCAACCTGGGCGCGATGCTCGGAGCGGTACTGTTCCTGGTCAGCGCGGTCGCACTCTTCCCCTACCGACTCGCGAGCACCATCCGACCGGCGGAAACGCTTCACAACCGCGCGGCGGCGTCGGCGGTCCGAAGTCGCTTCATCCGAGTGATCATGGGCGGCCAGGTCGCCTTTGCCGCCAGCCTCATGCTGGGTGCCCTGGCAGTGACCAAGCAGGTCGACCGAATCAGCAGCGCGCCTCTCGGCTTCGATCAAAACGGCGTCCTCGTCGTCAAGTCGCTGCCGCCGAACGCGGATCCCGTTCTTATCCAATCGCTGCTGCAACGGCTCACCCGCCAGCCGGCGATCCTCGGAGCGGCCGTCGCCCAGGACGAGGCCGGCGTCGGACTCAACCGGTCATCCGCCAACGTGGAGGCACCCTCGCTTCCGCGCGAGCTCTCGTTCAATTACATGGCCGTCGACGGACGGTGGCTGACGCTCATGGGGGTGGTGCCCCGCGCGGGAAGGCTCCTCGACGAACGGCAAGGCGACCGGCTGGGCGAGGGGCCGCAGGAGCAGCTAGGACCGACGCCGGTGGTGCTCAATGAGACGGCAGCCAGGCAGCTCGGCTTCGCCAGCGCAGCCGCCGCCATCGGCAGGCCCATGAAGGCAAGCCTCGGCCGGGGCCGGGCGGAGCCCCTCACGATCATAGGAGTGATCCCGGACATCGCACAGGCGTCGCTGAGGGAGGGGCCCAAGCCAACCTTCTACATTCACGATCCTGCCCAGGAAAGAATCCTGTACGTCCGGTTCACGGGCGATCCCGCGGCCGCCCGGGCGCGAGTCGCGCAGGCGCTGAAGCCGATGTTCCCAGACAAGCCTCCGGCAACCAGCATGCTCGCGGAAGACATTTCGAACCTCTATCGCGACGAAGGCCGGCTCCGCCTCGTCTTCGCCACCGGCAGCCTCGTCATGCTTGCGATCGCGCTGATGGGGATCGCTGCGCTCGCCAACACGATCGTCTCCTATAAAAGAAAGGAAATCGCCCTCAGGAAGCTTTTCGGCGCGCCTGTCGGACATATCCTGCGCTTGGTCACCCGACTCTTCGCTCCGCCCCTCCTCGGCGGCTACGCCGTCGGCGCCAGCGTCGCCTGGCTGGTCATCCAGCAATGGCTCCAGGGTTTCAGCCTCCGCTCCCCTCCCGACGTCACCGAATTTCTCGCCGTCCTGGTCGTGATTACGCTCGCCTGCGCGCTCACCGCGTCATGGTATGTCGTTCGGCTCGTCCGCCTGCGTCCGGCGTCCGTCCTTCGCTACGAGTAATGAGCGGCCGATATCCGAACCCGCAGGCTCCCGCAGGGGTTACCAAGCCTGCGAAAGGCAGGGCTTTTACCGGGCGCGCTTCTCAGCTCGTATATCCGCCAAGGCGCCCTTTGTTCACGATATCGAGGCTGTCGTCGGCTCGAATCCGAGCGATGGCGGGCGTCCGGTAGGAGAGGCCGCCGGTTCCGTCGGCATCGAGATCGAAGGCGGCGACGATCTCCTGTCCGGCCTGGGAAAGCCCGGCGAAGTTGACCAGGAAATTCATGAGATAGGTCCGCGACGGGAAGAGGATCGCCGTTTCGCGGTCGGAAGCGATCACCGCGACCAGCTTCTTCTCCGCGTCGCCGGCGCCGAAGGCGGATGAGATCAGGAGGCGGCCGTCGTCCAGGGCCACCGTCGCCAGATCCCCATATTGCCCCAATATCGTCTCGTAATCGCTCTGTGAGACAATGTTGCGGGTGATCAACTCCCGATAGGCGGCGATGAGCGCGTCGCTGCCCGGAAACCGGTTCACGGGCGGCGGCGGGGGCGGCGGCGGGGGGGGCGGGACTTCCGGATTGGCGAAGGACCTCGCCGGCAGTTCGGGATGGGGATCCACGACCGAGGGCCGGGTCGCCGGCGTGTCGGAAACATAGTCGCTTCGAACGACCTCGCCCATCCCCGCCGATCGTTCGCGGACCGCAGCGGCGTTGCTCGAGTCCGATCGCGGCGCCTGAAGAGAATCGAAGCGGACCTGAAGGCGCTCAATTCGGCCTGTGAGCGCCTGCAAGGCGGCGGCCAGCTGGTCGTGGCGAGTGGCGAGCTTGTTCTGGCCGTCCACCAGCCCATCGTAATCGGGATGCACGTCGGACGGCGGCGGCGTGCCGCCTGGCCCGGAGTTGCCCCGACGCGGGTCCGCAGGCTTGGCCGAGCCTCGTCGCGACAGGAACCTTCCGGCGAGGCCACCGATGAACCCGGCCAGCAGCAGCCCGGCGATCCAGGCCGGCAGGCCGGTGCGCCCCTCCAACACCCGCAAATTCTTCAGATCCACCTCGCGCGCGTCCTGAAGCTGGCGGAGGCGGTTGCAAAGCTTCTGCAAGGCCTCCCTCTCGGCCTCGCCGACGCGGGGCCTTTTCAGGGCGGCTTCGTAGGCGTCGTTTTCCTCATCGCTGGCGGAGTCATCGGGACGGCGCGGGGCGCGCGGCTCGAGGTCTTTGGCAAAGTCCTGGCAGTCCAGATCAGTCACGACCGGCCGAGTAACGTCGAGCTTCGGTAACGGGTCCGAATCCGATGAGGGAGATTCCGAGCAAGCGGCGACCATCATCGCCGCCAGCGGCGCAGCGGTCCGCCAGACAGCCCGTGCGGCACCCGGTTTCCGCTCTCCGCTCATACGAAATCGACTTTCAGCTTGTCCTTGCTCTGGTCCGCCGGCGAAGCGAGAATCTCGACCAGCTTGCGCAACCCCGAGATGAAGGGCGGCTCCAGGGCGCGCCCCGCCTCCTGCTCGAGCCGTTCCAGCTCAAGCTGCTGACGAACGGCGCCTTGCACCTGCTTGCGGGCGCCCTGCTGGCTGTTGGGAAGGGGGTCGAGCCTGATCCCGCCATGAACTCTCAAGGCTTCGACGAACACGTCGAACTCCGCCATCTCCACCTCGCGAACCTTCGCGGCCAGCATGGCATTGCTGACCAGGGCGTCGGCGGCGAGAGGTTCGCCGCTTTCGAAGGCGATTCCAAGGCCGACCGGAAGGTAACTCTTGGCCGTCTCGAAGCCTTTCTTCGCGGAGGCGTCGATCAGCCGCTCATATTCGCCGCCGATCATTCCGCGCACCACTTCGAGCTTGGCATCGGGGCTGCTGAACATCTGTGGAAGCGGCACATTCTCGATACCGGCCGCAACGGAGAACAGCCGGAGCACGCGGGTAACGTCGCTTTCGTCCTCGGCGGCACCGCCATGGATCTTCTTGAATATGCCAGCGCCGCGGCCGCAAAGCGCAAAAGCCTGCGCCTCGAGGCTTTCCTTCCTGACGGTGCCGTCGGCGACCAGATGGCGAGCGACCTTGCCCGCATACCAGGCGATTCCGCCGAGCGCGATCAGCGCGGTGAGCCGAAGCCCCTTCCCGACGTCGAGGTCGAGCCGCCTGTCCCAGTTCGCGTCGATGGCCTGTTGCAGCCGCTCGTCGCTGAACAGGATTTCCGCGATCTGCGGCTTGTTCTCCTCGAAACGCGGAACGTCGGTGACCGTCGTCCCGTCGAGCAGGCTGGCCCATTGGCCCAGCCCGATCTCTCGCAGGATGTTCGAATTCTGGGTGAGCGCGCGGGTGAAGAAATGCTGCCCGGCGAGCCGGAACGAGCCATTCCAGAGCACGACCTCGCGATCCCAGATGGTGACGTCGGTGGTGCCGCCGCCGATATCGAGAACGACGTTGAACTGCTCGTTGCTGAACCCCGCCTTGAGGAGGATGAAGCTGGCCGCCGCCAGGCCTTCCGAATAGAGCGGAGCGAGCACCGGGTTCGGGTCGTCCCTGTTGACGCCGGTCGAGATGCGTCTGGTGATCGAGCCCACATGCTTCAGGAACGTTTCGCGCGGTCGGCCAGTGAGCGCGTCCGGGATCGAGAAGCGCCAGCGCATCAGCCGGGAGTCGTAGCGCTGAACCGTCGCCTCCGCCGCGACCATCAGCATGAACTGCTCGAGGAAGTCCCGCGCCGCGTCGGTGTGGGTGGCCTCCTCGCTCCACTTGAGGTTGAACTTGCACTCCACGGCGATTTGGGTGAGCTGCTGCGTTTCATGCTGCTCGCCGTTGACCACATAGGGCTCGTGGCTGTGGAAATAGATGATGTTGCGGAACGCGGAATGGTGGTCGGCGTTCGAGCCGCCCTTGCGGGTCACCGCCACCGTCGGAGTCGGAGTCTTGCGCTCCTCGGCGGGCCAGAACCTGCTCAGGACATAGCGGGCATTGTTCTTGGAGGCCCGGTTCGTTTCCGGGGAGGTGTAGGTGATCGGAAAGACCAGGCGCGGCTTGAACACGACCGGCTGGTCGCTGGCGAAGCAGGCGACCGTATTGGTCGTCCCGAAATCCACCGCCGCCACCGAAGTCTGGACCTCGGTATGCACCTCCTCGAGCTGGGTCAGGATGAAGCCGACGGGCCCGTCCTGGCGCTGTTCGGCGGCTTCGGAATAGAGGACGGCGTCGAAGGGCTGTGAGGAATATTGGATGTCCTCATAGATCGGGCCGAGCTTTTCGGACCGTGTGAAGCGCGCCGGATCGTTTCTCGGAACGGCGCCCCGGTTCAGCTCGGCGAGCCGGATCACCGCTTCGTTCGCGTTGCCCGCGTCGCTGATTTCCGCGCAGATGAGCCGGCTGGACGTGGCGAGATGCGGCCGGAGCGAATGGCCCCGGAGCGCTTCCCGATAGGTGAACCGGGCGAGATAGGTCGACCAGGAATCGGCCCGGAAGTTGGGCCAGAGCGAGGCGTTGTAGACTTCCCAGTCCGCCTCGTCGACGAGCAGGGCGTCGCCGCTGTCGGCATCGACCGAATAATGGCGAGTGAGCAGGAACCGCGTCGGTTCCTGCGCGCCGACTCCCAGTTCGAGCTCCAGTGCGACGGATATCCGTGACGGCTGGCTCTGGCCGCCGATCCGTTTGCTCAGGTTTTGGTCGAGCAGCAAGGCGAGCGGCCGAAGCGGCAATATGATGTCCTGGAGTCCGACGGGGTGGCTTGCGACCATCGCCTCCTTGCCGAGGCGGATCGCCCGGTCGGCGAACAGGTCCTCGGCCCTGACCAGCCAATAGCCGAGCTGCGCCGCCTCCTTGCGGGTATCGTTGAAGGTGCCCTCGTGGAGCAGCTCCTTGAGCGTGCGGGTGCCCCAGACGAAGGTATGCTCGGCGCCGAAACCGGGCAGCGCCCCGATCGCTTCGTCGACCAGGATGACGCCCTTGAGGTGGCCGAAGGCCGCGTCGGGTCGCAGCCGCAGCCGGGTCCGGGAAGACGAGGCAGGATCGCCCGACGTCTCCAGCCGGCTGCTGTTCCACAGATGATGGAAGAGCGGCTGGAGCTTCTGCTGGTCGGAGTCCAGGTGCTGCACCGGCAGATTGGACTCGCCGAGCTTGCCCTTGCACTGGTTGGCGAAGTCGCGAAGCAATTGGGCGATGCTGAAGGCTACCTTGCCGCCATAAGTCTCGACCGACTCGGCAAGCTTGCGCACCCACGCTTCGAGCACGACGATCTCGGTGATCGGCAGAGCGATATCGGCCGATAACGGGTCGCGGATCTCGCCCTGGGCCCAGGCCACTCCGGGAATGGTGATCCGAAGGCTCGAACGTCCCGGCGAGACCAGGCAGATGGGGTTGGTGACCGCCAGCGGCTGCGGGTCCCGTCCTTTGATCGTGAGCATGACGAGGTGGGGCTTTTTCCACTCGTCGACCAGGTCGCCGAGCGCCACCGCCGGCGGCAGCTCCCGCATCACCCGGGCGAAGATATGGTCGCCATCCAGCTTCACCGCTTTGGGGGTGAGCGAATAGTGGCTTTGGTGCAGGTGGCGGAGCGCGAACATGGCAAGCAGGCCGCGCCACTGGCCGAGCACCTTGTCGTGCATCGAATGCTTCTCGATGAGCGCTTCCCCGAAGGTGCGTGCCTGCGCCCACGGGTCGGGAATGGCGCGAATGGGCTCGTCCGGATCGCTCCATGCTTCCTTGGGCACCTTCAACGAGCGGCTGAGCTGGCCGAGCGTGCCTTTGGCGTTTTGCCACAGGCCGACTTTATCCGAGGGCGCGAATTCGTTTCCTTCGGGACGGAATACCGGAAGGGTCGGGATGAAATTATTTGCCATGTGGCTCGCCTAACTGCGCTGGAACGACGGATCGACGGTGACGGCGTCAAAGGCCGCGGCGATCGCGCGACCGATGCCGCGATGCTCGCCGGGGCTCGGATCCGCGCGCACCAGATGATCGTGGACGGCGGCGCCTTGCCGGGGCTCGGGATCGCCGGTGTCGATCCGGACAAGCCTGTCGAAGGCGTCGAGCAGATGCTGCTCGGGGAAGGAATTGCCCAGCGCGATCGGCTCGGTCGGAGTCTCGACATGGCCCGGTGCCTTCAACGCCTCAAGGCTCCAGGGGCCGTTCACCCAATAGCGCTCGCCCATCTTCTCGATCGTCGCCGCCCAGGCGAGGATGTCGTCGAGCAGCCGATCGAGGGCGTTGAGCTGGTCTTCGGATTCCTCGATACCGACGTCGCCGGCGAGCTTTTGAGCCCAGGTCCGCCGGCCCGGCACCCAGCTTTTCTCGGTCAGCAGCGCCTTGGCATGGTAGCGCCAGTAGACGGCGAAGCGGAGCAGCTGACCGACCCGCTTGCGTACCGGTGGGCCGGGGGGCAGGTCCCGCCATTTGATCGACTCGCCTTCCCGCGCCGCGGTCATCACCGGGACCTTGCTCCCGGCCTCGCCGCCTTCGTTCTTCTCCAGTTCCGAGCGGGCGAAGAATTCGCAGACGCTGGTCGCCGCCATCAGCTCGGGCAGCAAGGCCGGGTTGGTCTGCTTGTCGCTGCCGGCGGCATGGTAGTCGAGCTTGAACAGGGTGGGCCGCCAGCCGGCGACGAAGAATCGGTCGAACACTTCTTCGTGCTTGAAGAGGTTCTCGTAATATTCGAGCGCGAGCTGGGCCTTGGGGAGCAGCTCGTTCGAAGTGACCACCGAGACGGTCTCCTCGTCCTCGGGATTCCGGAACTCGAAATAGGGAAGCATGAGAAGCCCGGCGATCGCGATCTGCTCGCGATTCTGCAACGTCTTGCGCAAATTGTTGAGGTGGCGGGCGAAGGTCGGAAAGCCGGAGGCGCCGGTGCCGCCGAAGGCGGAGCCGACGATGAAGATGTTGACCGCCTGTTGCCCGGCGTTCTCCATCAGCTCCTTCAGCCGGGCGATCAAGGTGCAGTCCTCGGCGAGCAGCGAAGCGACCAGGGCGGCGGAGCCGACATGGGCGCGGCCGCGGTAACCCTGCTCGAGCGGGAGGTCCTGCTCCTCCTTTCCCTCCATGAAGAGGAGATTGAACAAATGCCGCTGGTCCTCGGTCAGATTCTCGCCGAGGATCGCCTTCAGGGACCCCTTGGTCAGCGACGGGCACCATAAGGGACTCGGCTGCGGCTTTTCGAACAGGGGCAGGATCGCGGTCTTGCCGAAAGCCGGCCCGGCCTCGCTCGCCCAGTCGATCTTGTTGCGCTCGCCGTCACTCCACAGGCGTCGAAACTCGCCATAATCGGACAACAGCTTGCGAGTGCGGGTGACGTTGCCGTTCGTGCTGTCCTGGTCGACCAGGCCGACATGGACGACCCGCGGACCGAGCCCGGCCGCAAGCAGCACCAGCGCCGCCTCGACCACCTTCGCTCCGGTGCCTCCGACGCCTAGGAGGATGTTGGTTTCAGCCATGGTTCAATTCCAGAAATTAGGCAGGAGGACGTCGGCCAGCGGCACCGACCGTTTCAGCGGCAGCCGAACCGCGAGCCCGGTCGCCAGATAATAAGCGAGCGCCGTGCCGATGAAGCCGGTGACGAGCGAGATCGCATAATTGTTCGACGCGATGAGGGTGCCGATGTCGAGCAGCGACACCTGCCGCCACCACGCGGCGACCGCGGCAAGGATGGTGACGATGAAAAGTCCGATCCAGGCGGCGAACATGCTGCCGCCCTCCGAATAACCGCGCGCGGCACGGCGCTGGGCGAGCGCGACGAACAGGCTCGAGAACAGCCAGCTGAAGGACAAAGCCAATATGGCCCATTTGAGCATCTGCCCGCGGGCGTCCCCAAGCTCGTTGAGCACGCTCGCGCCTCCGTCGGCCGCCTCGGCATAGTCATTCTGCAAGGCGAGGCTGGCATCCCCGAAGGTGTCGGCCATGAACCAGATTGTCGCCAGCACCCCCGCTCCGATCAGCAGATGAATCAGCAAGGCTTTGCCGATCCGCACGATTGTTTCCCCCATTTTATCCCTTTCGCACCCTCCGCCGGCCTCGCCGGAGACGGCTATTCCTGAAGTTCGATGAGCACGCTGAACCCTAATATCCCGCCGCCGTTACGTTCGGCGGCAAAGGCGAGCGAACCTTCCATGATGCGTGCCAGTTCGCTGAGGTTGAGAGTCGGAAAGGTGGCCGGCTTGCCGCGCGCGGTCGGAGCCGCCGCTCCGACCGTCAGATTCCAACGCGGATCGGTCATCCACGCCGTCGCCGGATTGGGCGAGATGACGGACTGCCGCTCAAGCTCGCCCGAAAGCAGATAGACGCCGCCACGCCCAAGCCGGGCGGCGAGCCGCGCCGGGTCCAGAGTCAGGCGCCTCTGCTCCGTACCCGGGATGTCGGCCCAATCGCCCTCCAGGGCGACCGGAGCGTTCCATGACGATTTGGTGCACTTGGTATTGGCCCGTCTCCAGACCCGAAGCTTCGGGGTCAGCGGCCCCTGCCATACCGCGTTGGCGATAAAGGCGTCGGCCGCCGGGGCGGTCCAGGTCGGCTTGCGCCTGGGCGGCGAGCCTCTCGGCGGCAGGTCGCCGCCCAGCCTGAACTGCTGGACCACGACCTGCTGCATCGGCTGGAAGGAAGCCTGCTGCATCTGAGGGCTGTTGCCGCGTTCGAGGGGAGCCTTGCTGCGCGGCTTCAGCGGCCCGGGATCCACGGTGAAGATCGAATGCGGGATCCGCCCCTCCTTCATGGCTTGGGCGACGATCCCCGATCCGGAGCGCGGCAGCGCCTGCTCGAAGCCGAGCGCCTGGGCCTTCGATCCGACGACGAGGAGGTAGAGGGGATGGCGGCCCTTGTAGCGGACCGCCTTCGGGTCGCCCGGTCTGACCACCGGCAGATCGTGAATGCTGCCGTCGAACGGCGAGTCGATCCCGTAGATCGAGATGGTTCGACCGCTCGCCAGGATATCGGTGAGAATCGGCTGCATCACGGTCAGACCGGTCGATCTAACCGTAGAGTCGGTGAACCACAGATCCGATACGATCACTCCCATCTCATCGGGGGTAGCCGAAATCCTCTTCAGGATTTCATTGATACGCGATTCATTGTTCTCGCATCGCGAGCGGTCGGCCAGGGTACAATTGTAAAAGGCAGGGTCTTGCAAGGTTGCGACGGCGTTCTTGTCGAGATCGACGACATTAAGTCCGAACGCCTTGTAGCGCGCATCGATATCCATCTGCCCGAGCATGCCCGGCAGCGAGTCGATCAAGTCCTGAAAAGGGCTATCCACCCCCCTGACCGCCCCTTTGACATAGCCCGCCATGCTGCCGGACCGGTCGACATAGATGGTGGCGGAGCCCGAGGTGGGTTGCGCCGTCTTCTTGACGGGTTCAGGCTGGATGACGTGGATCCAGCGGGCCGCTTCCGCCGGGAAACAGTCGAGGCCCTTGTCGGCTTGGGGCGTACCGTCGTCGCAGCCGGCGAGGGTCGCCGCCAACATTAGCGCCAAGGCACGTCGCGGTCCTGCTCGATGAACGGTCATCGTCTTGAATTGCCCCCCCTGGACTCGCTAGAAATATGGGAGAGGGTCAAGTCGCTGTCCAGACGTAAATGAATACCGCAGCCTTTTACCCGGGGGGAATAGAGTGACGGCCAAGGCTTGGAATCTGATTTGCTTTGAAAGTCACGGTATCCCGATCAGCCTCTACGGCGAGAACTCGGCGCGGCGGGCGATAGCGACGGGTTCCCTGACTCCACAGATGAGCGTCGTCGTCTATGAGGACGACAAGGGCGTAAGAATTCCGGCGGCGCAAGTGCCTCAACTCAGGCCCCTTTTCCCCCCGGGCACAGTGCTCGACCCGCCCGCTCCGACCCCTGCCCCGACCGCTCCGGCGGACGAACGGACAACCCGCGACAGGGCGCCGGCGGAAGTGCCGAGGGAGAGGCCGGAGCCGAGCCCCGGCGTGTCCGAGAGCGCGTCGGTGCTGCTCCCCAGAGGCGGCAACATCAACCTGAGCCGCGCTTCGCCCGGCCTGAGCAGGGTGATCGTCGGTCTCGGCTGGGACACGGCGGCTGCGAGCAGCGGCGCCCTGGACCTCGACACCGTCATCTTCCTCCAGACCGCCCGCGGCAAGGTCCGGAACGATGCGGACGTCGTCTTCTACAACAATCCCACCGGTGCCGACGGTGCGGTTCAGCTCTGCCTCCCGCCCTCGCCCCAGCGCTTCGGGGACCTCCAGTCGGTAACCATCGCGCTGGACGCGCTCGGCCCCGAGATAAGCAAGGTGACTTTCGCCCTGGCCATTTACGAAGGCCTGAAGCGCGGTCAGAATTTCGGAATGGTCGAAGGCGCCTATATACGGGTCGTCAATGCGGACGACCTATCGGAGCTTGCGCGCTGCAACATATCGCGGGACGTCAGGACCGAGACCGCGGTCGTTCTCGGCGAGATTTACGACCTTCGCGGCGATTGGAAGTTCAAGGCCGTGGATCAGGGATTTTCCGGCGGCCTGTCCGCCTTGGGGAAGTCCTTTGACGTCGACATAGAAAACGCCTGATCCCGGCCGCTGCCGGCTGCTTGAGAGTGGAAAGCCCCTGATCAGGGCTTTGGCGGTTGGGATTGACGATCGACGGCGATAAGCCGGCGGCGCGGAAGGTTGAGCTTGTCGAGGATCATGTGGACATGATTCTTGACCGTGGCCGGACTGATCTTCAGCGTGCCGGCTATCTCTTTGTTGGAAAGCCCGGTTTCGACCAGCGAGGCCACTTCCCGCTCGCGCTGGGTCAGATGCGCGTTCGCGGCGGGCCCGCCCGAGACGAAGGCGAGCTCCTCGACTCGCCGAAGCAGGCACGCCATCAACGGCGGCGGACAGACCGGGACTCCGTTCAGCGCCCGCTTCGCCGCGTGGCTCAGATCGTCGATCGTCCCTTCATGATCGATGAACGCGGTCACTCCCGCCTCCGCTCCGGCGACGCCCTGATCGTCACTCGACATGCCGAAGCCGATCACCAGCAATTGGGGGGCGAGACGCTTGGCGAGGCGGGCCGCGGCGCAGGATCCGGCCCGCGAGACGTCGACGAACATCACCTGCGGCGAAAATTCTTCCAGCAACGTTGGAAGCTCGTCCGGAGAGGCGCCGACCACCCGCTCGAAATCGCCGGTCCGCCCAAGACCGGAGGCAAGTCCTTCCCTGTAGAGAAGCACGTCGCTCACCACGACCGCGCCCGGACGGACGTCCAGCGGCTGGTCTGCTTTTTTTACGTTCCCAATCAACATGGTGCCGTCCCCACGACCATGAAGTCACGGCAACTCTATGTCCCTTTCGAGTAAGTGCCGGACAAACGAATTACAACCACGAGCATTTCCATTGGAGAAGAATCGCGATTGTCGGTCACCGGTTATGATAACTGGCGCGATAAGCGCTGCCGTATCAACTACCGAGCTACAGCGCTCCCCCAATACTAACCCAGTTTATAGCATCGGCGCGGAGAGTCCATCCGGATTGCGTCCGGAACCGGGCCGGCCGAGCGACCCGATGCGCGGCAAGAGGTCCGGATCGGCCGGCCCGGACCGGATCCGGTTCGCCTCCCGTCGGACGGGCCGGGCCGCCGCCCGGACCGTCGCGGCTCATGCGCCCGCCCTGCCGCCGCCCTTAAGCTTCATCTTTCGCCAAGGCGGAGTGAAGGATGCCGATCCGCGTGATGCTCGGGGAGATGACTCCCATGGTCGGGTCGGCCCTGCGGGGCTCGCTCGGCGAATGCGACGATATCGAGCTGGTGGGCGCGCCTGGCGGCCAGGCCGCCTACGAAGGCGTCGACGTGCTCGTCCTTCACCAGTCGCCGGCAAGCGCTTGCGGCACGATGCTGAAGGCGCTCGTGGCGGCCGCGCCGATCGGAGTGGTCGCCATCGACGGCAATGGCGAGAGCGGCAGCCTCTATCGCCTCGACCGCGAAGCGTGGCGGTTCGTCCCCGGCGGCGGCCACGGCCTCGCCGAGGCGATCCGAGCGGCGGCGGGGACCGGCTGATGGCGACCTATCTCGCCATCGCCGCGGCCGGAGCGGCGCTGAGGGGGCTGATCCGCGAGCGCTACCCGCGCGGCGATTTCGACACCCTGACGGTGGAGGTCTATCAGGCCAAGGACGTCGAGAAAGGGCTTACCGACGAGGGCTTCGGGATCGTCCTGTGGCGGGTCGCCGTCAACGCCCAGCTCCGCGCCCGAGGACCGCGCACGGACCCGTTCGGCCGCCGCTTCAAGGCGTCGCTGCCGCTCGACCTCAGCTTCATCGTCGTTCCGGTCGCGGCCAGCGCGGAGAAGCAGCTTCGGATGCTCGGCTGGCTGCTTCGCGAGATCGAGGATTCGGGCACCGTGACCGCCGCCCAGTTCAACGAATATCTGGGCGAGGATTCGATCTTCTCCGCGGCCGAGGATGCCGAAATCGTTCTCGATCCGCTGTCGGTTGCCGATCAGCTGACGATGTGGGACCGGATTCGCAAGCACCCGCTCATCGCCCATTTCCAGATGCGGACGGTGCTGATCGACAGCGCCCAGGCGATCGACGAATACGGGCCGGTCGTCGAGCGCGCCTTCGAGGCTGGGCCGATGGAGCTGTCGCAATGAGCGCCCTGCGCTCGGCCGACGTGGTCGCCCGGCACGTGCCGTTCGGCTTCCTGTTCCGCGACGCCTCGGACCTTTCCGTGGTTCCGGACGGGCTGTCCGTCCGGATCACCGATTCCGGCCTTCCCCATCGAAGCGCGCTTCTGCTTCCAACCCCGAGCGGCACCTGGATGTCGCCGAAGCTGCCCGGCCTGGGCATCGACGCCGCGGCCGATTCGACCCAATGGCCGAACATCGCCCGGCCCTGGCAGGTCGACGTCGCCGACGCGCTCGGCCGCTATCTGCCAGTCCGTTTCACCGCCAAGCTCCCTAATCGCGGCCGGGTCGAATGGCCGGTCTGGAAGGCGACGGGGAACGGCCCGCGCCTCAAGCCGCTGGTGCCGCCGGGGGCGCCGGCGAAATACAAGCCCGATTATCTGCCGCTCTTCCCCTCGATCGCCCGGACTCCGCCCGGCCCAAGGGCGACGGTCCGCGCCCATCTCGCCTACAAGGGCGAAGACGGCGATCGCCCGGCGGCCTGGGCGGCGGTGGCGGTGAGCATCGACGGCAAGCGCCTCGGACTCGGCCTCGCCGACGCCGCCGGCGCCGTCGCGGTGAGCTTTCCCTACCCCTCCCTGCCCGACCAGACGAGCCAGCAGGCCGCCGCCGGCCGCAAGGAGGTCGAATGGGAGGCGATTCTCGAAATCTATCACGATCCGGAGCTGGCCGGCGATCCGCCGCCGCTCGAGGATCTGATCGGCCAGCTCGCCCTCCCGCCGGTCAAGGCGCTGGGCAAGCTTGGAGCGCCTGACGAACCGCTCGAGGCGCAGACATTGGTGCTTGGCCGAGCCCTGACAGTGAGGACCGGCCCGGCCGACAAGGAAGTGATTTCAAGCCTGTATCTGGAACCGGCGTGACCGACGAGGAGAAAGTCGATGCCTGAGTATCTCGCCCCCGGCGTGTTCGTGGAGGAAGTGTCCTATCGGGCCAAATCCATCGAAGGCGTCAGCACGACCACCACGGGTTTCGTCGGAGCGACGCGCTACGGCCCGATCGACATCGAGCCCGACGTGATCACATCGCTCGTCGAATATGAGCGGGTCTACGGCGGACGCCAGCAACTCGAATTCACCGACGGCGGAACCCCCGTCGACAATTACATGTGGAACGCGGTTCGGGCCTTCTTCGAGGAAGGCGGCAAGCGGCTCTACGTGGCTCGGGCCTTCAACGCGCCCGACATCGAGGCCGCCTGCGCGACGGTGACCGATCCGGTTCCCCCGGCGAACGTCGCGATCCGAGCCCGCTTCCCCGGCAGGGCCGGCGACGGCCGGGTGCGGCTTCAGTTCAGCGTCAGCCCCAACCGGATGGTCACCGAAGGCGCCGGCGCGACCAAGCGGGCGATCCTTCGCGGAGTCAGCCACCGCGACGTGCTCTACGTCGAGAACCACCAGGATCTTGGCGGAGGCCTCACCCGCGGAATCTATGTCGTCGACCGCGATCCGCAGCAGCAGGACAAATATACGTTCGACGACAATGACGGCCACAGCTTCGAGCTTCAGACGCTCAAGGACCAGGCCGGGGCCGAGGTCCGGATCGTCACCGCGTCCGTCTATTTCGAGCCGAGCGTGCCGGGCCTGCCCTTCTTCGCGGCGGCCGGCCTCGCCCTCGACCGGGATCATACGAGCGGCGGCAAGAAGGATAGCCTGTTCGAATATTTCCGGCCCGATCCGGTCAGTCTGTCTTCGGCGCGCTCGATCCCGATCGTCATCCGGGCTCTGACCGTCGACGAGGCGACGGAGCAGCGCGACGCCGCGGTGGAAGCCCGCACCCCCCTGAAAGCCGCGGACGACGCCAAGGCCGTCGAGATCGGCACCGCGGAGACGGAGCTTCAGGACGCCGAGGAGGCCCTTGCCGCCGCCGAGCCGGACGACGACCTCGTACCGCTGCAGGCGGCCGTCGACGAAAAGCAGGCGGCGCTGGATGCGCTGACTCAGCAGAAGGTGGCGACCGCAGCGGCGCTCGCCCAGGCCGACAAGCAGCTTGCCGCCTCCAATGCGGCGCTTTCCGCCGCCAACAACAATGCCGATCGCAGCGGCGTCGAGTTCCTTTCCGACTATCTCTCCCCGGGGCCGGCGCCCAATCGCTTCACCCTCGACGCGCTCGCGGCGAGCACCGGCTCCGAGCCGTTCCTCGACGCGATCTTCTACCTGACCAACGGCAGCGACGGGCTGATCCCCGGGCAGGCCGCTTATGCCGGGCTCGAGGATCTCAACAACAACAAGTCCGGTCTCGTCGCCTTCGAGGACATCGAGGACATCGCCATCGTCGCCGCCCCGGGCTCGACCTTCAACGACACCCATGCCCAGTCGGTGGCGAACGCGCTCATCTCGCACGCCCACCGGATGAAGTACCGGATCGCCGTGCTCGACAGCATCAAGGGCGCGAGCATCGCGGAGGTTCGCGCCTATCGGGCCAAGTTCGACAGCAGCCACGCCGCTTTCTATTATCCCTGGGTCCGGATCATCGACGCCGAGACGGGCCAGGAAAATCATTATCCGCCGTCCGGCTTCGTCGCCGGAATCTACGCCAGGAACGACATCGAGCGAGCGGTCTACAAGGCCCCCGCGAACGAAATCGTCCGCTTGGCCACCGGCTTCCAGAAATTCCTCAACAAGGCGCAGCAGGAGGTTCTGAACCCCGACGGGATCAACTGCTTCCGCTTTTTCGAGGGCCGCGGCATGCGGCTTTGGGGGGCGCGCACGGCGACCTCGGATCCCGAATGGAAATACGTCAATCTGCGACGCTATTTCGCTTATCTGGAACGCTCGATCGACAAGGGCACGCAATGGGCCGTCTTCGAGCCGAACGGCGAACGGCTCTGGGCCAACGTCCGGCGAACGATCGAAGATTTTCTGCTCAACGAATGGCAGAACGGAGCTCTCCTCGGCGACAAGCCGGAGAAGTCGTATTTCGTCAAATGCGACCGTTCGACCATGACCCAGAACGATCTCGATAACGGCAGGCTCGTCTGCCAGGTCGGCGTCGCGCCCCTTCGGCCCGCCGAGTTCGTCATCTTCCGCATCGGCCAGTGGACGGCCGACCGCAAAGCCTGAGGGGACCCGCCATGGCTGTCAAACGCGCTCGACCCTACGTCCAGTTCAACTTCCTCGTCGACTTGGGCGACGGGGTTACCGAGGGGCCGGATGCCGGCTTCCAGGAAATCAGCGGCATCGGCATGGAAGTGACCGTCGCCGAATATCGCACCGGCAACAGCCGCGAGAATTCGGTGATGAAGATCACCGGAATGAACAAGGCCACCGACGTCACGATGAAGCGCGGAGTCATCGGCTCGCTGAACCTCTACAAGTGGCTCGACGACATCCGCAACGGCAATCAGGACGCTTTGCGCACCGTCACCATCACCCTTCAGAACGAGGATCACAGCCAGGCCGTCCAGACCTGGAAGCTGATGCGGGCGAGGATCACCAAGCATACCTCCGGCCCGCTCAACGCCAAGGGCACGGACGTGGCGATGGAAGAGCTCGTCCTGGCCTACGAACGGCTGGAGATGGAGTGAGGGCATGCGCGCCGGCGAGGCCCTTCCCGGAATCCGATTGGAGCCCCTGCCGCCGCCCCAGGCGGGGCGGCTGCCGCGGATGGACGTTGCCGTCTTTGCCGGCTTCGCCCAGCGCGGCCCCTGCCATGTCGCCATCCCGATCGCCAGCGTCGCCGGCTACGAGACCGTGTTCGGCGGCGACCTCGACCTCGCCTGGGACCCGAAGGCCGGAGCGCCGCTTCGAGCCAATTTGCCGGCCGCGGTCCGGGCCTTCTTCTCCAACGGAGGCCATTGTTGCTGGGTGATCCGGCTCGCCGCGACCGAGCCGCTGATCGAGGCGATCGCCTCGGCGGGCGGCGACCCGGGCGGCCTCGTCCCCGCCGCGCCGGGCCTGTTCGAGCTGCCCGGCCTGCTCTCGCGCGCCGCGACCGCGGACTCGAAGGGCAGCGCGATCGCTCCGGCGCGCCTGTCCGCGGCGAGCCTCGGCGCCTGGTCGGATTCGCTGCGCCTGACGGCCCGGGTCGCGAGGCAGAAGCTGGCGCTCGCCAATCTCGCTCGGCTTCGCCTTGGCATAGGTTTTACCGACAACGGAATGCTCAGCCCCGGCGACCTCGTCGAGTTCGTGGCGAGAGACGGTCTCACCACCCGCTACGCCAAGGTGGCGAGGCTCGAGGACGGCAAGGTCCTGGCCGCCTGGGTCGCGGCGTTCAGGCGCGCCCGTGAGGCCGCCGGGCCGTATGGCGTCGCCGTTCTGATCGGGGAGATCGCGATCGCCGCGACGCTCGTCGAAGGGCCGGAGTCGACGCTCCTCCTGTCCGCTCCGGCGCCGGGCCTGCTTCGATCCGGCGCCTGGCTTCAGCTTCGCCATGGCGAGGACGTCATTTGGCTGCGCACGGACTCGGTGGACGGGCTTCGGGCGACCGGCCCGGCTTGGCGCCAGATCGGCTTCGGACTGCCCACCACCCGCTTCTCCGCGGCCAAGGTCACGCTCGACATCCGCGAGAGCGCAAGCGGCCGCACCTTCGGTGGCCTCTCGCCCGCGCCCGAGGGTGCGAACGCCGTCCAGTCGATTGCGGACGACGACGCGTTCTACGGGGTACGAGCCAATCGCGGCGCGGCGATTCGGCCGCCGTTCGCGCTCATGCGCGACGAAGGGGTACGGATCGCGGCCGGCTATGCCGCCGCCGACCCGCTGGGCTTCGCGGGCGCCGCCGCCCGCTTCGGCACGGATGCCTTCACCAAGGCCGACCGGATTGCCCTCCACGCCGCCTGGCTGCCGATCGGCCTGGACGAGGTTTTCGGCGAAGCCCCCGGTCCTCTGGACTCCGCCGCCGAGAGCTTGGAGCGCGATGGCCTGAAAAGTCTGGATCACCGCCTGTTCCTCGATCCTCGACTTGCCGAAGGGGATGCGCAAGGCATCGCCGAGCGTGCGGCGTCCCTTCTCCACGTCGAGGAAAAGCCGCTGTTCGGAATCCACGCCGCTTTCGACATCGAAGGAGACCTGTTTCCAGAGCCCAGCCTCCTCGCCGTCCCCGACTCGGTGCAGCCGGGCTGGACCGTCGCCGTCGAGAGCGACCCGGCCCCTCCGCCCCGGCCGGGAAGCGAAGTGCCGGCCAACTGGCGCAACCATTCCGGCGGCTGCCTGCCGGACGGCGAAGGGGAGAAGCTCGGCGCGCCGGACCGCGGCCGGTTCCTCGACTCCACCACGCAGAGGCTGGCGGCGCCCATGCTCGAGGCGCCGGCCCAGGTCGCGCCGGGGGAGGCGATCGAGCTGAGCTGGGATGAGCAGCCGGCGGGCAGCATCGTCGTTCTGGAGGAGAGCGGCCGCGCCGATTTCGCCACCGCGGCGGAAGTCCTGCGCGGAGCCGGTGCCGTCCGCTACGTCGCGGAGGACCGGCCGCAGGGGCTGCTTTATTATCGTTCGCGGGTCGAGCGGGAGGGCAATGTCTCCGCTTACTCCAGCGTCGTGGTCTCGGTCCGGGGCAGCCGTTACCAGGCCGTTCCGGCGGATCCGGCGCTTCTTCGGCGGCTTCACTCGGCGATGCTGCGCATGGCCGGCGGCAGCGGCGATTTCTTCGCCATCCTTTCTCTGCCCCGGCTCTTCCGAAGCGCGGAAGCGACGAAGCATGCGTCGGCCTTGCGCGACGTGGCGCCGGGAGCGGGCGACGGCGAGCGGCTCGGGAACCATGAAGAACGGCTGCTGTCCTACGGCGCCGTCTACCATCCGTGGCTCGCCGCCCGCGGCGGAGCCGCCTTCCCGCCCGACGGAAGCATCGCCGGCACGATGGCCGCCCGCGCCCGTCGCCGCGGCGCGTGGATAGCCCCGGCCAACGAGCCGCTGCTCGAGATCGTCGGCCTCGACCCGGCCTTGCCCGAAGCCGAGTTCCTGACCCTGGACCGGGCGCGCATCAATCTGGTCCGGCGCCTGGCCGACGGCTTCGCCGTGCGCGATTCCGACACGCTTTCGAACGAGCCGGACTGGCGGCAGATCTCGGTCCGCCGGCTGATGACGTTGCTTCGCCGGACGGTGCTCCGCCGCGGCATGACCTACGTCTTCGAGCCGAACGGCGACGTCCTTCGTCGAGCGGTGGAGCGCGATCTCGGCCAGATGCTCGACGAGCTCCAGCGGCGCGGCGCCTTTGCCGGCGCCACCTCCGCGCAATCGTTCCGCACCGCCGTCCATCAGGATCCGGACCGGCACGAAGCCGCCCGGCTGATCGTCGAGCTGGCCGTGGCGCCGTCGCAGCCGATGCGCTTCCTGACTCTTCGCCTGGTACCGCGCGGCGGCCGCCTTACCGTGATGGAGGACGCGTGATGGCCGACCCGCCCCGCCCCTTCGCCGCGTTCAACTTCTCGGTCGAAATCTACCCCGACGGGAAGAGCGCTCCGCTCTGCAAGGCGGCCTTCGCCGAATGCGACGGGCTGGAGATGACCCACGACGTCAAGACGATCCGATCGGGCGGAGACAACGGCCGGTCGGTGCGCGTGCCCGGGGTCGTCAATTATTCGAACCTCACCCTGAAGCGTGGAATGACCGACAATTTCGACCTCTGGACCTGGTTCGAGGATTCGCTCGCCGATCCCTATCTTCGCGCCAATGCGGAGGTGGTGCTGCTCGGCGAGGACGGAAGCAGCGAACGGGCGCGGTTCCAGCTCCACCGCTGCCTGCCGGCCAAGCTGAAGGCGCCGTCGCTCAACGCCAAGGACGGCCAGATCGCGGTCGAGGAGCTCCAGCTCGCCTACGAGAAGCTCCAGCTCGCCCGGGTGCCGTCCGGAGGCTCGGCATGACCGAGCAGACCCTCGTCATGGCCAAGCTCATCGAGCTCAAGCAGGACCTCACCACCGAGCTGTCCGGCGGCAAGCAGATCGACGTCCAGTTCAACCCTGAAACGATGAAGGTGACCTTTGCCAACCAGGTGGCGCAACCGCCGGGCGGCGACCAGTCGGCCGGGACGGGCGGAATTCAGTTCGTCGGCGCCGGGACGACCAAGCTCGCGCTCACTTTGTGGTTCGACGTGACCGCGATGGCAGACAATCCGGTCGACGACGTCCGCCGGCTGACCAGGGACGTCATCCACTTCATGACTCCCAAGGAGGCCGAAAGCGACCCGAGCAAGCTTGCGCCGCCGGGTACCCGTTTTTCCTGGGGTAGCTTCCTGTTCGACGGGATGGTCGAGGGGCTCGAGGAGTCGCTCGAATTCTTCTCGGCGGCGGGCAAGCCGCTGCGCGCCAGCGTCGCACTGACGCTCGCCCAGCAGAAGATCCTGGTTTCCAGCTTCGAAGGGTCCGGAAGCGCCGGCAGCCGCCCCGGTCAGCGGCCTTTCACGCCGGCCAAGCAGGGCCAGAGCCTCCAGCAGATGTCGGGCGCCGCCGGCAAGGGCGGCGATTGGCAGTCGATCGCCGCCGGAAACGGCATTGAGGACCCGCTCCGGATGGCTCCGGGAACGTTCGTGGACCTGAACGCGAAAGCCTCGGTCGGCGGCAGCTTCGGCGCGTCGGCGTCGGCCGGTGTCGGCGCCGGCGGCCGCTTCGGGCTGGGAGGCTGAGGAGGAACGATGGCCGTCGTCATCAACGAATTCGAAGCGAGCGTCGAAGCCGGCGGCGAACGGGCCGCGGGGGGCTCGCGCGCTCCGGGCGGCGACAAGCCGCATGAGGTCCGCCGCAAGCTCAGGCGGGCGGTCGTGCGCGCGTTGCGGATCAGGCCCTGAAGGGAGGATGCGATGACCGCCCAGATCGCCCGCCTTCCAAGCCGCCCCGCCCGGCCGACCATCGAGGTCGCCGGCACGCGCGACGCCAGGCTCGAGGCGGCGTTGCTGAGCTATGAGCTGAGCGAGGGCATCGAGGCGATGGCGCATGCCGAGCTGTGCTTCGGCAATTGGGGCGGCGAAGACCAGCCGGGGTTCCAGCATTTCGACCGCCGAACGCTCGATTTCGGCAAGGCGATCAAGGTTTCCGTCGGCGACGAGGCGCTGTTCGAAGGCCGGATCGCTGCGCTGGTCGCGGATTATCCGGACGCGGGCCCGCCGACCCTGTCGATACTGGCCGAGGACCGTCTGCAGGACCTGCGCATGACCCGCCGGACGCGCTGTTTCAGCCAGGCGTCGCTCGGCGACGTGGTCCGCCGGATCGCTTCGGAGCACGGCCTTCAGGCCGACGTGTCCACCCAGGCGCCCGCCGTTCCTTTGCTCGCCCAGCTCAATCAGTCGGATCTCGCCTTCCTGTTCGACACCGCCCGGCGCTTCGACGCCGATCTGTGGGTCTCCGGCACCACGCTCCACGTCGCCGCGACCCGAACCCAGGAGGCTGTGAAGCTGGCCTGGGCGGGCACGCTCCGGTCGTTCAACGTCGCCGCCGACCTGGCCCAGCAGCGAAGCGCGGTCGTCGCCTCCGGCTGGGACGTCGGCGCCAAGCAAGGCGTGAGCCATCGCGGCGGCACGTCTGCCGTCCAGGCCGAGCTCGGCGATCATGAGGCGGGCGGCGAGATCCTCGTCGGAGCGCTCGGCGAGCGGGTCGACACGCTCGCCCACGGCCTGCCCCGCTCGGCGGACGAAGCGCGCCAGCTGGCCGAAGCGAGCTATCGCCACGTCGCTCGCGGCTTCGTCACCGGCGAGGGCCAGTGCGAGACCGACCCCAAGATCCGGGCGGGCGCGAAGCTCGAGCTTTCCGGGCTGGGCCCGCTCTTCGACGGCAGCTATCGCGCGATCTCCGTCACCCACCTGTTCGACAATGCCGAGGGGGCGCGCACCGAATTCCGCTGCAACCGGCCCGGGCTGGGCCGGCCATGAGCGCGCTCTTCCTTCTCGAGGGCGACCGCGCCGCCGAACAGCGCTCGGAGCGGCTTCCCGAAGGCTGGGGCGGCCGCTGGTACGGAGTCGCCCCCGCCACGGTCATCGACATCGCCGATCCGGACGGCCACGGACGAGTCCAGGTGACCTTGCCCTGGTGCCCCGACAGCGGCGGCGGCCGCTACGAAGCCTGGGCTCGGGTCGCGACCCTGTTCGCCGGCAAGGACCGGGGCAGCTGGTTCATGCCGGAGGTCGGCGACGAGCTGCTGGTCGCGTTCGAGCATGGCGATCCGGCTCGGCCCTATGTGCTCGGCGGCCTCTGGAACGGCTCCGACACCCCACCCGAAACCGCCAACGCCCAGAACAACAGGAAGGTGATCAAGTCGCGCAACGGAGTGACCGTCACTCTCGACGACAGCAGCGGCCAGGAAAAGCTGATCCTCGAGACCCCCGGCGGCCAGAAGGTCACGCTCAAGGACGGGCCGGGCGCGGTCGAGATCGAGGATTCGAACGGCAATTCGGTGAAGCTGGAGACGGCCGGGATCACGATCACGGCCGCGGCGAAGGTCACGGTCAATGCGCCTCAGGTCGCGGTTTCGGCGGCGATGGTGACGGTGGATGCGGGAATGTCGAAATTCTCGGGCGTCGTCCAGGCCGACTGCGTGATCGCCAACAGCGTCGTCTCGGCAAGCTACACGCCCGGCGCCGGGAACATCTGGTGACGGCGCTTCACCATCCGCTCACCTGGGCCTCGCCGCGGCCGCTGTGGCGGGGCGCCGCCTCGCCCGGCCGGGCGCCGACCCTCCTGCGCTTCGCCTCGGACGAGTTCATGGAGCAATTGATCGGGCTCCTCGCCGCCGATCCGGGCCGACTCGCCACCCACGTCGCCCGCTACGAGACCTGGCGGACTCCGCCGGGCAAGCTCGCCACCGCCGACCTCGTCGAGCGGGTGCCGCTGCCGGCGCCGATGAAGAAGGCGCGGCTCTTGAGCCGGCTCGCGAAGGGGCCGCAGCCCGTCCCGGTCTCGCCGGAGCCGGAAAAGATGCTGAAGCTCTACCAGCCCGCCCATCAGCGCTATTACGTCGTCGCCGGCACCCTCGCCTGCGCGATCCCGGGGCTGCCCGACCGACGGCTCGGAGGCGGCCACGAGCAGGTCGGCTTCGTCGTCCGCCGCCTCCTTCCCGCCTCGAAGACCGCCGACGCGAATGCGCCGCGGGTCGAATATGCGTTCGTGAAGGACGGCGACGGAGCGCGCTGGCAGCGCGTTTCCGGCGAAGGCCCCGCCGGCTTGGCCCCCGGCGAGGACCGCCTGCCGCTGTTTCCGCTGGCGCACGAGGAATCGAACGGCATTCGCCGGACGATGTGGGGCGGGCTGGTCCCGGTCGGCCGCCGCGAGGAATATGCGAGCGCGAAAGTGGTTCGGACCGCCCAGCGCTTCACGGCCGGCCAGGCGGCCGCCCTCGCCACCGCCGCGGCGCCGGCCCCGCGCAACAGCAAGCTGGCACGGAGCACCGAGTTCAAGCTCGACTTCGCCGACGCCTGGAAGGCGCTGATCCAATCGGCGCTCAAGGTGGCGGCGGACATCAACGGGGACCGGGACGACACGTCGAGCACCGCCAGCCGCCAGGAGCAGCTCCGCAAGCGCAATTTGCAATATCAGATGCAATCCTGGTTGCTGCTCGCCGATCTCCTCGCCTATCTCGACCGCCATTTGAAGCCGGTACTGGCGGCGGTGCGCGCCGTCTCCCCGGCCGGGCTTTCGCCCAATCGGGTCAAGCTCTACGACTGGCTTTCCAAGGCGCTTCCGGCGGCGGATTGCATCAATCTCGAGCGCGGTTTCGAGCCTAGCGGAATCGCCGCGGCCAGCCGCCTGCCCCACGTCGGCTCGGTTGCCGAGGCACTCCGCCGGCTCGACAAAAGCGGACGGCTCGACGCGCTCGAGAGCAACGAGCACGAATATGCCAACACGCTCGCCGACCGGGCGAACTGGCCGGAATTCCATTTCCTCCTCGCCGGGATCGCCTGCACCGCCAGCGGCGAAGGCATTTCGGCCGGCGGCGCCTTCCGGCTCCTCCCCCCCGCCGACGGGACCGGCGCCCTGGACGAGGAGATGCAGGGCCTCGCCCTCACCCTCTCCAAGCCGGCCGATCCCGCAAGCATTTGGTTCGCCCATGTCGACAAGCTCACGACGCTCGTCGCGCTCGCGCTCGACGCCAACGACGAATCCGAGGCCCGGCCCCTGCCCTTCGCCCAGCAGCTCAGCCAGACCCTCCAGGACACGGTGGGCGACTCCGGCTTCTACCGGATCCGCTTCGTCCACCTCAACGAGGATTGCGGACCGCTCCATCCCCCGACCCTGTCCGAGCCGACCGAGACGTTCGAGCTCGCCTCCTTCTTCGATTCCGACGCGCCCGCCCGCCCGATCCGAATTTCGCTGCCGCTGGACACGAGCGCCGCCGGCCTTCGCAAGCATTCGCGCGGGACCGCCTTCGTCCTATCCAACATGCTGTGCGGGCAGGTCCAACGCGCCAAGGGCCTCGGCCTCATCGACCTCATCCGCCACGTCCTCCCCTGGCCGCTCCACAAGGAGCTCGACCTCGGCGACGGCGGCGGCTGCAAGGACGGCGGAGTCGACATCGGAATGATCTGCTCGCTGTCGATCCCGATCGTCACCATCTGCGCCCTGATCCTGCTTTTGATCATCGTCACCTTGCTCGATTTCATCTTCCGCTGGCTGCCCTGGCTGATCTTCTGCTTCCCGGTCCCCAAGCTTCGGGGGAAGAAGCCGTGAGCCCGTTCGGCAAGGGGATCGCCTTCCCGCCCAAGATCGGCGCCTCGGGCCGGATGTCATGGTCCGAGGGTGAGCGGAACGTCGAGGAGTCGATCGCGATCATCCTTCGTACCGACCGCGACGAGCGGGTCGGCCTGCCCCGCTTCGGCACCGGGCTCACCGCCTTCCTGTTCGAGCCGAACAATGTCGCGACCCATGCGCGAATCGCCCACCTGATCGAAGCGGCGCTCAAGAAATGGGAGCCGCGAATCGCGGTCGAGGACGTCGAGGTCGCCGCCGATCCGCAGGCGGCCGAGACGGCGGTAGCGACGATCGCCTACCGGCTGGTCGCCTCCGGCGCGGCGGCGACCCTCGCCGTCAACGTGCCGCTGGCGGCCGGGTGAGGGATCAGGTCATGCCGCTTCCCACCCCCCCGATCGACGGCCGCAACTACCAGGCGCTGGTCGACGAGCTGATCGCCCGGATTCCGGCCCATACGCCGGAGTGGACGAACCACAACGTTTCCGATCCCGGCATAACGCTCCTCCAGCTCTTCGCGCACGTGACCGAGAGCCTGCTCTACCGGGCCAACCTCATTCCGGAGCGCAACCGCGCCAAATTTCTCTCCCTCCTCGGCCTGCGCCTCAATCCGGCCCGCGAGGCGCAGGGGATGGCCGCCTTCGCGAACGAGCGCGGATCCAGGGAAAGCCTCGTCATTCCCGCCGGGACCGAATTGTTTGCGGGCGAGATCCCCTATCGGACGGCCTCCGGCCTCGACGTGCTGCCGGTCGAGGGGCGTTATTACATCCGCCGGCCGATCGCCGAACCGAGCCAGGCGCTGAAGGACTATTACGGCCTGCTCTACGCCTCCTACGACCGACCGGTCCCGCAGACGCTGACTTTGTACGAGACCGTCGAGATACCGGGCGGCGAGAATGTCGATCTCTCCGGGACGGTCGACAGCAGCCTGTGGATCGCCTTGCTGGGCCGGGAACCCGATCGGGTCGAGGCCGTGGCGGAGGGTGCCGACGGCTGGGAGGACGTCCGCAAGGCGCTGGCCGGCCGCATTCTTTCGCTGGGCTTCGTCCCGGACGAATCGACGGAGCGGCTCGTCGCCGGTCCGGGCTCCGGCCCGACGTCCGCCGACACCCTCCTCCATTTCGAGCTTCCCAAGGCGACCTCCACCCTCCCGTTCGATTCGGACGGCCAGCCGACTCCCGGCTACACCCGGCTCGCCCCGCGCGGGGATTTCGACCCGCTGGCGCGCGCCGGAGTGATCGAGCTGACCCTCCCCGCGGCGCCCGCCGAAATCGATACCTGGCGCAATCTCGACCCGCTTGAGGCCGGAGTCGGCGACCTACCTCCGACCATCGATTCGGAGACCGTCGCCAAGCGCATCGTCACCTGGCTTCGAGTCCGCTCGGGCAGCGCCACCGCGGTCCGGCTGCGCTGGGTGGGGATCAACGCGGCCGGGATCCTCCAGAGGCGGCTGGTCCCCGCGGAGCGGCTGGCGGACGGCGACGGAAGTCCCGACCAGGTCCGGCAATTGCGCCAGGCGCCGGTCATCGCCGGCTCGGTCGAGCTCACCAGCTTCGAGAAGGACGCGCGGCGGGACTGGACCGAGATAGACGACGTCCGGGCCGCCGGCCCCGAGGTCAGGATCCGCGGCGCCGCCGACATGGACGATCCCGTCGACGTCTTCGAATGCGACGAGGAAGCCGGGACGATCCGGTTCGGCGACGGCTTCACCGGCCGCCGCCCGCGCGACGGCGAGGCGCTTTACGCGAGCTACGCCTGCACCGAGGGCGTCGAGGGCAATGTCGGAGGACGCACGCTGAAGGGCGGGCCGCTCTTGCCGTCCGGGGTCACCGCGACCAATCCGGTGGCGACCTGGGGCGGGGCCGATCCGGAAACGATCGCTTCGGGCGAGAAGCAGATCGCTCGCTTCCTGACCCATCGGGACCGGGCGGTGACCGCGGAAGACTTCCGGACGATCGCCTGGCGCACCCCGGGGGTCTCGATCGGACGGATCGAGGTGCTCCCGGCGGCGCATCCCGACGTGGCCCCGCTCGAGATCGGGACGGCGCCGGGCGCCGTGACCTTGATGGCGATCCCGTCCGCCGACCCCGCTTATTCCGATTCGCCGAGGGCCGACCGGCCGTTCCTCAACGCGCTCTGCGCCTATCTCGAGCCGCGCCGGCTGGTGACGACCGAACTGGCGCTGAGCGGCCCGGACTATGTCGGAATCTGGATCTCCGTCGGGATCGAGATCGCCGGCAATCGATCCACGGCCGAAGTCGTCGAGGCGGTGACGGCGAGGCTCAAGGCGTTCCTGAGCCCGCTCCCCGCCGCCGGGACCGAGATGCCGCAGCTTCCGCGCCTCTACGGACCCGATATCGACCCGGCGCTCCGCGGCTGGCCGCTGGGCCGCCCGGTCGACGCCCGGACCCTGCTCGCCGAGGCCGCGCGCACCCCGGGGGTCGTGTCGGTCGAGGACGTGCTCCTGGCCGAAGGAACGCGCGCTCCGGCCGATTCCGTCGCCATGGAGGGACTGGAGCTGCCCGAGATCCTCGGCATCTCGGTGGTGATCGGGACCCCGCTTCCGCTCGACGTCGTTCGCGGAACGGCTCCGGCGACGACGACCCAGACCGTCCGCCGGCTCCCGGTCCCGGTCGTGGCGGGGACCTGCTGATGAACGTCAACGGCGCCCGTTTTCACCTCTTCCTCGGCCAAAGCGACTGGGCGGATTGCCTCGCCGGCGACGGGACGAGGCTCGGGCCGCTCTGGAAGCCGGAGCCCGACCTCCGCTTCCCGTGGTGGGACGAGGAAGAGGGGGAGCTCGGCCTCGCCCCGAGCGGCGAGGCGATCCCCCTTACCCCCGGCGAGCGCGCCTTCCGGCCGGACGACCGCCGCGACGCCGCCGCGGACCGCCACGGCAACCTCTATCACGTCGCCGACGACAGGCTCGGGCTGATGGTCCGCTCGGCGGGAAGCGGCCGGGTCGCCCGCTTCTGGCCGCCGCCCGAGGCGCCCCTCGGACGCGAGCGCGGCGGCTTCGGCGACCTGGCGCCGCCCGCGGCGCCGGTCGAGGAGGTGACGGCCGTCGCGGTCCTCGAAGGCGACTATCTCGTGGCCGCGTTGAGCGGCGGGGACCGCCCCGCTTTGCTCCGTTTCGACCTGATCGGCGGCGGCGGCCCGGAGCGCTTCGCCTTGGCCGACGGGATCGGCCCCGCCGCCCTCGCCGCGATCCCGGGCGGCGGCGCGTGGCTGCTCGATACGGACGGCAAGCGGCTGCTGCGGCTCGACCGCCAGCTTCGCTTCGCCGCAACGGCCGTGGCGGACGAAATGCCGACATTCGCGCCCGAGAGCGAGGCGCCGCCCGCCGCCACCCGGCCCGAGCTCGTCTCGATCGATCTGAGCGCGGCGCCGGCGGCAACGGCGCTGGCGGCCTTCGCCGACGGCACCCTTCTCATCCTGGATTCGCCCGGGGGCGGTGCGCCGGCCCGGCTGCTGGTGGTGGAGCCCGGCGGCACAAGCGCGGTCGCTCTGCCGCCGCTCGGCTTCGACGCCTTTTGCATCGCGCCCGACGAAGCCGCCGGGGCGCTGACGGCAAGCCTCGGCGACAGCGGCGGAAACCGCGCCCGGCGGGTGCAGCTGGTGCGGGACGGCGGCGGCTGGACGGCGGCGGCGAGCCCCGACACGCTGCCGCTGCGGCGGTTCGGAGGACGCGCCTTGGTTCCGATCCTCGGCCAGGTCCATTACGACAGCGGCGAGGCGGACCCCTTGTGGATTCCCGTCGTCAGGCGCCCGCACCGGGCTTTCGCCGGGCAGAGCCTCCTTCTGACCCCGGTTCGCGACGGCGGCGAGCCGCAATGCGAGTGGGATCGGGTCCGCCTCGACGCCTGCGTTCCGGCCGGCGCCTCGGTTCGAATCGAGGCGCGGGCAAGCGATTACGAGGATCAGCTGACCGCCTCCCCCGCGACCGGCTGGACCCTTCAGCCCGACCTCGTCTTCTCGCCGGAGGGATCGGAGCTTCCCGGCAAGCGCGCCATCGCCGCGGCCCCGCCCGACCCCGCCCGGCGGCGCGGCACCTGGGAGCTTCTCCTCCAGGGGATAGTCGGCCGCTATGCGCAGCTTCGAATCACGCTCGCGGGAGACGGCCGAACGACTCCGCGCCTGCGGGCGCTCAGGCTCTGGTATCCCCGCTTCTCCTACGTCGAGCGCTTCCTCCCGGCCGTCTATCGCGAGGACGCGGTCTCCGCCTCCTTCCTGACCCGCTTCCTCGCCAATTTCGAGGGAATCAACACCGCGATCGAGGATCGAATCGCCGCCGCCGAGGCCCTGTTCGATCCGCGAACCGCGCCGGCCGGGATGCTCGACTGGCTTGCCTCCTGGTTCGAGGTCGCGCTCGATGCCGGCTGGGACGAACGGCGGCAGCGGCTGTTCCTGGCGCATGCCGCGCGCTTCTTCGGATGGCGGGGCACGGTGAAGGGCCTGAAGCTGGCGCTGAAGCTGGCCGTCGATCCGAAGATATCGGCCTCGGATTTCGCTCTGGACGGGCCGGACCGCACCGATCCGCGCGGCGTGCGTATCGCCGAGGCCTTCCGGCGGCTGCCGAGCCCGCGCCGGTTCCATCCCCGCGCCGCCGGCGGAGGCGGCCCCGGCGCGCGGTCGCTCGACGCGCCCTGGTCGCCCGAGGAAGGGTCGGAGGGGCTATGGGCGCGATGGGAAGCCGAGGCCGGGCGCAAGCGGCCCGCGGGCGCCGGCCGCTTCCCGCTCTATCCTCCGCAGGAAGCGGCGGAGTGGGAGAAGGTCGCCGCCGACGCCTTCGGCTTCGTCCCGTCCGCGGGGTTCGCCGAGCGCTCGCGCTGGCAGGCTTTCCAGCACAGTCTAGGCCTCCCGAGTCCGGCGGAACTTCCGGTGCGCCGGTCGCCCGGCGAAACCTGGGCGGCCTATGCCGCGCTTCCGACGCGCGAGCGGCTCGCCTGGCAGGCCCATCTACGGGGACGCTACCGGACGATCGGCAGGCTCAACGCGGCGCATGGCGGCGAATGGGCCGATTTCGCCGAAATCCCACTGCCCGCACGGCTTCCCGAAGCCGAGCAGGCGGTCCGCGACTGGCTGATCTTCGAGGGCCACCGACTTCCGAAAGAGGCCTCGGCGCACCGCTTCACGGTCCTGCTTCCGCGCCGCCGGGTGGACAGCCTCCTCGACGACGAGCAGGCCCAGCTGGCGCGCGCGCGCCGAGTGATAGCAATCGAAAAGCCCGCGCACACCCGCTTCGACGTCCGCTTCTACTGGGCGATGAACCGGGTCGGCGAGGCCCGGATCGGGCTCGACAGCGAGATCGGCCAGGGCAGCCGGGCGCCGGAGCTCGTCCCGGGCGCGATCCTCGGCCGCGCCTTCGTCGGGGCCGCTTTCGTCGGCGGGCCCGCCCCGCCGTCGGGCGGACGGGAGCGACTCGCATGCTGAGAATGAATGAAACCCACACCGCTCATTGGGAGGGAAAGCATGGCCTGCTGTAGCCCGTTTTCGGCCGCCATCGATGCGCAGCCGGGCGATCCCACCCGGCACGTCAACTTCGTCACCGGGATGGTCCTGGGAGTCGACGATTACGCCCAGGAATTCGCTTACCATTCCGCCCGCGACAAATGGATCGTTCGGGAGTTCCTGGGCTACGGCACCCTTTCCGGGCTCGACGTCGCGGTCGAGGCGGACGGCGCCGACGGGCCCCGTGTCCGGGTCACCGCGGGGTCCGCGGCGGCGCCGAGCGGACAGCTCATCTGCGTCGGCCGGGAGCAATGCGGCTCGCTCAATGCCTGGCTCGCCCGCAAGGACGTGGCGGAAGAGGTCCGCAAGCTGACCGACCCCTCCGCCGCCACCTCGGCGATCCTCAACCTCTTCCTGACCCTTTGCTATTTCGATTGCCCGGTGGCGGAAGTGCCGATCCCGGGCGAGCCGTGCCGAAGCGACGAGAATCTCATGGCCCCGTCCCGAATTGCCGACGATTATTGCCTGGAGATCCGATTCGAGCCGCCTCCCATGGCGGAAGCCCGGGCCGTCGAGGCGCTGACGGCGATCTTCGCCTCGATCGATACGAGCGGCGCTCCCGCGGACGACGCGCCCACCCTCGCCGCCGCGGTTCGGCGCGCCGAAATCCAGCTTCGGGCCGCGCTCGGAGTGGCGGATTCCGAGGACTTCGTACCGGCCGCGGGCGATCTCGACCCCGTCAAGCTCCACCAGGCCGCGCTCGGTCGGTTCGGGGCGGCGCTGAAGCGGGCCTGGATCACCCGGATCCGGCCCCACGTGGCCGCCCAGGCCTGCGGGACCGCGTCCGTCGCCGCCGACGACTGCGTCCTCCTCGCCCGCCTCGGCGTCCCGATCGTGAAGGTGGACAGCCATTGGGAGGTGACGGACGCGGCCGCGGTCGCGTTGGACGAAACCGCCCGGCCGCTCCTCCTTTCGGCGGCCGTGGCGCAAAGCCCGGTCGGAGCGACCCTCGGGTCGGATCCCCGCGGCCAGAAGATCGCGTTCATGACCGCGAGCGGCAACATCCCGGGCGCCGCGACCCTGGTCGTCATTCGCTCCGCCGCCGCCGTGAACGCCAAGCTGCCCAAGGCCGCGACCGCCGGGGCCGGCAGGCAGATCACCGTCAAGTCCGCCGATGTCGGCGAAACCACCCTCACGACCGTCGCCAGCGACAAGGTCGAGGGCGCCGACACCTTCGTCCTCGCAAAGCGCGGCGCCGCCACGCTCGTGTCGGACGGCGACAAGGGCTGGCACGTCATCGGGCTGGTCAAATGACGGAGGGCGCCATGAAGGAAAGCTGGGTCGGCCTCCAGCAGCCGGTCGCGGAGGGAGCGCTCGAGAGCGTCAACTTCTTCAACGGGCGCCTGCTGACGGCCGGCGACATGCGGCGCGAGCAGAAGGGACGGCGCCTCGCGGACGCCCGGCTTGGCGAGGCGCTGGGGCACGGCGTCGCCTTCGGCCTCGACGTCGCCCTTCGTCCGCCGGACGGGGACGATCGGGCGGTGAGCCTCGACATCTCGCCCGGCCTGGCGATCACCCCTCTGGGCACCTGCCTCCGGCTCGCCTTCCCCGAGCGGGTCCACCTCAGTCGCCAGGATTCGACCAGCTTCGCCGCCGGCGGCTGCATGTTCGACGATTGCGCCCCGCTCCTCGGCGGCACCTACGTCGCGGGCGAGGGCCTCTACCTCCTCACCATCGCCCCGGCGGAAGTGGGGCTCGGGCGGGCGCCTTCGAACGGTCTCGGCGCGACCAGCCCGAAATGCGACGTCGACCGGCTGGTCGAGGCCGTTCAGTTCCGGCTCCTGGAAGTGCGCTCGGATCTCTACGCCACCCTCGACCCGGCGGACCCGGGCTTCCGCAACGACATCGCCTATCGCTGCTTCGGCGAGGGCGTGGAGCAGGATTGGGCGACGTCGCTCCTGGCCGGAGGCGCCCGCGGCGACGATCTCGTCGAGCGGATGGCGCAGCACGGCCTGTCGAGGTCGGAAGTCCCGCTCGCGCTCATCGCCTTCGAAGGAAGCGCGACGATCCGCTTCCTCGACTCGTGGGCGGTCAGGCGCCCCGTCGTGGCGGCCGACCCGCAGGGGGCGTTCCACAGCCTCTCGGCCCCCCGCCGGCTCGCCGCCGGGCGGGCCATGTTCGAGCAGTTCCAGGCCCAGTTCGCCGATCTCCTGGCGCAGGGACGGCCGGGGAGCGGCTTCAAGGCGCGAACCCATTTCCCGCATTTGCCCCCGGTCGGAATCCTGCCGCGCACGAGCGAGGCGGAAGCCCTGGATTTCCTGGGCGGGATGACGGTGCGCGGTCCCGTCCACATCAACAGCGCCACGCTCGAGCCGCTGGTCCGCGAAAGCCTGTCCTATCCGGCGCTACGCTCGGCGGGGAACGAAGTCGTCTGGCTCTACGCGGTCGCGGAAAATCTCATCGAGGGCGCCAAGGCGGCCGCCGCCGGCGACCGGCCCGACCCCTATCTCGTCTTCGCGGCCGGCAACCTCCCCTACCGCGCGGACGCCCGCTTCAATCTGCATCGCTGGAATTACGCCAATTACGCCCTCGGCGGCGGCTGAGCTTCGAAGAGGACCGGACCCATGCCTCCAACCATCACCACCGACTCCGGAACGATCGCCGTCCCGATGTCGACCATCCTCGACGCGCTCGAGGACGTGCTCACCGAGGCGGAACGCAAGGCGCTGTTCGGCCAGCTCATCGGCCTTCGGCCTTCGGGCGTGGCGCCGGGGGATCTGATCACGGCGGAGCTGTTCAACCGAGTGCTGGAGGACGTGAACAACCTCCAGCAGCGGGTCGCGCTCCTCGAAGCGGGGACGGATATTGTGGCCAAGAAACCCGTCATCCACCAGATCATCCCGACGACGGTTCGGGCCGGCGAGGAGCTCATCGTCATCGGCGAGAACCTCAACCCGGCGCTTTTGACCCGCATCGACGTCGAGCAGACGAACGTCCCGCTCAACCGCCTCAAGAACGGCAGCGGACCGACCCAGCTGGTGTTCGAAGCGCCGGTCGTCATGACCCTTCCGCCCAACGGCGCCCAGGTCATCCTCTCCGTCTCGAATTCCGCCGGGACGGATACCGACACCTACTTCCAGCTTCCCGCCATGGCCTCCCAGATCCAGGCGAAGATATCGTTCAAGCTCAAGTCGATCACCCCGCAGGAGACCTTCAAGCCGAACTCGACCTACGACCATCTGTTCGACATCGAGGTGCAAAGCTCACACGACGAGACGTTCACGATCGCGCCTCAGATCGACGGCCAGGGCTTCACCGCGAAGGTGAAGGATTCGGACAAGATCGAGGCGACGGCGGCGACGGCGGCCACGCCCCTCAAGACGACGAGGACGATCACCGTCGTCACCGGGCCGGCCGGAACCGGCAATCTCCTGCTGACCGCGAAGGGAACCAAATTCCCCGCCTTCACCACCACCTCGCAGCCGACGAAGGTCCAGGTCGCCGCCGCTCAGGAAATCCCGACTCCCAACATCACCTTCAAGGCGCCGGTCACCGCCGGCCAGAATTCGAACTTCAAGAACAACGCCTTTTCGATCAAGCGGCAGCCGATCGTTCCGGCGAAGATCGGCCTCGGCCTGCAATTCACCTTCGGCCGGGCGGAATCCTATCAGGTCACGGGCCTTACCGGTCCGCAAGGCTGGACCGTCGTCCGGGCCGGTTCCCAGGATCCCATTCCCTCCGGCGGGCCGGACACGGTCGGAACCGTGAACCTGCTCTTCACTCCGACCAACGACGGCACCCAGTTCACGGCTTCGGACGGCCAGTTCGGCTTCACCCTCACCTCAGGCGACCAGAAGGACAAGCTGACCTTCACCGCCGGCCTCAAGCTCGTCGAGTTCCTGCCCTGACCGCTTCCAGTCACTCCGATCCCGAGAAAGGACCAATTCGATGACCTCAGCCACTCTCACCCGGCGCTTCCTTCTCTCTCGCGGTTCCGTCTTCGCGCTCGCGGCGGCGGCGGCCTGGTCCGGCCAGGCGGCGGCGGCTGACCGGATCGGCTTTCCGAACGGGTCGGCGGTGATCGACGGAGTCGCCAATCCCGCCGAATGGGCCAATTCCTTCCAATTCTATCTGGAGGACGGCGCCACGGTCGCGGCCGCCTACATGCGCGGAATGGCGGACGGCAATTTCGTCTACCTCTATTTCGAGGCGGAAGATCCGATTTTCGAGCCGCATGATGCCGTGATGCTCGTCTTCAACCCCGACAACGCCCCTGCCAGTTTCAAGAAATTGATCGTCTATCCCTGCTCCGGGGTCTGCCCGGGAACCAACCTGACCCCGCAAACCGATTGGAGGTCGGGGAACGTCGTCGGGTCGAACGTCCAATGGGGCGGCCCGTCGGCCCTTCCGGCCGGATTCGAAGTGAAGTCGAGCGCCCTGTCCAACGGGGGGGCGGGAGGCCGCTTCGGGGTCGAAGTTAAAATCCCCAAGGCCAGCTTTTCATCCGTCCCGACCTTCAACCGGATGTTCGCCAACGTGGTCGCGGCCGACGGTCCCAACCTCAGCGCGGTCCAGTATAGCTGGCCGGCCGGAGCGACCATCGGCGCCGACGAGAACGACGTTTTCTTCGGCTCGCTCGACACCGCTCCGGTCCCCGTCGCGCGCCTGGGCGAGGCGACTCTCAATGCCGCCAGCTTCCCCGCCGGGCTTCAGATCACCGGCTTCGGCAATTCGGGCGCCGATCCCACCCGAATCTCCTGGAGCGGCCCGAACACCTTCTATGTCACCGCCGCCAACTCACCCGGCGCCGTCGGGCCCGTCGCCGCGGCCAACGGAGTCACGGCGAGGTTCCTGATCAACAATATCGGGCTGAACCCCGCCTGGACGTGGACGGACGTTCCCGTCGGAAACAATCCGACGGCGGCGCAGACGATCCTTGCGCGGCAATATATGGCGCTTCACGCCAATCCGTGGACGTTGAGCAACGTCGGCACCTGGCAGACGTCGGGCAAGACCCAGGTCCAGTTCTTCATGGACAACCCGCACCAGTGCATCCGGGTCGACCTCGACTATACCGGCGGCTCGACCATCTCCCGCTTCTGGAACATGACGTTCGTCTCGGTGAACTCGCCGTTCGAGGTTGAGCCCCAGATCGCCACCGGCGCCTGGCGCAAGGCGTATCCCAAGGCGCGGGCGGTGATGCTCAGGGAGGTGTTCCTGAACGCGCCGCGCGACCTCAAGTGGAAGAGCGACTTCGCCGGAGCGAAAGCGGCGGGGACGAACCGCTGGATCGTCGACGACATGGAGCGTCCGACGGTGCGGCTCAAGACGTCCGTCCTCGCCCCCGCGCGGCTGGAGCTTCCGGGCAAGCAGTACAAGCTCGATCCGGCGGCGTTGTCGCGCGGCCGTCTCACCGACATCGCCGTGACCCCCGGGTCCGTCGTCACCCTGCTTCCGGACGGCTATGCGACCATCGCGCGCGCGCCGTTCGCGCTCAGCGGCGGCGCCTCGCTCCTGGCCCGGGCGGCGCGGCTCCGGCCCGAGCGGGTGGTCGACGGACTCCGGGGCAATGCGGCGGTCCCGGCGGGCGCTCTCATCGGCTCGTTCGACGGCTTCCGCACCAGCTTCGCGATCGGCACAGGAACGACCGTGCTGGTGCCGAAGACCTCACGCAAGCTCCAGGTCCGCTTCGCCGGCGGAGTGCCCTATGACGGCGGCAACGTCATGCTCCAGGCGATCGCCGCAGACCCTTCGGGAATCGCGCTCAACGGGCTGGACCTCGGCAGGATGCGCGCCGTCGGACGCGGCGCCATTCTGCCTCTGGCGAACAATCTGCCGACCCATATCGTCCGGGGAACCGTCGACACGGGAACCTTCGTCTGGATTCGCGACAAGAAATTCCGGGTCGCCGCTCCGGCCGGAAGTTACGGCGCCGTCGTTCGAAGCATCGGCGGCCAGTCCGGAGCGCCGCTCGACATCAGGCAGTTGCTCGAACGGCCCGAGTTCCTGCGCCAGATGCAGGGACGGCTGCAACCGCTCCCGCTTCCGCGTCCCCGCCCGCGTCCGCTGCAACCCAACTGAGCGGATGGCGGGGTCCGGCTCCCTGGTCCAGGCCGCGCTGGCGGTGAACCGGGTCCGCATCTCGAGCGGATACGGTTCCCGCGCCGACGCCGAGGGCTGGCTCGACTCCGTGCCCTTGGAGCGGCTTGGCCTCGGCCCGGAGGAGATCCTTCATGTCCCCCGCCTCGGCCTTCGTCTCAGCGCCCGCGGGAAGGGCCCGGCGGCGGCGGGGGAGCGAATCCTGGAATCGCTGAGAAGCATGCTCGAATCCGCCGAGCGGGACCCGCTTCCGGGATCCTCGACCGGCGGCGCCTGCCGGTTCAGCAGCCTCGCCCGCTATCTCGCCTGGGTCGCGGGACTCTGGCTCGAAGGCGGAGCCGGGGGACGCGCGGCGGCGGCGGCGGCGATCGGCTCGAGTCCGGACGCCGGGACGCTTCGGGCCTGGCAGAGGCGCGAGATCCTCGCCGACGCGGCCCGGCTGGTCCCGGTCGTCGCCCATCTGGCGCGCTCGGGACTGGCCTCGATCTGGGCGGCCGGCCTGGACCCGCCGGACCGGGCTTTGGCGAAGACGGGATTCGACGTCCGCTTCGGTCTCGATCTCAAGGCCGGGTCCGGCCCGGCCGTGGCGTCGACCGTCGAAGCTCCCCGGCCGGCCGGCTCCCGCGGGCGTCTCCGGCAAGCCCGGGTTTCGGCTCCGCCCGCGCCGCCATTGCCCCTTGCCATCGCGAAGGCGGCGGCGATCCTGCGCGGCGAAGGGAATGGCTGGCGACGTCTCGACGAAGAGGCGCGGACGATCCTTCTCGCCGCCTGCGCGCTGGCGGGCTCGCCGTCGGCCGCGGGCCGCCCCGGCTTTGCGGAAGCCCTGCGAGCAGCGGCGCGAGACGCCGAGCGACATCCGGTCGCCTTGGCCCGAACCGCCGCCGCCATCGCCGCCACCGACGACGATTCCGCATTTCCCGGGCTGCCGCACCAAGCGCCGGGCCGGCCCCCGGCGCGGGGGCGGTCGGGCCGCGACGGCCGGGCGGAAGCTGCGGCCGTCCCTTCCGCGGCGCCCGGACAGGCGCCTGCCGACGCGGCGAAGACCCACGTCCCGCCCCGCCCGCTCGGCGGCCGGTTGCCGGCGCGGGACGCGGGGGCGCTGGCCGAGCGTCCTTCGGACGCGCCTGGCGCCGTCACCTTCACCAGCCGATTTGCCGGGATCCTCTTTCTCCTCAACGCCTTCGTGGCGCTCGGCCTCTATCCCGATTTCACCGCGCCCGGCGGGCGCAGGCTGAGGCCGTCGCCGCTGTGGCTCGCCGACAGGATCGCCCGGGTCCGGTTCGGCAACGCCTATCGCTCGGACCCGCTCAGCCGCTGGATCGCGACCGGAGCGACGGCCGGGCCGCTGCCGCGCTATTGGCGAACCGACGACGACTGGCTCCGCGGCTTTCGGGCACGTCCTCGGCCGAGGTGGAGCCACGATTCGGGGCGGGCGACGCTCTGGCATGCGAGCGGCTTCCCGCTGGTCGACGCGCCCGAGCACACCCGCTTCCGCTCGCGTCATCGCTATCGAGACGAGGCGCCGGCACGGGGCCGCCTGCCCCGTGCCCCGGACTCGCGCTGGATCTTTTGCCTCCGCCTTTTTCTGGAGGCGCGCGTGCGTCTGGCGACGGGCGACGCCCGGGGCCTCGCCCTCCTCGCCCTTCCCGGCGAGATCCGCGCCGACGAGCTCGATCTCACCGCCGTCTTCCGCCTCGACGCGCATCCGATCGGGCTTCGTCTCGCCGGCCTTGACCGCGACCTGGGTTGGCAGCCGGCGGAGGGCCGCTCGATCCGGTTCCGGTTCGAATGACCGGCACCGGACCCTTCGCCGCGCTCGACCGGAGCGCCAGGAACCACTTCAAGCTGGTCCTGTTCGGAACGCTTCTGGGCGCGCTCGAAACGCATCCCGCCGGAGCGGATCCGGCGCTGCTCGAGCGCCTCCCTTTCCTCGAGAACTATCTGGCGGAGTGCCTGGCGCTGTGGGGCGGCGGCGACCCGACCGCGGACGCCTGGACCGCGGCCTGCGATTCCTGGGCGGGCGATGCGCCCCACCTTCCGTTCGAGCGGATCGCCGCGGTGGGTTTCCCGCCGCTGCACCGCCATCTGATCGCGACCCTCGCCTTGGCCGAGGAGGATCCGCGCCTCGCCTTCCTCATCGAGCCGGACGGCGGCCTCGCCACCTTGGGCGGGCTGGTCGCCCTGTGGCGCGAGTCGGCGCCCGGGCGGGATGCCGGCCTGGTACGCGATCTCGCCCTCGACCTCGTCGGGGCCGGGTTCGTGGAGATGATCGACTCGGAAGTGCACAGGACCGACCGCCGACTGCGCCTGACCGACGCGATCCTGGGAGTCCTTTCCGCCGGAGTCCCGCGGCTCGACGATACGGCCTTCGAGCCCAATGCGGCGTTGCCGGTGGCGGACGACTGGCTTGGCGAGCCCCGGCCCGGCGCGTTGGCCGGCGCGCTCGCCGCGGAGCCGGCGACGCTCCTCCTGGTACGGGGACCGCGCCACAACGGCCGCAAGACCTTGCTTCGCGCCGCCGCGCGCGAAGGCGGGCTCAACGTCCTTTGCGTTTCCCCTTCCCTTTTCAACGACGGCCCCGGCTGGCGTCTGGCGGGCGCCGTCGCCCACGCGGCGAACGCGATGGTGGTCGCCGAAGTGGAACCGGCGCCCGGCGAGACGATGGAGCTGCCGGCCCACCCGGTCTTCGCCGGTCCGATCGGAATCGCCGCGACCGCGACCGGCGGCGTCCGGGCGGCGCCCAGGATGCGGACCTTGAGCGTCGCCATTCCTCTTCCGGACTCCGAGGCGCGGCGCGAGCATTGGCGGCGAACCGGCTGCGCTGGCCTTGCGGAGACGCTGGTCCCGATGACTCTCACCAGCGGCAACATCCGGCGAGCGTCGGCGGGCGCGGCGGGGAGGGCGCGGCTCGGCGGGCGCGAGGTGCCGGAAGCCGACGACGTCAGGATCGCCGCGCGCGAGCTGCGCGATGCGCGGATCGACACGGTAGCCACCGCGCTCGACCTCGACCGGAAACCGGAGCCGCTGCGGCTCGAGGCGCGCGACCGCGAGGAGCTCGACGCCCTCATCATGCGGTGCCGCCACCGCGAGCGTCTGCCGGGCGGCAAGGGGCATGGCGTGCGCGCCCTGTTCGTCGGGCCGAGCGGGACCGGCAAGACCCTGGGCGCGCGCCACATCGCCTGCGCGCTCGGCAAGGATCTGTTCCGGGTCGATCTCGCCGCCACCGTCAGCAAATATATCGGCGAGACCGAGAAAAGCCTCGAGCGCGCGCTTTCCGCCGCCGAGGAGCTCAACATCGTCCTCCTTCTCGACGAAGGCGATTCGCTGATGGCCCGACGCACCGACGTGGGCAGCTCGAACGACCGTTATGCCAATCTCGAGACCAATTACCTTCTCCAGCGAATCGAGACGTTCGAAGGGATCATCCTGGTCACCACCAACGACGCCGATCGGATCGACCCGGCCTTCGCTCGGCGCATGGACGCGGTCCTGAGCTTCAGGATGCCGGACGAGGTGCGACGGCGCGAGATATTGACCCAGGAGCTGGAGGCTTGCGGCGTGTCGCCACGGCTGATCGAGGAAGTGGCGTGCCGCTGCACCCTGAGCGGGGGCCAGATCCACAATCTCGCGCTCCATGCGCGCTTGCTGGCGATGGAGGCAGACCGGCCGGTCGCCGACGAGGATCTGCGGCGCGCGGTCGCTCGCGAATATCGCAAGGCGGGCGACTATTGCCCGCTTAAGCCGCCGCTCTCGGCCGTGGGCTGAGCGATGAGCGAAGCGGCCCGCGTTCGTCAGGGCGAAGAGCCCGAGCGCGCGCCGCCGGCAAGCGCCGGCGCCGGCCGCCGGCGGATCCAGCCGAAGCTGAAGATTTCCTCGCCGACCGACGCCTCCGAGCAGGAAGCCGACCGCATCTCGGGGGCGGTGATGACGATGCCCGAGCCGGCCGCGCGGGTCTCCGCCCGGAACGCGCATGCGGCGCAGCGAACGGCCCTGATCGCCGCGCGCGCGCCGGGAGCGGCCGTGGCGGCGCGCGATGCGGCAAGCGGAGCGGTCGAGGCCCGGGTTCGAGTCGCCGCGACCGGCGGCGCCCCGCTGGCGGCGAAGACCCGTGCCTTCCTGGAACCGCGCTTCCGGGCCGACTTCAGCGAAGTCAGGATCCATAACGACCGCGCCGCCGCCGGCCTCGCCACCGCGCTCGGCGCCCGCGCCTTCACCTTCGGACGCCACATCTTCTTCAACGAGGGCCAGTACCGGCCCGACACCCGCTCCGGAATGGCGCTCCTCGCCCATGAGCTCACCCATACGATCCAACAGAGCGAGGCCATCCAGCGCAAGGCGGACGAGCGCTCCGTTCGGGTCGGCGAGCGCACCCCGCCTCAGGCGAGCCGGCTCGGCATCAGCGATGCGCTCGACTATTTCGCCGACGCCGCCAATGCCATTCCCGGCTACCGGATGTTCACGATCCTGATCGGGGTCAATCCGATCAACATGAGCTCGGTGGAGGCGAGCGCCGCCAACATCCTGCGCGCGATCGTCGAGTTCCTGCCGGGCGGCAACCTCATCACCCGGGTCCTCGACAGCTACGGCATCTTCGACAAGGTCGGCGCCTGGATCGAAGGCCAGCTTCGCTCGCTCGGGATCAGCGGCAGCTAGATCAAGGCGGCGATCGACCGCTTCCTGGATTCACTGGGCTGGAGCGACATCTTCGACCTCGGCGGGGTCTGGCGCCGCGCCAAGTCGATCTTCACCGACCCCATCTCCCGGATCATCAGCTTCGCCAAGAATTTGTTCGGCGAGATCGCGCGGATGGTTCGCGAGGCGGTTCTGAAGCCGCTCGCGGCGCTCGCCGAAGGAACCCGCGGCTACCCGCTGCTGAAGGCGGTGCTGGGCGAGGACCCGGTCACCGGCGAGCCCTTCCCGCGTACCCCCGAAACCGTGATCGGCGGCTTCCTGACGCTCATCGGCCAGGAGGAGCTGTGGCAGAACATCCAGCGCGCCAACGCGCTCTCGCGCGCCTGGAACTGGTTCCAGACCGCCATCTCCAGCCTCGTCGGCCTCGTCCGAAGCATCCCGGGCCGGTTCATGGCGGCTCTGCGCAGCCTCGAGGTCATCGACTTCATCGTCCTTCCGCGCGCCTTCGCCACGCTTGCGGCGACCTTCGGCGGCTTTCTCGCCGATTTCGGAAGCTGGGCGCTGGGGACAGTGTTCGATCTCCTCAAGATCATCGTCGAAGTCGTCGCGCCGGGAGTCATGCCCTACATCCAGAAGGCGGCCGGCGCCTTCCAAACCATCGTCCGCAATCCGGTGCGCTTCGTGCAGACCTTGGTCCGGGCCGCGATGCAGGGCTTCCGCCAGTTCGCCTCCAATTTCCTCACCCATTTGCGCGCCTCGCTGGTCGGGTGGCTGACCGGGGCGATGGGAGGGGCCAACATCTACATCCCGCAGGGCTTCAACCTGCGCGAGATATTGAAGTTCGTCCTCTCCGTCCTCGGCCTGACCTGGGCCAACATCCGCGGCAAGCTCGTCCGGGCCACGAGCGAATCCGTGGTGGTCGCGCTCGAGACCGGCTTCGACATCGTCCGCACCCTGGTGACGGAAGGGCCCGCAGCGGCCTGGCAGAAGATCGTCGAGACCTTGTCGAACCTCCGCGACATGGTGATCGAGCAGGTCATGCAGTTCGTCAGGAGCCGGATCGTGCAGGCGGCCGTGACCCGCCTACTGTCGATGCTGAGCCCGGCCGGAGCGCTCATCCAGGCGATCATCGCGATCTACAACACGGTCATGTTCTTCGTCGAGCGGCTGCGCCAGATCGCCCAGGTCGCGGCGAGCTTCATCGACGCGCTCGCGACCATCGCCGCCGGCAACATCGGCCCCGCCGCCAACCGGGTCGAAAGCACCATGGCCGGCCTTCTCACCCTCGTCATCAGCTTCCTCGCCCGGATCGCCGGCCTCGGCCGGGTCTCCGATGCGGTCACCAACGTCATCAACCGGGTGCGCGCGCCGATCGACCGGGCGCTCGACCGGGTGGTGAACTGGATTATAGAGCAGGCGCGGCGGCTGGGCCGCTTCATCCTCAGGGCCGGCACCCCCGCCGATCCGGCCTCGAGGCTGAGGCTTGCGACGCGCGACGCCCGGATCATCGCCCAGGGCCTTTCCGGCCGGATCAGCCGCCCGACGCTCGAAACCGCCTTCGCCATCGTTCGGACTCGCTATGCCCTGACCGGCCTGCAGGCGTTCGAACGCGGCGGCGGCTGGTGGGTCCGGGCCAGCATCAACCCCACCGCCGAAGGCCCGGTGATGGACGCGACCCGGCTCGGACGGATATTGGAGCCCATTCTCGCACGGGCCGAGCGGGAGTGGATGGCCGAAGTCGACCGGAACCTGACTCCGGCCCAGCGGACCTCCCGCGACAGTGCGCGGGCGGACGTCCGGCGCGGCGGGACTCGGGGCCAGGTGGTATTGCCCCGGGGCCTTCCGCCGGAGACCGAGGTCCAAATTTACCGCGACATCCAGGACGGGTCTCTTCCGGTCGGCGACGCTCCCGGCCGGACGATGCGCGCGCCCATCCGGATCTCCGGCGGCAATTACGCCACCGGCGGCACCTACGTGAACGTACCGGCCAACATGGGGCGCAATTGGGTCGGCGGGGCCGGGGGCTATCAGGATACGGGGCCCAGGGAAGTGCCCGCCCACGTCAGGAGGGTGGAGGCGGATGTGACGCGCCGCCGGATCCAGCAGCTTCGCGCCGACGCCGGCCTTCCCGAGGCCGGACCGCTCACCCAGGAGCAGGATCGCCAGGTCAACCGCAGGCTCAACGTCGAGATCCTCGGCGGCCTGTCCGACTCCCGGCGCCGGCTGACCGAAACGGTGGAGACCGCGCGCTCGCCGGGCATGCTGGTCACCCGGCGGATGACCGAAGGGCTGGTCGGCGCGGGCCTGGCGACGGCGACCGAGGCGACCCACGGCGACCTCAACCCGATGGCTTTCGTCGGAGCGTCCGGCACGGAAATGAACAACCCGGACAATCGCACCGAGCGGCATCGGCGGCTCGGCCAGACCTTCGCGAGGCTGCGTCAGGCCGCCAACGACGCGACCATGGCGGCCGCCCCCGGCGGGCCGGCGCTGCAGCAGCTTGCGCAAGCCTTGAATACATGGCTGGTAGCGCATCGCGACCGGGTTACGCGCAACCCGAACGCCGCTCAGCTGGACGCCGCCAACCGAGCCTTCGTCGACGCATTCTTGGCCTTCCTGAGGCAGCAAAGGGGATAGGATGTACCGGACCGCGATCTTCGACTTCGGGCTGTCGGACGATGCGCTGATCTCAGCGGTCGACGACGCCCTTGCCGCGGCCGCCGAGAAGGGAGCGGCGCCGATGCGCTACCGCTTCACCGAAGATCCGAATGCCGAGGAGACCGTTCATCACTGGCACGGCGCGGACTTGGGCGACCAACTGCGGATCGTCGAGGACCGGCCGATGGGCGCCGCCTACGCGCTCGCGATATCGGCGGAGGAGCCCAAGATCGACGCCATGATCGAGGCCCTGACGGCGGCGTTCGGGCGGCGGGACTGCGCTTCCGTTCGGGAGGGGCTGCGGGAGCGGTTGGCCGAGAATCCCGCGACGCTGATGCAGCTGACGGTGTGCGACACCCTTCGCTTTCAGCCGGAGAGCGAGGCCCTGCTGCTGGATCTGTCCAGGTCGTCCGACCGCGACCTGCGAATGGCCGCCGCCCAGGCCATGGGCATCCTGAGCTGGCCGTCGCTAAGGGCGCGGCTGGCCGAAATGGAGCCGGCCGAAGCGGACCCGACGATCCGCGGCGTTATCCGCTACGCCCTCGAAAATCCCGCCGAGGACCCAGATCGCAATTAAGTGCCCGGGAGGGTCCCTCGGGACGGTATAAAGCAGGTAGCAACGCTTCGCCCATCCGCGGGTTGGCTCCCAATGACTTCATTTTCGGGAGCAGATCATGGATGACGATCGGGTCAGGGAATTCGAAACGGCCCTCTGGATCGGCGGCGAGGATGTCTACCGGCGGTCGATCGATCCCGAATGCCTGATGGTCGTGCCGGCGGCGCCGTTCGTGATGAGCGGCGGCGAGGCCATCGAGGCGGTGTCGAAGACTCCGCGCTGGGAGACGGTCGAATTCGAAGATTTCAGGATCGGCCGGCCCCAGGAAGGGCTGATCGTCATTGCCTACGGCGTTCGCGCGTCGCGCGGCGAGGAGGCCTATTCGGCATATTGCACCTCGACCTATCGCCGGATCGAGCATGAGGTCTGGCAGGTCGTCCAGCACCAGCAGACCGTCGCTCCGACCGCGGTCCTGACCGGCCGAAGCGGTTCCGGGCACATGGAGCGGGCGCAGCAGGAGGCCGCCGAAGAGCGCGAGAGCGAGGGCGGCTATCAATGACAAGCCCGTCATTCCCGCGAAAGCGGGAATCCAGCGGGCGTCGGAGCGACACGGACGCCCCTCCGGATTCCCGCATGCTCGGGAATGACGGAATGGGAAGCCTCTACCTGCTTTCTACTATAGCCTCGGCGATCTCATGGACGCGGCCGGCCCCCCGTCCTATCTTGTTCTGATGGCAGTAGGCTGGATCTTGGCGCTCGGCATCGTCCTCGGGACATTGGTGGCCATGGAGGCGCTGGCCTGGGCAATGCATCGCCATGTGATGCACGGCTGGGGCTGGGGCTGGCATCGCTCCCACCATCAGCCGAGCGAGGGATGGTTCGAGACCAACGATCTCTATGCCCTCGTCTTCGCCGGGATCAGCCTGCTCTTCTTCACGCTCCTGGCCGGCATTTGGCCGCCTTTCTGGTGGGTGGGCGCGGGTACGCTTCTCTACGGCCTTCTGTACACGCTGCTCCACGACGGCCTCGTCCATCGCCGCTTCGGCTTCGGGCACAGCCCGAGGAACGGCTATCTGAAGCGGCTCGTCCAGGCCCACCGCCTCCACCACGCCGTGCGCGGGCGGGAAGGCGCCGTCTCGTTCGGCTTCCTCTACGCGCCGCCGGTGAAGAGCCTGAGGCGACGGTTGCGGGGCCACCCGTCATCCCGGCGAAGGCCGGGATCCATGAACACGGGGGAAGAAGGCTCGACACCGGCGGTGTTCATCGGTCCCGGACCAAGTCCGGGATGACGACCTTGAACCCAAGCCCGGCGCGCCAAACCGCGATCGGTCTCACCCTGGCCGCCGCGATCGCCGCCGCCTGGGCGGCGCTCCACATCCTGTCGATCTTCTTCCTGCCGCTGGACGGCCCCGGCCTCGCTCTGGCTCCCGTCCTCGTCCTGACGCTCTGCTGGCTGAACGTGGGCCTCTTCATCGTCGCTCACGACGCCATGCACGGCTCGCTCGCGCCCGGCCGGCCCATTGTGAACCTCTGGGCGGGCCGCCTCGCCCTCGCGCTTTACGCCGGCTTTTCGTTCGACCGGCTCCGGCCGAAGCATTTCGAGCATCACAAAAGCCCCGGCACCCCCGCCGATCCGGACTTCAGCGCCGATCACCCCACCGCCTTCTGGCCCTGGTATCTGGCCTTCTTCAGGCAATATTTCGGCTTGCGCGAGCTCGCGGTGCTGACGGCGCTGGTCGGGATCTACACTTTCCTGCTCGGCGCGCCCTACCCCAATCTGCTGCTCTTTTGGGCGCTTCCGGCGATCCTCTCCTCGCTTCAGCTCTTCGCCTTCGGCACCTTCCTTCCCCACCGGTCGGCCGAGGCGCCCTTCGGCGACCGCCACCGGGCCAGGAGCAGCGACTACAGCTGGCTCGCGTCGCTCCTGACCTGCTTCCATTTCGGCTATCATCACGAGCATCACCTCTCGCCCGCGACGCCCTGGTGGCGGCTTCCCGCCGAACGGCTCAGGTCAGCGCCGCCTCGATGAGGTCGGCGGCTCGGCGAACGCCGCCCGCCGCGCGCATTTCGAGGCGCACCGCCTCGGCGCGTTCCCGGATGCCCGGATCCCGCCGCACCTCGGCGATGGCATGGGCCAGCCGCCGCGAGGACGCTCTCGGGCTGAGCGCTCGGGCCACGCCCGCATGTTCGAGGCGGGCGGCGGTCGCGGATTGCTCGAAGGCGAGCGGCATCACCACCATGGGCAATCCCTGCGCCAGGGGCTCCAGCACGCTGTTCATGCCGCCATGGCTGACCACCATGTCCGCCCGCGCCAGCACCGCCTCCTGGGGCACCCAATCGTAGACGAGGGGGTTGCCGGGAAGGTTCTCCGACCTCAGGCGACCCCGGTTCCCCTGGCTGATCAGCAGCCGAACGTCGAGATCCGCGCAGGCCCGGGCGACCTTGCGGAAGAGGCCGGCGCGCGACCCCTGGAGAGTGCCGAGCGTGCAGTAGACGAGCGGCCGTCCATCTCCCGGCGGCAGCTCGAACGCCTTCGGCCCGGCATTGCGAAAAGGACCGGTGTAATGGAATTCCGCCGGAAGCCGGCTGCGCGGGAAATCCAGGCTTCGAACCATTTGGGAGATCTGAAGGCGAGTCGACAGGCAATCCTCGAGCCGGCGTCGGGGCGGGAGGCCGAGCCGCTGGGCATTGCGCTCGATCCCCTTGCCGACCCGGTGCATCAGCCAGTCCGAGACCCGCCAGCCGCCGAGATTGCGGCGCACCCCCTTCTCGCTGGGATCATGGCCCCAGCCGACATAGGGCGGCGGCACGCCCGGCTCGCGATTGATCGGAACGGTCACGGCGACGCTCGCGAAAGGGAGGCTGAGATGCTCGGCGACGAGGCCGCCCCCCGCTTCCAGCTGGTCGACGATCATCGCGTCCGCGCCGATCCTCTCGAGCGCCGCGGGCGCCTCGCTGCAGAACATGTCGGTGAAGCGGATCATCCCGTCCAGGGTGCCGCCGAGGCCGATCAGGCCGCGGATCCGCGCCATCGGGTCGGTCCAGCGCGCGACCGGCGCTTCGCCCCGGCCGAGCGCCTCGAACCCGGCGCCTTCGGCCTCGACCAGCGGCCTCGCGTCTTCATGATGGAGGAAGGTCACGCGGTGGCGGCGGGCGATCAGCTCGATGGCGAGGTTGGAAAGCGGCCGGTAATGGCCAGCCAGCGGCGGAGCGACGAACGCGAAATGCGCCATTGGCTCAGCGCGCCCGGATCGCTTTGACCAGCGTCGGCAGAAGAAATGACAGCTTCTTGCGTCGCGGCACCGTCACCCTCGTCTCCCAGGCGGAGGCTCCGAGCGACGCCACCCGGCGCCCGATGGCTCCATAGACCCGAGCCGCCGCCAGCACCGCCCAGCGCGCCCGGAACGGCAGCCTCGCCACTCCCGCATGCGCCGAAGCCTCGTAGCGTGAAGCGAGATCGGTGAGGCGGCCGGCGGCGGCGACGAGGGCTTCTCTCCGATCCGGCCGCAAAGGGTCGCCGCGATCTAGTCCGTATTGCTCGATCCACTCGGCCGGAAGGTAGCAGCGCCCGGCCTCGTGATCGTCGCGCAAGTCGCGGGCAATGTTCGAGAGCTGGAAGGCGATTCCAAGGTCCGAAGCCCGGGCCAGCGTCTCTTCTTCCTCCGGCTTCACGCCCATGACGATCGCCATCATGCATCCGACCGCGCCGGCGACATGATAGCAATAGCGAAGCAGGTCGGCCTCGTCGCTCGGCTGCCAGCCCTGCGCATCGAGCTTGAATCCCTCCACATGATCCAGAATGTAGCGATGCGGGACCGGGCTTTCGGAGAGCAGGGTTCCGAGGGCGTCGAAAGGCAGGATTCCGACCGTCTCGCCGGCAAGGACCTGGTCGGTGAGCAATTCGACGGCGGCGACGGTGCCTTGGGCCCGATCGGTCTTGAAACCGAGCGCCTGGCCGTCGCAGACGTCGTCGCAATGCCGGCACCAGCAATAGAGCAGCCAGGCGCGCTCGCGGGTCCGGCGGTCGAACAGCCGGCTCGCCATATGGAAGGATTTGGAGCCCACGCGGATCGACTCGCCGGCGGCCGCGACCAGTTGTGCCCGGTTCATCCGAGAAGGTCCTGGATGACGAGCCCGGCGGTGGCCTTGGCGCTTCCGACGACCCCCGGGATGCCGGCACCGGGATGGGTTCCAGCGCCGACGAAATAGAGATTGGGGATCTTGTCGTCGCGATTGTGCACCCGGAACCAGGCGCTCTGGGTCAGCAAAGGCTCGAGGCTGAAGGCGGAGCCGAGATGCGAGCCGAGCTCGCTCTCGAAATCCGCCGGGCCGAAATGGAAGAGGATCTCGAGCCGCTCCGACAGGCCGGGCAAGGCGCGTTCCTCCAGGATCCGGAGAATGCGCTGGGCGTAAGCCGGCCCGTCCGTATCCCAATCGAGCGGGGCTTTACCGAGATGCGGCACCGGCGCGAGCGCGTAGAAGGTCGATTTGCCGGCAGGCGCCATCGACGGATCGGTCGCGGTCGGATGGTGGAGGTAGATGGAGGGATCGTCGGGAAGCGTGCTTCCGCGATAGATCTCGCCGAGCAGCTCCTTGTAGCGCGGCCCGAACAGGATGGAATGGTGCGGGATTCCGGGCCACTCGCCGCGGGTCGAGAAATGGACCACGAAGAGCGACGGCGAGAAACGCTTGCGGCGAAGCCTGGCGCCGGCCTGGCGGCCCCGCGCGTGGCCCAGCATGTCGTAGGTGCGGACGACGTCGGCATTGGAGGCGATGGCGTCGAACCGGCCCGTCCAGCCGCTCCGGGTGCGCACGGCCGAGGCACGGCCGTCCTCGCACTCGATCCGCTCGACCGGATCGTCGAGCCGGACCGTGCCGCCGAGCCGCTCGAAATGCCGCACCATTCCGCTCACCAGCGCGTTGGTGCCGCCCCGAGCGAACCAGACGCCGCCGTCCCGCTCGAGCTTGTGGATCAGCGCGTAGATGGCGCTCGTCGTCAGCGGATTCCCGCCGACGAGGAGCGTATGGTAGGACAAGGCCTGCCGTAGCTTCTCGTTGCGGACGAAGCCCGAGACGATCGAATAGACCGAGCGCCAGGCCTGGTAGCGGGCGAGCGCCGGCGCCGCTTTGATCATCGACTTGAAGTCGAGGAACGGAACAGCCCCCAATTTCTCATAGCCTTCGACGAACACCCCGGCCGAATAATCGAGGAATCGGCGATAGCCCTCGACGTCGGCCGGCTCGAGCGCCGCGATCTGCTCGATGAGGCGGGCGTCGTCGTTGACATAGTCGAAGACGGTGCCGTCGGGCCAGGACAGGCGGTAGAAAGGCGAGACCGGAAGAAGCTCGACGTCCTCGGCCATGTCGGCGCCGCTCAGCGCCCATAATTCCTTGAGGCAGGCGGGATCGGTGATGACGGTCGGTCCGGCGTCGAAGACATGGCCGTTCTTCTCCCAGAAATAGGCGCGCCCCCCGGGCTTGTCCCGCGCCTCGACGATCGTGGTGGCGATTCCGGCCGACTGAAGCCGGATGGCGAGGGCCAGCCCGCCGAAGCCGGAGCCGATGACCGCGGCGGACCTGCTCATGCCCGCCGCTCGCGCAGAGCAGACATGGCCCGGGCCACCGGCACCGGTGGGCGGCCGCTCAATATCCTGAGCTTGTCGAGGGCGGTGAGCCGGCCGGCATAGAAGCGGGCGATCACAGGCTCGGGCAGCCGGTAGAAATGCTCGAGGACCCGGTAGCGCCGCCTGGGCTCCGCCGCCCGGAACAGCATCCGGTTGAGGCGCTGGTAGAACCGGCGCTGCTGCCACAGCGCCTCCGAGCGCCGCCGGAAAAGGTCGTGAAGGGCAAGGCTGCTCATCTCGGGTTGCTCGGCGAGCAGAACGGCGTTGCGGACCGCGTCGGGGAGGGAATAGCCGGTCGTCGGGTGAAAGAAGCCGCCGCGAAGGCCGAGGCGGGCGACGGACGGATCGGAGACACTCCACAAATCCTCGAGCCGGCCGCCGAGGAGGATCGGGAGCACGCCCGCCTCCTGGGCCAGGATCTCCGCCGGCTCCAGCCCCCGGCGCCGCAAATGGCTTTTTACCCGGCCGCGCACGAGCGGCAGGTCGAGGACGGGCGACGTCGAATAATAAGTGTCCTCGACCAGCATTTCGGTGGCGTTGAAAGGCAGGCTGTAGACGAAGCGATAGCCGTCGTCCTGCTCGACGCAGGCGTCCATGATGATCGGCCGGGCGATGCCATGGCCTTTCGCGAAGCGGCAGGTCAGGCCGACGAACTTCTGCCACGCCAGGTCGAGCTTCGAATTCGGCCCGGCCCCGCGGGCGTCGATCACCGCGTCCGCCTCAAGGCGCTCGCCAGTCGCCAGGGTGACGTGGTCCGGCCCGACCTCGGCGATCCGGCTTCGAAGCCGATAGCGTTCCGGAGCCAAAGTGGAGCGCATGCGCGCGTCGAGATCCGCCGATCTCACGCTGTTGTAGCCGAAGCCAAGGGTCCGGACCCGGTTCGGGAAGCGGACCTCGTGGTCGCTCCAGCGGCTCCCGACCAGCGGCTCGATCAGCCACCGGTCGGGACCCGCCACGTCCGCGTCGAAGAAGGACCAGACGTGGTTCCCGCCAAACCGCTCGCCCTCCTCGACGACGAGGATTTCGATGTCCGGGCGCCGCTCGGCCAGGGCGAGCGCGGCGAGGCCGCCGGCGAGGCCGCCGCCGGCAATGATCAGACGCGGCTTGGGCGCGGTCATCGCCGACCCCAGCCTAAAAACCATGTGGCGCCGCCATCGTCGTCCGGGTAGCGCATAGCGCCATGTCCAATCGCCTGTTGCTCGCGCCACTCCTCCTCATCCTCGCCGCCGCCGGCGGTCCGGGCGCCGACGTCGAGATTTTGATCGAGAAGCTTCGAAACAGGAAGGGTGTGCTCCATCTCTGTCTGACCCGCGAGCCCGTCCATTTCCCCGATTGCAAGAAGGACTCCCGGGCGGTGACGCGCAGCGTTCCCGCCACCACCCGTGCCGTCCGGTTCACCGGCCTTGCGCCGGGCGGTTACGCGGTCGCGATCTTTCACGACGAGAACCGTAACCGGAAGCTGGACGTGCTGGTCGGCATCCCGCGAGAGGGCTTCGGCTTTTCGCGAAATCCGGTGGTGCGCTTCGGAGCGCCGAAGTTTCGGCAGGTACGCATCGATCTGAAGGCGGGCTTCACGCGCGAAACCGTTCGCATGCAATACCTGCTTTAGTCCATGTGGATTCACCTTGTCCGCCCTCCTAGGCTTTCTGGTGGGGGCGACGAGCAAGGACGCGATGATCGACCGTGACGCCCCTATAGGCCTTCCTCCCCTCGAGATCTTGCTGGCCGCGCCCCGCGGTTTCTGCGCGGGCGTCAAGCGCGCCATCCAAGCCGTGCGCGACGCCCTGCAAGTCCACGGCCCTCCGGTATATGTGCGCCGGCCCATCGTCCATAATCTTCGGGTGGTGAGAGCGCTCGAAGCGGAAGGCGCCGTCTTCGTGGAGGAGCTGGAAGACGTGCCCGAGGGCGCCGTCGTCATCCTGTCGGCGCACGGGGTCGAGCCCGCGGTGCGCGCCGAGGCGGCCGAGCGCGGCCTCATCGCCTACGACGCCGTCTGCCCGCTCGTCGCCAAGGTTCACCGGGAGGTGGAACGGCACCATCGCAGCGGCCGCCACGTCGTCCTCCTCGGGCATGACGGCCATCCGGAGATCGTCGGGACGCTCGGCCATGCGCCGGCGGGCGCCGTTTCCGTGATTCGGGACGCCGCCGACGTCCATGCCCTGCCCTTCCCGGCCGGTGAGCGGCTCGCCCTCGCCGTCCAGACCACTTATTCGGTCGACGAGGCGGCGGAGGTGATCGCGGCGCTCGACCGGCGCTTCCCGGACGTCGCCCGGCCCGCCGCCGGCGACATTTGCTACGCGACGACCAACCGGCAGGCGGCGGTCCGGGCGATCGCCGCGCGCGCCGACGCGATGATCGTCGCCGGGGAAAGCTTCTCCTCCAACGCCTGCCGCCTGGCCGAGCTGGCGGTCGCGGCCGGTTGCTCCTCCGTCCAGCGGATCACGGGACCGGAGGAACTCGACTGGTCGAGGCTGCCGCGCAGCGGTACGCTCGGGATCACCGCCGCCGCTTCGACTCCCGAGAGCGCGGTCACCGACATCATCGAAGCGCTCGGGGCGAACTATCGCCTGCGGATCGAGGAAGTCCGGGCGGTCGAGGAAAATACCGAGTTCCGGCGGGTGATGATCGGATGACGATGATCGACAGCGTCCGCGCCGCCGTCGTCCTCGGTCCCTCAATGCGCCGGGCCGCGGCGGACATCGACGCTTTATTCGAGGCGATCCTGCCCGATCCGCCCGATCCCCGCCGGCGCCTCTACCAGGCGATGCGCTATGCGGCCGTCGGCGGCGGCAAGAGGCTTCGTCCGCTCCTCACCATCGCCTCTTCGGGTCTCTTCGGAGTGGCTCGGGAAAGCGCGATCCGGGCCGGCCTCGCCGTCGAGTGCGTCCACGTCCACTCGCTCATCCACGACGATCTCCCCTGCATGGACGACGACGATCTCCGGCGGGGCAAGCCGACCGTTCACCGCGCTTATGACGAAGCCACCGCCGTCCTCGCCGGCGATGCCCTGCTGGCGCTGGCGTTCGAGATATTGGGCGATCCGGCGATGCCCGTTTCCGGCGACATCCGCGCCGAGCTGGTCTTCGAGCTCGCCCGGGCCGCCGGCGCCGCCGGAATGGCGGGCGGCCAGATGCTCGACCTGTTTCCTGCCGAAGCGCTCGACCTCGACGCCATCACCCGGCTCCAGCGCCTCAAGACGGGGGCCTTGATCGGCTGGTGCGTCGAAGCCGGGGCGATCATGGGCCAGGCGTCGGCCGAGGCGCGCACCAGCCTGCGCGGCTACGCCCATTGCCTCGGTCTCGCCTTTCAGATCGCGGACGATTTGCTCGACCATGACGGCGACGAAAGCCGGGTCGGCAAGAAGCTTCGCAAGGACGACGACCAGGGCAAAGTCACCTTCGTCACCATGCTGGGCGTGGAGCGAGCCCGGCGCCAGGCGCGGCTGCTCGTCGATCAGGCGGTCGAGCACCTGCAGGGCTTCGGCAGCGACGCGGGCTTGCTCGCGGCGATCGCCCGTTTCTCAATCAGCCGGGATCATTGAGCCGAAGGCCTGCCTCCACGCCGATCCGCACCGCTTCGGCGGAGCTGCCGATGCCGAGCCTTGCAAGCAGGCTGGCGCGGTGCATCTTCACCGTCTTCTCGTCGATGGCGAGGATCCCGGCGATCTGCTTGTTGCGATAGCCCGCGATCATATGCTCAAGAACCTGAAGCTGGCGCGGGGTGAGCGCTCGCACCAGCTCCTCCGCCCGCTGCCGGCGGGGGGCGGTAAATCCGGGGCCGGCGCCGACGTCCATCTGCGAGCCGAAGAAATAGGCCAGCTCACCGGCCTCGCCGATCACCGGAGCGACCATCACGGCGTTCAGAAAGGCGCTTCCGTCCTTGCGATAATTGGTGAGCTCGACAAGCGTGGGCCGACCTTCCTTTATGGCCCGCCGAAGAGTCTCCTGAGCCGCGGGCTCGGTCTCCGCGCCGGCCAGGAACCGGCAATTTCGGCCGAGTATCTCGTCCCGATGGTAGCCGGTCAGCTCGCAAAACGCGCGATTGACGGCCACGATCGGGTTGTCGGCGAGCCTGGCGTCGGTGATCACCGACGCGATGGGACTGTGATCGATCGAGGCGAACAGCCCCTTCATTTTCCTCACCCTGATCTGGAGCCGCTCCGGGCTCGGCCGGCGGTTTAGCACGGCGCGCCCCGCGGCAAAATCGCCGCCGCGTTCTCGGGCGAAGTTGTGAACGAAAGCGAGTTGCGTTCGTGATCGGGCATCGCTACGGCGTTCTACTGTATTATCACGATGGAACAATAAATGTCAGCCGCCCAGCCCGATCCGATAGTGCCGACACGCGATCCGGACGCCCTCGCCGCCGGCCTGCGCGCCGCTTTGCTTACCCCGCGCGACGAAGCGGAAATGGGCCGGCTCCTCCTCGACCTGTGCACTCCCTCCGAGATTCGAACGCTGGCCGAGCGCTGGCACGTCGCCCGCCTGCTCGACGGAACGGCCCTTTCCTATCGCGAAATCCATGACGCGACCGGAGTCAGCACGACCACGGTCGTCCGGGTCGCGCGATTCCTGCGCGAGGAGCGCAATGGCGGCTATCGGCGGGCGATCGATGCCATGGGGGCCGGCGATGCTCGTTGACGAGGCCCGCCTGCACATTGCCATCCAGAAGTCGGGGCGGCTCTCCGACTACAGCTTGGGCCTGCTCAAGGATTCGGGCCTCCGGATCCAGAAGGGCCGCAACGCCCTGACGGCCCGCGTGGAGAATTTCCCGGCGGACCTGATGCTCGTCCGCGACGACGATATCCCGACCTTCGTCGGCGACGGCGTGTGCGAGTTCGGGATCGTCGGCGAGAACGTGCTGGAGGAGTTCGCGCTCGGCGACGTCACGTCGCGGGTCGAGGTGGTGGCGCCTTTGGGTTTCGGCCGCTGCACGCTTAAGCTGGCAGCGCCCGAAGCCACCGCTTATTCCGGCCCGGTCTCGCTTCGGGGCCAGCGCATCGCCACCACTTATCCCCGCATCGTCCAGCGCTTCCTGGATCGGAACGAGGTCGCCGCCACGGTCGTCAAGATGAACGGCGCGGTCGAGCTTGCGCCGCGGCTCCAGATCGCGCCGTTCATCTGCGATCTCGTCTCCACCGGCGCCACCCTCGAGGCGAACGGCCTGCGCGCGGTCGAGACCGTGTTCGACAGCGAGGCGGTTCTGATCCGGACGAAAAAGCCCGTCTCGGAGGCGAAGAGCGAGCAAGGCGAGCGGCTGCTCAGCCGAATCGAAGGCGTGCTCGCGACCAAGGAGTCGAAATATATCATGCTCAACGCCCCGGGGGAGTCGCTGAGGGAGATCACCGCCCTCCTTCCGGGCGCCGAGGCGCCGACCATCCTCCCGCTTCATGGCCGGGCCGGCCATTTCGCGGTCCATGCCGTCTGCCAGGAATCGGTCTTCTGGGAGACGCTTCAGAAGCTGAAGGCCGCGGGCGCATCGGCGATCCTCGTCCTTCCCATCGAAAAGATGATGTTGTGAGATTGCTCGAATGGAGCCGGCTCGACGCTGCCGGCCGGCGCGAGGCGCTGGCCCGGCCGGCGCAGCGGACGGACCCCGATCTGAAGGCGGCGGTTCGGGGAATCGTCGAGGACGTCCGCCGCCGCGGCTGGGCCGGGCTCGCCGCCCACGCCCTCCGGCTCGACCGCGAGCTGCCCCGGCTCGTGCCGGTCGCGGCGATCGCCGCCGAAGCGCGCCGGAGCCTGTCACAGGCGCAGGTCGAGGCGATCGAGCTCGCTGCGGCCAACATCCGGGCCTTTCACGAAGGCAGCCTTCCCGCCGAGCATCGGGTCGAGACGATGCCGGGTCTCACGGTCCGCAAGATCTGGCGGCCGATCGACCGGATCGGACTCTACATACCGGGCGGCCGGACGCCGCTCTTCTCGACCCTGCTCATGCTTGCACTGCCGGCGCGGGCGGCGGGGGTTCGTGAAATAGTGACGGTTACCCCGCCGCGGCCGGAGGGCGGGCTCGATCCGGTGATCGGGCTCGCGGCGCAGATTTGCGGGATCGAGGCTGTGTGGACGGCCGGAGGCGCGCAGGCGATCGCCGCTTTGGCCTTCGGCGCCGGCGATATCGCTCCCGCCGACAAGATATGCGGCCCCGGCAATGCCTGGGTGGCGGAAGCCAAAACCTTGGTCGCTTCCCTCCCCGGCGGCCCGGCGCTCGACATGCCGGCCGGGCCCAGCGAGCTCCTGGTCGTGGCGGATGCCTCGGCCGACCCCGCCACCGTCGCCGCCGATCTGCTCAGCCAGGCCGAGCACGATCCGTCGGCGCAGGTCCTGCTCGTGACTCCGGACGCCGGCCTGGCGGAATCGGTCAGGACGCAGGTGGCGGCGCAGCTTGCCACGCTTCCTCGAGGCGACATCGCCCAGGCCTCGCTCGCCGAGGCCCGGATCATCCTGTGCGCTGACCTTGCCGTGGCGGTCGAGATCGCCAATCTCTACGCGCCCGAGCATCTCTCGCTCGCCGTCGGCGACCCGGAGACGCTGGTCGGCCTCGTCCGCAACGCCGGCGCCGTCTTCGCCGGCGGCCGTGCCGCCGAGACGTTCGGCGATTACCTGGCGGGGTCGAGCCACGTCCTCCCGACCGATGGGGCGGCAAAAGCGTGGAGCGGCGTCTCGGTGCACACCTTCCTCAAGGCGATCAGCGTCCAGAGCGTCACGCCCGCTGCCGCCCGCCGGCTCGCCGGGCCGGCGGCGGCGCTCGCCCGGCTCGAAGGGCTGGAAGCGCACGCCCGCGCCGCCGACGCCCGCCTCGAGGAAGCGCTGCGATGAGCGCCCTCGCACGCCGCCTCGCACGCCCGGAAGTCCTGGCGCTCGCCCCATTCGATATCGGCGAGCGGGCCGACGACCGGTTCGGTGCGGGCTCGATCAAGCTCGACGCCAACGAAAACCCCTACCCACCGCTCAGCGACGGATCCCTGGCCGCGGGCCTCAACCGCTATCCCGAGCCCCAGCCCGTCAGGCTCCGCCGGGCGATGGCCGCGCTCTACGGAGTGGCGCCGGAGGCCTTGGTCCTCACCCGCGGCGGCGACGACGCGATCGACATCCTCGTCCGCGCTTTCTGTCGGCCCGGTGAGGATTCGGTGGCGATTTGCGTCCCGACCTTTTCCGCTTACGCCCATTTCGCCCGGCTCCAGGGCGCCCGGCTTATCGAAGCGAGGCTCGACGGGAATTTCGACTTCCGTCCCGAGCGATTGTTCGAGGCGGTAAAGGACGAGTTGTCGCTGAAGCTCGTCTTCCTCTGCTCGCCCAACAATCCCACCGGCAACCCGGTCGCACCAGAGGATGTGTTGCGGGTGGCGGAGGCCCTGCCCGATACGATCGTCGTCCTCGACGAGGCCTATCTCGAATTCTCCGACACTCCGAGCCTCGCCGAAGAAGCCGCGCGGCGCCCGAATTTGGTCGTTCTCAAGACCCTGTCCAAGGCCTACGGCCTCGCCGGCGCCCGTGTCGGCGCCCTCATCGGCGACCCGGAGCTTGTCGGCGTCGCCGCCCGGGCGCTGCCCCCCTACCCTTTGCCGAGCCTTTCCGTGGAAGCCGCGATGGCGGCGCTGGCCCCGTCCCGCCGGGCCGTCCACCGCGAGCGGATCGATCGAATCACGGCCGCTCGGGAGCGGCTCGCCCGGCGGCTCGCCTTATCGCCGTCGGTCAGGCGAGTCCGGTCGGGCGGCGGCAATTTCCTCTTCCTCGAGGTCGACGATCCGGACGGCCTGGCCGCGAAGCTCGACAGCCTCGGCATCAAGATGCGTTTCCGCCCGAACGCCGCGCCGGGCGGCGTTCGTCTCACCATCGGAACCGAGGCGGAAAACCACGCCGCTCTCGCCGCTTTCGGAATTGCGGACGAGCCGGCGCCGGGCCGATACGCCGAGCTGGTGCGCGACACGAAAGAGACGTCGATCACGGTCGCAATAGACCTCGACCGCGACTCTCCGCGGAAGATCGACACCGGCATCGCCTTTTTCGATCACATGCTCGACCAGGTGGCGGCGCATGGCGGCTTCTCGCTCATCCTCTCCTGCGAGGGCGATCTGGAAATAGACGGCCATCACAGCGTCGAGGATTGCGCGATCGCCCTCGGCACCGCTCTGTCGAGAGCGCTCGGCGATCGCCGGGGGATCGGCCGCTTCGGTTTCTCGCTGCCGATGGACGAGACCGAGGCCCACGTCCTGATCGACCTGTCGGGCAGGCCCTACAGCGTCTTCGAAGGGAGCTTCGAGGCGAGCCACATCGGCGCCTATCCGACCCAGATGACCCGCCATGTCTTCAGGAGCCTCGCCGACGGCCTCGGAGCGGCGATCCACGTCCGGGTCGAGGGCGAGAACGACCACCATAAGACCGAGGCCTGCTTCAAGGCCTTCGGGCGGGCGCTTCGCCAGGCCCTGGCCCGGCACGGAGACGCCTTGCCGAGCACCAAGGGCATGTTGTGAAGCTCGTCATCGTCGATCTCGGCTTCGGCAACATCGGCTCCGTCGGCTTCGCGTTCGAGCGGCTCGGGATTGCACCGGAGGTGACCGGCGTGGCGGAGGATATCCAAGCGGCGGACAAGGTCGTTCTGCCCGGCGTCGGCGCGGCCGGCTATGCGATGGAGCAGATCGAAGGGCGTGGGCTGGCGCCGGCGCTTCGCGGACTCCGGCAACCGGCGCTCGGTATCTGCCTGGGCATGCAGCTCCTCTTCGAAGGCAGCGACGAAGACGACAGCGATTGTCTCGGCCTGCTCGCCGGGCGCGTCCGCAGGCTCGAGGCGAGCCCCGGCCGTCCCGTGCCGCACATGGGCTGGAGTCGCCTCGACGTCAGCGACGACGGGATTGGTCTGCGCTCGGGCGACTATGTCTATTTCGCCCACAGCTTCGCCTGCGATCCCGGCCCGGCGACGGTGGCGACCGCCGATTACGGCGGGCAAATCCCCGCCGTGGTGCGGAGCGGCAATTGGATCGGCGCGCAATTTCATCCCGAGCGCTCGGGCGCTGCGGGCGCGAAATTCCTTCGCCATTGGCTCGAGCGATGATCCTCTATCCCGCGATCGATCTGATGGGCGGCAGGATCGTCCGGCTCGCTCAGGGTCGCTTCGAAGAGGCGACAACCTACGAGGCCGATCCGGCCGACGCCCTGGCGCGCTTCGCCGAGGCAGGCGCCCAATGGGCGCATGTCGTCGACCTCGACGGCGCCCGTGCCCGCAAGCCGGTGCAGCACGATCTCCTCGCCGCTCTCGCGCGCGGCGCCGCGCTCGATCTGCAGGTGGCGGGCGGCTTCCGCACCCGCGACCAGCTGGCGGGAATGTTCGACGCCGGCGTATCGCGGATCGTCATCGGAAGCCTCGCCGTCGATCGGCCGGATCTCGTCCGCGCCTTCCTGCTGGAGTTCGGCGGCGAGCGGATCACGCTTTCGCTCGACGTCCGCGTCGCCGGCGGAGTGCCGGTCGTCGCGACCGCGGGCTGGACCGAGGATAGCGGCCGAAGCCTCTGGGACGTCGCCGCGCTCTACCCGGAAGCGCGTCATCTCCTCCTCACCGATATCGGCCGGGACGGAATGCTCTCCGGTCCCAATTTCGAATTGCTGGAGGAAGCCGCCGGGCGCCTGCCCCATCTCGCCATCCAGGCCTCCGGAGGCGTGTCGTCGCTCGACGACCTGCGCCGCCTGCGCACCGAAGGGGCGATCGTCGGCAAGGCGCTCTGGGAAGGCCGCATCGGCCTGGCGGAGGCTCTGGATGCCTGCGCGTAGGATCATCCCCTGCCTCGACGTGCAGGACGGCCGGGTCGTCAAAGGCATAATGTTTCGCGATCATCGCGACGCCGGCGACATCGTCGAAAGCGCGATGCGCTATCGCGAGGAAGGCGCCGACGAGCTGGTCTTCTACGACATCGGCGCGAGCGCCGAGCGGCGCAGCCTCGACCTCGAATGGGTGCGGCGGATCGCCCGCGAGATCGACATACCCTTCGCGGTCGCAGGGGGCATTCGAACCCGCGACCAGGCCGCCGCCTGCCTCGATTACGGCGCCGACAAGGTCTCGATCAACTCGCCCGCCCTCGAGCGCCCGGCCTTGATCGAAGAGCTCGCCCGCGATTTCGGAAGCCAGTGCGTCGTCCTCGGAGTCGACAGCTTCGAGGCCGGCGGCGACTATCGCGTGAAGCAATATACCGGCTCGCCCGAAGCCACCCGGGATTCCGGCCGCCGAACGATCGACTGGGTGCGCGAGGCGACGCGGCGCGGCGCCGGCGAGATCACTCTCAACTGCATGCGCCGCGACGGAGTCCGCACCGGCTACGACCTCGCCCATACCGCCGCCGTGGTCGCGGCGACGTCGGTTCCGGTCATCGCCTCGGGCGGAGCGGGCGCTCCCGAACATTTTCGAGACGCATTCGAAGCGGGCGCCAGCGGAGCGCTCGCCGCCACCGTATTCCACGACCGCCTAATCGCGATCGCCGAGCTGAAGGAGTATCTTGAATCATGCGGGATCGAAATGCGCCGCTGAGCGCCCACGACATCGACTCGCTGGCCTGGGACAAGATGGGGGGGCTGCTCCCGGCCGTGGCTCAGGATTCGGCGAGCGGCCAGGTGCTGATGCTCGGCTACATGAGCCGGGAGGCGCTTGCCGCGACGCTGGCGAAGGGCCGCGCCGTATTTCAAAGCCGGTCCAAGGGACGCCTGTGGGAGAAAGGCGAAACCAGCGGCAATGCGCTCGCGGTCAGGGAAGTGGTTGCCGATTGCGACGGCGACTCGCTGCTGATCAAAGCCGATCCGGCCGGCCCTACCTGCCACCTCGGCACCGCCAGCTGCTTCGGAGGCGCCGCGGATGGCGCCGGCTATCTCGGCACGCTCAGCCGGATCGTCGCGGATCGCGCCGGCAGCGACCCGGCGACAAGCTATACCGCCCGGCTCCTCGCGGACGGGCCGGCCAAGGTCGCCCAAAAGATCGGCGAGGAAGGCGTCGAGCTGGCGCTCGCCGCCGTCGGCCGCGACCGGCAGGGCTGCATCGAGGAAGCCGCCGACCTCCTCTATCACATGACCGTGCTGATGCAGGCTCGCGGCTTCGGCTGGGAGGATGTCGCGGCCGAGCTGCGCCGCCGGCACGAGGTCTAGCCGCTCAGAACCCGGCAGGCCGCTTCGAGCAGCGCCTCGTTGGCGGCGGCGACGATCTGGCCCGCCCCGAGGTCCGTGCCTCCGCTCCAATTCGAAACCGCCCCGCCGGCCCCGCGCACCAACGGCACGAGGGCATTGAAATCATGCGGCTTCAGGCCCGATTCCGCGACGATGTCGAGGCTCCCCGCGGCGACGAGGGCATAGCCATAGGCATCGAGGCCGTAGCGGGTGAGCCGAGTCGAGCGCCGAAGCCGCCCGAAACCTTCCGCCTCGACGCCTTCGAAAAGATAGGGATCGGTCGTCGACAGCCGCGCGTCCTCGATCCGGAGGCAGGCGCTGGTCGCGAGGTTCCGCTTCTCGCCGCCGCCACTTAATATCCATGCTCCTCCGGCATGCCCAAGATAGAGCTCGTCGAGTCTCGGGACGTCGACCAGCCCGAGCATGGGCTCGCCATCCTCGAGCAGCGCGATCAGGGTCGTCCAACTCGGCAGGCCGCAGATGAAGGCGCGCGTGCCGTCGATCGGATCGAGCGACCAGGACCATCGCCCCGAGGCCGGCCGGTCCGGAAACTCCTCTCCGGTTATGCCATGGTCCGGAAACCGGCTCTCGATCAGGCGCCGCATCGCCGCTTCCGAATTTCGGTCGCTCTGCGTTACCGGATCGAAACCGTCGGAGGCCTTGTTCTCGACCCCGGCAAGGCCGGCTCGGGAGCCCGGCAGCGTTTCCCGACGCGCCGCTTCGGCGAGGGATCGGGCGAAGGCCGCGAAATTCTCCAGATCGTCTGCCATCGGAAACGCCGTACAAGGCGGGACGGCGGCGTCAACGCGCACTGTGGACGCTCAGCGGCTGGGCCCGGCACGATCGCTTTTCGCCAGCCGGTCGGGGCCGGGCGGCGGCGCTCCCCATCCTCCACCCAGGGCCCGGATCAAACCGATGGTCGCCACATAGCGGGCGATATTTACCTGGACCGCGGTCCGGCGGTGCTCGAGGACCACCCGAAGCCCGTCCACATAGTCGAGCTGGCTGATCAGTCCGTTGGCGTGGCGGGCCTGGAGCATCGCCGCCAGGATTTCGTCGTCGTCGGCGATGGCGCGCAGGGTCTCGGCCCGGTCGCCCAGGATCCGAACCGCGCTGAGCTGGTTGTCGACGTCGCGCAAGGCCGTCAGCAGCTGGGTGCTGTATTCGGCCGAAGCAAGCGAAAGATCGGCCCGGGCGGAGCGCACCCTGGCCTTGTGGCGGCCACCGTCCAGCCCTGGGACGGAGAAGAGGAAGCCAAGCCCGAAATTCTGGGTGGCCGAGCTCAGCAGGCTACCCAGCGAGGGCGAAGCGAAACCTTGGGCGCCGGTGAGGCTGAGGCTGGGAAGCCAGGATACCTTAGCGGCCCCCACCCGGGCCCGAGCGGCCTCGACGCTTCGAAGCCCTGCCGAAATGTCCGCTCGCCGGGCGATGACCACGCTCGGAATATCCGAAGGGACGACCGGCGGAGTGCCGAGCTTGCCGGGAATTGCAATATCCGACGGCGCCTCGCCCATCAGCAGGGCGAGGTTGCTGACCAGTTCGGCCCGGCGGCGATCCAGATCGTCGATGTCGGAGCGGACGGTCGCGACCTCGGCACGGGCGCGGTTCACAGCGAGCCTGGTGGCCAGGCCGTTGCGCTCGCGCTCCTCGAGTATCTTCAGGCTGGCGCCCAGGTCATCCGCGGACCTGGCAAGGATCGACCGCTCCTCGTCCAGCGCGCAGATTTCGAAATAGGTCTGGACCGTGTCCGCCTCGACGAGCAGGCGCGCGTGGCGGAGCAGGTCCGCGCTTGCCGCGGCATCCAGTCGGGCCGCACGTCTCGCTTTCGACAGCCGGCCGAGCAGATCGACCTCGTAGCTCAGGGTGGCCGACGGGTAAAACAGGCGGCCGCTCTGGCCGGACTCGTTGATCAGCGGGCCGGTGCGCTCCGATGCGCCGCCGCCGCCGCCGAGCTGCGGATTTCTCGCCGCGGCCGCTCCGCGCAGCAAAGCGCGCGACTTCTCCAGCCGGGCGGCGGCTTCCTGAATGCTGCCATTGCTCTTCCGGGCCTTGTCCACGAGGCCGTCGAGCACGGGATCGTTGAAGATTTTCCACCAAGCTTCATCGGCGAGGCTCGCCGCCGGAACCGTCGCGGCGGGGTAGCGATCGGCGGCGTTGAAGCGTTCGGGGAGGGCGGGCGCGGGCAGGTCGGGAGCACGGGGCTTGGCCGCTTGTGCAGGGCTTAGCCCGACCAGAAGCAGGACCAGCCAGATCCCTGAATATCGTGCTTTGGAGCTCGAAGCCCTCATGCCGTGCAATTCTTCACGAAGCGTCTTGAAACTGAAGAGCATAGCCACCCAGCCGAAGCTGGATGGCTACACTTAGGCGATGGCGCTTCCGGTCTGCGCAAGCAGGCTGGCGCCGCTCGCCCGCCTCTTAATAGTCGTAAACGGTCGAGCCGCCGCAACGGGGGCTGCCACCGCAACGGGGGGCGGCGATCTGGGAGCCGCCGCAGCGGCCGCCGCAACGATTGGCGATGCCGGCGCGAACGTTGGTTTTGATTTTCATGTTGGCTTCCTCTCATGCTGTGCGCTTCAATGCGCAAAGTCCGGCCGGCCCGAAGGCCGGCCAAACCTTTTTCCTACGAATTAATACTCGTAGGTGGTGCTGCCGCCGCAACGCGGGCTGCCGCCGCAACGCGGAGCAGCGACCTGGGAGCCGCCGCAACGGCCGCCACAACGAGCAGCGATACCGGCGCGAACGTGGGTCCTGATTTTCATATTAGCTTCCTCTCATGCTTTGCGCTTAATTGCGCGGTACCCGGCCGGCCCGAGAGCCGGCCGAATCTCTTTCAAACGGCTTAGTAAGCGTAGACGACGCTGCCGCCGCAACGGCCACCGCCGCCGCAACGAGTGCTTCCGCCGCAACGGGTGGTGGTGGTGCCGCCGCAACGGGGGGCGGCGATGCCGGCGCGAAGGTTGGTGGTGATCTTCATAATAGCTTCCTCTCGTGATTTGCGCTTGATCGCGCAGTATCCGGCCGACCCAAAAAGGGCCGGCCGAGTTCTTCTGCGCTTAGTACTCGTAGCGAGTGCTGCCGCCGCAACGGGTCTGACCGCCGCAACGGGTGCTGCCGCCGCAACGAGGGGCGATGATGCCGGCGCGAACGTTGGTCTTGATCTTCATGTTAGCTTCCTCTCAAGTTTTTGCGCTTGATCGCGCAGTATCCGACCGGCGCGAGGGCCGGTCGAACTGTTCCTACCGCTTAGTAGTAATAGTAGGTGCTGCCGCCGCAACGGCCGCCGCCGCCGCAACGGGTGCTGCCGCCGCAACGGGTAGCACCGCCGCAACGATCGATGGTGCCGTCGAGGTCGGCACGGCCGGCGCGAACGTTGGTCCTGATTTTCATGTTGCTTCCTTCCACGTTGCGCTTGATTGCGCATTATTCGGAGGATCTGATATCCTTCGAAATCTGTCGATTAGAGCTTGTCCGTCGTCGAACCGCCGCAACGGGGGCTTGAGGCGGTGCCCGAGCGAACATCGGTTCTGATCTTCATCGGGCTTCCTCCACGTCTGCGCCCCCACGGCGCGTTATCTGGCGGACGATTCGTCCAACGGAACCTCTCTCGGGGCCGGCGCGGTCTCCCCCCTTCCGACGGACGAAAGGAGGGGAGTATCCGAGTGCCGGCGCCCCCTCAGTAAATGTAGTCTTCGAGCTGATAGACGTCGCTGCCGCCGCAACGGCCGCCGCCGCCGCAACGCGTGCTGCCGCCGCAACGGGTACCGCCGCAACGGGTGCTCGTGCCCGCACGAACATTGGTCCTGATCTTCATTCTGGCTTCCTCCACGTTTGCGCCCCCACGGCGCGTTATTCCGCGGACGCTACGTCCAACGGTATCTCTCTCGGAGCCGCCGCCGTCTTCCTCACACCCTCGGTGATGGTGACCTCGTCGACCGTGACGTCGATCGTGAGGCCAAGCACCCTGGCGATGTCGTCGATGAGGAACGGCACCTCTTTTCTCTCGTTTTTGGAATCGACGCTCTTGTCGAGGCCGATATATTTGCCCAGGTCGCGGCCCATGAAAATATGCTTGGGCTTCTCTCGTCCGAGCAGGGTGTTGATCCGGCCCTGCACCTCGAGCGAGACCCGGGTCGCAACCTGAACGAAGCTGATGAACCGGCCCAGCCACTCGGCCAGCCTGACGAAGAGCTCGTCGGCGTCCGGGAGATCGTGGAAATGACGGGCGAAAGCCGCCCTCAGCTGCTCCATCGACTCTTCCGGGAGCCGCGGCAGATTTTCATATTGCTCTTCGAGCGACGGGCTCGGGAAGCTACCCGTCAGTCCGAAGCCGCATTTCTGGTACATCTCGTCATAGGCGATCAGGCGGCTCTTCCGGAACGCGTCCGACTTCAGCCAGCCCACATCCTGGGTGACTTCGTGGATCTTCTCGGTGCGCTCGCGCAGCTTCGCCAGCGTCGGCGAGTCGGATTTGGTCCAGTTCTTTACGATTTCCCTCAACTCCGCATGTCCGGCGGTCGAGGTCGGGAAGAGCGAGAAGACGGATCCGAAGGCCTGCAGCCCCAGCAGCCCGTAATCGACCGCGCGGTCGACATCGTCCAGGGCGGCCTGAACCTCCGGGTCGATCTTCTCCGGCCAGCCGCCCTTGGGATCGGCGCGGTCGAGAATGACGGCGAGGAAATCGTCTACCATCGAGGGTGGGCCGGCGCAGACGCCCTGCTCGGTATGAAACGAATAATTGCGCTCCGCATAGTCATGCGCTTCGCGTCCGGTCATCGGCGTCGTGCCCGAGCGGGTCGGCTCGTGAAACGGAACGAACAGCATGTGATGCATCAGCATCCGCAAGCCGTCGGTAAGCCGGAAGGCGGAGGACAAAGCCGGGTGCAGCTTGCCGTTCTCGACCCGGTTTTCCACTCGCATCAATTGATAGGTGGGAAGCGCAAGGACGCAGACCGTCATCCGCTCGATGTCGCCGACCGTCCAGCCGCGCTCGTCGATCTCGGGGAAGCGCGCTCGGTAGGCGTCGCTGACCCGGCGGACGATCACCATCATGTGCCGCCATTGATCGCGCATGATCCTCAGCGCCGTGACGTTCATCGGGAGATCGGGCTGATAGCGAGTCCCGGAGTAGGTACAGGTCCGCCACAGGGTCGGGCGGTCGAGCCGCATCGCGGGCGGAAAGACGTTGGCCTCGCCGACCTGCCGGTTGTCCGTGTCGATATACATGTGCGCGACCCGGAAGATCGGGATGACGAGCTCGACATAACCGGTCTCGAGCGGCGTGCCCGAGATCAGCGTCATGATCTCCTCGCAATCGTCCCACGTCTTTCCGTATTCGATCCGCGCCGGCATCAGCAGCGTCTCGCGCTCCTCGTGGCGCAGGGCCGCCGGAACGTCGGCGACTTCGTCGGCATATTTCAGGACCTCGGCTTCGATGAGATCCTCGAGCATCTGGCGCACGCGCGGCCACTCATACTCGCCCCATTGCAAGGCGTCGCCGGCGCGGAAGCGCGACTGCTTGATCAGGGTTTCGCCGAAAGAATAGAAAGCGGGCTCGTCGAACGCGATCTCCTTGTCGCGAAAGTAGACCCGCAACTCCCGAGGAGTCTCTTCGTCTTCCCAATATTGAGCGAAGGCGCCTTTCGACATTGGAAAGAGCAGCTCATCGTCCTGGTGCAGGGCGCGCGCCTCGTTAGTGTCATCCTCGTTAGATGGGTCGCTGGCGAACGCGGTGTCTGCGGAGCTAACTGCCGAAGCTTGATTGGAAAGCGTAGACATACGTCGACAATACTCCGTCGAGGCTACGAGCGGGAAAAGTCGCTTCCCCGTCGATCCTGTGGCCGGTGAGACTCAGCGGCTGAGCGTCTCCGACCCTAGAGACGATAGGCCGGGAGCGGACCAACTCAAGCGGATTTGGATCGCACTTCGGATGTATCAGCGGAAACGCTAAGTTGCCTCGGTGGGATACCGGTTACCTGGTGAAAGAAATCCTGTTTCGGACCAATAATGAGGGTAGTTATGCGGCAATTACCTAGCCGTCCCGCCGACCCCTGACTTGCACCGAACGGCGGTGCCGGCGGAGGGTCCTTGCCGTAGTGCTTTGATTTTGAAAACTCTTCCAATAAGCTGCCTCCGGGGGCACGCGTCGGCGTTGCGCCGTGGGGAATCAATCGCTTAAGGTGGCTCCGGGGAGAGTGCGTTGACGTTCCAATTTTCCAAGACGACCCAATCGCTTGCGCTCGACTCCTCGCGGATCGTCCTGGTCTCTCTCGCGCTCGCCGGGATCGCCCTCGTCGCCTGGCTGCTCTGGTTCGGTTTCGGGAACGTCACCGTCTACGAGGTCTCTCGCCAGGCGCGGCTGCAGGTCGGCAGCGCTCCGCGCGAAATCTCGTCGCTGCTGGCCGGCCGTTTGACTCAGGCGCATATCGTCATCGGGCAGGAGGTCCGGGCCGGCGACGTGCTGGTCGAGCTGGATTCGACCCGGCAGCAGCTGCGCCTTGCCGAAGCCCAGGCACGCCTCCCGCTTTACCCCGCCAAGCTCGCCTCTTTGCGAAAGGAGATCACCTACCTCGGACGGGTGCTGGAGAATGAGCAGCGCTCGACGCAGGCCGCTGTCCGCGCCGCCGGAGCGCGCCTGCAGGGAGCGAATGCCGCATCGAGTTTCGCGAACGACAGCGCCGCCCGGATCAGGAGCGACGCGGCCACCGGCGGGTCCGCCGCGGTCGACGCCGTCCGCGCCGCGGCGGATGCTCGAAAGGCCGAATCCGAGCGGGACGTTTCGGCCGCCGATCTGGCCAGGCTCGGCGTCGATGCGAGCGTCAGTGCCGATCAGACGCGAGTCCAGATGGAAAGGCTGACCCGCGATCTGCTGGCGACGCAGGCGGAAGCGGCCTCTACCCGCGAGCTGATCGTACAGCTGCGCCTGGAAGTGGCCAATCATCAGATCCGAGCTCCGGTGTCGGGAGTCGTCGGCGAGATGCGCGCTCTGGGCGCAGGCGCCTATGTCGCTCCGGGACAGAAGCTGGCCACGATCATTCCCCAGGGCGACCTGCTGATCGTCGCCGATTTCGATCCGACGACGGCGCTGGGACGGATCCGGCCGGGACAGACGGCCCGATTCCGGCTGGAGGGATTCCCCTGGGTCCAGTTCGGTACGATCGAAGCCACCGCCGTCCGGGTCGCCGGCGAAATCCGCGACCAGTCGCTGCGCGCGGAGTTTCGGATCAAGCGGGACGCCACTCGCGGCCTCGTTCTTCGCCACGGTCTTCCCGGAAGGATCGAGGTCAGGGTCGAGACGGTGTCGCCGGCCAAGCTTCTGCTTCGCTCGGCCGGGCGGATGGCGGAGGGCCCGGAGCCTCGGGCCGGCGCCACCCGATGAACGAGCTCGAGGGCAAGCCGAAGGAGCGCCGCTTCTTCGCGGTCGAGGTCGTGCAGACGTCGACGATGGACTGCGGGCCGGCGGCGCTCAAATGCCTGCTCGAAGGCTATCATGTCCCGATCAGCTTCGGCCGACTGCGCGAAGCCTGCCAGACGGACGTCGACGGGACTTCGATCGACACGATCGAGGAGATCGCCGGGGACCTGGGCCTGATGGCCCAGCAGGCCCTGGTGCCGATCGACCATGTCACCCTCAACAGCGCCGGCATGCTTCCGGCGATCGTGGTCGTGAACCGGGGCGCCGCCCTTCACTTCGTGGTCGCCTGGCGCCGCCACGGCCGCTGGGTCCAGGTGATGGATCCGGCCGTCGGCCGCCGCTGGGTCGGCGTGCGCCAGTTCCAGCAGGAAATCCATCTCCACGCGCAAACGGTCGCCATCGCCGACTGGCGCGATTGGGCGGCCACCGGCGACTTCCTGGACCCCCTTCGAGAACGGCTGGGCTTGCTCGGGGTGAGCCAGGCGCTCTCCGACGAGCTCGTTTCCGACGCCCTGGCCGACCCCGGCTGGCATCCGCTAAGCGCGCTCGATGCGGCTGTTCGCCTCGTCCAGTCGCTCATCGACAACAAGGGTGTGAAGCCGGGCGGCGAATCGGAAGGCGTGCTTCGAGCCCTCGTTCGCGAGGCTTCGGAATGCCGTGCCGCCGGGCAAACCGAAACGCTCATCCCGAAGTCCTTCTGGTCGGCTGTCGCCGACCCGCAGCCGTCCGAGGCCAACGACACGCTCAAGGTCGGCGGTGCGGTCGTGCTTTCCATTTCCGGTTTGAGATCGAGCGACGCCCAGGCCGCCGAGGATCGCAAGCCGCTTTCGCTCGAGCTTTCGGCGGCGCTCGCGGAAAAACCGGTCCCGCCGCTCGCGGCCTTGTGGAAGATGCTCGGCGAGGACGGGCTTCTCGCGCCGCTCGCGCTGGTGCTCGCCGGCGCCTTCGCGGTGAGCGCGACGATGATCGAGGCGCTTCTGTTTCGAGGCATTTTCGACATATCGGCGCAGCTCGCCTTGCCGAGCCAGCGATTGTTCGCGGCGGTCGGGCTGCTCATCTTCGCCACCATCCTGCTGGCGATCGAATATGCCAGCGGGCTCGGCACCCTGCGCTGGGGCCGTAAGCTCGAGGCTCGACTTCGGATGGCGCTTCTGGTCAAGCTGCCGAGGCTCAACGACCGCTATTTCCACAGCCGTCCGATCTCGGACATGGCCGATCGCAACCACAATATCCAGACGGTGCGCGGAGTCCCCGGGCTCGGACTTCGGCTGATCCAGTCGACGCTCGAGCTCGCGATCACGTTCATCGGGATCGTGATCCTCGCCCCGAGCAGCTGGCTGCTCGCCGGGTTGCTCGTGCTGATGGCGCTGAGCTTCCCGTTCACGACCCAGCATCTGCTCAATGAGCGCGACCTTCGGGTTCGCAACCACGCCGGTGCGCTCAACAGCTTTTATCTCGACGCCATGCTCGGCCTCGCGCCGGTCAGGGCGCACCGCGCCGAACGAAGCGTGCAGGGCCAGCACGAAAGCCTGCTCGTCGAATGGTACAAGTCGCTTCGAAGCATGATCAACGTCACCCTGGCCACCGACGCGGTGCAGGCGATCCTCACCACGGGCATCGTCGGAGCCTTGCTTCTGACCCATTTCTTCAGCGCCGGACGGATCACCGGATCCGACCTGCTGCTCGTCTACTGGACCTTGAAGCTTCCGGCCCTCGGCGGTCAGATCGCTCGGCTGATCCATCAATATCCGGCTCAGCGCAACGTCCTGTCGCGACTGCTCGAGCCATTGTCCGCCCCGGAGGATCTCGAGCTGACCGATGCGGAACGGGCGGTGATCGCGACTCGCAAGACGAGAGGGGGCGCGGCGGCAATCGCTCTCGAATTCCACGGCGGCAGCGTCCTCGCCGCGGGTCACACCATCCTTCAGTCGGTCGACCTGTCGATCGCTCCGGGAGAGCATGTCGCGATCGTCGGGGTGTCCGGTGCCGGCAAATCGTCACTGCTCGGCGTGCTGCTCGGCTGGCACCGGCTGGCCACGGGACATCTCATGATCGACGGCAAGCGCGCGCAGGGCAGCGACGTCGAGGCGATGCGCCACGAGACCGCGTGGGTCGATCCCGCCATCCAGATCTGGAACCGGTCACTGCTCGACAACCTCACTTATGCGTCCGACGAGGACGCCGCCCTCTCGGTCGGCGACGTCATCGCCGCCGCCCGGCTGCGAGGGGTCACGCAGAAGCTCCCCCAGGGCCTGCAGACCCTCCTCGGCGAGGGTGGAGGCCTGTTGTCGGGCGGCGAAGGCCAGCGCGTGCGGCTGGCCCGCGCCCTGCTCAGCCCGACGACGCGCCTCGCGCTCCTCGACGAGCCGTTTCGAGGCATGGACCGGACTCAACGCCGAGCCCTCCTCGCCGAGGCGCGTCAATGGTGGTCGTCGGTGACTTTGCTGTGCGTTACCCACGACGTCGCCGAGACGCTGGCTTTCGATCGGGTCCTGGTCATCGAGGACGGCCGGATTATCGAAGACGGCGCGCCGGGAAGCCTGATGGCGCGCCAGTCCCGCTACCGTGACCTGGTCGATGCCGAGGCTTTGGTGGGCGAGTCGATCTGGAAAGGCGATTTCTGGAGGCGCCTGTCCCTGGTCGACGGTCGCCTCAAGGTCAGCGAGACCCTCTAATGGCCGACGCCGGAATCGATATCGGAGCGGCTGAGCCCGATCCCCGGATGCTGGAGGCGATGCGCCCGTTCCTCTGGCCGTTCGCGCGCATCGGCGAAGGGATCGAGGCGCTGTCGCGCCGCGCCGGCCTGCGCCCGAGCACTCAATCCGACGCGATCAAGGTACCGGCCACGATCGCCGCCGGCAACGCCCGCAATCTCTCCGACTGGTTCGACTGGGCGGCCGAGCATCTCGGCATCGAGGCCAATCTGGTCCAGACGCCGGTGTCGGAAATGCCCGATCTGCTCCGCTCCGGCGGGCCGGCGGTCTTCCCCAACGGAATGTACGGGGCGCCCGGGGTCTTCCTGCTCATGGGCTGGCGGCGCGGAAAGCCGCTGATGCTCGCCCCCGACCTCAAAGTCCGCGCCTGCGATCCCGAGCATCTCCGAGGAATGATCTGCTGGCCGCGCGAAGGCCCGCTGATCCCGGAGATCACCCGGCTGGTGCGCGCGACCGGAATCGATGCCGCCCGCGAGCCCCGGGTCCGCGCCGCAATGCTCCGCGAGCAGCTGGCCCAGTGGCAGGTGGAGCGAATCTGGGTGCTTCGGCTCGCGCCTTCGGCGAGCTTCTGGAAGCAGCTTTCCCGTGCCGGCGCTTTCAGGAAGGTCGCCGCGATGATGGGGCTTTTCGCGGTGAGCTATGTCGCGGAGATCGTCGGATGGGCCCTGATCGGCTCGGCCGCTCTGGGAGGAACGTTCGATCTCGGCTGGTTCGTGGCCTGGCTGCTCCTCATGGCGACGATGATCCCGCTTCAGACCATCGGCGGCTGGTGGTCGGCGACGCTCGCGCTGGACGCCGGGCGCCTGCTCAAGGCCCGGCTGCTGGCGGGCGCGCTTCGAATGTCGTCGGACAGCATCAAGCGCCAGGGCGTCGGCCAGTTGCTCAGCCGGGTCGTCGAATCGCAGGCGCTCGAATCGCTGTCGCTCAACGGCGGCATGTCGCTGCTCCGGTCGCTACTGGCGCTCGCGTTCGCGGCCTGGATCCTGAGCCAGGGCGTCGCGCCGACCACGCATCTCATCCTGCTCGGCGGATGGACCCTGCTCGCCGTCGCGCTCAGCTGGAACTTCTTCCGGAAGCTGCGGGACTGGACGATGACCCGGCTCGACATGACCCACGAGCTGATCGAGGTGATGGTCGGCCACCGGACCCGCCTCGCCCAGGAACCGCCCCAGCGCAGCAACGGCAGCGAGGACAGCGCGCTCCAGAACTATCTCCAGGTTTCGGGCGCGATGGACTGGACGGCGGTGACGACCACGCTCGGCGTCTCGTCGGGCTGGGTGATCGTCGGCCTCATCGGCCTGGTGCCGGCCTTCGTCGGCGATCTGCAGGTGTCCTCGACCGCGATCGCCATCAGCCTGGGCGGCATATTGTTCGCCCAGCGCGCGTTCGGGGGAATCTCCGAAGGCCTGTCCGCCGCGGGCAGGGCCTGGGTCGCCTGGAATCAGGTGGCGCCGATGTTCCACGCGGCCCGCAACAAGACGTCTTCGAAGACCTACGTCACGCTCGAGCAATTGGAGAACGAGGCGATCCGGATGCCGCTGATCGACGCTCAGGCGCTGTCCTTCGCTTATCCGTCGAGCAACGAGACCGTGATCGAAGGGACGGATCTCCTCATCGCCCATGGCGACCGCCTCCTTCTCGAAGGCGCGTCGGGCGGGGGCAAGTCGACTCTCGCGGGCCTTCTGACCGGGCTCAACACGCCCAGATCGGGCCTGCTTCTGCTCAACGGCCTCGATCGTCACACGCTGGGCGACGATTGGCACCGGCTCGCAACCTCCGCGCCGCAATTCCACGAGAACCACATCCTCTCCGGATCGGTCGCGTTCAACCTTTTGATGGGCAAGCAATGGCCGGCGCCCGTGGCGGACCTCCGGGAGGCGGAAGCGCTTTGCAAGGAGCTCGGGCTCGGGCCGCTGATCGAGCGCATGCCGGGCGGGCTCAACCAATATGTCGGCGAGACCGGCTGGCAGCTTTCGCACGGCGAGCGCAGCCGGATCTATCTGGCCCGGGCGCTCCTGCAAGGCGCGCATCTGACGGTGCTGGACGAAAGCTTCGCGGCGCTCGATCCCGAAACGCTGGCCCTGTGCCTCGACTGCAGCCTCAAGCGCGCTCGAACGCTGATGGTCATCGCCCATCCTTGAGCAAGGCGAGGGGCAAAGGCCTATAGCGTCGTAGGATCAGATTGGACCGCTCTCATCCGTTCGCCCTGAGCTTGTCGAAGAGCCTTTCTTACTGTCCTTAAAGAGGAAAATGAAAGGCTTCGGCAAGCTCAGCCCGAACGGAAATAGGGATAACCGACCTTTTATCGCTCCGGGTCCAAACGACTTGCTTTGGCCAATGTCCCTGCAGCGGTCGACATGCAGCATTGCGGCAAGCAGGACGCAGGTTTAAGCTTGAACCCTCGCGCATGAGTCGAAGGGGGGACCAACCTATGACTGTAACCGTGAACGATCTGCTGAAGATGGAGCAGAAGGAACTTGACGATCTCTTCTCCGCGCACGAGGCCGGCCCGATCCCCGATGGCGAAGCGGAAGGTACAGCCATCATCGCGCCCGGGACGGCCTTCAGCGGCCCGATGGCGAAGATGATCGGTTTCTTCGCCTGGCAAGGCAAGGTTTTCGACCGCGAGCACGGCACGCTTCGCAACAACATCCTGCCTTTCGGGCTCAAGGCCATCGTCGCCCAGGTCTATAAAGGCGAGAGCTGGCACGACCAGAAAGAGTGCATCGTCCTCGATTATTCGGACACGTCGACCGTCGCCCAATGGGTGCGGGACGAGATAAGGATGATCCAGCCGGGCCTGTATCTGGGCAAGGTCTATTGGGAAAAAACCCGGCTCATCCACTTCGCGCTCGAATTCTCCTGAGCGGCGTCCTGCGGTGACGCCGCAGCAGGATTTCATGATCGCCGCGCCGCTGAGGGCGGGAGCACGGCCGTCGATCGACGCGCTGCTCGCCTCCATGGCCGCCAAGCCCGGGCTCGCCGATCCGGACAATCCGATCCTCCCGTTCGGCCGCTTTCCAAGGATCCATTTCGCTCGGCTGCTGCTGCTCGACGACCCTTCGCTGGCCGACCGCACCCATTTTCCCAATCTCTATTTCCCCTGCCCCGTCCGGCTTGCCCTGCTCGTCGTCTGCGACGGCTCCGCGGACGCTCAGATCGACGAGCTGGCGGCCATCGCCGGCGACGGCCTGCGCCGCCTTTTCGGCCATTGCGACGGGCTCGACGAGACCACCGACCTGCGCCCCTGGCTTCGCTCGAACACTGTCAAAAGCGCCACTTTCTATATGAACTGGCCGGGCCGGACCGTCCTCCAGTCGCGCGAGGAAGAAGTCCTGCACCAGGTCCTTCGCGAAGAGCTGGAGGGGCTCCCCGTCGCTTCCCCGCAAGAGACGAAACGGGCCCTGCGCGAAGCCGTCGACCGGCGCGGCGTGAAGCTCACGCCCGAAGCCCGGACACCGCCCGGCCGAGCGCTCGCCAATCTGGTCGATCTGGTCGCGGCACCGATCGTCCTCCTGCTGATGACGCCCTTCCTGATCGTCCTGGCGCCGCTGCTGGCGATCAAGCTCAGGCGACTGGAAAAGGCCAATCCGGTCATCGCCCCGCGCCCGACGGTGGAGCGTATCGAGATGCTCTCTCGCTTCGAGGAACGCGATATCACCAATCCGTTCAGCGCGATGGGTTCGATCCAGCCCGGCCTCTTCCGGCGCCTGCTGTCGACCTATCTGCTCTGGCTGATCGACTGGGCCGCCCGTCACATCACGACCCGCGGCAAGCTGTCCCGGGTGAGGACGATCCACTGCGCACGCTGGATCTTTCTCGACGACAAGAAGAGGCTCTATTTCGCGAGCGATTACGACGGCTCGCACGAGGCCTATATGGACGATTTCGTCAACAAGGTGGCGTTCGGCCTCAACCTCTCCTTCTCCCACGGCATCGGCATTCCCAGGACCCGCTGGCTGCTCTGGGGCGGAGCGAACAACGAGGGCGATTGGAAAGCCTTCCTTCGCCACCACGAAATGCCGACCCCGGTCTGGTACAAGGCCTATCCGGGGCTGACCTGCCAGGATCTGGCCCGCAACGCGCGTCTCCGCCAGGGGCTCGAAAGCGACCGGGGCGACGACCGCTCCATCCGCCGCTGGCTGGCCGAGATCTGACAGGGAGCGTTCGATGCCCACCGCAATCCTCGAGCGTGAAGACATACAGGCCCTCGTCCGCTCCGGCTTCGGCAAGCTGGAAGGCTCGCGGCTGCTTCTGGTCCGGATTCGCCCGGGCCGGGAGGCTCAGGCGCGCGCATGGCTTCGCGAGGCCGAGGTGCTGAGCGTCGCCGACTTCGATGACGCGCGTCTCGCCAGGCGGCGGATCGACCGCATACTCCAGATCGCGGTCACCGCGCCCGGCCTTGCCGCGCTCGGCGTTCCGGAAGAGGTGATGGCGATGTTCCCCGCCGACTTCCTCGCCGGCATCGCCAGCGACGACGGGCGCTCGCAACGGCTGGGGGACGTCGGGGAGAACAGCCCGAGCCGCTGGAAGTGGGGCCGCAAGGGCAACGAACCGCACCTGCTGCTGATGCTCTACGCCGAGTGCGCCGACATGGGGGCCTTCACCGCGGCGACGCTTGCAGGGCTGGGCCAGAGCGGCGAGGTGCTGCAGCCGCAGCTCGATTGCTCCGAGCCGGGAATCGAGCCGTTCGGCTTCAAGGACGGCGTGTCGCAGCCCCGGATCGATTGGGACGGAAAGCGCACGCCGGGCGGGGCGGCCGACCAGGTCTATACCAATTTCGTCAGCGCCGGAGAGGTTCTGCTCGGTTATATGGACGAATATAATCTGGTCGGCGATCGCCCGCTCGTCTCCGCCGCCTTGCCCGGCGCCGAGGGCCTGCCGCCGAGCGTCGACGATCCTTCGCGCCGCGATCTCGGCCGCAACGGCTCCTATCTGGTCCTGCGCACTCTGAGACAGGACGTCGACGGCTTCTGGAACTGGACCAGGCGGGCGGCGGGCGACGAAGGCTCGCTGAAGCTGGCCGAGGCGGTGATCGGCCGGCAAAAGGACGGCAGGCCGCTGGAAGGGCTTCCCAAGGTCGAGGTCACCGGCCTCGACGACCCGGAGGACGGCTTCACCTACGACAGCGATCCCGAGGGACATGCCTGCCCGTTCGGCGGCCATATCCGCCGGGCCAATCCCCGCACCGGCGACATTCCCGGCGGCGGGCGCGGCCTGCTCCATTATCTGCTGGTCACGCTCGGCCTGTGGGGGACGGTGAAAGACGATGTGATCGCGACGTCGCGATTCCATCGGCTGCTCCGCCGCGGGCGCCCTTTCGGCAAGCCCGGCTCGGATCAGGGCCTTCACTTCATCGCTCTCAATTCGAACCTGACCCGGCATTTCGAGTTCATCCAGAACGCTTGGCTGATGAACCCCAGCTTCGCCGGCCTCTCGAAGGAAGCCGATCCTCTCACCGGTTGCCGCGAACCCTACCCCGGAGGCATCCCCACCGACAATTTCACCCGTCCCCGCGCCGAGGGGCCTTGCGAACGCCATTCGGGGATCCCCCGTTTCGTCACCGTCGAGGGCGGTGGCTATTTCTTCCTGCCGGGGCTCCGGGCGCTGAGGTTCATCGCCCGGGCCTGAAATCCTCCCCGCGATTTCGCGGGGAGGGGGACCATGCGAAGCATGGTGGAGGGGCCTTTCAGACTCCGAAGAACCCCTCCACCGCGCTCCGCGCGGTCCCCCTCCCCCGGAAAGCCGGGGGAGGATTTAGAGCGCGATCATTTTAGACTGAAGCGCTGTCTCATCCCGTCATGCTGAACTTGTTTCAGCATCCAGCTTTCCGCTTCCCGGGCGAGCGACCAGCTGGACCCTGAAACAAGTTCAGGGTGACGCCGATGT